>Ga0182015_10003671_pt1 | contig 16997 bp, 16 predicted proteins | sample 712P3MmetaG_FD_120478 | JGI IMG/M metagenome (GOLD analysis project Ga0182015, IMG submission 120478) | Permafrost microbial communities from Stordalen Mire, Sweden - 712P3M metaG | ecosystem: Environmental > Terrestrial > Soil > Wetlands > Permafrost | place: Sweden: Stordalen | collected... | reverse complement strand
CGAGCTCGCAAAGAGGATCGAACAGGGCGACGAAGAGGCCCGCAAACAGATGATCGGCTCGAACCTTCGCCTCGTGGTGCACTGGGCGCGCCGCTACCAAGGGCGCGGGGTCGACCTCATCGACCTCGTCCAGGAGGGGACCTTCGGCCTCATGCGCGCCGTCGAGAAGTTCGACTGGCGCAAGGGGTTCCGCTTCTCGACCTATGCCACCTGGTGGATCCGCCAGGCCCTGCAACGCGCGGTGCAGTCCAAGGGCCGGGCGATCCGCCTGCCCGAGGACGCGCTTGCCTCCGAGCTCGAGGCCGACCCCGACCACGTCCGCCTCCCGAGGGTGGTCGCGAGCTTGGACCAGCCCTTGACGAGCGAGGCCACCGCCACGCTCGGTGACGTAGTGAGCGGCGACGAGCCAGCCTTCGAGGACGAGATCGCCCACACGCTTACCTTGGGCAAGCTGGACGCCGCTATCGAGCGCCTCCCCGAGCTGGAGCGCCATGTCGTGCGCTTGCGCTTCGGCCTCGACGGCAGCTCCCCCGCCTCGCTCGAGTCGACGGCACGCACGCTCGGCATCGGGGTCCGCCGCGTGAGACGCATCGAGTCTTCGGCTCTTGCCTTCCTCGCCGTGCAGCCCGAGGTCGAGGGAGTCCACGACGCCGCTTGAGCTCCCGGGCTCTTATAGCTCGCCCGAGACAAGCATTCCTCTGGCCCGCCAGGGTGGTGCCGGTGCCCTACGGGCCCGGGAAGTCTGAGCGGCTCATAGAAGCCCTCAGGAGAAGCTTTTCAGCACAGCCGCCAGGTCCTCGGGCAGAGGTGAGGTAAAGCTCACCTGCGTTCCGCTCGACGGGTCCAAGAACGCCAGGCCCGCAGCGTGCAGGAATGTGCGCCCGGCCCGAGACCGGCTCCGGTCCCCGCGATAGCGGGCGTCGCCGACGACCGGGTGCCCGATGGCGGCGAGGTGCACACGGATCTGGTGGGTACGGCCCGTCTCGAGGCGCAGATCCAGATAGCTGGCCTCCAAAGGCCGGGTGAACCTTTGCAGCACGCCGTAGTGCGTGCGGGCCTCGCGCCCGCCCACTGCGACCGCCATGCGCGTCGGGTGGCGTACCGAGCGCCCGATGGGGGCGTCGATGACCCCGGCATCGGCCTCGATGGCGCCGCAGGCGAGGGCGAGGTAGCTACGCCGCACCGTGCGCGCCGCCAGCTGGGCGGTGAGGGAGCGGTAGCCGTTCGCGCTGCGGGCGACGACGAGAAGGCCTGAGGTGTCCTTGTCGAGGCGGTGCACGATCCCCGGCCGGTCGGGCTCCCCGCAGCCGAGCTCGGGCAGGCGGGCGAGCTCCGGGTACAGCGCCAAAAGGCCGCTCACCAAGGTGCCCGAGGCGTGGGCGGCATCGGGATGGACGACGACGCCGGGCGGCTTGTCGACCACGATCACGCCCGCGTCCTCGTACACGACGCGAAACGGCACCTCCCCGGGGACCGACGCCCGGGCTACGACATTGGCCGTCTTGGCCAGGGCCTCGAGGTCGGTCTCGAGCATGTCGCCGGCCTTCACGCGGCGGCTGGCGCTTTTCACCGTGGCGCCCGACAGGCGCACTCCCCCGGCCCCGATGAGCCGCGCCACCTGTGCCCGGGTGCGGCCGGACAAAAGGGCCACGACCCGGTCCACCCTCTCGCCCGACAGAGCCGCCGGGATCTCGACGACCCCGGCCGCACCGGCGCCCGCCTCGCTCACCGGGCCGCCTCGCCGTTGCGGCCGGGGGACCCGGCCTGCGGGCTTTTGCGGTAAAGGGAGATCGCCAAGAGGACACAGCCGCACACGATCGAGGCGTCCGCGAGGTTGAACGTCGGCCAGAAGCCCGAGTAGATGAAGTCGACCACCGCACCATGGTGGCCCCTCAGGAGCCGGTCCGCGAGGTTTCCGATCGCCCCGCCGAGGATCATGCCGAGCGCGGTCGCGGCCACGAGGTTGGGCACGGTCCGGCCGAACCAGGCGACAAGGGCCACGATGACGACGACGACGAGCACGATCGGCAGGCCGAGGCCGGTCCCGATGCTGAAGGCGACGCCGGTGTTGTACGACAGCGACAGGGAGAACGGGCCGATCAGGTGGACGGCCCCGGAGGAAAGCCTGGAGACGGCGAGCGACTTTGTGACCTGGTCGGCTCCGACCACCACGAGGGCGACGGCGACCATCTGGCGAATGCGCCGGCCGCGGCCGACCACTGCGTCCGGTGGCGGCGCCCCGGTGGCACCGGGCCGGTCGGCGCCGACCCTGCTCAACGTCTCGAGAGTCCCCCGCTCTTGCAGTCGATGCACAGCCGGGCGTAGGGAAGCGCCTCGAGGCGTGCCTTTGGGATCAGGCGCCCGCAGTTCTCGCATATCCCATAGGTGCCGGTGTCCATCTTCGCAAGAGTGTGATCGATCTCCTCGACCGCGACCAGGGCCTGGGCGGAAAGGGCAAGGTCGCGTTCCCTGTCGACGGTGACCGTGCCTCCCTCGCCCGACTCGTCGTCGAACTGGATGTCGCCCGGCTCCATCTCCTCGACGAGCGACTCGGCCTCTGCCTTTAAGGAGGCGGCCTGCTCGAGGTAGGTCGAGCGCTCGCGCAACAAGGCAGCGCGCTGGGCGGCCAGGAAGCGCTCGTCTTTCGCGTAGCCCTCGCTGGGGCGCTTCGGTGCGGCCGCGGACCCGCCTAGCCTGCCCAGGCGCGCCGGGGGAGCAGACTTGGGTGACAGCGCCGGCTTGGCCGCCTTCGGGGCCGCCTTTATGGCCTTGTCCGGCGCCTTGTGGGCCGCGGCCGCTTTCGGGGCCGCCTTGGCCGGAGCCGACTTGGTCCTCTCGGCGCTCGCCTTGGCCTTTGCAGGGCTTTGAACCGCCTTGGCCGTGCCGGGGGCGGCCTTTCGGTGGCCGGTGTCCTTGGCGGCACTCGCCGGCTTCGCGGAGGGCTTGCTGGCGGCCTTCGCCGGTGCTTTCACCACGGCCTTGGCGCCAGCCGAGACCGGCGACTTTGCCGGCGCGGCCTTGGTCGCCTTGTGGGCGGCGGCCGCCGGCGAGCTTGCCGGAAGAGGAGCTTTCTTCGCCACCACGGACTTGGCGGCGTGGGTACGGGCGGACAGCTCTGACGGCATGCCCGCCTTTTTCGCGGGCTCACCTGCCGCCTTTGTCACGGCGGGCTTCGCGGGCGCCTTGGAGACGTTCGCCTTCACGACGGCTCCCTTTTTCGTATCTGCCGCCACCTGGGACTTGGGCACTATTGGTCTCTCCTGTCGCGGCGAGGGTGACCGACGATAGCCGTAGCGCCTACCACCCGCCAACACCTGCCTGCAAGTCTCACAATCTCGATCTTCCTGGCCTGTCGCTGTGGTCATGCGAAGCGCCCCGGGCCGTCAACGAGTGCAGCTCGGAAGCGATGACGTCTCTCGCCCGTGCCGGGTCGAGCCCGCTGACCCGCAGGCGCTTTTGCCGGCTCTTGTCGCCCGAGACGAGCTCGACCTGCGACTTGCGCACACCGAAGAGGTCGGCGACGAACTCGACGCACTCGGCGTTCGCCCGCCCCCCGATGGGCGGGGCGGCCACCTTCAAGCCGAGCGCGTCACCGTGCCGGCCCGTTACCGACGCCCGGCCGGCTCCGGGCTGGACCCGCACCCTCAAGACGATGGCGCCGGGCCCGTCTTCGGAGGTCTCGACGTCGAACAGGTCATCGGCCATGGCCGCCTACTGTATGGCCATGTCCGAGCCCCCGCGCGCGAGCAGTTACCCGCAGGTCCCCGCCCAGGCGCGCTATCCCTCCTTGGAGGAGGAAATTCTCGCCTTTTGGCGCGAGGACAGGACCTTCGAGGCCTCCGTCGCGCGCAACGGGCCGGAGACCGAGTACGTCTTTTACGACGGCCCCCCCTTCGCCAACGGCCTGCCTCACTACGGACACCTCCTCACGGGCTTTGTCAAAGACGCCGTCCCACGCTTTGAGACCATGCGGGGCCGGCGCGTCGAGCGCCGATTTGGCTGGGACTGCCACGGCCTTCCCGCCGAGATGGCCGCTGAGCAGGAGCTCGGCCTGTCCGGGCGCCAGGAGGTGATCGCGTCCGGCATCGACAACTTCAACAACTACTGCCGCCAGCTCGTCCAGCGCACGACCGACGCCTGGGAGCGCTATGTGACCCGCCAGGCGCGCTGGGTGGACTTCGAGGACGTCTACAAGACCATGGACCTCTCCTTCATGGAGAGCGTGATCTGGGCCTTCAAGCGCCTCCACGACAAGGGCCTCACCTACGAGGGCTTCCGCGTGCTCCCTTACTGCTGGGAGTGCGAGACGCCGCTGTCGAACTTCGAGACCCGCCAGGACGACTCCTACAGGGACCGCACCGATCCTGCCGTCACCGTGCGTTTCGACCTCGTCCCGGTCGACGACGGGCCCGAGCTCCTGCGGGGAAACGTCGGCCTGCTGGCCTGGACGACGACGCCGTGGACGCTTCCCTCCAACCTCGCCCTCGCCGTCGGCCCTGAGCTTTCCTACAGCGTGCTTTCCTTTAAGGACGGGCGCGTCGTCGTCGGCGAGTCGCGCCTTGCGGCCTACGAGGACGCTCTGGAGGGCGCCGAGCTGCTCGGCACCGTGACCGGGAGCGACCTCGTCGGGAGGCACTTTCGGCCCCTTTTCGACTACTTCTCGGCCACCCCGGGCGCCTTTTTGGTGCTCGGAGAGGACTTCGTCGCCGTCGACGAGGGCACCGGCATAGTGCAGATGGCCCCAGGCTTCGGCGAGGACGACCAGCGCGCCTGCGAAGCAGCCGGGATACCGGTCATCTGCCCGGTCGACGATCGGGCCCGTTTCACCGACGAGGTCGCCGATCTTTCGGGCCTGCAGGTCTTCGACGCCAACGCGAGCATCGTCGCGCGCCTCAAAGGGGCGGGGGCGCTCGTCAGCTCCGAGGAGTACACCCACAGCTACCCACACTGCTGGAGGACCGACACACCCCTCATCTACCGGGCGATGAGCTCGTGGTTCGTGGCCGTCACGGCCTTTAAGGACCGCATGGTCGAGCTCAACCAGCAGATCAACTGGATCCCCGAGCATGTGCGCGACGGGGCCTTCGGCAAGTGGCTGGAAGGGGCGCGGGACTGGTCTGTGAGCCGGAACAGATTCTGGGGCACGCCCATCCCGGTGTGGAAGAGCGACGACCCGGCCTATCCCCGCGTCGACGTCTACGGCAGCCTCGACGAGCTCGAGGCCGACTTCGGCGTCCGCCCCGACGACCTGCACCGGCCTCGCATCGACGAGCTCACCCGGCCTAATCCCGACGACCCGACCGGGGTGTCTTCGATGCGCCGCATCCCGGACGTCTTCGACTGCTGGTTCGACTCCGGCTCGATGCCCTTTGCCCAGCTCCACTACCCCTTCGAGAACACCCGTCGGTTCGAGGAGCACTTCCCGGCCGATTTCATCGTCGAGTACGTGGGCCAGACGCGGGGCTGGTTCTACACCTTGCACGTGCTGGCGACGGCCTTGTTCGACCGCCCGCCGTTCAAGACCTGCATCGCCCATGGGGTCGTGCTCGGCGAGGACGGACGCAAGCTCTCCAAGCGCTTGCGCAACTTCCCCGACCCGGAGGAGGTCTTCGCCGCCTACGGGGCCGACGCCATGCGCTGGTACCTGCTCAGCTCGCCCGTTTTAAGGGGCCACGACGTCATCATCGAGAACAAGGGCCTCTCCGAGCCGCTGCGCCTTGTCTGCAACCCGATCTGGAACACCTGGTACTTCCTCTCGCTCTACGCGAACGCCGACGGCCTCGCCGGGCGCGTGCGCACGGACCAGACGGGCGTGCTCGACCGCTACATCCTCGCCAAGTGCCGCCAGCTCGTAGACGACGTCACCGCCGCCATGGACTCCTGCGACCTCGCGGGCTCGTGCGGCCACATCGCCGCCTTCTTAGACGCGTTGACGAACTGGTACGTGCGGCGCAGCCGCGACCGCTTCTGGCGCCCCGTCGGCGCCGGCGCGCCGGCTGGCGGCGGCGGCCAACTCGCCGCGCCCGACGACAAGCAGGACGCCTACGACACCTTGCATACCGTCCTCGAGGTGCTCTTGAGGGTGGCGGCACCTTTCCTCCCCTTCCTCACCGAGGCCGTCTACCAGGGACTTACGGGCGAGCGCAGCGTGCACCTGCGCCGCTGGCCCGAGGCGCACGAGCTGCCGGGCGACCCCGAGCTGGTCGAAGCGATGGACCTCGCCCGGGAGGTCTGCTCGGCGGGCCACTCGATCCGCAAGGCAGCCGGCCGGCGTGCCCGCCTGCCGCTGTCGGCGCTCACCGTCGCCACCCCGGGCGCAAGCCGCCTGTTGGCCTACGCGGACCTCATCGCCGATGAGGTGAACGTGCAGCAGGTAAAGCTCATCGACACCGTCGGCGACCTCGCCGAGACCGTGCTCAACGTCATCCCGGCTGCTCTCGGGCCCCGTCTCGGGCCCGAGACGCAAAAGGTCATCGCGGCCGCCCGCAAGGGCGACTGGTCGCGGCTTTCCGACGGGAGCGTACAAGTGGGCGGCATCGTGCTGTTCCCCGGAGAGTTCGACCTGCGCCTACGGCCCTCGGAGCAGGACTCGTGCCGAAGCCTTCCGGGCGAGGTGGGGATCGTGGCGCTCGATCTCGAGACCACCCCCGAGCTCGAAGCCGAGGGCAGCGCCCGGGACGTCATCCGCCTCGTCCAACGCGCCCGCCGCGAGGCGGGGCTGCAGGTCACCGACCGCATCAGCCTCGACATCGAACTCGACGAGAGCCTCGCGGGCATCTTAGAGAAGTGGCGGGACCACATCGCGACCCAGGTGCTCGCGACCGAGATCGAGATCGCCCCCTATGGCGGCGACGCGCAACGAGCTAGCGACGACGGGTGGTTCACCGCCACCGGCGAGATCCCCGGCCACGGGCCCTACACCATCCGGCTCAGGCGCGTGGGCTGAGGGGCCTGAGGCCCCTCGGTGCGCTCACGCGGTCCACTCGGGCCCGGCGGTGAACGGGCGCGAGCTCGCCTCGAGCGTCGCCCGGGCGGCCTTGTCGACGCCCTGGCCGAAGATGGTCATCGGCTCGGTCTGCCAGGCCTGGGTGGGCGGTCCTGAGTCCTCGAGGGGCGGCACCGCGGCCAGACTCGCCCGCTGCTCTTCGCCGGAGTCTTCAGCCGCCGCCTCGTCCCGGACAGGATCGGCGGGCATGACCGCAGGCGCGGCGGCCTCGGCGTCCTCGTTGATCTGAGCCTCGATCTGCTCGTCGATGCCGCGGTCTTCGATCGGGGTCGTCGAGGGCCGGATCGTGGAGATCTCGCTCGGTGCCGGCAATGTCCTTTCCACAAAACGAAGAGCCGCCCGCAATGAGTCCGCCAGGCGCTTGCGCTCGGAGTCGAGGAGCTCCGACAGCTCCTTCAGCTCGTCACGTACCTGGTCGCGCTGGAGCTCGAGGCGCGAGATGTCATCCGCGTGGCGACGCTCGGCGTCTGAGGCGAGGCGCTTGGCTGACTCGCGGGCATCCGCGAGCACTCGCTCGGACTCGCTGCGGGCCCCGTCCATGAGGACCGCGGCCTGCTCTTGAGCTTCGCGCACGGCGAGATCGGCGGTGCGTTGCGCCAAAACGAGGGTCCGGCGAATGGTGTCGTCGTCGGCGTCGGCCGCGCGATCGGACGCCGATCGCTCCGCCCGCTCGGCCCGGTAGGCGAGCTGGCGCATCTTTTCCTGCAGTTCTTCGACCGCGACGGCGATCTTCTCCAAGAACTCGTCGACTTCGTCGGTGTCGTAACCTCTGAGCCGGTCGCGAAACTCAACTTCTCGCAGGACTTTGGCGGAAAGATCCATGCCCTGGATGGTATCGGGCGATCATGGAAATTGGGTGGATACCGCCCCTTTTTCTTAAATGGTGCGACTCAGGATCAAGATGAGGACCCAGACGATGATCGGGGAAAGGTCCATCACCCCTCCCCCGACGCGAAGAGGCGGCACGACGCGGCGCACGGGACGGAGCACCGGTTCGGTGATGGCCTCGAAAAAGCGGGTGATCGGAACGAGCGCCGAGCCCGGCTGGGCCGGGATGTAGGAGAGCACGACCCGCACGACCAGGACGAACAGGAACAAGTTGAGGGCATCGATGACGTAGGTCAACGCTCAGCTCCAGTCGATTCGGGGCTCGACGGTGGCGATCGGGCGGTTCAGGACCGGAACAGCCCGTTCTCTTGCAGGCGCTGGCGCTCTTCTGGGGAGACCTCGACGTTCGAGGGCGTCAGCAAGAAGACCGACTCGGCGACCTTCTCCATCGCCCCGCCGACGGCGTAGGTGAGCCCGGAGCAGAAGTCGATCATGCGTCTGGCCAGGTCCTTCTCGCTCGCCTGGAGATTGACGATGACCGGCATGGATGCCTTGACCATGTCGCCGATCTCCTGGGCGTCAGAAAAGCGCGCCGGGGCCACGACCTGGGGCTTGGAGTGGCGCTGGGTGACAAACGGGCGCACGACGGCGCCACGCGCCACCGGGGTCTGCACCTCCCGGCCCTCCTCGCGAGCAAGCGGGCGCACCGTCGCGACGCTCGCCCGCTGCGGCACGGGCTCGGGGTAGGCGCTCTGGCGGACGCGGCTCGAGGGAGGCTCGACGGCCTCTTCCTCGTCGGAGTCGTAGTCCTCCGCGTCGTCGATGTCTTTCAACCCGAGGTACATCAGTGCCCTTTGCACAAAAGAAGCCATCTCCAGCCCTCCTCCGAGAACCCTATTGTTACAGCCTGCGACGTTGCGGGCGAGGACCGAACAGGGCAGTCCCGAGACGCACCATCGTCGCGCCGGCGGCGACGGCCTGCTCGAGGTCCTCGGACATGCCCATAGAGAGCTCGCTCAGACCTAGCTCGCCGCCAAGGCGCGCCACGGTCTCGAACGATGCCCTCGCGAGGCTTGGGTCCCCGAAAGGGGCGACCGTCATGAGGCCCTCCACGCGGCAACCGAGCCCGCGAAGCCCCGCGACGACACTTCCGACATCGGCCGGGGCGCACCCGCCCCGACCTTGAGCGCCCGTCGTCTCGACCTCGACGAGCATCGACGCCGGGGCGAGCACCGTGGCATCGGCGTCGGCTTCGAGCCCGCTGCGGTGACGATCGATGGCCTCGCCCTCGACGACCCTCGCTACGGCCTGCCAGCAGTCCACATAGCGGGCGAGGCGGCCGATCTTGTTGCGTTGCACGGCGCCTAAGAAGTGCCACGTCGCCTCCTTGCCGACCGCGCCCCACTTCTCCACCAGCTCGTTTGCGTAGTTCTCACCGAAGTCTGTGAACCCGGCCTCGAAGGCGGCCTTCAGGTGCTCGGGGCCGAAGCCCTTCGTCACCGCCACGATCGTGACCTTCTCCGGGTCGCCCCCGACCTCGCTGATGCGCCGGAGTGCCTCGGCGCGGCGCGCCGTGATCTGCTCGACAAGAGCGGTCACGGGACGCCCGCGACTACGAGCGCCTGGCGTCCAAGGTCGCGCCGGGCCCGCCAGGAGAAATAACCCAGGTCGCAGGCGGTGCAGCTCGCCTCGTCGCTCGCCACCGCCACGCCGGCGGCTTCGAGCGCCCTGTGCACCCCGGCGCGAAGGTCGAGGGCGAGCGCACCGCTCGTGGCCTTGGAGGCGAGCGTGGGGCCATAACGGGCCTCGAGCGGCTCGAGGTCTGCCTCGCCGAACTCGTAGCACTCGGGACCGATGCAGGCGCCCAGAACCGCGAAGACCTCGCTCGCCCCGGCCGAGGCCATGGCGGCGGCGGTGGCTTCGACCACGCCCGCGAGCAGGCCCCGCCAGCCGGCGTGCACGGCCGCGACGATCCCCTCCGGGCTCGCCAGGCCGACGGCGGCGCAGTCGGCCGAGAAGACCGCGAGCGGCTCGCCGGGAAGCCTGCTCACCAGCGCGTCGGCCTCGCGCCCTTCACAGGGCTCTTTTGGGCCGAGGACGACGACACCGTTGCCGTGGCACTGACGCAGCCAGCGCCACCGCCCCGGGGCGAGGCGCTGGCGGCGGGACTCGACGAGCCCTGGTGGATCGGCTGAACCCAGCCCGAGGTCGCCGTCGCCGGCGCCGCTGAGCGTGACGAGCGCGAGCGTGCCCGCTATTTCGACGCGCCTAGCGGAGGAAGGAGGGGACGTCGAAGTCGTCGTCTAGGTCCAAGTCGTCGTCGCCGCCGACATCGAAGACGTCCCGTCCTTTGGACGCGCCCCGGCGGGGCACGACGAGATCGCTCTCGGCGGGCTCTGTGGCATCGGTGCGCGTAGCGGTGCGCGCCGGTGGGGGCTCAGGGGCGGTGCGGGTGGTGCCCGAGGACGGCGCGGAGTCGAAGTGGTCGAACCCGGCGGCGATGACCGTCACCCTCACCGTGTCACCGAGGGCGTCGTCGATGACGTTGCCGAAGATGATGTTGGCGTCGGGATGGGCCACGTCGTGGATGATGGCGGCGGCCTCGTTGACCTCGAACAAGGTGAGGTCGCTGCCGCCGGCGATGTTGAGCAGGATCCCCCTCGCGCCTTCGATGGAGGCTTCGAGGAGAGGGCTCGTGATGGCGTGACGGGCCGCGTTGACGGCGCGTCCTTCACCCGATCCTGTGCCGATGCCCATGATCGCCGAGCCGGCGTTGCTCATCACCATCTTCACGTCCGCGAAGTCGGTGTTGATGAGGCCCGGGACATTGATGAGATCGGTAATGCCCGAGACGCCGTGCAAGAGAACCTCGTCGGCCATCGAGAAGGCCTCGACCATCGAGGTGCGCTCGTTCGAGATCGACAAGAGGCGCTCGTTCGGGATCACGATGAGGGTGTCGACCTTCTCGCGCAGCCGCTGGATGCCCTCCTCGGCCTGGTTGGAGCGGCGCCGGCCCTCGAAGGCGAACGGCCGCGTGACGACGCCGATGGTGAGGGCCCCGAGGCCCTTTGCCGTCTCGGCGATGACCGGGGCCGCGCCCGTGCCCGTGCCACCGCCCTTGCCGGCGGTGATGAAGACCATGTCGGCGCCCTTGAGCACCTCCTCGATCTCCTCGAGGTGCTCCTCGGCGGCCATCCGCCCGACTTCGGGGTCGCTGCCGGCCCCGAGGCCGCGTGTCAACGTGCGCCCGATGTCGAGCTTGATGTCGGCTTCGCTCATCAAAAGGGCCTGGGCGTCGGTGTTGACCGCCACGAACTCGACCCCCTGCAAGCCCGCGTCGATCATGCGGTTGACAGCATTGACCCCGGCCCCCCCGACGCCTACCACCTTGATCACGGCGATGAAGCTCTGGCCTGGCGTGCTCATCCGCGCTCCATCCTCTCTGAGTTCCGGTGGGGTTACCGCTGGTCGGCTACGCGAACCAACCCCGGCGAGAAGATCACCCCTCAGCGATCTCGTCGCGGGCGATCTCAGCCATCACCCTTTCCCTGAACGTTAGAGGCGCTCACCAGGGGGGTCAAGACCGGGGAGGCTGCAACCCTCAAGTCGATGCCGCCGATGCCGGTCAGATCGAGCTTGGAGAGCACCGTCGCGAGGGACACGAACTTCTCGCCAAGAGCGCCGTCGTCGCCGACGACGGCGCTCATCCCGCCCTGGAGGTGCAACACAACGCCCTCGGTGTCAGAGACGGTGATCTCCTGCACGCGGCCGAGAAGCGACTCGGGCAACTGGGCGGCCGCGACGAGCTCAAGGCGGGCCTCGGCCCCGAGGAAGCTCCCCGGGGACGCGGACGGGTCCGCCACGACGACGAGGGGAATGCCGGCCGGGCGCGACGCCTCGTCGGCGAGCACCCTGCCGCTCGCGTCGAAAAGGGCGTAGCCGCCCGATGCCAGCCGGCTCGTGGCGACCGGCACGCGTTCCGCGATGGCGACGGCGACGGTGGAGGGCCAGTCCACGCGCACCGACGCCGTCTCCACCCAAGGGAGGCGTTCGAGGCGCTCGGAGATCGCGGCCGGGTTGAGGTCCAAAAGCGGCGGGGTGCGGTAGAGGCCGCTCGCCGAGACGATCTCCGCCCTCGTCGTGTGGACGGCGCCTGCGATCACCACGCTTCGCGCAGAAAACAGCCGCGAGTGCAGCACGGCGACGGCCCCCGCCGACAGCCCTGCGGCTGCGAGCACGGCGAGCACGAAACCGAGGCGGCGGTGGCCCCGTTGGCGCTCGACCGACACGCGCCTTGCCTGAATCCTCGGGTCGGTCATGTCCCCTCCTCGAATCCGATCAATCTGAGCTCGGTGCGCAACTCGACGCCGAGCCTTTGTGCCACGAGCGCCCGCACGGTGTCGATGAGCCGGCGCACGTCGTCGGCTAAGCCGCCCGGGTCGGCCTGGATGAAGTTGGCGTGCTTGTCGGACACCTCCGCCGAGCCGACGCGCAGGCCCTTCAAGCCGGCGAGCTCGACGAGGCGCCCGGCCGAGTCCCCGGGCGGGTTCGTGAACACCGAGCCGGCGTTCTGGCCTCCGGGCTGGTGCTCGCGCCGCCAGCGCACGATCTCGGCGATGCGCTCGCCGGAGGCGGACGCGTCGCCCTTTTCGAGCTGGTAGGTCGCCTCGGTGACGACCTCGAAGCGCCCAATCGACGAGTGCCGGTAGGACAATTCGAGGCTTTTGGCCAAAACGAGCTGCTCGTGCCCACCTTTGAGCGAGATGACCCGGCACGAGACGAGGCGGTCCGAGGTCTCAGCACCGTGGCCTCCCGCGTTCATGGCCACCCCACCGCCGACAGAGCCGGGTATGCCGACGGCCCACTCGAGGCCGCTCAGGCCGGCCGCGGCGCTGCGCCGGGCCAGCACCGGGTAGGGCACCGCCCCGCCGGCGCGCACGAGCCCGGCGTCGATCTCTATCGAGGCGAAGCCGTCCCCGAGCCGCACGCACAGCCCGGAAAAGCCTGCGTCGGCGACGAGCAGGTTCGAGCCCTTGCCCAAAACGAGGACCTCGATCCCGGTTGCTCCGATGACCTCGCCGAGGCGCGCGATCTCGGCGACCCCGGACGGCTCGAGGTAGAGCGCCGCAGCCCCTCCGACCCGGTAGGTGGTCAGCTCGCCGATGGGCCGGTCCCGCTCCACGGTGTCTCCGAGCAGGACGGCGGCGCGCTCGATGGCCTCGGAGCTTTTTGGCGGGCGCCGCGCGCTCACAAGCGGCCGTCCCCGCCGAGCTCGGCGGCGAGGTTGGTCAGATCGCCCGCGGCGAGCGTGAGGCACAGGTCGCCCGGCCTTAACAAGGTGCGCAGGTAGGTGACAAGGTCGTCGCGCTTTGGCACGTAGACGGCGCGCACCGCGGGGTGGGCGCCCACGATGGCGTCGAGAACGAGCTTGCCGGACACGCCCGGCCGGGCAAGCTCGCCGGCCGCGTAGACCTCGGTCACCGCGACGATGTCGGCCCCCTCGAAGGCGTCCGCGAACTCGGGGGCGAGGCTCGCGACGCGCGAGTAGCGGTGCGGCTGGAAAACGCAGACGATGCGCTCGAAGTTGCCCCCGCGGGCCGCGCCGAGGGCGGAGCGCACCTCACCGGGCAGATGGGCGTAGTCGTCGACGAAGGTGACGCCGCCGAACTCGCCCCGGAACTCAAAGCGCCTCGCGACGCCGGCAAAGCGTGCGAGCGCCCTGCGGGCGTGCTCGAGATCGACCCCGAGCTCGATGCAAGCCGCGACAGCTCCCGCGGCGTTACGGGCGTTGTGGATGCCGGGCACGGGAAGCTCGAAGGTCCCGAGGCTCTCGGTGCGGTCCCACAGCCCGAAGCGCAAGTGGTTGCGCCCGGACTCGACGTTGTCGATCCTCACCCGGGCGGACGCGGACGTGCCGTAGGTCAAAGCACCTGGCGGCGCCAGCGAGGAGGCCACCGGGTCATCCGCGCATACGATCGCAGAGTGGACCCGGCCGAAAAAGGTCCGGAAGGCTTCCTCGAGCGCCTCGAAGGACCCGTAGTGCTCGAGGTGGTCTTTCTCCACGCTCGTCACGATGCCGATCTCGCAAGCCAGGTGCAGGAAGGTCCCGTCGCTCTCGTCGGCCTCGACGACGAGCAGCTCGCCGGCGTCCCAGGTGGCGTTCGTCCCGATCTCGTTCACCTCGCCGCCGATGATGAAGCTCGGGTGCAAGCCGGCCTCCGAAAGCGCCAGGGCGAGCATCGACGAGGTGGTCGTCTTGCCGTGCGTCCCGGCTACCGCGATCGTGCGGCGCAGGGCCACGATCGCCTCCAGCATCGCGGCCCGTGGCAGAACCGGGATGCCGAGGCGGCGGGCCTCGGCAATCTCGACGTTGCGCTCGGGAACGGCCGTCGAGTACGTCAGGGCATCGGCGCCGGCAACGTTCTCGCTCTTGTGCCCGACGATGATCCTCGCGCCCCTGGCACCGAGGCGCTCGAGCGAGCGCGAGTCCTTTATGTCAGTGCCCGTGATCTCGTGGCCCATCGCTGCGAGCACGGTGGCGATGGCGCTCATGCCCGCCCCGCCGGCACCGACGACAACAAGGCGAAGCGGCCTGGTCAAATCGATCGGAGGCCCCGTGGGCGCGCTCATCGCGAGTCCTTCGCGACCGAGTCCACCAGGGCTGCGATCTGCTCGGCGGCATCAAGGTGGCCGCTGGCTGCGGCCGCCTTGGCGATGGAGGCCAGGCGCTCGGGCTCACCGCGCAGCTCCTCGATGAGGCCGGCGAGCCGTTCGGGAGTGCACTCGAGGTCGCTCAGCACCAAAGCCGCCCCTTTTCCGGCGAGCGCCTCGGCGTTTTTCCTCTGGTGGTCGTGCGGCGCGCCCGGCAAAGGTACGAGCACGCTCGGCGTCCCGATCGCGGCCAGCTCGGCGACTGTCGAAGCACCCGCCCGCAAGATGGCGAGGTCGCAGCCAGCGAGCAAGGCGGGCATCTTCTCCTCGTAGCCGACAAGGTGGTAGTCGAGCCCGCCCGGCCCCGAGCCCACCGGGCCGAGGCCAGCCGTGGCGGCTTTGACCGCGGCGAGGTTCCGCTCGCCGGCCACGTGGTAGATGGCGATGTCACCGCGTGCAGCCCAGGACTTGGCCAGCCCCACAACGGCGTCGTTGATGCGGCGTGCCCCGAGCGAGCCACCGGCGACGAGAAGGAGGAACCGGTCTGGCGCGACGCCGAGGACCGCTCGCGCCGCAAGGCGCCCTTTTTCGCTGCGGTCGGCCGCCAAGACCGCCTTTCGCAGCGGCGCGCCGGTCACGACCTGGTTCGGCAGCCTCGTCGACTCGAAGGCCACGGCGCACTTGCGGGCAAAGCGGGCGACGAGACGGTTGGCGGTGCCGGGGACGGCGTCGTAGCTGATGACGACGAGCGGCACCCGCAGCGCTATTGCGGCCAGCGAGCACGGGAGCCCGGCGTAGCCGCCAACGGTCACCACGACGCGGGGCCGCCGTTTGGCGACGAGGGCGAGGCCGAGCACGCAGGCGACGGCCAAGCCGGCGATGGCGCCGAGGTTCTCGAGGCTCAAACGCCGCTTTATGCCCCTGCCCGGTAGCAGTGTGACCTCGAAGCCGGCCGCAGGCACGAGCCAGGCCTCCATGCCGCGCCTTGAGCCGACATAGCCGATGCTGGCGCGCGCGTGGCCACGGTCCACCAGCGCCTCGCCGACGGCAAGCGCCGGCTGCACGTGCCCGGCGGTGCCTCCTCCACTTAGGAGGGCGAAGGTGCGTGCCGAGCCGTGGCGGGACCGCATCACGCCCCCATCCTTACGCCGCCCCGGTTGCCGACTGGCGCCGTGCGATCCCGAACAAGAGCCCGACCGCGACCATGACCACGACCAGCGACGAGCCGCCGTAGGAGATGAACGGCAGCGGGATGCCGGTGACGGGAAGGGCGTCGACGACGCCCCCGATATTGATCACAGCCTGAGCGAGCACCCAGCAGGTGACTCCGACGGCGACGAAACGGGCGAAGGGGTCCTTTTCTCTCGCGGCGATGCGAAAGCCCGCCCAGCCGAAGGCGGCAAAGCCTGCGAGCACAAACAGGGCGCCCACGAGACCGAGGTTGCCGGCGATGACCGCGAAGACGAAGTCGGTATGCGCGTTCGGCAAGAACCCCCAGGGCGTGACCGATCCGCCGACACCGCTGCCCGTCACACCGCCGAGACCGAGGGTCGCGAGCGACTGCACGACCTGGTACCCGGTCGTCGAGGCATGGGCGAAGGGGTTGAGGAAAGAGAGCAGGCGGTCGCGCATATAGGTCGTCGACATGGCGAGCACCGAGCCGGCTGCGAGGACGACTCCGCCGGGCAGCACGAGGGTGGAAAGCCGCGCCCCAGCGGCGAACAGCATCGAGAACATGGTGCAGCCGAGCACGATGGTCGTGCCGAGGTCGGGCTGTTTCAAGATGAGCACGGCCGCGATGGCCGAGAACACGAGCAAGGGCCTCACGACGGCGTTCCACTGGTCGGCCCGCTTCGCGCGCCGCGCGAGCAGGTCGGCAGCGAACACGACCATGGCCAGTTTCATCAGCTCCGAGGGCTGGACCTGGATCGGGCCCACGCCCACCCAGCGGCTCGAGCCGCCCGAGAAATGCCCGATCCCGGGGACGAATACGACCACGAGCAGCGAGAAGGCGACGAGCGGGAGCACGAAACGGAGCCGTCTCACAAAAGCGATCGGCGTGCGGCTCACGACCACGGCCGCGACCAAGCCGATGACCATGTAGAAGCACTGGCGGATCTCATAGGACCAGGGCGAGCCGCCGGCGAGGATGGCAGCGGGCCCAGACGCGGACAAGACGATGGGCAGCCCGAGCAGGCAAAGGCCGGCCACGGAGGCGAACAGCACCTTGGCCTCGAAACTGAGATGGGTGACGCGGGCTTTTCGTGCCCGTCCCTCTACGAGAGTCATCGACGCCCGCCCGCTGGCCTGGGCGGCCCTGCGCCGGGGCGGGGCGGCTGGCTCGAGGTTCGTGGCGGCGCGGGCCGCGGCGGAACGGCTCACTTGAGCGACCCCGTCGAGAGGAAGTCCGCGTAGAACAAGCCCAGGCCGAGTGCCACACACAAGCCGGAAAAGATCCAAAAGCGCACGGTGACAGTCGTCTCGGGCCACCCTTTCAGCTCGAAGTGATGGT
>Ga0182015_10003670_pt1 | contig 16997 bp, 13 predicted proteins | sample 712P3MmetaG_FD_120478 | JGI IMG/M metagenome (GOLD analysis project Ga0182015, IMG submission 120478) | Permafrost microbial communities from Stordalen Mire, Sweden - 712P3M metaG | ecosystem: Environmental > Terrestrial > Soil > Wetlands > Permafrost | place: Sweden: Stordalen | collected... | reverse complement strand
GCTGCCTGCGCCCTCTGCAGATCACCCTTGGCTACCGCCCTCTCTGCGTTGGCGGTCTGAACATCGGATTTCGCCTTGGTCAGGTCTGCTTGCAACTCGGGAATCTCGAGAGTGGCGAGCAGCTGCCCTTCCTTCACTCGATCGCCGATGTCCACCAGCATGTGCTTGATGTAACCGGCCTCCTTCGCCATCACATCCACTTCGTAGAAAGGTTCGAACTCGGCGGTCAGGGTAATGCTGTTTCGCAGATCAGTGCGGACAACCCTGACCGCCGGAACCACTGGGACATTGGCCGTACCCTCGGAGACGGCGCTGTGGGAGCATGCCGACAACGGCCAAACCAGCACGGCCGAGAAGGCGACAAGCAGCCTTTGATAGTTCGATGAACGCATCTCCATACCTCTCTCGCGCGGCCTAGGGCCGGACACCTAAGGCGTAATTGAGCGCAGCCCTTGCGCTGAGATAGTCAAAGCGTGCGCTGGCGGCCTGGATCAGCGCATTGGTCTGGCTAAGCTCCGCCTGGTTCAACTCGACGATGCTGCCCAGGCCGGCGTCGTAGCGCGCCTGGGCTAATCGCACGGCTACTCCAGTCTGGTTCGCCAGGTCCTGCGCCACCTGGATCTGGAGATAGGCATCTTTGGCCCGCGCCCAGTCCGTGCGTACGTCGCGCTCAATCACGAGCGAGTGGTCACGCCCGTCCCGGGCGGCTGCCTGCGCGCGAAGCCTCGCCTCGGCTATGCGGCCTGAGTAGAGCCCGCCGTTGAAGACCGGCACCTTGATATTGATCCCGGCTGCTCCATAGTTCTGCTGCAGCGTATGATCCCGGTCCGGCACCTCGCCGGCCGTACCGAGAATATCGACCGTTGGATAATTCAGCCTGGTTTCGGAATTAGCGTACTGTTGCGCGGCCTGTGCCTGAAGATTCAGAGCTTTTAGATCGGGCCGGCTAGCAAGGGCCTCGCGAATGTAGAGGTTGACATCGTCTTCAAGCACGGGCGGTTGTGGCTGCTCGGCGAGGACATAGTCCGGATCATTGTCGTCGCCCATTGCAGCGGTCAGCTGTGCGCGCGCCTCTTGCACGTTGCTGTCGGCCTGAACGACTGCCATTTGCGCCTCTGAGACAAGCACCTGAGCAAACTGCACATCCAGCGTGGATCGCAGCTGACTTTGCGCCAGGGCCGTCAGCTGGCGAAGCTCCGTCCTCCGGAACGCGAGAACGGCCTGAGCGGTTCCGCGCACGCTTTCGGCTGCCTCGGCTGCGAAGTAAGCCTGATCGACATCGCGCAATATTTGCTGCCGCACATCTTCGGTGCTCTGCGAGGCGCCTTGCGCCGTCAGGCGGGAGGAGCGCACGAGGTCGCGCGTCCGCCCGAAGTCTGTGACCAGCTGGGTGAGCCTGGCGCCGCCCGCCACGCGAGTGGAGAGACTGGATGTGGTGACCGCGCCCGCGGCTACGGCGCTATCGCCATTCGCTTTGACCGCAGTTAGGTTCGCCGTCAGCTGCGGAAAGTAGGCCGACCGGGTCTGCTGCACGCGCTTGCCCAGGGCCTGGGCTCTCAGCGCTTCCGCGGCCAGGCGAGGTTGGTTCTTGAGCGTGCGCGCCTCCGCGTCGGCAAGTGAAAGTGTGGGCGCTGGGACCGTTTGCGGTATCGCCGGACGGGCGTGGACAATCAGTAGTCCCAGGGAACCCAAAACCAAAAACATCCGTAACTTCATCTGTGTTCCCGGTCGGCGCTATGAGCCACTTTCAAGATCGTGGTCTCCTGTACCTCGACCATTCCGTCTGTTACCAGAAGAAGGAGCTCAGGCATAAGTTGATCTACGACTTCTCGTTGGTCGATAAACTCCAACCGGATCGGAAGGTGTTGGCCCTCGCTACCGGGCGCGCCCCTGGTGTGCAGGCGATGGTGATAACCGAAACCCGCCTCGGGACGGAAGACGGTGGCGCCGGCAATTCCTCTCTCATAAAGAAAGGCCAGAATGTCGTTATGGAGAAACGCATGGCTGGAGCTGACGTCCGCGTTCAGATGAACTATGACCCGCAGCGCCCGTCCAATGTCTAACATCCACACTCTCAGGAAACAGGGATTACACAATACCTGTTCGGAGTATAGGAGTGCGGATCGGGCTCAAAACCTTACAAGTTTCTGACAAGTGGGCGGTGAAACGTATTTTCTGCGACAAGCCCATATCTCGCGGGTTTTTGACGGCCTTCGTGGCCATAGAACGACGCCCAAGATTCTCAACTACACCCCGAACCCGGTAAAGTAGAGCCAGGCAGGAAACATATGCAGATACGGTTTGCATTCGGCCAGCATGGCCTGGACATCCAGTTGCCCGACGGGCCCCGCTACGAAGTGATCGAAAGTCGCTCCGCCTCGCCTTTACCAGACGTAACCGCAGCGCTCGACCGGGCGCTCGATCAGCCCATCGGCAGCAAGCCGCTGTCGGCGCTGGCAGCCGGCAAAAAGACCGCGGCGATCTCGGTGTGCGATATCACCCGGCCTGCGCCCAACTGGCTTACGTTGCCTCCCCTGCTCCAGCGGTTGCACGCGACGGGCATCCCTGTAGACGGTGTAACCATCCTGATCGCGACCGGGCTGCACCGGGAAGCCACGTCCGGCGAGATCAAGGCGATTCTCGGCGCCGAGATCGCCGCGAAGTATCGCGTCGTCAACCACGATGCAAGAGTGCTGGCGCAGCATCGCTGGCTGGGAAGGACCGGCAGAGGCATTCCGGTCTACATCGACGAACGGTTCATGGCGGCAGATTTACATATAACCCTCGGCTTTATCGAGCAGCACCTGATGCTTGGATTTTCCGGCGGCCGCAAGCTGGTGGCGCCCGGGCTCGCCGCCCAGGAAACGATCAAGGTGATTCACTCGCCCTTGTTCATGCGGGAACCGATGGCCACCGAGGGGTCGATCGCCGCCAACCCCTTGCATGCGCAACTGCTGGAAATCGCCCGGATGGCAAGGCACGACTTCATGCTGGACGTAACCCTGACCCAGAGCCGCGAGGTTTCAGGCATCTTCGCCGGCGATCCGGTAGAGGCCCATGCTGCCGGGGTTCAGTTCCTGCGCACCACATCGCTCGAGCGGCTCTCTGGATTGGCCGACGCCGTCATCACCAGCGCGGCTGGCTTTCCCCTGGACCTGACGTTCTATCAAACCATCAAGGGCCTCACCGCCGCCCAGCACATCGTCAAGCCGGGGGGAAGGATCCTGATCATGGGCGAATGCGCCGAGGGCGTGGGTTCTCCCGAGTTTGCGGAAAAAGTCGCGGGTTTTTCCAACTACGACCACTTCCTGGAGGAGATCGGGAACGCGGACGTAGTAGTCGACCAGTGGCAGCTGGAGAAACTGGCGCTTGCCGGGCAAAAGCACGAGCTGTTCTTCTACCTGCCCGGGATCGCGAACGACAAACTGGGCAACCTGGCTTCCCGTTGCTTCGCGAGCTCGCAGGCCGCAACGGCTGCGGTGCTCAGCGGACTCCCAGCGCGGGCCAGGGTGGCGCTGGTACCCGAAGGTCCCTACGTGTATGCCCGTGTCCCCGAGGAGACATCCGGCACTTTGATCGAAGTGCCTCAATTATCCTGAGCAGGCGCCTCGATCAATCACCAGGTTCATTACGGCTGGCCTGCATCGAACTTGCTCACGCCCCAGATGTTTCTGCAGTACTCCTGAATCGCTCGATCGGAAGAGAACTTCCCGATCCGCGCAATGTTGTAGATTGCCATCTTCGACCACTTTTCATGGTCGAGGAATGTCGCGCTCACCCGGTCCTGGCAATCGACATAGGACTGATAGTCGGCAAACAAAAGGTAGGGATCGTTGTTGAGTAACCCGTCAATCAAAGGACGAAACAGGTTGCGATCGCCGCGCGAAAATTGGCCGGCTTCGATACTATCGATTACTTCGCGAAGAATCGGGTCGGCTTCGTAGATCGCCCGAGGGTGATAGCCCGCTGCCTTGGTTGCCGCAACCTGCTGCGCCGTCAGGCCGAACAGGAAGAAGTTCTCGTGCCCTACCGCGTCCCTGATTTCTATGTTGGCGCCGTCGAGGGTGCCGATCGTAAGCGCGCCGTTCATTGCGAATTTCATGTTACCCGTCCCCGAGGCCTCTTTCCCCGCGCTGGATATCTGCTCGCTAAGATCGGCAGCGGGATAGACCCTTTGCCCAAACGTCACATTGTAGTCGGGCAGAAACACCGCCTTGAGGCGATGCATCACCTCGGGCAGTGACGAGGGGGCCGACCATGCATTCCTGAACGGACAGGTCGACGCTATTTTTCGGGTACGCGCCATCGGCGATCCATCCATCCAGCAGCTGGCGCAGTCCGACAAAGTGCGGTTTCTTCCCATTGAGCGCGCCGCGGCGATGAAGATCAAGTCTCCGGCGTTTGAACCGGCTCTGATTCCCGAGGGAGCGTATTTGGGAAATCCGCCGGTGCCTGGGCGAGACCTCCCGACAGTGGCAGTCCATCGAACAATGCTGGCGCGCGATAGCGCGAATGTTCAGGCGATCCGAGCCGTCACCGGGAGTGTTGCTGGAGCGGCGGCAGGAAATGATGCAGGAGATTCCCGAGCAAATGCCGGAAGTTCGCCTGCTGCTGGTGCAAGTACGCCGGCCAGACGTGCTGTCGGGACTTGGGCCTGCACTCCATCCCGGAGCAATCAGTTTCTACGACAAAGACAAGCCGTCCTTTCTGCTGGCTCATGCCGACTATGTGGGTTTGATTCTGACCGTGAGACTTATGGCCGGTTCTTGGATCTGGGAATTGAAGCGGTAGATGGAAAGGGAGCAGAAGAATACTGCGAATGAATACAGCCAACGCGTGGTGGCGCTGATAAGGAGGTAAGTTCATTGCCGCGCTTGGAGGATATCTGGCGTGAGTTGCTGACAATCCTTGCCGAAGCCGTTCACGACCTTGACGCCGATAATCTGTCTGAGGAGTCCTTCAATTCTTTTCGCGCCATTCTACAAATTGGAATCGAAGTAACTAAAGAACGGCGGGCTCTTCTGGTGTCCGCGAATCCTCGAGCGAGCGTTGCCTCTTGAAGCATTCTGACTGTTACTGACGGACAGCCCTTCTTCAAACGCTTATTCGAGTCGCACAAGCTTGCCTGGCGTCGGGAGCAACGCACTTATAAAGTCCTGCTATCGCTGCGCAAATATCATCATCCCTTAACATAGCGTCTGTTACCGTGAAGCGCAAAGTTGGTTAACCTCATTTGGCCGGCAGTAAATCCGCGCCCGGCCGCGGAGAGGAGCGCCCCATGTCTGGTCGCCTTACGAGCATAGTTCACGGATCGAAACGGGCCCTGGCTTTCACCGCCGGGGGAGTCCTATTGTCGTTCGCGGCGGCGCATGCCGCCATGACACTCTCCGAAACCGGATCCACCTTGATCCTTCCGCTGTTTAAGTCCTGGGTGGCCGCCTACGCGAAATTCGAGCCTGATCTGCAAATGACGGTGGGAGCCACCGGCTCGGAGGCCGGAATCGCTCAGGCAATCGCCAAACAGGTGCAGATCGGCACCTCGGACGCCTACATGTCCGACACAGAGGCGATGGCTAATCCGAACATCCTCAACATCCCGCTCGCCATCTCGGCGCAGACGGTGGTAGCCAACCTGCCTGAGCTGCAGGGCGCCACGCTGAAACTGAGCGGCCCGGTGCTTGCCGGCATTTATGCCGGCACGATTCGCGAATGGGATGCACCCCCCATCGCAGCCATCAATCAGGGTGTCCCACTGCCCCATCAGGCAATCGTGCCGGTCCGCCGCGCCGATGGCTCGGGTGACACCTTCGTGTTCACCCAATTCCTAACCTTCTCCACCCCCGATCAACAACATCTTTCCTCACGGGATGTCAATTGGGAAGGCAAGATCGGCTACGGCACAACAGTGGCGTGGCCGGCGGTATCGGGCGGTCTCACCGCATCGGGAAATCAGGGAATGGTGCAGACCATTGCCGGCACCCGCTATGCGGTCGGCTATCTTGGTGCGAGCTTCAAGGCCGATGCGGACAAGGCCGGCCTCGCAACCGCAATGTTGCAAAACCAGAGTGGGAAGTTCGTGCTTCCAACCCCCGCTACAGTGACAGCGGCGGCCGCAGTGCTTAGCCCGCGCACACCACCAGATCAACGGCTTACGCTGGTGTTCGCTCCGGGGGCTGACTCTTACCCTCTGATCAACTACGAGTACGCCGTCGTCTCGACCAAGCAGCCGAACCCGCAGGTCGCCTCGGCCATCAGCAATTTCCTGCTCTGGTGCATTGAGCCGCAGGGCGGCAGTGCGAGGAGCTTCCTCGATCCGGTGCACTTCATCGGGTTGCCAACACCCATCCGTGCGCTGAGTGAACTACAGATTGCCAAGATCCAGTAGGCGGGTCCCGGACAGTTCCAGACCAGTCCCTTAAGGAGATCGTCATGTCGAATGTTGCCAAGACCGTGCAGGAATATATAGACGAGCTGCCAATGTGGCCGGACGGTACCCGGCTGCACTCCAACCCCATGACGACCATGCAGTGGCGTATCTGGATGCTGGCCGCCGCGGGCAAATTCTTTGAGGGGTTTGTCGTTTTCATGACCGGCGTAGCCCTGCCGCTCATTGCGCGACAATTTAATATAACCCCTGGTCAAAACGGCTTCATCAGCGCCGCGAGCCTGTGCGGTATCCTGATCGGCGCTGTCGGCCTCGGCAGCTTGTCGGATCAGTTCGGCCGCAAGTCTATGTTCATCGTCGAGATGATTATCTTCACCGCATTCCTTGGCGCCGCGGTGTTCTGCAACAGCTTCATCTCCCTGGTGATTTGCCTGTTCGGGCTCGGGCTCGCACTCGGTTGCGACTATCCGACGGCGCACATGATCATTTCCGAAAACATTCCCAGCATCAGCCGTGGAAAATTGGTGCTGGGTGCATTTGCATTCCAGGCCGTGGGCGCGCTGGCCGGCACAGCAGTTGGCTATGCGGTGCTGGTCGTCATGCCGAATCTGGATGCTTGGCGCTGGATGTATGCGACGGCCGTCATTCCCGCCCTTGTGGTCACCATCGGCCGTTTCTACATCGCCGAAAGTGCCAACTGGCTGCACTCGCGCGGTTCCCACGAAAAGGCCACGATCGCGGCCAGCCGGCTGCTAAAGCGAAACCCGCAATACCCGTCGAATATCGTCCTGTCGAAGCAGGCCGCCGCTGGTGAATCCCATGGGGGCGGTTCGTTTCTGTCTTTGTTCAAGAAACGCTATCGCCGGGCAACCATCCTCGCCTCGGTGCCATGGTTCCTGCAGGATCTCAGCACTTATGGCATCGGCATCTTCACGCCGACGATCCTGGCTGCAGCACTCGGCAAAGAGGCCGACCATGTTCGTAGCCTGAGCGATCTCATCGCCAACGATATCCTCGCCGCCAGGGGCGCAGCCATGATTACCGTGTTGCTGATCGTGGGCATCGCCTTTGCTGTTCTGCTGGCTGACAAGTTGGGCCGGATTCGGTTGCAGATCATCGGCTTCATCGGCTGCGCGGTTGGCCTGGTGCTGGCTTCGCTTTCGGTTGACGTCAGCGGCAGCCTTAAGATCACCCTCATCTTCAGCGGCTTCATGCTGTTCAACTTCATGACCAATCTTGGACCCAACGCACAGACTTACCTGCTCGCCGGTGAGGTGTTCCCGACAGTAATCCGCGGAAAGGGAGCCGGCTTCGCCGCAGCCTTTGCCAAGATCGGTGCGGTAGCAACCGCTTTCCTGTTTCCTATTTTGCTGGTCACGCTCGGCACTCGGATGCTCCTTTACGGTCTGGTCATCGCGTCGCTACTCGGTGCAGTGGTCACCTGGTTCTACAGGATCGAGACCACGGGCGTTGACCTCGATCGTATTGGCGAAGCCGAGGAAAGCACCAGCCCGCAAGCTTCGCGCAGAGCCGTCGCCTGAAGGCGGCTCAATCCTCACCACTTCCCGGCGGTCCCGGCGTCCCGGCGGTCCCGGCGCCCCCGACGGCTCAGGGAGCATCCTGACGCGATGGCGAGTCGTCATAGAAGCCCGAAGCTGCGGATGAAACGGCGGGTGCCCACGCGACCGCCCAACGAAGTTACCAACCCCGTTTTGCGGGAACTACGAGATTGCTGATACGAACGGCGTCCGTGAAGGCCTTATGCTCAGTGCCCCTGCACGGCACGACGTAGTGCTTCGAGGGTTTGATTCTCGGTTCCAGGAAACAGACGAGCGTAATCGAGAACGGTCCCCTCAAACACTTCTTCTGGACGTTCATAGTGGCCCGGAAGGCGGCATCGTAGGTTCAGATCAGCTCCTCGGGAGATGAGAAGTCGGACCACGCCTATGCCGAAATCCCCGCCCTGCGTCGCAGCGTGGAAGATCGGGCTCTGGCCTCCCAGCCCGTCTGCGTCCACGAGCGCAGGCTCGTTCACATCAACACCACTGTCCAGCAAGAGCTTTGCCACTTCCACCTGCCCGAACTCGGCAGCCACGTGCAGCAGGGTCGCACCTTTGAGCGTGAGCATGCGGCCGGCAGTCGGTCCTATGAAGAGAGACGGATATTTCCTCTTCACCAGCGAGGGATCTTCATGCAACAAGTCCTTGACGTAATCAGCATCCCCGCGAATCGTGGCGATGACACCCGGCTCGTCATAGCGCGAGAATCCACCAGCTTCCTTCAGCAGTCTGATGGAGGCGTTGAGCGCCTCCTGATCCCGTACGTACGTTCCCAGCAGATAGTCGAGTGCAGTTCCAGGATGTGACTTTCCCCTGGATTTCCAAGTGGGCTCGTTCCCGCAGTTGGGATCCGCTCCATGCTGGAGGAGCCAGGTGAGAGCAGTCGGATCAAGGGTTTCGCAAGGGGCAAAGATTATGGGATAGGAGCCGTCCCAGCTAGCGTTAACATCCGCTCCGTACTTGACGAGCAGCTCCATCATGGGCGTTCGTGAGCCGTTCAGGCTTGCCCGCATGAGCGGTGCATCGCCGCCCTCGTGAATGTCGCATCCGGAATGGATAAGCCACTCTGCAATGTTGAGCCGTGCCGACGATGGCTCAGCCATCCCGCGACACTCCGCCGCCCAGGTCAGCGGTCCAGCCCCTCCGTAGCCGATCGGGGCAGCCCTAAGGTCAGGGTGTTTGGAGAGGATTTGCCGTACCTCAGCAAGATCATCTCGATTGACGGCTTGTTTAAGCTTACCGCCATTCGTCCGTTCATCTACGTGAGACTTTAATTTCGGCCAACTCGGAAAACCATACAGTCGGGCGATCTGAAATTGTGCCGCCGCTAATGATGGCGCTTTGCCGCTCTTCAGGAGGTCTTTGGCCTGATCTTTCAGGTGACGGAGGCTTGGTTCCGCAGGAAGCTGAGACGTGGAAGGACGAGGTTCTGGCATGCGAACTCCTTTCATTAGGCGCCCGGTGTTCGCATTACGGGCAGAAAGAAGTCACGCACAGATTGGATTTATAAAGGTGGGCTTCTACCCTGTCCGCGAACCGGATGCGTCCTTCACGCTGCCAAGATGGTACTCCAACTCGCCTCGCGTCGTCACCCGTTCCGTGGGGGCAAGGGAGGTCTTGTGGGAAGTGATGGTCGTCGACCGCAGTTCCTTGTTCAGCGCCTACGCCGCAGAAGCCCCCCGAGCGCGCGCCTTGTCGCGAAGGCGAGAAGGTCCTCCACAGCCCCACCGAACGCTGGACCACACGCAAATGCGGCCGCAGCTACCCTCCCAATAAAACCTTCTATTCACAATTCAACTCACAGGCAACCCATAGAATTTCAGAATCAAGCGAATCCAATAGACCCCACCAGGATTCGAGGAGATTTCTATGGCCACGGCTGTCCTGGCATCGATTGGCGATCACGGCGTTCTCAACGCACCCTTGGCTCCAACGCTTCCCGAGATCTGGATTGATCGCGATCTGAGCTGGCTCGACTTTAATGACCGCGTGCTCGCGGAGGCACTCGATGAGCGCACGCCGTTGCTCGAAAGAGCAAAGTTCCTCGCCATCTTTACCTCTAACCTCGACGAGTTTTTCATGAAGCGCGAAACGGTATTGCGCCACGGTGTGACCGATGCCCAGCGCGCCTTGTTGCAGCAGGTTCGTGAAAAGGTGATGCTTCAACTCGACCGTCAGGCCAAGTGCTACCACGAAGTCATTGTCCCGGGTCTCGCGGCCCACGGAGTATTTCTGCGCTCCTGGGACCAGCTCACGCCGAATCAACAGAAGGAAGCCGGCAAGTACTTCGACTCCGAGTTATCGCCCGCATTGACCCCGCTGGTGATCGATCCCGTCCATCCGTTTCCCTTCCTTTCCAATCTCTCCACGTCCCTGGTTTTCCGGCTGCGCGATGTGGTTAGGGACGAGACGATGTTTGCCCGAGTCAAGGTTCCTGGCGTTCTCAAACAGTGGATCTACTTGGAATCGGACCTCGAACCTGGGCGAAAGCTGCTGGTTCCGTTGTACGAGATGATTCGCGGCAATCTGCACAAACTCTATAGCGGCATGCAGATTACCGACATCACTCTCATGCGCGTCACGCGCGACGCCGAAGTGGAGCTGGACGAGGATCCGTCAGCCGACTTCCGGGCGGCGGTCAAGGAACAGATTCGCCAGCGCCGCTATGAACCGGTGGTCCGCCTGGAGTTTGGACCTGGCGCCAATGCCGCAGTCAAAGAAATGCTCCACGAGCGGTTGGGCGTGACTCCTGTCGATATCTACGACATGCAGGAGGAGCTCGACTACACCAGCTTGTTCGAGCTGCTCGCTCTGCCCATCCCTTCCTTGCGCGACCCCGACTGGACGCCTTTATGGCCGCCCGCCCTGGACCACAAAGCGGATGCCATCTTCCACGCGATTCAGTCCGCCGACCTGCTGGTGCATCACCCCTACGAGAGCTTCGACGCCACCGTTGAGCACTTCATCAGTTCGGCGGCCGACGATCCGCACACCGTCTCCATCAAGATGACGGCCTACCGCATCGGCGACGACACCCCCTTCGTCAAATCGCTGATTCGGGCAGCGGAACGCGGCAAGCAGGTCGCCTGCGTCATGGAGATCAAGGCGCGCTTCGATGAAGAACGCAACCTGCACTGGGCAGCCGAACTGGAACGGGTCGGGGCGCATGTCACCTTTGGTGTCAGCGGTCTCAAAACCCACGGCAAGACCGCGCTTGTGGTGCGTAAGGAAGCCAACGGCCTGCGTTGCTACGCACACATCGGTACCGGCAACTACCACGTGAAGACGGCGCGCTTGTATGCCGACGTCGGGCTATTCACCTGCGACGCCCGCATCACGCAGGATGTGGTCTACCTCTTTCACTACCTCACCGGTCATGCCGATAAACCAAACTGCACCTCGTTGCTGGTAGCTCCGCTCACCATGCGGCCGCGGCTGCTCGATCTGATTCACCGCGAGACCCAAAATCAGCGTGCCGGGCTCCCCGCGCGCATCATCGCCAAGATGAACCAGCTGGAGGATCCCGACATCATCGAGGCTTTGTGCGAGGCTTCGCAGGCGGGTGTGTCGATCGATTTGATCATTCGCGGCTTCTGCTGCCTTCGCCCGGGAGTCCCCGGCCACACCGAAAATATCCGCATCCGTTCCATCATCGGGCGCTTTCTCGAGCACTCGCGTATCTTGTACTTCGCCAATGGCAAGCAGAACCCTGCGGAGGGTGAGTACTACATCGGGTCAGCAGACTGGATGTACCGCAATCTTTCCCAGCGCATCGAGGTGGTCACGCCCGTATTCGCCACAGGTCCGAAACAGCGCCTCTGGGAGATTCTCGATATCTGCCTGCGCGACCGCCGGGAGGCATGGGTGCTGGAACCGACCGGAAAGTACGAGCAGCTGCTTCCGAAGGAGGGGGCGACCGGTCCGGAAGGCAACGGAACGCACCAGACTCTGATGGACTTGACCCGGACTCGAGCCAGCCTCTAGCGCCAGGAAATCCGAGTTCGGCCAAGATGAGTGTAACCCTAAGTATACGAAGCGCTTGAAAGAAGCCATAGCCAGCGGGTCTTGTACGATCAGCGAGTGGAAGCCATATTCCGCTATCGAGAAGAGCAGGCTCCATCGAACTGGAGCTTAAGAACCGCCGCCCCAGTATGGCGTCATCCGGGTGGACTTGCATCGTTCACGCTTTGATAGGCGCCTGGTCAACGCGGCTGGTTCCCTGTAGAAAATAACGCTGACGAAGCCAGAACGCTACATTGACCAATCCAATGAGCGCCGGAACCTCGATGAGGGGACCAATCACCCCCACGAACGCCTCGCCTGAATTCAAGCCGAAAACGGCCACCGATACGGCAATCGCCAGTTCAAAGTTATTGCCCGCCGCCGTGAAAGATAGAGTCGCCGTCTGAGCGTAGTCCGCACCCAGCTTGCGGCCCATCCAGAAGCTGACCAAGAACATCACGATAAAGTAGATCAGCAACGGCACTGCGATACGCAGCACGTCGAGCGGAAGTTTCACGATCAGGTCGCCCTTGAGACTGAACATCACCAGGATCGTGAATAGCAGGGCGAAAAGCGTAAAGGGACTGATACGCGGGATAAACTGCGTCCGATACCATTCCTCACCCTTGGCTCGGACAAGAGCAAACCGAGTCAGCATTCCAGTAAGAAACGGAATACCGAGGTAGATGAACACGCTCCGGGCGATTTGACCAATGCCGACGTTCACTACGGCCCCTCTTAACCCGAACCACGTGGGAAGAATGGTAATGAATACCCAGGCATATAGGCTGTAGAACACGACCTGAAAAACGCTATTAAGCGCCACCAAACCAGCGACGTAGTCTGTATCGCCGCCCGCAAGCTCGTTCCAGACCAACACCATCGCGATACAGCGAGCAATTCCGATGAGAATGAGCCCACGCATATAGGCCGGCTCCCCACGAAGGAAGATCACGGCGAGGAAAAACATAAGCGTCGGGCCGATCAACCAATTCTGGGCCAACGATAATCCCAGAACGCGCCGATTGCGAAAGACCTCGCCCAATTTTTCGTACCGCACCTTGGCCAAAGGTGGATACATCATGATGATGAGCCCAATCGCAATCGGGATATTGGTTGTGCCCACCTGAAAGCTGTTTACAAAAGCCGCTGACGACGGGACGAAATGCCCGATCGCCACTCCGATCGCCACCGCCAGAAAGATCCAGAGCGTGAGAAATCGATCCAGGAAGGACAGCTTCTTGCGCGGCAAAGGCGCGCACACCTGGCCCTGAGTGTAGGGGACACTGGACATAATTACCTCGATGCTGCAGCAGTGATTGGATCGATTGAAGTGGGCAGAGGCGCGCCTTGCAGGGTCGCGAACTTCCCTGGACTACAACATGCCTTCGATAGCCGGGCGCGATCTGCCTGCATGGTGCGCTCTGCCTTGAGCCACGCAAGAGTCTGCTGAAGAACCTGGGCGGCCCCTGTATTTGGAGGCATCACTATCCGATAGTGCATCCACTTCCCTTCGCGGCGGGCAGCCACAATTCCCGCACTCCGCAGGTAGGCCAGGTGCCGGGATATCTTGGGCTGAGGTTGATCCAGAATCTCTACGAAATAACAGACGCAGATTTCCTGATCTCCCATGAGATTCAGGAGCCGCAGCCGCGTATTGTCGCCGAGAGCCTGAAAGAAGCGCTCCAGGTTGAAGCTCTTGTCCTTGACCTTCATTAAACTAATTATATACGGATTGACGAATGTATCTAGTGGCAATATAGTCGGTTTAGCGAATATGTAAAGGAGCAGCGATGACAGAGCAATTGATCGAATCGGTGCAGTCAAGGTATGCAGCCGTGGCCAAGAGCACGCTCTCTAACAAAGACGAGGGCGTCAAAGCAGTAGCGGAGGCCTTTGGATATAGCCCAGAAGAGCTCTCTTCCATTCCCGCCGAAGCAAACATGGGTCTTTCCTGTGGCAATCCGACCGCGATTGCTTCGATTCGACCGGGCGAGGTGATTGTCGATCTCGGCTCGGGCGGGGGCTTGGATGTATTCCTGGCGTCTCAACTCGCCGGTCCGAAAGGGCGCGCAATTGGTATCGACATGACTCCAGCGATGATCGAACGTGCACAAGCGAATGCGCTGACGGGTGATTATCAGAATGTGGAGTTCCATCTGGCCACGATCGACAAGATTCCTCTCGCCGACGCATCAGTTGATTGTGTCATCAGCAATTGTGTTATCAACCTCGCTCCCGACAAGCCCGCAGTCTTCCGGGAGATTGCCCGGATTCTGAAACCAGGCGGCCGACTGGCAGTAAGCGACATCGCGCTCAAGGGCGAGTTACCGCCAGCAGTTGCGCAAAGCCTAGCCGCCTACGTCGGGTGCATCGCGGGAGCGATCCACATAGACGCCTATCGCGCTGGCTTGCTTGCAGCGGGCTTTGAACACGTCGAGATCGTCGATAGTGGGGCCGACCTAAATGCATATGCCAAGGTCGAAAACCAGGCCGCATGCTGCTCTCCTTCGATGGATACCTCGAATACCCTACCGGTACTTTCGGAGGCTTGCTGCTCGACGGACAAGCCTGCAAGTCTGCATCAGGATCTGGCAACTCTTCTTTCTAACTACGACGTCAATGCAGCCGCCGCGAGTGTCAAGGTCTATGCGGTTAAGCCTGCGACCGCAACCGTCAAGACTTGCTGTGGCCCAACCTGCTGTTCGTAAGTTAGACGCACGACACCAAGCGGCCTCTTCTCGGAAATGAGTGTCGAGGGGCTGGTTGACCTCGATCTGAGTTATACCCCACCACTCAGCAGTCCCTGGGATCCAGTCCAGATGGCCGCCCAGCATTGAGCGAATACGCTAGGTTCAGAAAAGATGGAGACAACATGCAGAAAGTAATATTCGCCTGCGTACACAACGCTGGACGTTCGCAGATGTCGGCGGCTCTTTTTAACCACTTTGCTGATCCTGAACGCGCACTTGCCATTTCCGCCGGGACTCAGCCGGCAGAGCAGGTTCATCCGGTAGTGGTGGAAGCGATGCTCGAAGTGGGAATCGACCTCAGGAATGCTAGACCGCAAAAACTTACCGCGGAGTTGGCACAAGGTGCGGAGATACTCATTACGATGGGCTGCGGAGACGATTGTCCCTACGTGCCAGGTCTGCGCCGCGACGAGTGGCCGCTTCCAGATCCCAAAGGGCAAGGAATCGAATCGGTACGGCAGACGCGCGACGAAATCAAGCGCCGTGTTTTGCAGTTGCTGGACCAAGAGCGGTTGAGCAACGGCTTGTCATAGTAGGAGCGAAAGCTAGTACCGCACAGCTGCTTCCGCAGGAGGGGGCGACCGGTCCGGAAGGCAACGGAACGGACTTGACCCGGACTCGAGCCAGCCTCTAGCGCCAGGAAGCCCGAGTTCGGCCTCTTAGCACCGCGGAATCCCCCCGCGGTGCATTCTCCGATTGCATCACCCGGCTTCACGGGAACATCACGCTCGCCCGCGCATACCGGTTTTATCGACTTTGATCGAAAGGCAGATTCCTCGGCTGTCGAGAGCGGCCGAAAGCAAAACGCCGGAGCTGGAGGTGAGGACCAACCTGAGCGCGCATAGGCCCGTTGCCTTCGTGCCCGAATGATCGCCGGGCCGATCGGATGCTCTACGCCACGCCGCCTGAGTACGCGGCTAACTCATAAGTAGCAGTGGGAATAACCCAAGCTGGTATTGACAGTGCAAAATGAACCCGTACTGAACACACAGCACTATGCCTGCTACACAATATGCAATCACTAACCAGCCGATCTCTCCACTGATGGTCGACGGTAGATTCTTAACTTGCTCAGCTAGCCTTCGCTTGCGCCTCACGTTACTTTTGTCCAGTGCAACTCCTTTATTTCGAGAGCTAAGCGTCGTCCTACCACTTTCGCAACGTAGCCTGATCAAGGCATACGAAAGAGGCTTGGAGAGCAGGCGATTACTGAGTAGTTCGTCGGCGTCCGTTCCTTAGCTTCGGCTCTGCACTCCTCATACGCAAACTTTCTCTTTTGCCACGGTCCGATTCGTTGTTTGAGAAACCTTCGGTGGCCGACCCCTCTAACGAGGATTTGATGAAAGTTGTTATCTTTTCAAAGTTGGGTGTAACAACTCTCCTACTTTGCGTATTGGCGCTGGCGAACTGCACCATCGTGGGCTGCGGATTTTCCTACAACTCCGCCGCTGAGGGGACATCCGTCGGGCCAATTGTTAATTGTTCCGCCAACCCGGCCGACGTTCAATCGGGTACTATCGTTCAAATTTTGACGAAGGCTGTAAGCCCACTCGGGCTTCCGCTTTCATATAGCTATGCAGCCACCGGGGGCTCGGTAACGAGTCAGGGTGATTCGGCCACGCTCAACACCCAGGGGGTCTCAGGAAACGTAATTGTTACTTGCAGAGTAGGCGACACAAAAGGTAATGTGGGGTCATCCAACGCGACGCTTTCTGTTCAGCCGAACCAATCCACGACACCTACTATCAGTTGCGCAGCGAATCCCTCGACTGTGACGCTGGGCGGCACCGTTGCTATAAAGGCGGTAGCAAGCAGCCCCGAGGGTAGGCCGCTAACTTATACCTGGAACGCTTCCTCCGGTACCATTGCCGGCAGCGGGAACACGGCAACGTTGAACACCAGCAGTGCGGCGGCCGGCACCATCACCGTAACCTGTAGAGTTGCCGACGATCAGGGTCGATCCGCTGCCGCAACGACCACTGTCACCGTCAATGCCGTGTCAACACCACCAACCATCAGCTGCTCGGCAAGTCCCTCGACCGTAACGCTAGGTAGCAGCGTCGTCCTCACCGCGGTAGCAAGCAGCCCAGAGGGTAGGCCGCTAACTTATAGCTGGAGCGCCTCCTCCGGTACCATTGCCGGCAGCGGGAACACGGCAACGTTGAACACCAGCAGTGCGGCGGCCAGCACCATCACCGTAACCTGTAGAGTTGCCGACGATCAGGGTCGATCCGCCTCCGCAACAACCGCCGTCACCGTCAACGGCTCTTCGCCAGCGCTGCCGGTTTGGACGACTTC
>Ga0182015_10003669_pt1 | contig 16998 bp, 11 predicted proteins | sample 712P3MmetaG_FD_120478 | JGI IMG/M metagenome (GOLD analysis project Ga0182015, IMG submission 120478) | Permafrost microbial communities from Stordalen Mire, Sweden - 712P3M metaG | ecosystem: Environmental > Terrestrial > Soil > Wetlands > Permafrost | place: Sweden: Stordalen | collected... | reverse complement strand
GTGGGTCGCCACGAGCCCCATTCCGCCCCATGACGCGAACTTCCAGTCCATGTCGGCAAGCGAAGTCTCCGCCTCGCGCCGATCGAAGCCGGGGCCGGCCGTCGAGGCTTGTGAAAAACGCGACGATAAGACGGAATCCTTATCCCCACCGAACAGCAACTCGCCGAAGTTGAGGCTCAGGCCGTCGGCGAGGCCGATCGCCGTGCCGGCGTAGTATTCGCCGTTGCCAAATCCGTCATAGGCATCATTCAAGTCACCGTCTGAAGGGAAGAGTCCGCGGTCCGCCGGGTTCGAACGGACGTCGGTCACATCGAATCCGCTGGCATCAACCGATGCACCTTCAGCGACCGGCGTGTAGAACCAACCGGGTGGTGCTTCCGTCAGGGCGCGCGTTGCCGACGCGCCCGCGACGAGGGCGACAGCGACACCTGCGGCCATGAGCATACTTGCGCGCACGCATCCCCCGGGAGCCGGAGAGCCTTGGTCACCCGCGTTCCTTCGACCAAAAGTTTATCAGACGCGGCCCCTTGCTCCAATGAATTCCTCGCCATTTCTGTGGCGGCGTTGCCACAGAACAGGCCGGAAGTCCGCGGGTTTGGGCATTTCAGCCAGCTCCTCCCGCCGGATTGCCCGGCACGTACAGCACATGTGGAGCAGCGTTGCCTGCAACCACGGCCTGCGCAATTCTGCGGAACTATCGCAACGTCGGCACGTTGGAAAACATTGGGCGACTTTTCCTCCGCACGCCGTTCAGGCTGGGTTTGCGAATACCTCCATGTCGGATCACCTCGACAAGCTCTGCATCGATACGATCCGCACGCTCGCCATGGACGCCGTCGAGAAAGCCAAGTCCGGCCATCCTGGCACGCCGATGGCGCTGGCGCCTCTCATGTACACGCTCTGGCAGAACCATCTGCGCTACGATCCACACAATCCGCTGTGGCCGGATCGCGATCGCTTCGTGCTCTCGGCGGGGCATGCATCAATGCTGCTTTACGCCACGCTCCATCTTGCGCAGGTGCGCGAACTGGACGGCGCCGGCAATCCGACCGGCAAGCCCGCCGTCTCGCTGGAAGATATCGAACGGTTCCGTCAGCTCGGCAGCAAATGTCCTGGGCACCCCGAATACGGTGTGACGACGGGAGTCGAACTCACCACCGGCCCGCTCGGACAGGGCATCGGCATGAGTGTCGGACTCGCCATCGCTGCAATGTGGCGCGCGCAACATTTCAACCGGCCGGATCTGGCGCTTTTCGATTACCGGGTGTGGGCGATCTGCAGCGACGGCGATCTGATGGAAGGCATTTCCCACGAAGCCGCGTCGATCGCGGGCCATCTGCGGTTGTCCAATCTGGTGTGGATGTACGATCAGAACCACATCTCGATCGAAGGCCCCACCGGTATTACGTTTGACGAAGATGTGGCGACCCGTTTCCAGGCTTATGGCTGGGGCGTGCTGCATGTTCCCGACGCCAACGACACCGCCGCGATCGACGAGGCGTTGAGCGTCGCGGCCGCGACCAAGTCGCAGCCCACGCTCGTCATCGTGCGCAGCCATATTGGCTACGGCGCACCCCACAAACAGGACACCAAGGAAGCGCATGGCGAGCCGCTGGGAGAGAGTGAGGTGCGCGCCGCCAAGCACACCTATGGCTGGCCGGAAGACAGAACCTTCTACGTTCCCGACGGCGTGAAGGAACGCTTTGCCCAAGGTATCGGCACCCGGGGTGCGAAGCTGTTTGCGGAGTGGCAAAGCGTTTCGTCGCACTATCGTGACGCTGAGCCCGCGCTCGCCCGCGAGCTGGAACAGATGCGCACCCGTACGCTGCCGCAGGGCTGGGACAAGGGCATCGAGAGCTTCCCGGCGGACGACAAGGGCGTCGCGACTCGCGATAGCGGGGGCAAGGTCATGAACGCCATCGGCAGTCGCGTGCCGTGGCTGATGGGCGGCGCGGCCGATCTCGCGCCATCCACCAAGACGTTGCTGAAGGATGCCGGCGATTTCGAACCGGGCGAGTCGTCAGGACGCAATATGCACTTCGGGATCCGCGAACATGTCATGGGCGCGATCGTCAACGGGATGACGCTGTCGGGCCTGCGGGCCTACGGCGCGACGTTCCTCATTTTCAGCGATTACATGCGCCCGGCGATCCGACTTTCGGCGCTGATGGAGATTCCCAGCATCTTCATCTTCACCCATGACTCGATCGGCCTTGGCGAGGACGGACCCACCCACCAGCCGATCGAGCAGCTCCTGAGCCTGCGGGCCATTTCGAACCTCGTCGTGCTGCGTCCGTGCGATGCCAACGAAGTGGCGGAAAGCTGGCGCTGCATCCTGTCGTTTTCCAACCGGCCGGCCTGTCTCGTTCTCTCCCGCCAGAAGCTGCCGACGCTCGACCGCAGCAAATTCGCTTCGGCCCGCGGAGTCGCGCAGGGGGCCTATGTTCTTGCCGATGCGCACGAGGGCGCACCGCAGGCGATCGTCATCGCAACCGGCAGCGAAGTCGCGCTCGCGGTCGCCGCGCGGGAGCAGCTCGGGCGCGAAGGAATTGCCGTCCGCGTCGTTTCGATGCCGAGCTGGGAGCTGTTCGAGGCGCAGCCGCAGAGCTACCGCGACAGTGTGCTGCCGCCCCATATCGGCGCCCGCGTGTCCGTCGAAGCTGCGTCGACAATGGGATGGGAACGCTATGTAGGCCGCGAGGGCACGCGCATCGGGATGTCGACGTTCGGCGCCTCGGCTCCCGCGAGCGATCTCTATCGCCATTTCGGCATCACCGCAGAAGCCGTCCAGAATGCGGTCCGCGCCCAGATCGCCCCGGCGGGGAGCACGACATGAACCGGCTGAAACAGCTCGAAGAGTTCGGTCAATCGGTATGGCTCGATTTCCTGAGCCGGGAATTCCTGGCGGGCAACGAATTGCGCCGGCTCATTTCCGAAGACGGCTTGAAGGGCATGACTTCCAACCCTTCCATCTTCGAAAAGGCGTTCAGCCACGGCACGGAATACGATTCCGACATCGAACGCTTTGCCGCTGAAGGGTGCAGCGTCGCAACGATCTTCCGGCGTCTCAGCGTGCGCGACATTCAGACGGCGGCTGACGCGCTGCGCCCCGTGCACGAAGCGAGCCACGGTGTCGACGGTTACGTCAGCATCGAAGCCTCGCCCTATCTTGCCTACGACACGGAGGCTTCGATCGCAGAGGCGCGCACCTTATGGCATGAGATCGGCCGTCCCAACCTGATGGTGAAAATTCCGGGAACGCGCCAGGGCATTCCTGCCATTCGCGCGCTGATCGGCGAAGGTATCAACATCAACATCACGCTGCTGTTCGCCCGCGCCGCTTACGAGAATGTCGTCGAAGCGTATCTCTCGGGTCTGGAGATGCTTGCGCGCAAGGGGCGTCTCGACTCCATGGCGAGCGTTGCGAGCTTCTTCGTCAGCCGCATCGATACCAAAGTCGATGCGGAACTCGACACGAGGGTTGCCACGGCACAGGGCGAAACGCGGAGCGTTCTCGAAAGCCTGAAAGGCAGAATCGCGATTGCCAACGCCAAGCTTGCCTACCGGCATTACAAAGAGGTCGTCGAGAGCGAGCGCTGGAAAAAGCTCGCGGATCAGGGCGCACGGCCCCAGCGGCTGCTCTGGGCCTCCACCGGCACGAAGAACAAGTCCTATTCCGATGTGATGTATGTCGATTCGCTGATCGGGCGGGATACCGTCAACACCATGCCTCCCGAAACGCTGGATGCCTTTCGCGATCACGGCCATCCGGCAGCTGCGCTCGATCAGGACGTGGACAAGGCGCGCGCCTCTCTTGAGCAGCTCGAAAAAACCGGCGTGTCGCTCGATCGGATCACCGACGAGCTGGTGAGCGAGGGCGTCGAGAAATTCGCCGAAGCCGCGGACCAGCTCTTTGCGGCGCTCGCCGGAAAGCGCATCAAAATGCTCGGTGCCCGTCTCCTGCGCCTCGATGCGGCGCTGGGCAGCGCACAGGGCGCCGTCGACTCCGAGATTTCAAAGTGGATGGGCGCGGGTAACATCCGACGCTTGTGGGCGCGCGACAAATCGTTGTGGACGGACGCCGACGAGAACCGTTGGCTGGGCTGGCTCGACATCGCGGCGCGGGAAGCAGCCGACCTTAAGCCGCTGGAACAATTGGCGCGCGATGTGCAAGGCGCGGCCACGGAAAATGTCGTGCTCCTCGGCATGGGAGGATCGAGCCTCGGCGCGCAGGTTCTCGCCGACACCTTCGGCCGGCGCCAAGGCTGGCCAGAACTTCACGTGCTCGACTCGACCGATCCCGACCAGATCCTTTCCGTCGAGCGTTCGCTCTCGCCCGCAACAACACTGTTTCTGGTCAGCTCGAAATCCGGCACCACGCTCGAGCCCAACATCCTGCGCGATCATTTCCTGGAGGTAACGCGGAAATCCGCCCCGAAGGAGGCGCCCGCCTCACGCTTCATCGCCATCACCGATCCCGGCACCGTGTTGGAGCAGGAGGCGCGGCGCGATGGCTTTCGCAACATCTTTCACGGCGATCCCGCCATCGGCGGCCGCTTCTCGGTGCTGTCGAAATTCGGACTCGTTCCCGCCGCGGCCATGGGAGTCGACGTCAAACGGCTGCTCGGCGAAGCGGAATGCGCGCGGCAGAGCTGCGCCGACATGGTTCCCGCCGCCGCCAATCCCGCTGTCCGGCTGGGCGCCGCGCTCGGCGTGCTCGCCCGCGATTTCGGGCGCGACAAGGTGACCTTCATTCCTTCGCCGTCGATTGCGAGCCTCGGCACCTGGCTCGAGCAGTTGCTGGCGGAATCGACGGGAAAGCAGGGCAAGGGACTGATCCCGATCGACAAGGAAGCCTTGGGCAATCCGGAGCTCTACGGTCCGGATCGCGTCTTCGTGCATCTGCAACTCGCAGGCCGGGAAGATTTCGATGCGCCGCTGCGCGGGCTGCGGGCCCGCGGCCATCCGGTCATCCGACTCGTCATCCAGGATGTCTACCAGATCGCGCAGATGTTCTTTGTCTGGGAGATGGCGATCGCCGTCGCAGGTGCCGTGCTCGGCATCAACCCGTTCGACCAGCCCGACGTCGAAGCCAGCAAACAACGCACGCGCGCGCTGACAGACGCCATGGAAGCTGAGACTTCCGCTCCGCAAAAACGTCCGGATTTCGACCGCGATGGCGTGGAGATTTACATCGACGATGCCGGGAGGAAAGACTTCGCCGAAGCGCGCTCGCTCGCAGATTTCTTGCGCATCCATCTCGGTCGAATCCGCGAAAGAGATTATTTCGCGCTTCTCGCCTATCTGGCGCATACGCCCAAACACGAGAAAATGCTGAACGAAGTGCGGCTGAAGGTTCGCGAAAGGAAGCGCGTGGCCACCTGTCTCGAATTCGGGCCGCGCTATCTTCATTCGACCGGGCAGGCCTACAAGGGTGGACCCAACAGCGGCGTGTTTCTGACGCTGACTTGCGATCACGCGCAAGACCTTGAAGTCGAGAACCGAAAGCTGACGTTTTCCGCCGTCGAGCTGGCGCAGGCGCAAGGCGATTTCGAGGTGCTGAACGAACGCGGGCGACGCGCGATGCGCGTGCATCTGCACGATCTTCCGCGCGACCTCGAGGCTCTTCGGGATGCCGTCGAGCGGGCGTTGACATAGAGGCTCGTCATGCAGATTGCGATCATCGGCTTGGGACGGATGGGCGGCAACATCGCGCGCCGCCTCATGGAGCACGGTCACGAGGTCGTTGCTTTCGATCGCGATCCGCAGGCGGTGCAGCGGCTTGAGGCCGCCCGCGCCAAGGGCGCATCCACGCTCGGCGATGTTGCGCGGCTGCTCTCACCGCCGCGCGCGGCGTGGGTCATGTTGCCCGCGGGCGAGGCAACCGAGGAAACCATCGTCCAGCTCGCGGAGCTTTTCGGGAGCGGCGACACGATCATCGACGGCGGCAACACCTTCTATCGCGATGACATTCGACGCGCGCAGGCCATCGCCGGCAAGGGCGTGAACTACGTCGATGTCGGCACGTCGGGTGGAATCTGGGGCGTGGAACGTGGCTATTGCATGATGATCGGTGGCGAAAAGAACGTCGTCGATCGACTCGATCCGATTTTCGCGGCGCTCGCGCCTGGCACCGGAGACATCTCCCGCACCCCGAAGCGCGAAGGCCGCGACCCGCGGCCGGAGAAAGGTTATCTGTACGCCGGTCCGGTCGGTTCCGGACATTTCGTCAAGATGATTCACAACGGCATCGAGTATGGCCTCATGCAGGCCTATGCGGAAGGATTTGCCATCCTTCGCGGCAAGGCCGGCGAATTCCTCCCCGAAGAGGAACGCTACAAACTCGATCTCGCGGACGTGGCGGAGGTGTGGCGCCGCGGCAGCGTGATCTCTTCCTGGCTCCTGGATCTTGCTGCGATGTCGCTCGCGGAAAGTCCGGAGCTTGCCGAATTTTCCGGATTCGTGGACGACTCCGGCGAAGGGCGCTGGACGATCAATGCGGCAATCGAAGAAGCAGTGCCGGCGCACGTTCTGTCGGCGGCGCTGTATACGCGATTCCGTTCGCGCGTGCAGCACGGATTTGGCGACAAGCTTCTCTCCGCCTTGCGCGCCAGGTTCGGCGGACATGTGGAGGGGCAACTGGAGAAGAACGCAGCGCCTCGCCCGGAAACGTCCTCGTGAAGCCTGGCGCCGCAGCGCCCTGCGCGATGGTGATCTTCGGCGCCGGCGGCGATCTCACCAAGCGGCTGGTCGTGCCGGCGCTCTACAATCTCACCAAGTCCGCCTTGCTGCCGCAACCGTTCGCCCTGATCGGCGTCGATCACGACGAGATCGACGCGAACGCCTGGCGCAAAGATCTTCATGATTTTCTCGAAGACCAGGCGAAGCACGGCGGCGACGAGTTCGAAGCGGGCGCCATCGACGAACAATCGTGGAACCGGCTCGCTGCAACGATGTCGTACGTACCGGGCGACTTTACCAAAGCGGAGACGTTCGAGCGGCTGAAATCGCATCTCGCCGAGCGCGACGGCAAGGAACAGCTGCATGGTTGCGCGCTGTTCTATCTTGCGGTGCCCGACCGTTTTTTCGGTCCGATCGTCGAGGCGCTCGACCGCGCCGGACTGACCGCAGAGTCGACCGGCTGGCGCCGGGTGGTGATCGAAAAACCCTTTGGACACGATCTCGAATCGGCGAAAGCGCTCAACGCACGCGTGCTGAAGCATCTGCGCGAAGATCAGGTCTTCCGCATCGATCATTTTCTCGGCAAAGAGACGGTGCAGAACATCATGGCGCTGCGCTTTGCCAACGGGCTTTTCGAACCGATCTGGAATCGCGACCGCATCGATCATGTGCAGATCACGGTGGCCGAGACCATCGGCATCGAGCTGCGCGGAAAATTCTATGAGGCGACCGGCGCCTTGCGCGACATGGTGCCCAATCACCTTTTCCAGCTGGTGGCGATGACTGCGATGGAGCCGCCCGTTTCATTCGATGCGGATGCCGTGCGGGCAAAAAAAGCCGAGGTGTTCCGGGCCGTTCATCCCCTCGTCGCCGGCGACGCCGTGCGCGGTCAATACGGCGCCAGCACCATCGGAACCGGGACGGTGCGCGCCTATCGCGATGAGCCAAATGTCGCATCCGGTTCGTTCGTTGAAACCTATGTCGCCATCAGGCTTTGCATCGACAACTGGCGCTGGGCCGGTGTGCCGTTCTATCTGCGGACCGGCAAAAGGCTGCCCAAACGCTGGACCGAGATTGCCATCCGCTTCAAGGATGCGCCCTACATGCTGTTTCGCGACACGCCGGTGGACGCGCTGCACGACAACTGGCTGGTTCTGCAGATCCAGCCCGACGAAGGAATCCGCTTGCGTTTCAGCGCCAAGCGGCCGGGGCCGGAAATGGCGCTCGAAAGCGTCGCCATGGATTTTCGCTACGCGGACTGGTTCAAGCAGGCGCCTGCCGTGGGCTATGAAACCCTTCTGTACGACTGCATCCAGGGCGACGCCACGCTGTTTCAGCGCGCCGACCAGGTCGAAGCGTCGTGGGCAGTGGTTGATCCGTTGCTTAAGGCCTGGAACGTGCCGCCGGCCGATGAATTTCCGAACTATGCCGCCGGCAGTTCCGGACCTTCGGCTGCCGACGCGCTGATCTCGCGCGACGGCCGGGCGTGGCGGGCAATCGGCTGAAGAGAGATCATGCCAGCAAGTTCGCTTCGCGGTCGCCTCGAAATTTCGGATGATGCCCACGCGCTGGCGCGACGCGCGGCCGAGTGGCTGACCCAAACGGCCGCCGCGGCGTCCGGAATCGTCCGCATTTCACTGTCGGGCGGTTCGACACCGAAGGAGCTTTACACGCTTCTCGCGGAAGAACCGTTCGTCGCGCGCATCCCCTGGCAGCGTCTCGAATTTTTTTGGGGAGACGAACGCTTCGTTCCGCACGACGACGCGGCGAGCAACTACCGCATGGCGAACGAGACGTTGTTGTCGCGGGTGCCGATTGCCGGAAATCGCGTGCACCCCGTGCCGGTCGATGGCACGCCTGCCGAAGCGGCGAGCCGCTACGAAACGCTGCTGAAGCACATCTATGGTGCGGACCGGCTCGATCCGGAGCGACCGCTCTTTCACATCATGCTCCTCGGACTGGGCGGCGACGGACATACGGCTTCGCTCATCCCCGGCCAGTCTGTGCTCGAAGAGCGGGAGCATTGGGTGGCGGCTGTGGGGCAAGGCCGTCCGGAGCAGCGGATCACGCTGACCTATCCCGCCATCGAATCGAGCGCGACCATCGCCTTTCTTGTGAGCGGCGCCGAGAAGGCAAGTGCGGTAAGCGCCGCCCGCGCCGGCGATCAGCGCCTTCCGGCGGCGCGCATTGTGCCGCAGGGCGACGTGATCTGGTTCGTGGATCGCGCGGCTTCCCGCCAGCCCTGACAGCCATGGCGGGACGCATCGAAGATTATGCGCTGATCGGCGATATGCGAACCGCAGCGCTGGTCTGCCGCGACGGTTCGATCGACTGGCTGTGCCTGCCCCGCTTCGACTCGGCTTCCTGTTTTGCCGCCCTCCTCGGTACTTCGGATCATGGACGGTGGCTTATCGCACCGGTGGATGATGCAAAGGTAGTACGGCGCTACCGGGAGGGCACGCTGATCCTGGAGACCAGGTTCAAGACGGCCAGGGCCGAGATGCTTCTCATCGATTTCATGCCGGTCGGCATCGAGCACAGCGCCGTGGTGCGGCTCGCGGTCGGTCTCTCGGGAACCATGAAACTGCGCACCGATCTGGTCGTTCGCTTCGACTACGGCATTACGGTTCCCTGGGTGAGCCGCGCCGACGAGCGCACGCTGTGCGCCGTGGCCGGACCCCACCAGCTGACGCTGCGCACCAGCGCGCCGCTCTACGGGGAGAATCTGCGCACCAAGGGCGAATTCGTGCTTCGCGAGGGAGAAACTGTTCCGTTCGTTCTGACTTACTCCCCTTCCCACCTCCCGGTTCCGTTCTCGCCGAGTATCGAAGCCACTCTCGCGGAAACGCAAAAATTCTGGACGGAGTGGAGCGATCGCTGTCTTCCCGAAGGTCGCTGGGCGCCGATGATCCGCCGCTCGCTGATCACGCTCAAGGCGCTCAGCTACCGGCCTACCGGAGGTATCGTCGCTGCGGTTACAACATCCTTGCCGGAACAACTGGGCGGTCCGCGCAACTGGGATTACCGCTTCTGCTGGCTTCGCGACGCCACCTTCACGCTGCTTGCGTTCATGAACGCAGGCTACACGGAAGAGGCGGTGGCATGGCAGAACTGGCTGGTGCGCGCCATCGCCGGCAGCCCGGAACAGATTCAGACGCTTTACGGCGTGGCGGGCGAGCGCCGGCTCGACGAATGGCAGATCCCGTGGTTGCCGGGCTATGAGAAATCCGCGCCCGTTCGCGTCGGCAACGCTGCGGCGCTGCAGCTTCAGCTCGACATCTTCGGCGAACTGACTGATGTGGTCACCCAGGCTCGCAAAGGCGGCCTTCCCATCCCGCCCCGGCGTAGCGAAATGCGCCGCGTTTTCCTCGGTCATCTCGAGAAGCTGTGGCGAAAGCCGGACGAAGGCATCTGGGAGATCCGGGGGGAACCGCAGCATTTCACCTATTCCAAGGTGATGACGTGGGTTGCTTTCGACCGCGCCTGCAAGAACGGCGGCGACAACAGGCAGCGACTCGCCCGATGGAAGCGAACGGCGGCAGCCATCCGGCGGGAAATACTACGCAAGGGCGTCGATCCGAAGCGCAAATGTTTTGTGCAATCCTATGGCTCGAAGCACCTCGACGCGAGCCTGCTGCTCCTGCCGATCGTGGGCTTCATCTCCGCAAGAGACCGGCGCATGAAGAATACGATTCGCGAGATCGAGCGTCGCCTCATGTTCCAGGGCCTGGTGCTCCGCTATGAAACGGAAAGCGGCGTCGACGGATTGCCGCCGGGCGAAGGCGCCTTTCTCGCCTGCAGCTTCTGGCTCGTCGACAATTACATTCTGCAGGGCCGCAGACGCGACGCGGAGCGGCTCTACGGGCGGCTGATCAAGCTCGCGAACGATGTCGGTCTCTTCGCCGAAGAATACGATCCGCGTGCGCGCCGCATGCTGGGCAACTTTCCGCAGGCGTTTTCGCATGTCGCTCTCGTCAACTCAGGCCTCAATCTCCTCAATTCCCGCGCGCGGAAGAGCGGACGCCGCAAACAGCGGCGGCAAGTGCTCCGCCACCGCGATTGAACATGGTGGGGAAACGCAAGGGAAGGCAACTGACGAACGGGGAGCTTCGCATCCTCTCGATCGACATCGGCGGCACTGGATTAAAAGCTTTGCTCGTCGATTCCGCCGGACATCTGCTCGCCCGCGACAGCGCATCGAAACCCCCTGCCCCTGCCCTCCGTCCGTGATGCTGGACGCGTTGGCAGAGCTCGTCGCTCCTTTGCCGGGCCACAATCGGCTTGCGATGGGTTTTCCCGGCGTTGTGCGAGGCGATGTGGTCGTCACCGCGCCGCATTTCGGAACGAAGGCGTGGGCCGGATTCCCTCTCGCAGCAGCGGCATCGGCGCGCCTGGGCAGTCCTTCCGCGAGCTCCGCCTACCCGCAACGTATGCTAAGCGGAACGGAACTCCCCGCCCGGGCGACACGTTGTCGAACCAGCGGCCAAGCGCCTGTCGCACGGGTGGGGAGGAGTTTGGGTTGGCACGCATCTTCATCATCTCGAATCGGGTGGGCCTTCCGAACAGGGCAAACGGCGTGCATCCGGGCGGACTCGAAGTGGCGTTACGCGCCACACTGAGGCGGCACGCCTGCGTCTGGCTGGGCTGGAGCGGCGCGGTGAGGCCCGCGAACCGGGTCGAAACGCGAACGATTGTGCAAGGCAGCAATCGCTTCATCGTGACGGATCTGAGCGAGGACGATTATCAGGAATATTACAATGGATTCGCCAACCGGGTGTTGTGGCCGATCCTGCATTACCGGCTCGACCTCGCAGAGTTCTCCCGGCGCGACCTTACCGGCTATCTGCGGGTCAACGAGCATTTTGCCGATCGCCTCGACGAGGTTCTGGAGCCCGAGGATGTGGTGTGGGTGCACGATTATCACCTCATTCCGCTTGCCAGGGCGTTGCGACAGCGCGGCCGGGACAACCGGATAGGATTTTTCCTCCACATTCCGCTGCCGCCGCCGGAAGTTCTGACGGCCATGCCCAATCACGAGAAGCTGATCCCGGCGCTCGGCGACTACGATCTTGTGGGATTTCAGACAGACGGCGACGCGGCGAATTTCGCCCGCTATCTCGCAACCGAATGCGGGATGCCGTCGCACATCCAGCGCAGTTTCGACGGCGACAAGCGCGTCATGCGCATCGGCACCTTTCCCGTCGGCATCGCGGCGCAGACGTTCCAGCGCTGCGCCAGGCGGGCGGCCCGTTCGGCGTTCGTCCGCCGCGTTCTCGAAAGCGTTCCCGGCGTCATCATTCTGGGAGTGGATCGGCTCGACTACTCCAAGGGCCTGCCGCTTCGCCTCGACGCATTCGAGCGCTTCCTCATCGGCAATCCGGAATGGCGCGGCCAGGTCACCTACATGCAGATCACCCCCAAGAGCCGGTCCGACGTTCCCGATTACGTAGAGATGGAGCGGGCCATCGACACGGCAGCCGGGCGCATCAACGGCACCTACGGCGACGTCTCGTGGACGCCGGTGCGCTATACCAACCGCCCTTACACGCGCACCGCGCTCGCCGGATTGTACCGCTCGGCGCGCGTGGCGCTCGTCACGCCGTTGCGGGACGGCATGAACCTGGTCGCCAAAGAGTATGTCGCCGCACAAGACCCGGGGGACCCGGGCGTGCTCATCCTGTCCCGGTTTGCTGGCGCGGCCGCCGAATTCGCTGCCGGCGCGCTGATCGTCAATCCCTATGATCCCGAAGCCGTCGGCGGCGCGATAGCGCGCGCTCTCGCCATGCCGAAGGAAGAGCGCCTCTCGCGCCACGGCAAGCTCATCGAGGCTCTGACGCGCAACGACATCGCGGCATGGGGAGACCGGTTCCTCGCGACGCTGACACAGTCGAGATCGGCCGTGCAGAAGCGCGGTCGCGCTCAAACGCTTGCCGCGCTCGTCGCCTCCGGCAGTGGCGCCACGGACCATGGCTTGGTCTCCATGAGCGCGCGGCGTCCGAATGCCGCTACCGAGCCGGTCCGATCGCCTGTCGGCGGCGTAAGCGTAGCGGCGCCAAGGCAGTAAGGCACCCTCCGACCGCCGGGCGCCGGGCGCTCCCCGCTGCCGCGTCGGCCTCCAAGGAACTTCCACTTTGAACGCGAGTTTCATTTCTGGAACCAGCAAAGGATAACTTTATGCTCGGCACCATCCTCATCATCGTGCTCGTTTTGCTTCTGCTGGGCGCGCTGCCGTCGTGGCCGTACAGTTCCGGGTGGGGGTATTACCCCAGTGGTGGGCTGGGCCTTATCCTCGTCATCGTGGTGATACTCGTTCTGCTCGGCCGCTTTTAGCGGACGTGTAGGACTGGCCTGAATCGGCGCCGGCGCGTTCGCGGGTCCTCCTTGCGCGAACGTTACGGCCTCTTCAGTCGTTCGGTCCACCACGCGAGCGCCTAATTTCCGCGTCCCCTCGTCTGTCAGCCGTCCCGCAGAGGAATTGACGGCGCGCTTTGCGCCCAATTCTTCTTCTCAGTGTCCTCCGGGTCTCTGTGGTGAATTCGCTCCGCTCATCGTAGCATGATCACCGCATAAGCGGGATCGGAGCTCGTCCAGCTGCGCTCTATGGACCACCCGGCGCGCGCCGCAAGTGCAGAGAACTGGCGGAGCGTGTATTTCCGCGAATTCTCCGAATGAATGGTCTCGCCGGCCGCAAAATCGAAGCAGCGGCCGCGCACCATGACACTCTGGCTGCGCGTCGAGACGAGATGCATTTCGACGCGGGATTCTTCCGCATTCCAGATCGCGCGATGCGAAAATGCATCGGGATCGAAGCGCGCTCCAAGCTCGCGGTTCAGGCGCACCAGCAAATTCCTGTTGAAGGCGGCGGTAACGCCTTGCGCGTCGTCATAGGCCCGCACGAGCGTATCCACGTCCTTCGTGAGGTCGATGCCGACGAGGAACTGCGCCTCGCCGCCGAGAAGCCCGCGGCTGGCGCGCAGGAAACGTTCGGCCGCTTCGTCCGACAGGTTGCCGATGGTCGAACCGGGAAAGAACCCCAGGACCGGCCGCGAAGCCAGTTCGGAGGGCGTTGCGAGCGTTCCAAGAAAGTCGCCGGCAATGGGACGCACGACGAGGTCGGGAAAATCCCGGCGAATTCTACGCGTGCTCTCCTTCAGCGACTCCTCGCAGATGTCGACCGGTACGTACAGAGCGATCGTCGACAGCCGCTCGAGCAGAATGCGCGTCTTCAGCGAGGCGCCGCAGCCGAACTCGACGAGAGCGGTTTCCGGAGCGACGCGCGGGCGAAGCTCAGGCACGAGCTCGCGAAGCAGCCGCGTTTCGGTGCGTGTCAGATAGTATTCCGGAAGATCGCAGATTTGCTCATAGAGACTGGAACCGGCCGCATCGTAGAAATATTTGCTCGGGAGCTGTTTCGACGGTCTGGAAAGGCCTGTCCATACGTCTTCCAGCATCGGCTCGGTACTACGCTGCCGGCCATGCGGCATGTCCTGTGCGAGCCGGAGGCCTGCAAACTGCCAGCGCTGATGGGGATGGAAGAAATTGCGATAGCCGGCGCGGAGATGCCCGCGACTGCTGGCGCAGGAGCCGCCGCGCAGAACCATCTGGTTGATCATGAACTTGCCGTTGTATTCACCGACGGCACCTTCGGGCGCGCGGTAGCCCGGATAGGGTGCGTATGCAGACTGCGTCCACTCCCAAACATCGCCGAACAACTGGAATTCCTCTCGCCGGCCGGCTGGAAGCGGCCGCAGATAGCCGTCGTCGCGAAAATTTCCCCGCAACGGGTCGTGCCTCTCCGCGGCGTGCTCCCATTCCGCCTCGCTCGGCAGCCGCTTGCCCGACCAGCGCGCAAACGCGTCGGCTTCGTAATAGCTCACATGGCAGACGGGAGCGTCGCGATCGACGGGCTTGAGCCCGCTCAGAGTCATGGCGAGCCATTCGCCTTGGCGGAACTGCCAGTACAGAGGCGCCCGCCACTCTTCGCTTTGCGCCCGCTGCCAGCCGTCGGCGAGCCAGAGCTTCGCGTTCGCATAGCCGCAATCCTCCATGAAGGCGAGCCAATCCGCGTTAGTGACAAGCCGGTTCATGAGCAGGTACGGCGCAACGAGGATCTGGTGGCGCGGCGATTCGTTGTCGAATGCGAACGATTCTCCAACCCTGCCGATCCCCATGCATCCGCCTTCGAACTCCACGAATTCCCCGCTGCCGGGCTCCGCTGCTGCGCAGGACCGGTAGGGCGCATAAGAGGGTTGTAGGGGATTTTGGGCGAAGGCGTGCAGGATGTCCGTCAGCAGCAGTTCCTGATGTTGTTGCTCGTGGTTCAGCCCCAGTTCCACGACGGACGCAAGAGCGCCGCTGCCGCTGCCGGCGCTCAGCAGATCGTGCATCGCTCCATCGACATGGCGCCGATAGGCCGTCACCTCGTCGGCGGAAGGACGCGTGAGCAGGCCGCGCCGATCGCGCGCGTACCGTTGCCCGAGCGTTTCGTAGTACGAGTTGAAGAGGTAATCGTAATCCGCATCGAACGCCCGGTACCCGGGCAGGTGCTCGCGCAGGACGAACGCTTCGAAGAACCACGTGGTGTGCGCCCGGTGCCATTTCGCCGGACTGGCATCGGGCATCGACTGGACGCACTGATCCTCCGCCGTCAAGCCGTCAGCCAGCCGCTCGGTCTCCGCACGAACCGCTCCGTAGCGGGCCGCCTGACCGTGGCCGGATTGCAATCCCGCGCGCGCGCGCTCGGGGCTGTGCTCTACGAGAGAAACTGTCATGGACCCCTTCGCGCTCAGGCGGGCACTTGGGAACATATCGTCCGCATCCCGGAAAGGTTCCTAGGCTACAGCAATCAAATGTTGGGTCCAGCGCGAAAAACGGATTTTCCGTGGCGCTTCGGAACAGCGGGCGCGGTGCTTCGTTCCCGTTCCGCCCCTTTGAAGGAGGAAACGGCACATGGCGATGCAACAAACCAGCAGCACCAACAATCTCGCGGCGCGCGAGACCGGCGCGTTGATCGGCAGCGACAAGGTCGAAGGAACGGATGTCTACAATTCCAATGGCGATCGGGTGGGAACGATCGACCGCGTGATGATCGACAAGATCAGCGGCCGCGTCGCCTACGCCGTGATGAGCTTCGGTGGTTTTCTCGGATTGGGAAGCGATCACTATCCCGTTCCATGGTCGCTGCTGACGTATAGCGAGCGGCTCGGCGGCTACGAAGTGAATGTCACGGAGGATCAGCTGAAACGGGCTCCGAAGTTCCGCAACGACGAGCCGTGGGCGTATGGAAGCCGCGATCGCGAGTCGGCGCTCTATTCCTACTATGACGTGAAGCCATACTGGTAATTGTCCGTCCTGCCGATGCGGCTCACGTCTTCAGCCAGTTCGGCCGAAGCGCAGTCGCATCGGTGCCTTCGCTGTCGCCGCCGGGCGCGTCGCCCGCGCGCCATTCGACGGCGAGGATGCCATCGTGATCAAGCAGCCTCTGGACGAAGCCGAGGTTTGGACGGGAACGGCTCGACGCTTGCCAGCGAAGCTCGTAAAGGGCTTGGCTGGGGCAGTCGACCGCGCGCCGCTCGGTCAGGAGTTTTCGTTTGAGCGGGGCGATCAGCGGGTCGCTTTCCAGGATACTTTCCAGCGGCAGGCCGCCACCATAAACGATCCTGAGGCGGGCGGTTTGTTCGCGCGACAAGTGCTCGTCGACCCCCTTGACCAGCCACAACACGCCTGTACCGATCAGCGTGCCGGCGATGCCGATATAGATCTGGCCGCCGCCGAAACAGAGACCCACCACCGTTACGAACCACAGCGTCGCAGCCGTGGTCACGCCCTTGATCAGTTCGCCGCGGCGGATGATGGCTCCGGCCCCGATAAATCCCATTCCCGACAGGATGCCGAGCGGAAAACGCATGAGATCGAACACCACGAAGGAATCGTGCGCCTTGCCCGTCGAGTCCATCAACAGGTTGGCCTGAATCATCGAGATGCAGGCAGCCAGGGCCACCAGTACGTTGGTGCGCAGACCGGCGGTGTGACCGCCTGCCTCCCGATTGAATCCAATCAACGCGCCCGCGACCAGGGTAAGGAGCAGACGCAGCGCCAGATCTTCCCAGCCGGGATGGAGTGGCATGGCTTCCCCCCGCTTTTCGGTAATTCAACGTGAGGCCGAGCGCCCCCGTTCCGTACAATTTGGGTGATAGGCCTTGGGAAGTCGAGCGTTCCTGAGGCGCTGGCCCGCACCTTTTCGCTCCACCGTCTTTCTCTCGGCCCACTTCATCAAACCGGCCCTCCCGGCGGGCGCAGGGCGTCCGGGGAAAGGTT
>Ga0182015_10003668_pt1 | contig 17000 bp, 16 predicted proteins | sample 712P3MmetaG_FD_120478 | JGI IMG/M metagenome (GOLD analysis project Ga0182015, IMG submission 120478) | Permafrost microbial communities from Stordalen Mire, Sweden - 712P3M metaG | ecosystem: Environmental > Terrestrial > Soil > Wetlands > Permafrost | place: Sweden: Stordalen | collected... | reverse complement strand
CTGAATGCGGAGATCGAGACGATCTCAGTGCCGTATGCGGCGATGGTGATTCGTGGGCTGTTTATGGATTCGGTCTTTGGCGGGGCGATGGGGATGAGCCGCGTGCCGCTGAGCGAGTTGTACGCGGGGGTGGCGGGGCTCTTGAAGTCCCGAGGCGGCGCGCTGGTGCTCAACACGACGATTGAGGGTGGCGAAAAGGACGAGGAGACTTCGCAATGGGTTCTGCGCACGCGAACAAGCACGGCTGGAGCAGGTGAGATGCGCAGCGACTACCTTGTGGTGGCGCTGCCGTTTGAGGGGATGGCGAAGCTGTTGCCGGGGCTACCGCCGTCTGCAGATGCGGAGGTGTTGGCCAGGCAGATTGAGCGGCATGAGCACTGGCCACTGTGCAGCGTGCATCTGTGGTTCGATCGCGAGATTACGGAGCTCGATCATGCGGTGCTGTTGGACAGGGAGATTCACTGGCTCTACAACCAGACCAAGTTACAGGGGCGGGCGCTGCAGGGCAGGGCAACTGACGAGGGCTTCTACATTGAGCTGGTGATCAGCGCGACGCGGGCGTTTGCGGCGCTGACGCGGGAGGCTGCAATTGAACAAGCGCTGCGGGAGCTGGCGGAGTTTTTTCCGGCGGTGAAGGAAGCGAAGTTGATCAAGGCTGCACTGGTGAAAGAGGTGCGGGCGACATTCGGTGTGCCGCCGGGGATCGATGCGGCGCGGCCGGGAGCGGTATCGCCCTGGCCGGGGTTGTTTCTCGCCGGGGACTGGGTGAGGACGGGCTGGCCCTCGACGATGGAGAGTGCGGCGCGCAGCGGGCACCTGGCTGCGGAGGCAGTTTGCGCGGCTGCGGGGCGGAAGCAGAGTTTTCTGGTTCCGGACCTGAAGCCGCAGGGGCTGATGCGGATGGTTAGTTAGCGAGTCAGCAAGTCAGCAAGTCAGCAGGTCAGCAAGTTAGCGAGTCGGCGAGTCAGCAAGTCAGCGAGACGGCGAGTGAGCGATGCGGGAAGGAACTCAGTGCTCAGAAGCCGAAGGCGGCGCGGAGGGCTTTTGCTCGGTCATCCGCTTCGGTTTTGAGGCGCTGCCATTCGACGGAATCGTGAACGTAGGAGGCGGGGGTAATGGCGCCGGGGCAGGTAAATTTCAGGCTGGAACGGATGCGGTTGAGCTTTGCATCGGCTTCGTCGGATGGGATGTAGATCTCGGCGATGGTCTCGTTAGCAGTTGCGCATAGAGCCTGAAGAAGGATGCCGAAGCCGGCGTGTAGACCAGCGTTGTATAGCCTCTCGGCTTCGGCTTGGGCTTCTTCTGAACTCACAGCGTGGACCTGGTATTTGCCGTCATCACCCTGAAGAATCTGGGCTGGGGTGATCCAGCGGACTTGGGTGGGATATTCGTTTTCAGCGAGGTAGTCGCTAAATATGGCAGCGGCCTCCGCGAGTGTTGAGGGCGGGGCGGATTCGAGGTCGGGCATGATTGAATTCTCGTGGTGAATGAGAGGAAAAGCAACCGCAGATCCTTCGACTCCGCTTCGCTTCGCTCAGGATGACAGCGAATGGGGATGTGGGCAGCGTGGAAGTGGCGGCGAGGCTTGGCCTGAGCTTCGTGAGCGGCAATGCTTCAATGCGCGAGGAGGTAGACGCCGATGCAGATGAGGGCGGCGGCGGACCAGCGTCGGCGGTCGACGTTCTCTTTGAGGAAGAACTTGGCGGCGATGGAGTTGGTAATGACGGTGAGCGAGGCCGCGGCGGGGCCAACCAGCGAGAGGTTGAGGTGGTTGAGGGCGAAGAGCAGCGAGAAGAAGGCGAGAGCGAGGAAGAAGACTCCGGCGAAGAAGAGCGGACAGGTGAGGACGGCGCGGATGGCCCCTGAGAGGCCGGAGTGGGCGCGGATTTCGTCGAGGTCGCCGATAGACTTCATTGCGGCGGCGGTGAGGACTTCGCCGGCGGTGGATGCGAGGACGATTGCGGCGATCATGCAGGTTGCGGCGACGAGACCTGAGGCAGCGAGGGGGCTCGTGGCGCTGAGAAGGGTGGTCACGATGCCTCCGTTGCAGGGGGGACAGAGGCTGGGTGCTGGGCAAGATCCTGGGCAGGTTGCGTAGTGAGCGATGGGCCCTGTGCAACGAAGCCGACGGCAGCGGTGATGAGGAAGACGCCGAGCCAGCGCTGCCAGGAGACATGCTCGTGGAGCCAGAAGTAGGAGATGAACACAATGAAGACGTTGCCGAATGCAGTGGCGGGAAGGACAAAGGTGAGGTCGGCCCAGGAGAGCGCTGTGAGGTAGCTGGCGAAAAAGCCGATGAGGAGGGCGATGCCGAGCGCAATCCACGGAGTGAAGATGGCGGCGATGAGCGCGCCGGGGTGTGACAAGGAGATGGGCTGCAGCAAGGCCATGCCGCGTTTAAGGCAAGAATCTCCCAAAGGGGCGCAGACCATGACGGCGAGAAGCACCAGGTACTGACCGGGTTTGAGGCGGTGGGACATTGTTTTAGTGGACAGTGGACAGTGGGCAGTGAACAGTGGGCAGTGGACAGTGGGCGGTGGACAGTGGGCAGTGAACAGAAGTTAGTTGCCGGGTCGAAATTGAAATGGTGGACAAATAGCTAACACTGCCGCTGTCTAGAGTTTACGGGTCGGGCGTAAGGATTTGATTGTGAAGGGCAAAAGCAGAAGGCGGACGCCGGGGCGTCCGCCTTCGAGTGGTGTGAGGCTGGTTAGACGCCGGCCTTGACTGGGGTGGCGGTTTCGGCCTTGTGGCTGCGGGTTTCCTTGACCATCCTGTTGCGCTGGGCACGGAGTTTGAGGAATGCTTTTGCTTCGACGTAGAGGCGGGGCACATCGCGATTGACGACGGCCTTCCATATTACGCGGAAGGCAGCCCTGGGGCGGAAGTAATACTCGTCGTAAAACTTGTGCACCATTTCCATGACGTAGTCGGTGGGCAGGCCGGGATACTCGATATGGGCCATCTGGTGGCCGCCGCCGTCTTCCATGCGCTCGTTGGTGATGAAGCCGTTGGCCTTGGCGTAGTCGTAGAACTCGGTGCCTGGATAAGCGTGGGCGACCGAGACCTGGATGGTTTCGCAGTCGAGGCTCTTGGCGAAGTTGATGGTGTTGCGGATGGACTCTTTTGTCTCGCCGGGCAGGCCGAGGATGAAGTCGGCATGGACGGTGAGGCCGAGCTTGTTGCAATCGCGGGCGAAGTCGCGCGCGCGTTCAACTGTGGCACCCTTCTTGATGTTCTTGAGGATCTGCGGGTCGCCAGACTCGAAGCCGACGATTAGAAGGCGGCAGCCTGCCTCACGCATGGCCTTGAGGGTGTCGTAGTCAGTGGTGACGCGCGAAGTGCAGGACCAGGTGAGGCCGAGCGGCTTCAACTTTTCGCAGAGCTCGACGGTGCGGACCTTCTGAATGTTGAAGGTGTCGTCGTCGAAGAAGAACTCCTTGACTTCGGGGAAGTTCTCCTTGGCCCATTTGAGCTCGGCGGCGACGTCGTCGGTGGAGCGCTTGCGCCAGGCGTGACCGGAGAGGGTTTGCGGCCAGAGGCAGAATGTGCACTGCGCAGGGCAGCCACGCGTGGAGTAGAGCGCGATGTAGGGGTGAAGCAGGAAGGGGACGTTGTAACGCGTTACGTCCATATCGCGCTTGTAAATCTTGGTGGCCCAGGGCATCGCGTCCAAGTCTTCGATCTGCGGGCGATCGGGATTGTGGACGATCTTGCCGTTGAGCTTATAGCTGATGCCGAGGATCTCGCTGAGGGGCTTGCCCTGAGCAAACTCAACGACGGAGAAGTCGAACTCGCGGCGGCAGATGAAGTCGAGGACGGAGCACTCGTTGAGAGCTCGGTCGGGGTCGGTGGTGACCGGAGGGCCGACGAAGGCGATGCGGATGGAGGGGTTTGCAGCCTTGATGGTCTCGGCGAGGCGCTGGTCGCCCTCCCAGCCGACAGTGGAGGTGAAGAGGACGAGGAATTCGAAGTCCTTGCAGATCTTAATGGTCTCATCGGCGGAGACGTGGTGGGGCGGGGCATCGAGGACGCGGGAGCCCTCAAGCATGCCGGCGGGATAGGTGAGCCAGACGGGGTACCAGTAGGACTCAATCTCGCGGGTTGCGGGCCAGCGCGAGCTCGCGCCTCCGTCAAAGTTCTTAAACGAGGGCGGATTCAGGAAGATTGTTTTTAGAGGCATTGGCATCTCTCTTATTCTACCATTTGGACGATTTTTCTCCACTTATTGCGGAGGTTCGGGTCCTATTTAGCGTGCAACTCGTTGAGCCAGTCTTCAATGTGGCCGAGGGCGCGGAGAAGACCAAGGCGGCCCTTGGCCAGGTCGAAGGATGCGTCGAGCGCGTCCTCATACTTTTGACGTTCGTCGATGCGGGCCAGTTGCTCCGATTTTGGGGTGGGCTGGGCCTGAGCACCGGGGCCGGAGGAGGCTCCGTTGCCGAGGTCGAGCTGGGTGAGGACCGATTTGAGCTGTTCGGCTGCTATCTGTTGCTTGAGGCTGGCGACTTCGGCTTGCGTGTCGAGTTCATGAAGGTTGCCAGTGAGCGAGGCGATCTGAACGTCGTTCTGGTCGCGGGCCTGCTCGGCTTCGACCTTGGCGCGAAGGGCGTCGGCAGCGGACTGCTTGGCAACGGAGTGGCGTGCGAGATCGAAGAGCGGGAATTGAATCTGGAGGCCGAAGCTGACGTTGTTTGGCGTGAAGTTTTTGTAGTAGGTGGAGTAGCTGTTGAGTTCGTCGGAGTCGTAGTTGTAGATGGCGCCAAAGCCGATCTGCAGATGGTTGGTGGCGAGCTGGTCACCGCGGGCCTTGAGTTGCTTGGATAGGGCCAAAGCTGAAGCTGAATCCAGGCCAGGAGTCGACCTTACGGGCGTTTCGGCGGTGATCGCGGGGATCTCGGGGATGCTCGCGTGGTCGGGAGTTATTGAGCCGATGGGCATGCCGGTGAGCACGGCAATCTGTTTGGCGAGGGTGGCTGCGCGAGCCTCGAGGTGTAGACGATTGAGGCGGAGTTGGGCCTCGGTGAGACGGGCCTGAAGCAGATCGAGATTGGAGTCGACGCCGGCATCGGTACGATCAGATTCGATGCGAACGAGATGTGCGGCGAAATCCTCCTGCTGGCGCGCGGCGGCAATTTCGGTGCCGACTGTGTCCATTTCAATGTAGGCGGTGGAAGCGTCGAGAGCTACCTGTTCGCGAGCGTCTTTGAGGGCGAGGTTTGCGGCCTCGACGCCGGCGTGGGCGGCCTTGGTGTACTGGCGCTGCGAAGCACTGAACACCAGCGACTGCATGGAAGCGCTGGCGACCGAGGGCTGGCCTGTGGGGAATCCATGGGAATATCCGACCTGGGAGCCGATGGTCAGGGTGGGTATATAGACGAATTCGGTTTGATCGAGGGCGGCCTGAGTTTTTTGAACGTCGGCAGCAGCGAGGCGGACAGCGGTGGAGTTGCGCTGGGCTAGATCGACGACGGTGGCGAGGGAGACCTGCGCGGAGACGAGCGCGGGCGCGGCGAGAAGGATGCCAAGGCTGAGAAGGGCTCGCAGCCGAGAGCTAGTCGAATTGTGCGCGGCGTTCGCTGTCATGATGCGATTCGTTCGTTTAGTCCTTGGAAGGCTTGTAGTCGTGCGCGAGGGCCAGAGCGGCGGCGCGTTCGCGTGCGGCACCGTTTGAGTCGCCGAGTTGAGATTCGAGGCGGGCGAGACGCAGATGAGCGACGAAGGCCGGCGCGTCTTCAGTCTTGTCGGGATTTGCAAGGTAGTCGGCGAGCATCTTTGCAGCGAGCGCTGCGTTGCGGTTGGACTCGATGAGTATGCCGGCACCATCGTAGAGAGCGACGGCGGCGTGGTGGTCGTGTACGACCGCGGACTGTACACTGTGGACCGCGGACTCCATTTCGTCGAAGCGCTTTTGGCGCCGGTAGAAGCCGGCAAGGCTGGTCCACTCGAGAGCGGGATGCGGGCTGGAAGCGATGGCCTGCTTGAATTCGCGCTCGGCGGTGGGGAAATCTTTTTGGCCGTCGGCGATGGTTGCGCGCAGGTGATGGGCGCGGGCTGGGTCGACTTTGTCGAGCTGGGCGGCGATGGCCTGCGCCTTGTCGATGCCGCCACCGACGACACTGGGAGCCTGGCGATAAAACTCGCCAAGGTCGGCGAGGGCGTCGGCGTTGCGCGGGTTGAGCTGGACGGACTCTTCGAACTCCGCACGAGACTTGCGGGCGAGGCTGAAGGCGTTTAAGAAGCTGGCGTGGCCGGCCTTCTGGCCGATGGCGCGTGCCAGCCAGAGATGGAAGTCGGAGTTGTTGGAGGAAAGATGCACGGCTTGCTCGCACTCGTTGGCGGCGGCGTCCCACTGCTCGAGAGTAAGGTGGACGCGGCAAGCGAGATTGTGAGCCAGGGCCTGATCGACACCGGTCGAAGGGCCGGAGGAAGGAAGAGCGCCGAGGAGCGCAAGGGCCTTATCGGCCTCGCCAGCCTGGAGAGAATGGTTGGCGTCAATGAGGGGATCGTGGCTGCCAGTCGATGCAGGGGTGGCGGAGAAAGCGAGAAGGGAAACGGGCGTCGCAATTGCCGTGAGAACAGCAGTCGCCAGAATAGCGAAGGGCAGACGCCGAGATGCGGATGGCAGCAAGATCACCGCACAACCTTGATGGGCACGCCATCCTGCAAGGGGAGCCCATTGGTGGTGCCGGTGGCCACGTAGTCGCCTTCCTGCAGGCCGGTGAGGATGGGGGCGAGATTCAGGTTCGGAGTTCCGATGGTGACGGCTGTGCGAACGAGCTGGCCGTTGACGACTTTGAATACATAGGGCTTGCCGTCTTCAGAGTGCAGCGCCTCGCGCGGCACTGCGATCGTGTTGGGCTCGCTGGAAGTGGTCACGGTGACAGTGACGTTGGTGTCGGGAAGAAGCTCGGTGGATGGGCTGTCGATGGCGATAAGCACTTCGCCGACATTGCGCGTGCCATAGGTGATGATCGTGGTCGGGGTCTGGACAATGTGACCATCCCAGGAGTGGCCGGGCTTTGCGTCCCACTTGATCTGGATCTTTTGGCCGACGGCTAGCTGGCCTATGGAGGGCTCGTCAAAGTAGGCTCGGACGCGCTCGTGACCGATGTCGGCGATCTCCATGAGGGTCTTGCCTTGATCGGCAAACTCAGTGCGGCTGGTAGAGAGGCTGTAGACGGTGCCGGCGATGGGCGAGTGCGGAGCGGTCTGGGCAAGAACCTCGTTGGCAGCGGCGAGAGCGGATTCGGCGTCGGCAAGCTGAGCGCGGGCGCGATCAACCTCGACGCTGGTGTAGCGGGTTTGCGCACCCTGCTCGGCCGCGTGGAGAGCGGCTTGCGCTGAATCGAGCCTTTGCTGGGCGGAGGCTACTTCCGCTCCGGAAGCGGCACCGGCGGACTTGAGGCCCGTGAGAGCGCTGAGGTCGTGCTGGGCCTGATCGCGCTCAATGCGTGCGTGGGCGATATCGGCGGCCGAAGCCTGACGTTCTTGTGCAGTTCCATTGTGCAGGGCTGCGTCAAGGCCGGCCTGGGCGCTTTTTACGCCGCTCTCAGCGGAGGCGACATGCGACCTTGCCTGCACGTCGTCGAGTTGAAGCAGGAGCTTGCCTGCAGGAATCTGCTCTCCGGGAGTGACGTAGACCGCCTTGACGCTGGCGGCGATGGGGCTGTGAATTTCGTAGTTGGCCAATGGCTCAACGCGCCCGTTCGTGCTGACGGTATTCAGGACTTCCTGGTGGCTGACGCGCACCTCGCGGACCGGAAGTTGGTCGCGCAAAAAGTACCGAGCCACAAAGAAGACTATAACCAACAGAACCGCGGAGCCTCTCCAGAACCATAGCCGGAGGGTATTCTTTTTGTCTTCAGCCATTCATCTCGTACCAAGGTCAGTATATAAGACTCGAAAATGGGCTAGAGGGAGCGGGAAAAATGCGGATCGAAGGTGACGAAGTGTGCTCGCCGGGAGAATTGGGCGGTGTCGGTGAGGAGGAGTCATGACAATCGTCTGGCGGATACAATCGTGGCATGGCACTCGAACCGCGCTACACCGACGAACACGCAAAGGCAGGGTTGGACTTCAAGTTTCCGCCGATTGAGACATGGGAGAACCAGTTTCAAGGCTACGAGATTCTGATTGATGACCCGGAGCTGACCTCGGTTTGCCCGAAGACCGGGCTGCCGGACTTTGGCGTTTTGACGATTCGCTACATGCCGCGCGAACGCTGCCTGGAGCTGAAGTCGCTGAAGGAGTATCTCTTTTGCTATCGGAACCTGGGAATATTCCAGGAAAACATCGTGAACCAGGTGTTGGAGGATGTGGTGAAGGCGTGCGATCCTGTCTGGGTGGTGGTGGAGGGGGTCTTCAGGCCGCGTGGTGGGATCGGGACGACGGTTGAGGCGAAGTGGCCAAGGCCGTAATTCTTTCCTGCCTTTGGCTGGAGAATTTGGTGCTTGACATCTTAAATCGACATATGTAGATTTATTTACATGGGCAGGAAACCCCGCAGTTCAAAACAAACAAGGCAGCTTTTGGCGGTGCTGGCGATCGACGCCGCGCGCTGGCGGCACGGATATGAACTCTCACAGCAGACTGGGTTGAAATCCGGCACGCTGTACCCGCTGTTGATCAGGTTGAGCGACCAGGGCTGGCTGGAGGCGCGATGGACAGAGCCGGAGCGCGAGGGGCGGCCTCCGAGGCATGAGTACCGGCTAACTGAAGAAGGCGCAGCGTTGGCAAGAGAAGATGCGGCGGCTCGGATCGAACAGCCAGAAGGGCGCATGAAGGGAGCGGTACTGGCATGAGTGTTGTGCGCGAATTGTCGCGAGCGCTGGTTAGCCACGCCCGCATGGTGATGCCGGAGAGCCGAGCCTTCTGGACGGCGGGGATGGCGAACGAAATGGCTCACATTGGGGATGATGGAGCGGCGTTTCGCTGGGCCATTGGAGGCGTGATGACGGCATATCTCGAACGGGTTTCCGCGGTGTTTGGATCGGCTCCGATGCGCGGGTTATTGATGCTTCCACTGCTATTTGAGGTGATGCAGGCGGTTTTTGCTCAGACCATGACGCTGGCGTGGCGGATGGGAGCAACGGGAGTGCTTGGGGTGATGGGTTCGCAGACGCCGGGCGACGATTACCATCGCTTCATTCCGTTGCTGCAACTCGTGCCTAACTGGTACGTGGTGTCGGGATTTGTTGCGGGGGCGCTGGTGCTTGCGTCGGCTGTCCAGCTAGTGCGTCGGCGGCCCTCGGCGGTGATCTTCTTTATCGCGGGCATCGTTGTTGGGATTGTGGCAGAGGGGCTGGTGCACACGGTTCCGGGCTACAACGATGCAGCCCGGCAGGTGTTCCAGTTCAAGGACGTGCGCACGATGCGCGATCTGGTGATTCCGATTACAGCGCAGCTGGTGCCGATTTTCATCGCGATTTCGCTATGGCTGGCGACGCGGGGGACGAGGCCACGGGTGGGTGCGGTGAGCTAAGGCCGGCTAGTGCCGACCGGCACGAAGCGTTCGGGGAGTGAATCGCGCAAGCCGTTTGTGATATTCATGAGGCTCTCGGGATGGATGAGGGCCTGCTGGATTGAGTGAAGCGAAGAAAGCGGCGAGGGCGTGGGTCGGTCCGGCGACGATCACGCTTGTGCTGCTGATCGGGCTGAACCTGCTGAACTACATTGACCGGTACATTCTGCCGGGCGAGATATCGCTGATCCAGGGGGAGTTTCACTGGAGCGACCAGCAGATGGGCCTGCTGACGACGGCGCTCTTTGTCTTCTATATGATTGCGGCGCCGGTGACCGGCTGGCTGGGCGACCACTTCCGACGCAAGCCGTTGATTATTGCGGGCGCGGTGCTGTGGAGCGTAGCCACACTGGGCACAGCATGGGTGCACGACTACACAACGCTGTTCATCCGTCATGCACTGGTGGGTGTAGGCGAGGCGACATTTGGAATATTTGCGCCGGCGGTGCTGGCGGATTTCTACCCGGAGCGCGAGCGGAACCGGATTCTGTCGATCTTTTATCTAGCGATTCCGGTGGGCGCGGCGCTGGGCTACCTGGCGGGCGGCCAACTGGGCACACTCTGGGGCTGGAGGGCGCCATTCTTTGTGTGCGCAATTCCGGGGTTGGTGATTGCGGCGCTCTACGGATGGCTGGGGCGCGAGCCGGAGCGGGGAGCGAGCGACCATGTGAAGGCTACGGCTGACCGGTCGACTGTTGGAGGGCTCTTTCGGAATCCTGCGTTTCTGACTGCGACCTTTGGGTTGGCGATGCTGACCTTTGCCATGGGTGGAATTTCGGCGTGGATGGCGGAGTTTCTGCACCGTTCCGTGGGGATGTCGGTGGCCAAGGCCGGGACCGTGATGGGCGCCAGCCTGGTGGTGGACGGCATTGCGGGAACGGTGGTGGGCGGATGGCTGGCACAGCGATGGCTGCGGACGAACCACCGAGCGCTGTATCTGCTGAGCTTTTGGAGCGTGGTGCTGACGCTGCCGTGCGGGGCGGTTCTGTTTTTTGGGCCGCATGCGTGGACTGTGCCGGTGCTATTTGTGACGGAGTTCTTTCTGTTCATGAACACTGGGCCGCTGAATGCAGCGATTGTGAACTCGGTGTCGGCGCCGGTGCGGGCAACGGCAATTTCACTCAACCTCTTCATCATTCACTTCTTTGGCGACACGTTTTCGCCGACGATTATCGGGGCGATTTCTGACCGCTCGAATCTGCGCTTTGCGCTGGGAACGACGCTGATCTTTCTGGTGATTTCGGGCGTGATTCTGCGGGCGGGCGCGCGGTTTGCGCCGCAGCTGGATGATGGGGTGGGGGATGGGGTCTAGGGTCAAGGGTCTGGGGTATCGGGTATTGGGTATCGGGTGTGTGGCGCTGTGAAGGGAATAGCCGGTTGCGCGGCGTGCGGGGCGGGGCGTCGGTGATACTGGACCGATGGAAGTGGGGAAGCTGGCGGCGCGTTGGTTGACCAATACCAGTTGGATACTTGCGCTGCTTTGGTGGGGCAAGGCGGTGCAGATGGTGCGCGGGATGGCGCGGCTGACCGACCTGGCTCGGGTGGACCTGGGGTCGCTGCCGCCGCTGCTCGAGAATGATGGGCCGCACCTGACGGTATTGGTTCCTGCCTGCAATGAAGAGGATTCAATCGAGGCTACGCTGCGATCGCTGCTGGCTTCGACAGGGTTGCGTCTGGAGATTATCGCGGTGAATGACCGCTCGACCGACAGGACAGGCGAACGCATGGACGCGATGGCGGCAGAGGCGGCGAAGAATGGACAGCACTCGCTTCGAGTGATCCACAATCGGATGCTCCCGGAGGGTTGGCTCGGGAAGCCGCACGCACTCAAGCTGGGAACGGATCGGGCGACCGCGCCGTGGCTGCTGATGACGGATGCCGATGTGACGTTTGCGCCGGATGCGCTGGAGCGCGCTGTGCGGACAGCGCTATGGAAGGGCGCCGATCATCTGGTTTTGCTGCCGACGCTCACACGCGTGGGGTTTGCCGAGGCGGCGATGGAAGGCACGCTGCAGGCGATGGCTGGATGGGCGTGCCGGTTTTGGAAAGTTGAAGACCCGAAGGCGCGGGACTTCTTCGGGGTGGGGGGCTTCACACTGGTGCGACGGGATGTGCTGGCAGCGGTGGGCGGAATGGAGCGGCTGCGGATGGAAGTGGTGGAGGATGTGGGAATCGGGTGGCTGGTGAAGCGCGCCGGCTGCCGATCATGCATAACGCTCGGGCCTGGGCTGGTGAAGATCCACTGGATTCAGGGGTACTTCGGCCTCGTGACCATTCTGGAGAAAAACGGGTTTGCCGGATTCCGATTCAATCTGGGCTTTTTGGCGGCGGTGTGCCTGGGGATTGCCATTGATGCGGTGGTTCCGTTGGCGGCGCTGGGAGTTGGGGTTTGGGGCCTTGCCGGCGGATTGCTGACATACGCGGCTTTCGCATTGGTCTTTCATGCAAACCGGCGGATGAACGGAGTTTCGCCCTGGACCGTGGTGCTGTTTGGGCCGAGCGCGGCGGTGCTTGTGTGGGCCTTTGCGCGGTCGGCGGTGCTTACGGTTTGGCGCGACGGAGTGGTGTGGCGCGGAACGTTGTATCCGCTGAAGGAACTGAGGCGAGGATGCCTCAAGTGGAATCGCTGGAGCCGATAGCGGCTACTTTGCGCGCTTAGATTCCTGGTTGCGGGTGTTCATGAATGCGCGGGCGGCGCCTTGCGAGCGCAGATTGGGATCGCGGATGGGCGGGCGATCCTCCTCGGCGTTGAAGCCGCGGGCGAGCAGAGGATTGGGTTTGAAACGAGGCGGGCCGCCGTGAAACTGGCGTGTGTGCGAGAGGATCATGCCGGCGCGGCCATGCATGGGCTGGACGATGCCGCGAACCTGGACCTCCATGTCGCGGTACTTCGTCAGTTCGCCGACCAGGTCGTGGTCCTCCCAGGGGCTGATGATGGTGAACCGGCAGTCGTCATCGGGGGTTTGGGGCGAGCAGACGTCAAGGAACCGGGTTCCGTCAGGAAGTTGCACTACATCATAGACATGCGCTGAAATGCAAACGTCTTTGTTGAGCATTTTGGAGGCTTGGTCGGCGGTGACGCAGGGCCTGGGTTGGGCAGCAAGGGCGGGCAGAGCGGACAGGGCGGCCAGAAGAGCCAGGCAGTAGAGGTTGCGCTGAGCCATGGAGACTCTTTCCGGGGAATGGAAGTAGGCTAGCGCGATTCAGGGCGGATGGGAAGGTTACGTAGGGCCGAGAGGTGGGATGGACTTTCGAGGGGGCCACCGGCCTCGGCAGGGTGGCGATCGACGTTTGGGTGCGGAAAATGAGCGCCGTCCCTATGGGACTTCGGACTCCTTCCTTGGTGCGCTAACCCAGCGCTGAAGCGCTGGGCTAACAAACACTGCGCCTACGGCGCGTTTGTGTCGGCCAATGAAATGCATAACGCTCTGCTGCAGGATTCCTACTCCCAGCGGAAGACTCGCGCTGAGAGGGCGGTGCAAACGACGAAGACAAGGGCGAGGGCGGCGAGGTCGCCGGAGTGAGAGAACCAACTGTCGCCAATCCAGATTCCCTGAAGCAGGCTGACGGCGTAGGTGAAGGGAATGAAACGCGCGACAGCCTGGAGCGCTGGGGGGAACATGGCGATGGGGACAAAGAGGCCAGAGATTCCCACCATGGGGTAGAGGATGACCGCACCGATGGGCTGCGCAAAGCGGGCCGTGGGCACGATGCTGGCGATGAGAAATCCGATGGAGAGAATGCTGAGCGTGGTGACGAGGAGAGCAAGCGTGAAGGAGAGAATGTGTACGGGAGCGTCGGCAGCGGAGTAACGCTTGCCCGCAAGGAACATCAAGACCAGCGTGGCCGCGGTGAGTAGGAGCTTGACGATGACGTGGGCGGAGAGGATGGTTTGCGGGCGCAGGGGGGTTGCGCGGAGGCGCTTGAGGATTCCGCCTTCGCGATAGATGGAGATGATGGTGACGAGGGAGAGCACGGTGTTGATGGAGATAAAGAGGGCGACGAGAACGGGAAGGTGGACCGCTGAATAGCCGGCGGTGGTGAAGGATGACGAAGCGGGTTTGGAACCCAATACGTGTCCAAGAATCACATACAAGAGGACGGGCACGCCGATGGTGCCGAATGCGCCCATAGGCTCGCGAAGGAAGACCTTGATTTCTATCCAAGTTAATTTGGCGAGGCCATGGAGCATGATGCGTCCTATTCGCGAATGGAGCGGCCGGTGAGTTTGATAAAGACGTCTTCGAGGTTAGGGAGGATGGCGCGGAAATCGGTAACGCGGATGTGGTGTTCAGAGAGGCAAGTGATGACGGCGGTGACCAGATCGTCGCCACGGCCGAGAATGGTGAACTCATTGCCGACGCAGGTGACGGATTCGACAGTGGGGATGGCGCGAAATGGGCTGGAGTCGATGGGATCGGCGGTGGAAAGAACGACGGTGCGTTCGGGGCAGTGGCGAGCGACGAGGGCGGCGGGCGTGTCGATGTCGATGATGCGGCCGTGCTCCATGATGGCGACGCGATCGCAGAGACGCTCGGCTTCTTCCATCAGGTGCGTGGTCAGGAACACGGTTTTGCCACGGGCGCGGATGTCGCGGACCAGGTCCCAGATGGTGCGGCGGGCCTGGGGATCGAGGCCGGTGGTGAGCTCGTCGAGGAAGACGACTTCGGGATCGTTGATGAGCGCGAGGGCGATGAAGAGGCGCTGTCGCTGGCCGCCGGAGAGATTCATGAACCAGGTGTTGCGCTTGTCTGTGAGGCCGAGTTGCTCGAGCAGACGTTCGGCGTCGGCGGGCTTCTTGCCATAGAGCGATGCCCACAGGTCGATCGCTTCCCAGACCTTGATGCGCTTTTGCAGTTGGGCCTGTTGGAGCTGCACGCCGATGCGATCCTGGAGCTTGTAGACCTGGCGAAAAGGATCGAGGCCGAGGACTGCGATGGAGCCGCGGTCGGGCTTGCGCAGGCCTTCGATGCACTCCATGGTGGTGGTTTTGCCTGCGCCGTTGGGGCCGATGAGCCCGAAGATCTCGCCCTGGTTGACCGAGAAGGATGCTTCGGCGACGGCGATGGTGCGGCCGTAGGTCTTGCGGACAGAGGAGACTTGGATGACTGGAGGCATGGGTTGGCGAAGTTGGAAAAGAAGAGGGCCTATGCGGAGTTTATATCGGGGGAGTGGGGAGCGCGGAACCTTGCGGGGCCGACTTGATCGTGGTCGTCTACCCCTTTCGGGCGGATGACGCAAACGCGGGGGCATTTCAGACAAAGGCGAGCCGGGCATTGCGCCGAAGGAGGGCGGTGCTTCTATTGCTGATCGCTGGTAATTGAGGCTGTTCCTTCGTCGTAGGAATCGTCTGGAATGCTAAAGAGCGATTCGTCGGTGCAACTGTGGCCGCTTTGGATGTAATCGCACTTTGCGACGACATTCCATACCTGAGATCCTTTGCGAATATGGACCTGCAATTTCACGTGAGTGAGATCGAAATTGGAATAATTTTGTATAACCACGTCGTCAAGCATGAGATTGTACTTGACGTACCAGTTTGACTTAACCGTGGTCAGCCTTTGAAAATCATCTGGCTTTTGCGACCTGAGGGCCGAAAAGTCAGGATCCGAGCGAATTCTACTAACGTCGTTATAACCAAATTGATAGGCGCGCCCAATCCAGTTAACAGCCTGATCTTGATCGTTTGTAAAGCTCATGAGTTTGGCGTAACGGATGCAATAGCCGGGGTCGGTATTCCAGCTATGATCCGTGTTGTAGGCAGTCTGAGCGCTCGAAAGCGCTTCTTGATATCGGCCGGCAAATGCAAGAGCTCTGGCTAACTGGACATGGCCGATACCGCTGGAATCCGTGGAGTCAACGGACAAATAAGTTCGCGCCAGCTTGATTGCATTGAATGACGAAGCGGGAAGTTTCGAATAGCTTCCGCCGGAATCAATGCTAGCCCCTTGCAGTGCCGAATTCGCGGCCTCCTGGAGGAACTGATATCGAATTTGATCATATGTTGAATCTGCCGGCACAAGTCGAGCTGCAGTTAAATATGCGTTAATTGCCGGGACGACATCAACTCCGCTCTTGGCTCGCCCCGAAATCTCATCTCCATACTTTGCTTGAAGAAAAGGATCGCGGGGGGATCGCTGTATCATGTCTGCAATTTCATTACTTTGGAATCCGTCGAAGCCTGCTTCATCGGGGGCCCACCCGTGTTTCGCCGTCATTCTGCGGGCAACGTCTCGAAGCGTCTCTTCGGTGCTCTTCCAATTCGCTTCCAGTCTATTCGCTTCCGCTAAGATTGCTGCTTTAGCATTCGCATCCCTTTGCTGACTCCGATTGTAAAAATCAGACGCGGCATCGGCCGCTCCGACTAGCTTGCCTGCGTCTGCCGCATTTTCGGGGGACATAACGTTCTTCGCATTGGATTCCACATCGTTACTGACGTTGTATCCGCCCCAAAGGCTTGAGGCAAGGTCCGAGACAGCTTTGACATCTTTCTGGTTCTGGATCAGCTGAAGCTTGTCTAAATAGGCCTCGGTGCTGGACATGTAATCGAGACACTCGCTGTAAGCGGTGTCCAGATCCGGATCCAAATGGTTGGCGTGAATCTTCCCTCGCATCACCGCAATAGCGGTGCGCGACCCAGAAAACCAAGATTTGATTTTTGAACGATCGCCACTCAGGTCAGGCCACTGGGAGTAAATGTCGGCAAGGAATCTAAGCGCAAAGAGATTCTCGTCGACGGAAGACAGCGTTACGACTGAGAGTGGTTGATCGGGATCGTCCGCTGCGGCCACCTGGCATGTGCTCGCCGAGGGGGCTAAAATGAGCGCCGCGATTAGACAGATGCGCGCACTTCTCGCGCAGCAGCCGAGTGGGCAATCTTTTCTCATTAACAAGTCCTGGAGGGGAAGTCCCAAGGGGAAACTGCTTTGGAGTATAGACCGAAACAGGGCGTTGTCAACAGGCAAGTGTCGACGATTGACAGCAAGAAGCTCCGCGTTCCGGGAGTTAAAGCAGCGCGGCGTTGGGTCTAAATAGAAACGACGAGTTCTTCGCTTTTTGCGCCGTGGCCGTAGTGGGACTCGACGTATTTGTCGAGGATCTGCTTGAAGTCAGCCACGATGGTGTCACCGCGGAGGGTGGTGGCGAGCTTGCCGTCGACGTAGACGGGGGCGACGGGGTCTTCGAAGGTGCCGGGGAGGCTGATGCCAAGGTTGGCGTGCTTGGATTCGCCGGGGCCGTTGACGACGCAGCCCATGACGGCGAGTTTGAGCTCTTCGACGCCGGGGTAGCGCTTGCGCCACTCAGGCATGGAGGCGCGGAGGTAGCTCTGGATCTGCTCGGCTAATTCTTGAAAGTACGTGCTGGTGGTGCGGCCGCAGCCGGGGCAACTGGTGACTTGGGGCATGAAGCTGCGGATGCCGAGAGACTGGAGGATTTGCTGGGCGGCCTGGACTTCTTCGGTGCGGTCGCCGCCGGGCTT
>Ga0182015_10003667_pt1 | contig 17004 bp, 10 predicted proteins | sample 712P3MmetaG_FD_120478 | JGI IMG/M metagenome (GOLD analysis project Ga0182015, IMG submission 120478) | Permafrost microbial communities from Stordalen Mire, Sweden - 712P3M metaG | ecosystem: Environmental > Terrestrial > Soil > Wetlands > Permafrost | place: Sweden: Stordalen | collected... | reverse complement strand
CGCTCTCGGTGGATTTATCGTCGACGACGACGGTGACCTTGGTGCGCTCGACGTCCGCGGTCAGACTCGCGAAGTCTCTAGCCTGCGCGTCCATCTGACCCACGGCGGAATCCAGAGTCCAGGGCGTTTGCGGCGGGCCGGCGGCCGGCAGCGTGCGCGGGCCCAGAAGAGACAGAGCAGCGGCCGCAACCAACGTCGCGCAAATATTCCGGCGGAACCACGGCAGTGTCAAAATTCCTCTTTCGCGCCCGATTTGGCGCACCACGAATCGCTTGGGCATCCTAGCACATCGCACAGCAGTAGGATGCGTCCGGTTCCGCGGCAGTTTCAATCCGGTAATTGCGAGCGATGCAGCCTGAGAAACCGCGTCAGGGTCCAACCGTGACGTCGTAGGAAATCACGGTATCGCCTTCGCCGCGAATGGGTTCGATGCGCAGGATTTTGAAATTGCCGTGGCGCAGGCTTTCGTCGTTTTTTCGCATGGCGTCGTGCAGATCGTGCTCGAGTTCCGGCGTGCGGATGGGCGAAGCGAGCAGCCGCGCATCCACGCGATACGTTTGCGTCGCATCGGAACCCGCGCTGGATTCGAGCACGATCAGAGTTTGCGCCGCGGGCGGACCGACGGCGGGCTGATCGTGGAACCAAGTGCGCGGCGAGAACAAAACGAAGATCACAATGGCCGCGACGGCCACGTCATACGGCCAAGTGCCGCGCTCGTAGGACCAGAACGCGATGCGGCTCAGTATGCGCCAAAGCGTGCGCATGGCTTCAAGCGGCGGGGACGCCATCCACGATCACGCCATCGCGCATGTGCACGATGCGGTCGGAGTGCGTGGCGGCCTCGGGGTTGTGCGTAATCATGATGATGGTTTGGCCCAGCTCCTTATTCAAATGGCGCAGCATGGCCAGTACGGCTTGCGAATTTTCGGTGTCTAAATTGCCCGTGGGCTCGTCGGCCAGCACGATTTTCGGCTCGTTGATGATAGCGCGGGCGATGGCCACGCGCTGCTGCTCGCCGCCGGAAAGCTCCGAAGGGCGGTGATTGAGCCGGCCGCTAAGGCCCAGCATCTTGGTGACGATTTCAAAGCGGTGCGGATCGAATCCATCGCCGTAAATATGCTGGGCGATGGCGATATTGCCGCGGGCATCGAGCGTGGGCAGAAGATTGAAGCGCTGGAAGACGAAGCCAATCTTGTGGCGGCGCAGCTTGGTGCGCTCGGCGTCGCTCATCATCGCCAAATCGTTGCCATCCACCAGAACTTTGCCGCGCGTGGCGCGCGCCAAGCCGCCCAGGACGTAGAGCAGCGTCGATTTGCCGCAGCCCGATGGACCCATCACGGCCAGCGATTCGCCGGGCATCACCTGGAGATTCACCCCCCGCAGAGCGGGCACTTCAAGCTTGCCCGCGTGGTGAATTTTCCAGAGATTTTCTGTGACGAGTATCGGCTCCACGCCCTAAACCTTTAGTGGGAATCCGCTTGGGAAGGCCAAAACATTGTAGCTGCGTTTGGAACTTCTGCCTAGAGCCGTGGACGGACCACAGTCGGACACGGCCGCAAACAGTGGCGGACCGGCGCGTACACCCCCGCCCGTGAAAAAGCGCGGGGGATGCGTGGCCGGACCGCTTCCGTTTACCTCTGCGGTGCCGGTGCGGGCTTCGGGGCGGCTGGCGCGTGGGTGGCCGCGGTTGCGGGCTTCACGGGATAAGCCTGATCGTACAGGCGGACGATGTCGTTGGTGATATCGACCGACTCCGAGCGATACAGGAGCGAACCGCCCTGTACGGAGGAATCGAGCACCATGGTGATGCCGTTTTCGCGCGCGTAACGGTCCACAACGTCGAGCATCTTGCGGCCGATGCGATCCACAACGTCCTGCTGGGCCTCGGTGACTTGCTCTTGGAGGCCGTCCTGTTCGCGCTGCAGCTCGTGTTGCAGCAACTCATCCTGGCGCTGCAGGCGGGCCTTTTCGTCGTCGCTCAGCGTGGTCTGGCCGTTTTGCAGGCGGCCCTGAATATCTTCAATCTGCTTCTGCGTGTCTTGCAATGCAGCCTGCTTGGGCGCGAATTGCGTTTGCAATTCGTCGGCGGCCTGTTTGCCTTCCTGCGTGGCTACGATCGCGCCGCGCACGTCGAGGGCGACAATCTTGGTGGCGGGTATTGCGGCCGCGGGCGCAGCGGTTTGAGCCCAGACTCCCGCAGCGGAAATCACAACCACGGCAAGCGCGGCCGCGAGATTCTTCATGGAAACATTGACGTTCATACTCACTCCTTGTTCTTTCGTAGGGTCACAAATCGAGCATTATAGATGTCGCATTTTCCAGGCGTCAATCGGAATTGCGCCTGGCCAGACTCCGGTTGCCAGCCACAACAGCGGGCCGGCCACGCGATTTTCCCGCGCCACGATCAGCGCGGCACAGGGATAAGCACCAGCTTGTTGTCCGCCGCGTCGGCCACGGCTGCGACGTTGGTCCACGGATGGATGGCCACCGCAAACTGCGCGCCGGAATTCACATTGAGCACGGCGCGAACCTGCCGCGCCAGCAGATCCACCACCGTCATGGTCCCGCTCTCCGTATTCGTGGTCACCAGCGTGCTGCTGTACGGATTGTAGGCGAGCGACGTCGGATTGATGCCGACGGAAAACGACGTGGATTGCTGGCTGATGGCCGAAACCAAAAACACCTGATTGCTCAGGCTGGAGGCCACCAGGAACTGGTAGCCGATTGGATCGTAGACCACTCCGCTGGGCTGTTGCATGTTCGAGAACGAAACGGTTGGCGAGGTCAGCGTTGCGTCCGCCACCGTCAGATCATTTCCCACAGCATTTGCGGAGGCAATCAGATTGCCCACTGGATCGATCGCCACACCGAACGGGAACTGATCGGCGGTGACGGCGCCCGGCGACCCCGGCGAGACGGCGTTGAACAGATCGACGGTGTTCGCCTGGCTGCAAGCCACCGCTACTTCTTGCGTGTTCTGGTCGGCGTCCACACCGAGCGGACCACTTCCCACCTGCACCGTGTTTGTGACGTCGAGCGCAAGTTCGTCCACCAGGCTCACGTTGTTGCTTCCGGTGTTGGCCACGGCGGCTATGTGAAGGTTCGGCAGGACGGCTACGCCGGAAGGGGATTGTCCAACGGAAACGACGGAGCCCATACCGTTCGAGAGATTTATCACGGCGACGGAGTTGCAACCGCTCAACGAAGTTACGACGACATTGTTCTGCGGGTCGATCGCGACTCCGTCCGGCAGCGGATCGGTGCACCCGGGGTTGGTTAGATCCACGGTTTGGGTAACGGCAAAATCCTCACCGTTGGAGACGCTGGAGCCCGGGTTCAAGACATCCAGGGCAAATTCGCGCGGGCTCGAAAGTGTGGCAGCCGGTATGGCGACCGTGAGCATGCGGCTGGATTGGAAGCTGGTAGCCAAGGGAATGCCGTCCAGGCGCGCGACTGACGAAGACGTGAATCCGCCTCCGACGATCGTCAAAGTTTGAGCCGTAGGCACAGCCGGGGAGGTCAGCGACGAAGTCAGATTGTAAACTTGCGGACTCACTTCGGTGATTTGCAGCGGGCGGACCGTGCCCAGCGAATAGACCACCGCCGAGGAAACCGGCGCCGCTGTGGTGCCCTGATTGATGATGATGAATTGATTGGTGATCGGATCGCACGCGACGGCCACCGGGCCGTTAATGCCCGTGCTGACCTCTTCGATAGCGGCGGGCTGAGTGGGATCGATGATCACGGCATGGTTCAAGGCCTGGTTCACGATCAGGCCGGTATTGGTGAGCTGGTTGAACGCGGAGGCGACGTATCCAGCTTCAATATCCAGGTTCGTCGAACTTTGATTGAGAGCGCTGAAAACCAGCGCGGCTTCGCTCACGTTGACCGGGTCCGTAAGGATTGCCGAATGCGTTTCGGGATTGAGAGAGATTCCTTGCACGGTCAGGCCCACGGTGAGCGTGGCCACCGGATTCGAGTAGGTGAGCGTACCGCCGCCACTGGAGGCATTCGTTGCGTCGTTCTCGGTGTAGGTGAAGGTCGTGTCCGAGATCACGGAGACGACATCGTAGACGCCGTTGAAACTGGCATCGGCGATGCCGGAGATCAGTACCGGCTGGCCCACCTGCAAGGTTTGATTTGTCGTGGTGGTGACGGTCACTGTGCCGCCCGAACGCACGGCGCCCGGCGTGGCTGCGCTGGCGGCCGCGATTGGATTGGTGTTCTGCCGGCTCAGATTCACCAGCGTAAGCGCGCCCAATCCGCCAGGCGTTATCGCTGCCCAATTCAATTGCGGGTCCACCGCGACCTCCGGGCTTTGACCGGTGCTTGCGGTGACCACTCCGACCACGACTGGTATGGACGACGGCAGCGGCGTCAGGTCAAGTTCGACGGCCGTGTCGGTGGCTTGATAGGCCACGATGGCGCGCCCGGTCGTGGGGTTGATTCCGATCGAAAACGGCCGCGGATACGTAAAGGTCGTGGTGGTGTTCGTAACGTTCACGCTAAACAAGGGACTGGTGATCAGGTAGATCACTTTGCGCGTGGTGAGATTGATCACGGCGAACGTGGGGGCGGCCGGAGTTGTAGGGCTCACGTAATTATTCGCCACGATCGCGATGTGCCGGATATTGTCCACCGCGACGCCGGTTGGATTCGACGTGGGGCAACCCCCGGCGGGCGGCGCAGCTCCGGTGACCACGCCGGTGCAGAGCGAGGCCAGGACGACGGAGGGCGTGCCGGTGGACATATCGACAAGGGTCACATCGTTGGAAGTGAAATTGGTGATCACGGCCAGCGCGGTCGAAGTGTCGATCGCCACGGCGGAAGGCTTGGTGCCCGGCAAGCTGAGCGAAGTTTCAGTGATCGAGGACGTGGACGACGCCGGCGGACCGTAAGCGGGCCGCACCGCCAGATTCGCCGTGGCGATCTGCTGCGGCTGGGAATTATTTTGCACGGTCACAGGATAAAGACCGGGTGTGCTCAGATCGTTCGCATTCAGGCCGCCGCCAACGTTGATGCTCAACTGGCGCCCGCTATCGACGGCATTCATCGACGGATTGACGCTGGTGGTGCGTATATTGCCGTTGAATAGGCCCTTGACCACAGGATTGGAATTCGTCCCGAAATATCCGCCGTTGATATTGAAATTAAGCGAGCCGGCTGAACCCTGCAGCACGCTATCGGGAGACGGGCCAGCGATGGCGGGCCGCTCGGGCGTCACGGCGATCTGGCACAGCGCAAGCGTGGCGCAGGTCTGCGGCAGTCCGCTCTGACGTTCGACGGAGATCGTAAGCGCGCTGGTGGTGGCCGGCGGCACGGGCGGTGTGGTCAGCATGAAGTCTGGAATGCGCGCGCGAAGCGTGGTGGTTTCGCTCGTGGCCGTAATGCTCGAGCCGGTGGACGCGAAGACCGGATCGGGCAGCAGCACGCTCTGCACGCCGTTGTTGAAAGCCGGCAGCGGCGTGCCATTTACGAGCACGGCCGTGGTGCTGATAAAATTCGTCCCGGTTAGATAGACGTCCTCGAACGTGGATCCTTGTGGCGCGGTATTGGGGCTCACGGAAGTCAGCGTCGGATCGGCCGCGGTGATTACGCTCACGGACGCTGTGGCGAATACCGAGGGATCCTGGACCGACGTCGCCTGGACGATCACGGCAGCGGCGCCCGGTGAAAAGCTTGGTGCCGTAAAAATTCCCGAATTCACGCCCACCGATCCGTTGGTGTTGCTCGTGGTGCACGTAAGAGTTCCGCCGGACGGAGTGAACTGTACGCACCAGGTAACGGCCGTGTTCGTTGTGCCGGAAACGGTGGCGGTAAACGGATAATTCTCCGACGTGCCGATGGTGGCGCTGGACGGCGAAACCGTGATGGTGATGCCGGAAGAAAGCGTGACCGTTGCTGTTGCCGTAGCGGAGGTGTCCGCCGCGGAGACGGCGGTGATCGTCACTGTGCAGGGAACAGTCGCCGTCGGAGTGCAGGGCAGCACGTTGGGTGCGATGTAGAGACCCGTCGTGTCAATCGTGCCGTTGGTGGTATTGCCGCCGGTCACGGCTGCGCCTGTCGCGCCGGTAACTTCCCAGGTGACATTGTTGTTGGTCGTGCCGGTGACGGTCGCGGTGAACTGCTGCTGGTTGTTGAGGGCCACCGTGACAGCCGTCTGGCTAAGCGTGACCACCACATTCGAGGCGTTGCTGCTGCATCCCAGCGTGATCGCCGCGCAAGCCAGCGTCAGCGCAAACCACAACCTTCGCGATCTCATGAGTCCCGTGCCTCCAGCTTTTTTAACGCTCTTCATAATGTTCGATGCCGCCGTTTCATTTATCCGCATCCCCGCGCGACCGATACTCAGAAGGTCCGGCTGACCGTCAGCCGTATGATTCTGACCGGATCATAAAACTGAGTGATCTGCGGATTGGCTATCATGGTGTTGATTTGAGGAAGAATCTGGGTCTGATAGACGTTGGGCGGCAGATTCGCCAGGAAATTCTTGGTCACATCGAACTGGTCCACTGGCGCCGTCAAGGTTTGATCCTGGCGCTCGAAATTGTACGACCAGTAGAGGCGCACGGGAGCATTGATGATCGGCAGATAGGCAACGATCTCAACGCCCGCCGAAGCGCGCAATCGGAAGTTCGTTCCCGGCAAAATGCTCAGCTTGCCGTTGGGGACCGAGTTCGGGAAAACCAGATTGTCCTCTTGGACCCCCGTCTGGGCCAACTGCAATCCCGAAGTGCGCAGCACGCCGGAAGCCCCGGCGTCCGTGAAGAATGCGAACCAGACCGGCCCGGCGATAGGAATTCGGTATTCGAGGTTCGTGACGGCCTCCGTGTCGCCGCCCGGGAAGGCCGTCTGGTAGATCAACGTGGGAATTGAAACCGTGCGCTGCGTGGGCGAGCCGCCGCCGTTGAGCACAGTCGGATCGTAGAACGTGAACGACGTTGAGGTCACTGTGGGGATGAAGACCACGGGTGTGACCGTACGCACATCGAAGCCGCGCAGATTGTCTTCGCCGCCGAGGTAGTAACGATCGAAGGGTGTCGGCTCGCGACCGGAATATCCTGTCACGTACGAAGCCAGGACGCGCAAGGCGAGCACGTTGCGGCGGTTGATGGGGTGAAAATACGTCATGTTGAACGTGGACGAGACCTCATCCACGTTGCCGCGGAGCACCGGTCCGCCGTCATAGCGCACCTGGTAGAAAAATGTCTTGCCGCCAGTGGGATTCAGCTGCGAACCCTGCAAACGCGAATAGCTGAGCGTGGGCGCGATGCTGCTGGAATGGATTCCCGCCAGCGCCGAAGGTCCGGCGATGGCCTGATATTGCAGCGCCTCGAAGAGCAGTTGGGAAGCGGTGCTGAACGCGTCGATATCGGTATCGGTGTATCCATAGGTGAGGCCGAATCGCGCGAACAACGAAATTTTCTTGATCGGATAGCTCACAAACGCTGTGAATCCCTTGCTGTTCTGATTGTAATTCTGCGCGATGTCGGGGCTGAGCTCGACTTTCGTGCCGTAGAGCAGTGAGGTTTCTCGCGATTGATCGAAATTGTAACGCTGGTCGAAGATGGTAAAGCCGCTGGTCACGGGCCGCTGGAATAGGTATGGCTCGGTGAAGCCGAATTGGAAACTCCGCTGGATGGAGCCGAACTGCGTGGTGAAGGTGAGCGTTTCGCCCAAGCCCAGGAAATTGTTGGTCTGATAGCTCAAGCCGAGGAAGGCTCCCTCGATGCCGCTCACGCCGCCGGTCAGGCTGATGGATTGCTTGCCCTTTTCTTTGAGCTTCAGAAGGATGTCCACCGTGCCATTTTTCGTGTCGCGCTTGATGTCCGCGTTTTCCGGCTTGATGTTGTCAAAATAATTGAGCTGATTCAGGCGCAGCAGGCTCAATTCCCACAGGTGATTGTTGAATAGATCGCCTTCGTTGATCAGCAATTCGCGGCGGATCACTTTATCGCGCGTAGTGGTGTTGCCGGCGAACTCGATGCGGCGCACGTAAAACTGTTTGCCTTCGTCGAAATCGAGCGTGAGGTCGATGGTCTTGGTCGCGTCGTTTACGTCGCTTTCCGGCTCGGCCGTGAAGTCGATGAAGCCGAATTGACCGTAAATCTTGGTGTAGTCCTCAATCGCCTTGCGCACTTTGGCCACGCTGAAAATGTCGCCGGTCTTCAGCGGGAATGCCTTTTGCAAAGCATCGCGCTTGAGCGAAAGCCCCTTTTCCGGGTCCGAGCTGCGGATATAGAGCTTGCCCATGCGGTAGCGGTCGCCCTCTTCAATCGGGATGGTGACGTTGGTGGCCTTCCCGTGCTTTCGCCCGACCATGGGCCAGGGTCCGGGGATGCCAGGTTTGTCGATGTCCACCGTGGTAACGATCGGATCTTTCACCACGACTTTGTAGTAGCCGTTGTCCTGATAGAGCGCTCGGACGCCGGTTTCCAGATCTTCGTCGAGGGCGGATTGGTCGAAGGTCTTGTGCAGTACCGAGATGTTCGTGAAGTAAAGCGGAATGCCGTACGGCCGAGAATGCTTCATCGAGCGCAGCAGCTTGGCGCTGGAAAAAGCGTGATTGCCCTGGAAGACGATCATGCCGATCTTGACCTTCGGCCCCTCATCGACGGTGAACGTGAGCGTGACGGCGTTGGAGGCCGCGATGCGCGTGAACGTGGGCTTGACCACCGCGAATTGGTGTCCGTGCGCGGCCAGCAATTCCTGAATGACCACCTGGGCCTTCTTGATCTTGGTGGGATCGAACTGGCTTTCCACTGAGAGGCCGACCTTGCGGTCTTTAAATGCGTCCAGCACGTCTGATTCGGTGACGGTCTTCAGTCCTTTGTATTCGATGCGCCGGATGATCGGCCGCTCGGTGACGTCAAAGATCACGATCTTGCCGCCGGGATGGTCGGGGCTGTCTTGAACGCTAAGCTTGATGTCCTCGAAAAAGCCGGTGTTCCACAGGGCGCGGTAATCGCGGCGCAGCGCGTCCACCTTATAGGGATCGCCCTCGCGCTCGAAGATGCGCGCCTTGAGCGTATCGCTGCGCATGCGGTGATTGCCGTTGAATTCGATCTGCTGAATGTAAGGCTGTCCGGACGGCGTTTCGGGCGCAGGCGTCTCCTGGTCCAAAACAGTCTGCGGCGCGGGGATCGCCAGGACTGTGCCCACGCCGAAAAAGCATAGGCAAAGCGTTCCCAACAGTGCCGACAGACAAAGGTGTTTAAATGCGGCCGTAGGTGCGGTCAAGGCCGCTTTCCCCCAAACAAGAGTGTCCTGCTCCCCGGCCGGTTCAGCGGTAGGTCCGGCCTGCCCGCATAGGATTCGTCAGTGGGTAACCGGGGTTGCTTCGACTACCGGTCGGAAACCGAGCTCTTCGCCGGCGACAAAAACTTCGAGCGTCGCCGGACGTTGCAGGCCCCCCTGAATGAGCGTTTCCGACAGCGGATCTTCGACGTACTTTTGCAACGCCCGCCGGAGCGGGCGTGCTCCGTAATTGCGATCGCTGCAAGTCTTCTCAAGAATCCACTGGCTTGCTTCTGGCGTTAGAACGATTTGCACCTGGCGGTGAATCAACGTGTCGTTGATCCGGCCGACAAGCAGATCGATGATGCGCAGCAGATCTTCGTCCGTTAGCGGACTGAATAGAATCACTTCGTCCAGCCGGTTCAAAAATTCCGGATTGAAGACGCGTTTGACTTCGGAGAGCACCATGTCTTCCATGCTCTTGTCTCCGGCTTCGTCCGTGCCGGATTGGAAGCCCATGGTTTGGCGCTTCTGCAAGTGGCGTGCGCCCAGGTTGGACGTCATGATCACGATGGTGTTGCGGAAATCCACCGTGTTGCCCAGGCCGTCGGTCAATTGGCCGTCTTCAAAAACTTGCAGCAAAATGTTGTAGACGTCGGAGTGAGCCTTCTCGATTTCGTCGAGTAGGATCACGGAGTACGGCGTGCGCCGCACGCGTTCGGTCAATTGGCCGCCCTCTTCGTAGCCCACATAGCCCGGAGGCGCGCCAATCAGCTTCGAGACCGAGTGCTTTTCCATGTATTCGGACATATCGAAGCGAATCAGCGATTTTTCGCTGCCGAACAGGAATTCGGCGAGGCGGCGCGCCACTTCTGTTTTGCCCACGCCAGTGGGGCCCAGGAACAGAAAGCAGCCCACGGGGCGGCCCGGAGCCTTCAGGCCGGCGCGGCTGCGGCGAATCGCGCGTGCCAGTGCGGTGATCGCGCGCTGCTGGCTGATGATGCGCTTGTGCAATTCCACTTCGATGCGCAGCAATTTCTGCTGCTCGTCTTCCTTGATCGAAGTGACGGTGATGCCGGTCCAGCGCGCCACGACTTCTTCGATATCTTCGCGCGTGACCACGCCGGCGGTGGATTCATCGAGCTTCAGACGGTCGCGCACCTGGCGCAGATTTTCTTTTTCTTTGCGCTCTTCTTCGGAATAGAAGCGCGCCTTCTCGAATTCGTGATTGGCGATGGCCGTTTCCATGCGATGCGTGATGAATTTCACGCGCTTTTGCACTTCCGCCACTTCGTCGGGCAGCGTTGCCTGGCGCAGTTTCACGCGCGCACCGGCTTCGTCGATCAGGTCTACGGCCTTGTCGGGCAGGAAGCGGTCCGGGATGTAGCGGCTGGAAAGATAGACGGCGTAGCGAATCGCTTCTTCGGTGTAAGTGACGGCGTGAAATTTTTCGTAGCGCTCGCGCACGCCTTCGAGCACGCGAATCGCGTCTTCTTCGCTAGGCGCGGCGACCTTTACGGATTGGAAGCGGCGCTCGAGCGAGCGGTCTTTTTCCACGGACTTGCGGTATTCGCCCGGCGTGGTGGCGCCGATGCACTGAATTTCGCCGCGCGAGAGCGCCGGCTTCAAAATGTTGGCGGCGTCCAGCGAGCCTTCGGCCGAGCCCGCGCCCACCAGCGTGTGCAATTCGTCGATGAAGAGGATGGCGTTCTGATTCTCCATCAGCTCTTTCATGATCGTTTTCAGGCGTTCTTCAAATTGCCCGCGATATTTCGTGCCCGCCACGATCAACGAAAGATCGAGCGAGAGAATGCGTTTGTCCGCGAGGAACGGCGGCACGTCGCCATCGGAAATGCGCTGCGCAAGTCCTTCAACGATCGCCGTTTTACCCACGCCCGGCTCGCCAATCAGCACAGGATTATTTTTCGTGCGGCGGCACAGGATTTGAATCACGCGCTCCACTTCGCGCTCGCGGCCCACCAGCGGGTCCAGCTGGCCTTCGAGCGCCGATTGCGTAAGGTCGCGGCTGAACTCCGCGAGCAGAGAAGTTTCTTTCGGGCGATTCGCCGGCGTTTTTTCGCCCGCCGAGCGCGCCATCTCTTCGCGCAGCGCGGAAAGCCGCAGCCCGCGCTCCTGCAGGATTTCCGCGCCGAAGCACTTTTCTTCGCGCAGAATTCCGAGCAGTAAGTGCTCAGTACCCACGTGCTTGTGCCCGAGCCGCTCGGCCTCTTCCGTGGCGTAATTTAGAATGCGCTTGGATTCCTGGCTCAGCGGCACTTCCACCGATGTGGAGATGCGCTCGCGAATGGTGATTCGCGATTCGATCTCCTTGCGGATGGATTCGATCGAGCCGTGCGCGCGCAGAAAACGATTCGCGAGCGCCTTATCTTCGCGCATCAATCCAAGCAGCAAATGTTCTGTCTCGATGTACGGGCTGCCGTACTGGCTGGCCTCGTACCTCGCGAAGAAGATCACGCGTCGCGCTTTTTCTGTGTAGCGTTCAAACACGTTTCCGCTCGTTTCTCCCCTCAGACAGCATGCCCAGGGCCGTTAGAGGTTTCTGAAACCGGGCGAAGCACACCGTTTTCCAGCTGCAGCACGCGATCCGCTTGCCGAGCCAGCCCCCAGTTATGCGTCGCCAGGACGGATGTTAGCCGATGCGCCCGGCACAGCTGGCGCATTTGTTCAAAGACTCCGCTGGCATTGCGCTCGTCCAGATTCCCGGTCGGTTCATCCGCGAGCAAAACGGCCGGTTCGTGTACAAGCGCGCGGGCGATCGCCGCTCTTTGCTGCTCTCCGCCGGAAAGTTTCCCGGCCAGGTGATCCGCCCGATCCCCCAAACCCACTTCCGCGAGCCACCGGCGCGCTTCCACCAGGCTTTCCTTCGCGGACCTCCCCCGCATCAGCAGGGGCATGGCAACGTTTTCCGCGGCAGTGAAGTCCGCCAGCAGGTGATGCCGTTGCCAAACAAAACCGATAGCGCGGTTGCGATAATCCGCAAGCTCCTGTTCGCGCAGCGTGTCGATTGCTTTCGCGCCGAAGTATACTGTACCGCTCGTTGGCGTGTCTAGCGCCGCCAGCAGGTGGAGAAGAGTGCTTTTCCCGGCTCCGGAGGGCGCGATAATCGCGATCATCTCGCCGCTCTCGATCGTAAAATCCACGTGATCCAGAACCGTGATCGCGCCAGCTCCCTCGCCGTAAACTTTGCGCAAGCCGCGCGCTTCCAGCACAATTTCCGGGCGCTCGCTCGCCGGAAACGGTTGCGCGGCGCTCGAATTCCGGGCGCTTTTGCTTGAGGCCGTAGCTGCCGAGCTTTGCATCATCGAATCAAGTTCTCCACTTTTTTGCTTGCAGCCCCGGTCTCGTGCTCTGCCGCCATCCAGGAGACACTCACCATTTAGATGCCGAAGAATGACGCCGTTTTGTCTCTTCGACGCCGCGAAATGACAAGGATTGGGCGCCAACCGGCCCAAGCGTTTCCTGTTTTGGCCGCCGGTTTTCCCGGCGCCATCCCACCGACCCATTGGCACTCCCCGTCAGGCCCGTAAAGCATTGACCTAACTGCGATTGTAGCATGACCCGTACACGTTCCTAAGCCGAGTACATGCGGCTTTTTGCATCGGTGCTATCGGTGCATGGGAGAGGAGCACATGGCGCGCCAAACCGGTCCGGACCGCGCGCGAGGTGTCGCCCCTCACCGCGTGCGTTCGCCTGGCAGTTCGTTTATTCGTAGCGAAGAATTTCAACCGGCAGAAGGCGCACGGCGGCGCGCGCGGGAATCAGCGTCGCGCCCAGGCAAATCGCGATGGCCGCGGCGCCGATCCAGATAGCGTCGAGGCCATTCGGTTGAAACGGGACGTATGGAACGGAGTAAACCTGCGGGTCCAACGGAATCAATCGGTAGGCGCCCGCGGCCCAGGCCAGAAGATATCCGCCGGCCAGGCCCGTGAGCGTGCCGAAAACGCCGATGGCCAGTCCTTGCAGAATAAAAATGTCGCGCACTTGCGCGCGGCGCGCGCCCATCGCGGTGAGCACGGCGATATCGCGCGCGCGATCGGTGACAGTCATCGCCAGAACCACCAGAATATTTAGACCGGCCACGAACGTGATCAAGCCGATGAACAAAGCGGTGACCAATTTTTCAAGATGCAGCGCGCGAAACAGCGCGCGATTTTCATCCTGCCAGGTGCTCGCGATATACCCCACTCCGGCTTCGCTTTCGAGTACTTTGGCCGCTTGTTCGGCGCGGTCCGGATCGTCCAGCCGAAATTCGAGCACGCTTGCGACGTCGCCTACGCCGGCCATTCCTTGCGCGGCGGGCAGCGTGACGAATCCCCAATTCGCGTCGTAATCGTAGAATCCGGAATTGAAAATTCCCGCCACGCGAAATCGCCGCGTACGCGGCTCAAGGCCGAACGGCGTCAAGCGCCCTTCCGGACTGGTAAGCGTGACGTAATCGCCCGCTTCGATTCCCAAATTATCGGCGAGCACTTGCCCGATCAGAATCGCATCGAAGCCATTCGCATCCGCGCTGAAATCGGCGCTGCCGGAAGTTATCCGGCGCAGCGCTTCATCCGACGCGCTTTCGATCGCGGGATCGACGCCCTTGATCACCACGCCGTTAGCGCGGTCGCCGGCGGAGAGCAGCACGGTCAGGTAAATCGCCGGCGCGACCGAGCGCACGCCGGGAGTTTTGGCCAGGCGCGCGCCCAGCTCGCGGTAATCTTCGATGCCTTCGGATTCCGGACGCGAAAGATTGACGTGCGCGGTGACGCCGAGCAGACGATCCTGAAACGTGTGCCGAAACCCGCTGTTCATCGCCAGCGCCACTACCAGCGTTCCGACGCCGGCCGCCACGCCCAGCGTCGCAAGTCCGGTGACCAGCCGCAACACGGCCGGCCGGTGCTGCGAACGCAGATGTCTGCGCGCTACGAACCACGCGAATTTCATGGAGTTTCGCCGGGAGGGCCAGTCGCACCGCCATCCGTATCGTCGCCAGCACCCGGCGCCGCGCCGCCGCGCGATTCGGGACGCAGCAGCGGAAACAAAATCACGTCGCGGATGGAATGCGAATCCGTCAAAAGCATCGCCACGCGATCGATTCCGATGCCCTGGCCCGCTGTCGGCGGCATGCCATGCGCGAGTGCGCGCACGTAATCGAGATCCACTTCGCGCGGCGCTTCCGCGCTGCCCTCTTTTACCTGCGCCTCGAATCGGCGCTCTTGTTCGGCCGGATCGTTCAGCTCAGAGAACGCATTGCCGAACTCCATGCCCACGATAAAAATCTCGAAGCGCTCCACAAGCGATGGGTCGCCGGGCTTGCACTTCGCCAGCGGAGAAATGTCGGTGGGGAAATCGTAAACAATCGTCGGCTGAATCAGGCGATGCTCGGCCAAATGTTCAAACAGCGCGCCGGTAATTTCGCCGTCGGTCATTTTCTCGATACCGCCGATCGGATCGGCGCCGAAAATAGCGGTAGCAGTGCCGGTGGGCTCCGGTCGCGTGCTGGCGGCCCAGGCGTTATAGCGCGCGGCGACGGTGTGCGGGCCGCCCGCCGCGGCCAATTCTTCGACGGTTGGCGCGGGCGCGGCGGCGGCCGGCCAGTAACGCACAATGGCTTCGCGCATGGTCAAGCGCTGCCAGCGGCCCAGATCGATCTCATGCTCGCCGAAGCGAATCACCGTGGTGCCGTAGAGCTGGCGCGCCAGCGCGGCAAACAGTTCTTCGGTGAGCGACATCAGATCGCGGTAATCGCTATAGGCCTGGTAGAACTCGAGCATGGTGAATTCCGGATTGTGCTGCGTCGAAATTCCCTCGTTGCGGAAATTGCGATTGATTTCATACACGCGATCCAGGCCGCCGACGATCAAGCGTTTTAAATACAACTCGGGCGCGATGCGCAGGTAAAGATCCACGTCCATCGTGTTGTGATGCGTGATGAAAGGACGCGCCGCCGCGCCGCCAGCGATGGATTGCATCATCGGCGTTTCCACTTCGATATAGCCGTGGGCGTCGAAAAAGCGCCGCAGCTCGCGCACGATTTGCGCGCGGCGCATGAATACGCGCCGCGAATCCTCGTTCACGATCAGATCCAGATAGCGCTGGCGATAGCGCCGTTCGCGGTCCGCAAGACCGTGGAATTTTTCAGGCAGCGGCAGCAGCGCCTTCGCCAGCAGCACGATTTGTTCCACCCACACGGTGAGTTCGCCGGTCTTGGTGCGGAAGATGTGTCCCGAGACGCCGATCGAATCGCCCAGGTCCAGCAACTTTACAAATTGAAACGCGCGCTCGCCAAGCACATCGAGTTTCAAGTAAATCTGCAAGCGCTGCCCATCGCCCAAAATGTGCGCGAAGCCGGCTTTGCCGTGCAGCCGCATGGTCATTACGCGCCCGGCGACCCGCACCGAGGGCTTGCGCGCCTCCAGGTCCGCGGCATCCGCATCGGCGTAGCGCGCGGTGATTTCGGCGGGGGTGGCCGTAGGGTCGAAGCGATGCGGATAGGCCTCGTAGCCCAGCGCCTCGATTTCCGCTAGCTTTCTTTGCCGCTGTAGATATTGCTCAAGTGGTTCAAAAGGCAAGGCGAAGATCCTTTCGCGATCATTTACGCGTGCCGGCTCAGCACCAAAACGGGGAATTCCGCCGAACGTTGGTCGACGAAGCGCCCGGAGTTGTTAATTGTCTCGACGGTCCCGATTCTCATAGGCTGTGGTATCATACCGCGTCTCGGAGGCTTGGGCGTGGGTCAACAGGGGCGCAAATCGCGTACTACAGGTGTCGGCACAGTGAAGCGCGATTGGATCGCTTCACTGCCCGAGGGCAGTCACCGTCTGTACGGCGCCGCGCTCGATGAGCTTGAGGCTTCCTACGTGATTCAGAGCGTGACGCTGAACGAGGCCTTCGATTCCTGCGCGGCCGGCAGGATGATAAACGCCCGCCAATACGCGTTCGTCTTCGCCGGTCTGCTTGACCGGCTCGCCGAGCGATTGCAAGGGGTTCTGTGTGCGATGGAAGAGCATGGCCGGCACTATGGCACGCTGCCCAATGTTGAGCCGCTAGCGGCGGAGAACTTCCGCGGCGCGCTCTCGCAACGCATTGCTCAGACCGACAGGCTTCTGGCCACGCTTCTGTTCCATGGCCGCTCGCGGTTTTTTCACAAATTGCACGCCCTCACCGAAGCGCTCGCGGCCATTCAGAAGCAGTCCCACACCGCAGCCGAAGCGCTGGCTCAGGACGGCTTCGATTGGATTCCGCGGCAGTATCAAACCCTGGAAATCCTGGACTACGATTTGAACACCTGCCTGCGCGAAACGGTGGTCGTTTTGAAGTCGTTTTTCTGCGTTTTGCCGAGCGAAGAAGTCGGACCCTTCCGCGAGACGCTCCTCTCTCGCATGCCCTCGCTCAAGGCGCTTGCCTGCTAGAAGTTCGGCCGTAGTCCGCGGAGAATAGGAACATGCCGCCCGGCTCAAACCCCCCGCGATCGGGATTACGCTTTGGCGCGCCGGTTTGGGCCGAATACAACTCAGGGGGAGTGGGACGCATCCGAAATTTGTGGGTGTTGTCCCGACGGGTAGAGTGACCCGCACGAGACGAAGTGAAACCGGTGAATTGTCGGAGGCCGATGCCATCCGCCTGGCCCAACAGGGCAATGCGGAGGCGTTTGAGCGCATCTATCGGCTGCACAATCGCCGGGTCTATGCTTTGTGTCTGCGCATGGTAAGCAATACGGCGGAAGCCGAGGACCTGACTCAGGAAGCTTTCCTGCAGCTG
>Ga0182015_10003666_pt1 | contig 17007 bp, 9 predicted proteins | sample 712P3MmetaG_FD_120478 | JGI IMG/M metagenome (GOLD analysis project Ga0182015, IMG submission 120478) | Permafrost microbial communities from Stordalen Mire, Sweden - 712P3M metaG | ecosystem: Environmental > Terrestrial > Soil > Wetlands > Permafrost | place: Sweden: Stordalen | collected... | reverse complement strand
GCGCCAAGCTGGCCGAGGTCGACACCGGCGATGGCCTCGCCGTGGACCTCGAGCAGAATCCGATCTCCGGTGAGAAATGGCGGCAGGACGCGCCCCTCGCGGTCGCCGGAGACCATTTTGTCCATCGTGAAGGAGACGGATTCGAGCCGCGACAGGCGCCGCACCTCCATCACGACCGTGGGCTGCGAGGTGTCGATGCGCGTCGTCCGGCCGCTGACCACACTGGCCAGGCGATCCCAGATGCCGCGCTTTGCCTCGTGCAGAAACAGCGCCAGGACGGCCCCGCCACAGAGCACGCCGAGCAGAAGCGTGACAAGGATCGCCGGGATCAGGCGTGAGCGGGGCTTCGCGGGTTGGGAAGAGGGCGGAGAGGAGACCATCGGCATGTTGGGTTAGATGATCATCCCGCAAAGAAGGGCACTGGGCAAAATCGCGGCGTTAAATTTTTAGCGACGGGACGGCAATCGCATATGATCCAGACCAGGACGCCCCCGCCTTCGAACGCGACTTCGCCACAATGAACAAAGGTAGCCGATGATCCAGCTTGTCTTCGCCGTTGTTTTCATGTTCAGCGCGTGGGCCGCGTGGCGGCGCAATCCGCTGTACTCCCGACGCTCCATCCTGCGCTCGATTTTCGTGATTCTGCTGGCGATTGCGGGAGCGCTTGCCCTCATCATCGCGGCAGTTAAGCTCACCGAGGGAAAGTCGGCGGCCGTGAGTTTTTCTGCTATGGGCGTGGTCATCGTGGTCGACACGCTAGCCCTCATCTTTGTGATTCAGACCTTCACGGTGCCGACGGAATCGAAGCCCACATCTCTGCCGCACGCGACGAAGCTGGTCACCACCAACCGTAAGAAAGTCTACAAATGGGCGAAGGTCCTCGGGATCATCATCCTCGTCTTCGCGATTCCGGGCGTCTTGATTCCAGGCGATATTCGGTACGCATTCCTGACCATCGCGGGCTTCACGGCGTTTCTTGCCGTCATCCTCCTGCCCGTTCTGTACTGGACGAACCGCGGCTTCGATCAATCGCTGACCGCGGTCGAACTCGCCCCGTGGGCCCACTGGCAGTACACGCCGGAGCAATGGACGGCGTGGAGCAACGTGCAGGCCGAGCGCCTGAGGGCCACGCCGCCGACTTTCATCCTCAAGCGCGACTGGCACCGGCTGCTCTGGCCGCTGGGCGCGATTATCGTGGGCGTTTATGTGTTCTGCCCGGGCGGATGGCTGTGGAAGACGGTGTACATTGCCGGAGTATGCGGGGTGATCGTTGCTGTGGTCATTCTTAGCGGCCGCGGCGGCGCTTCCGGCGCCGATAAGCTGCGGGCGAAACTTCTCCGTGCTGACCCTGAAGTTTTTTACGGTCGTGACGGCATTTTTTGCGACGGTGTCTTCACGCCCTGGATCAACGTGAGCACGTATCTGGTGTCAGCCACCATCGACGAGCGCCAGCCCCGGAGCGCGATGTTCAACTTTGAGCGCACCGTCCCCAACCCCTACGGCCCGACCCAGGTCATTCATATACACCAGGCTGTGCTGATCCCCACCGGCAAAGAGAGCGACCTCGCGCGCTTGCAACAGGAACTGAGCGCGCGCTGCCCCACGGCGCGGATCACCCTGGCCTGAGGGCGGCGGCCTGCAAATTCAGCTCTGGCCGACTTCCACCTTTGCCGGTTCCGCGTGTGGGTGTTTGCTCTTCAAGCGATTCGCGTAGCTTGCCTTGATGAAGTTCACGAACAGCGGGTGCGGTTCGAGCGGCTTCGATTTGAATTCCGGATGGAACTGGCAGCCGAGGAAGAACGGGTGGCCCGGAATCTCGACGATCTCCACGTAGGTTCCGTCGGGCGTGGTGCCGGTGATATTCAGACCCGCGCCGGTGAGCAGCGCTTCGTATTCGCGGTTGAATTCGTAACGGTGACGGTGACGTTCGCTGATTTCCGTCTTCCCGTACGCGTTCGCCGCCATCGAACCCGGCTCCAGCAGGCAGGTCCAGGCGCCGAGGCGCATGGTGCCACCCATTTCTTCCACGCCGGTCAGTTCGCGCAGCTTGTAGATCACGCGATGCGGCGTAGCCGGATCGAACTCGCTCGAATTCGCCCCTGCAAGCCCGCAAACGTTGCGCGCGTATTCGATGCATGCGGTCTGCATGCCGAGGCAAATGCCGAAATAGGGGATCCCGCGTTCGCGTGCGTAGCGGATCGCGTTGAGCATGCCCTCGATCCCGCGCTTGCCGAATCCGCCGGGCACCAGGATTCCGTCGAAGCCGCGCAGCTGCTCCTCATAATTAGGCTCTTCCAGGCCCTCCGCCTCAATCCACGTCACGGTTAGCTTCAGATTGTGCCGGAGCGATCCGTGCACCAGCGCTTCCTTCAGCGATTTGTAACTGTCCTCGTACTCAACATATTTCCCGACAATGGCGATCGAGACTTCGTCGGAGGGGTTGTAGCAGCGCTGCACCAGATCCGACCATTTGCTCAGGTCCGGTTCCGGCGTTTCGATATGCAGATACTTCAGCGCCAGCCGATCCAGGCCTTCCGAGGCGAACATCAACGGAGCCTCGTAGATCGAGGCGACGTCCCGGGCCGTGATCACCGCCTGATCCTCGAGGTTGCAGAAGAGCGCAATCTTGCTCTTCAGCTCGCGCGACAGGGAGCGATCCGTGCGGCACAGCAAAATGTCGGGCTGGATCCCGATCGAGAGCAGTTCCTTTACCGAGTGCTGCGTCGGCTTGGTCTTCAGCTCCTGCGCCGCTCCGATCCACGGCACCAGTGTTACGTGCACGAAGACCGTGTTCTCGCGGCCCAGTTCCTGGCGCACCTGGCGGATCGCTTCGAGGAAGGGCAGCGATTCAATGTCGCCGACAGTGCCGCCAATCTCGACAATCGTGACGTCTCCTTCTGCCGCGACTTTGCGCATCGCGTTGCGAATTTCGTTGGTCACGTGCGGAATAACCTGGACGGTTTTCCCCAGATAATCGCCGCGGCGTTCCTTGGTGATGATCTGTTCGTAAATGCGGCCGGTGGTGAGGTTGTTATCGCGCGTCAGTTTGGCGTGGGTGAAGCGCTCGTAGTGGCCGAGGTCGAGGTCCGTTTCCGCGCCGTCGTCGGTGACGAAAACTTCGCCGTGCTGAAATGGCGACATCGTCCCCGGATCGACGTTCAGATACGGATCGAACTTCATCAAGTTGACTTTGAGGCCGCGGCTTTCGAGGAGACAGCCAATGGAAGCGGCGGCCAGACCCTTGCCGAGGCTGGACACAACTCCGCCGGTCACAAAAATGTACTTTGCAGACATTTTCGCGTCACCTTAATTAGATTTTTGTGCTGGTTGAAGCAGGCGTGCACGATCAAGTATCGCAGGAAGCCTGGGGGAAGGGAAGCGATTTGTGCGTGCAAAACTCGGACGCCCCCGAACCTCCCAATGTCGGCATTTACTCTGTCTTGTAAGTCCCTTCGCCCCAGTGAAAACTCACCACCGGCGCGCAATCCACGTCCGGTTGCGCGGCCTCTTTCGCCGAGTCGAGGGTTGGCTGGCGATTCAGCCCCGCAAATTTCACCGTTGTCTCGCCGGTGGTTTGCCCCTTCGCCCCGGTCAGGAGCGGAACCACGATACGTCCCTCCGCATTTGTCCTGGGATGCAGTTCGCGCGTATCGGCGCCGGTGCTCGCGCTCAGCTTCAGCGGCGTGTTCGGCGGGAAGCCCGTGCCTTCAATCAGCACCATGGCCGCATCTTTCATGCTGATCACCACGTCGAGCTTGCAGCCTTTATCGGTGCTCGAAATGGGGAAGGGAACCGCGCTGACGGCCGCGCCGTGCTTACGGTCGCCGGCCATGATCGCCACGCGAATTGCCTCCGCGGGCGCAGCGGTGGTTTGAATCTCAATCGGTTGTTGCGGCTTCATCGTGATTCCGCAGGATGGCGGCAACGAGGACTCCGGAGCCGCACTTCCCGCATTTGGCGTGGGCGCAGCACTCAGGCCGGAGGCAGGAGCTGGCGCCTCCAGCGATGTTTCGGGCGTAGCCGTCGGCGTCGCGGGCTGGACCGGCGCGGTTTCGCTGCACACCGCAACTCCTTTTGCGTCGAAACTGATGCCGCTCATCACGGAGTGCGCCTCGGCGTTCAGTGGCCATCGCACGAGCGTCAGCTTTCCATCCGGCGAAAACCCCGAGCCGGTGATCTGGTAGGTGATGCTCGTTCCCTGTGCGGTTTTTGTGCGGCGCACTTCCGCCAGCGCGATTGAGAGCCCGGGGCTGTCCATATCGGGTCCCCAATGGGCCTGCATTGAAGCCAGGCGCATGGCTGCGCTCAGCACCGCCTGCTGGTGCTGCTGCTCCTGTTCAGCGGCCGAGGGTGTGTGCGGATCGGGCGGCAAATCCTGAAACTGCAGCTTTTGATTGGCGGACGGCGCCGTCGCTGGTGCGGAGGGCTGTTGGGCCGGGGTTTGCTGCGTTTGCGAGGGGGTCGACTGGGCCAGAGAAGAAACGCCAAAAACGGCTGCAAGACTGCACGCAGCGAGTACCGATCGGAAAACCATACCACTGAGGATATGCCAAACCATGCGCCCCGCGCAGACTTCGGCTTCTCATCGCCTGCTCCAATTACCTGTGATACCCTGGGAACCATCCGGCGCGCACGCCACCGCCAGCAAGGATCGCATGCCCCTCCAGATCGAAGAGCGCTTTTGTGGCAACGTGTTCATCCTCCAGTGCACCGGCCGCATTGTGCTCGGCGACGAGTTGAATGCTCTCGAATCCGCGCTCAACAACGTGATCCGCGAATTCCAGCGCATCGTTCTCAACGTTGCTGGAGTCACGCGCGTCGACAGCTCCGGCGTTGGACTCGTGGTTCGCTACGCGGCGAACCTGCGCAAGCGCGCGGGAGATGTTCGCATCGCCGCTCCGCCGCATTTCATTACCGAGCTGCTCGAGATCACCATGCTGAACTCGGTCATCGACTCGTATGCCACCGAGCAGGAAGCGGTCGTGTCGTTCCTCACGTCGCCATCAGCGCCTTCGGTCGCCGACCAGCCAGGCCATCGCGTGCTGGTGGTTGATCGTTCCGCCGACCTCGGCGCGTTTGTGCGCGCGGTCCTCGGTCGCCATGGCTACGATGTAAAGTCCGCGAGCCTCGTCAGTGACGCGAAGCTCCTTCTTCAGGTGCAGCCGGTGGATTTCATCCTGGTTGGCCCGGGCACGCCGCAGATGCCTTCGGCGAACATCCTCGTCGCGCTCAAAAACGTCGCGCCCAAAACTACGGCCCTCCAGCTCACGCCGGAGTTTCGCACTCTGGACGCACACCAGGCCGCCGAATTGCTGCTCGAAATGTTTCAGGAGGGAAGCGCTTCCGCCTGATCGCTGGCGCTGAGCCGTATTTGGCCGCCGAAGGCGCTACAGCAATTGACTGACGGCTGGGTGGCTCGCAGCAACGACCCGCGCCAGATTCTCGTGCGTTTCCTCGCTGGTATCTCCGAGCGCAATGGCTCGGTCCAGCTCTGCCTTCGCTCCTGCCAGGTCATTCATGCGAGCCAGCACGACTCCGAGCGCGCTGTGGGTCAGCGCAAACCCGGTATTGAGTGCGATCGACTGTGACAAATAAGCGCGCGCCTGACTGAAATCCCCATCCTGCATCGCCAGCACGCCGTTGAGATAGAGCGCCTCCCAACTCTTCGGGAAAGCCCGGAGCAAATCCTGTCCCGCCTGCTTTGCCTTGCCGGAATTCGCCGCCATCAGAAGCCGCAGCGCGTGCAGCGCCGTTTCCTGGTCTTCTGGATGGCGCGCGAGCGCCAACACCGCGACCGCATCGTCTATCTGGTCCGCTCGCCCCAGAAGATCTGCCAACTCGTTGGCGATCGCCGTCGATCCCGGCGTCGTATTCAGACCGTCCCGCAACGCGTCAATCGCCTGGCCTGTCTGCCCTGTACCCGCATAGGCGATGCCGAGATTCAAACTCTGCACAGCCGTCCGCAACCGTGCTGCTCGTGGATTTTCAAGCAGCTCAATCGTCTCCGCAAATTTCCGATCCGGTACGAGGTCCTGCGCCAGCCCGTCCAGGGCCTCGGTCGACTCGGGATCGATGCCCAGTGCTGCGCGCCAATCGGCCTCAGCCTCATCGGATCGATGCAGCTGGTCGAACACGGCAGCCAGCAGCAGATGCGTCTTCAGGTTCCAGCCTTCCATCTGCTCGGCCGCCTGGAGCGGTGCCACCGCATCTTCCGCGTGCCCGGAGAAGAACAGGCTCGTCCCAAACATGAACAGCACATTCGCCGAATCCGGCTTCATCTTCAGCGAGGTGGCAAACGCATAGGCCGCGCATGCGTATTGCTTTTGGTTGGCGAGAAAGATTCCGAGGTCCGCAAACGTATCCGCCGTTGGATGGCCCGCCAGCGCGGCCTTCATTGAATCCGGCGCATTGCACGTTTGCGCGCTGGCCAGACCGGGCGCCGCGCATAACGCAACCGCCAGTGCCGCCGACCGGCTCACGACTCGAAGCAGCGCGCTCATCGTCCGGTCCGCCCGGCCGATTTCGCCGCATCGACGACATGCACCTGGATATCCTCGATGCCATCGCTCGCGATGTTCACGAACTCAGGCAGATTCACTGCACGATTCGCCGCCGTCGCATTGTCGATGATGATGGCTGGGCTGTCGTTCCCGTCCGCATCGATGTGCGTGAGGTACATCTGCGTGTAGGCCGACCTCGCCTTCGATGCGAACACCATCCATCTCCCGTTCGGCGAAAAGCTGTGCCACGAATTCATGCGGCTGGTATTCGCGCGCATCCGCCGCCCGACGCCTCCACCAAATGGCACAATGTAGAGCTGGCTGTCCGGTCGCATCAGCTGTCCGTTGCGGCACTCGACAAACACAATCCATTTCCCGTCAGGCGAAATTCTCGGGAAGGTATTGCTCATCCCATTTTCAGACGCGCCTTCGATCCGCTCCGGTATTCCGCCCTTTCCCTGGCTGAACCGTATTCGATACAGGTCGTACTGGATTTGTGTTTCGTTGGGGTCATTGGCGCGCAGAGCCGGTTCCTGGCCCTTCTCGCGCGGCGCCCGCGCCCGGGCCCGCGCAAACACGATCCACTCCCCATCGTGATTCCACACGCCATCCGTTTGCACAAACTGCGAGTCGTCTGCACCGGGCAGCGGCTGACGCAATCCTGTTTCTCGGTCGTACCACTCCAGAATCCCGCGCGTCGGATAGAACACCTGCAGGAAACGATAGTCGATGAAGTTCGTCACGTAGAAAGTGTCCAGCAGCCGGTACGTCGGCCCCGCAAACGTGCTGAGCACGTAGCGCCCATCCGGCGACACGCGCGACATAAAGCCCACCCGCGTCGTGCCTGCGCGCCCATCGGTGTTCCAATGCACCAGGTCGCTGCTTTGGATCGTCATGTGCTTCTGGACCGGAACCACGGCGTACAGGCCCTTGTCATTTTCCGGTCCGTCGATGTCCATCCCGAACGTCTTGCCATCCTCGGAGAACGAGTGACAGTTTCCGCAGGTCGGCATTTTCGCAAGGACCGTCCGGCTCTCCGGCTGCCGAATATCTCTCATCCGCCACCGGATGAGCGGCAGTGCGCTGGTGGCCAACGGCTGCACGTTCCCGCTGGTATTCGCTGTCGGCATCAGCGGCACATCGCGATAAAAGATCGGCGCGCCCACCGGATCCGGAGAAGTAGTGATCGCGATCTGCGCCCGCGACACCGCGGTCTTTCCCACACGATAGCCGGTAATCGTGATCGTCGCTGCCTGCCCAACGCTATGCGTCTGGATCGCGGCCCAGGTCGCGCGATCCGGCGTCCATGTCCACGTCGCAGCCTGCCGGGGCGTCAGCGCCGGCAAATCTTCTTTCCGGCCCACGCACTCCGGATCGATAGGCCCAATCTTCAGCCGCTCTGCCCGCGGGATCAGATGCAGCGGCACGGTTTTCCCGGCAAAGGCAATGTCGATACTCCACGAACTGCCCGCCGCGTCGCGCCACCAGAAAGTTGGCGGCGGTATTCCCGGTGGAAAAACCGACCCGTCCTCGGGATAATCGATCGCAATCGGCCATAGCGATTGCGCTGTACTCTGCGCCCGCACCGCACACGATGGGCCCAGCAGCCACGCGAGTGCCACCAGCCCCATCAGAATTTTTCGCAGAGAACGCCGCGCACGCGACGCATTGCGCCGGTCGACATACATGCCGTCATGCTTGCAGGAAGGGACAGCGCTTCACTGTGACGCCGGTCACGAAGATGTCGAGACTCGTGTTGCCTACTGCCTCGTGTCTGCTTCTCTGATCGGATCCGACGCGCCGTTCAGGAATGCCGGGTCCATTTCGAGGATGTCGACGCGTACGCTTTCGGACTTTGCTGTCGGAAAATTTGCCGGCGCTTTCTGCGTCACTTTGCCGGTTGCGGCCCACTCCGTGCCTCGCTGGAACAGGGTGATGAACCCCACACAGCTCAGTGCGGCCACGTCGTGTCCCATCGGAGTGTGAAAGACTCGACCCTCGCCGAACGCGATCGCCATCAGCATCGGCTCGTCGCGGCCGGTACCTTTGTTCTTCAGATCGGAGTGCGCCGTTGCCAGCACGGTCATGTCTTTCCCGGGGCCGCGCAGCGTGCCATAGAGTTCATCGGCGGTGTGCATCCAGACCGGCGGGAGACCTTTCATGATGGGGTGTTCCGGTGCGCGCGTCGCCACCTGAAAGGGCAGCCTGGCTCCATGATGGCCTGCAGTTCCGGGTGTCGTCGTATCGGAGACCAGCTTGCCGTTGTCGAAATACCACATCGGCCCCGCGCTCTCGTCGCGTCCGCGCCATCCGGCGATGCCGATCATCTCGTTGTAGGCGGCCCAGTGCGGAAACGCATTGTCCGCGGCGTGGACAATCACCAGGCCGCCCCCGTTTCTCACGTACTCCTCGAAGCGCGTGCGGAGCGGCTCGGGCCATTCGGTTGTATCGAGGTTCGATACAACCACGCGATACTTCGCGAACTCAGGATTGAATCCGCTGAAATCCTCGCCGGAATGGGGCGCTGTAACTACTGTTACGTCGAAGAGGCCTGTCTCTTCCAGTTCTTTCTTCAGTACCGGTGTGGTCAGCCGCCAGTTGTGATACGGACCCGCACTTTCTCCATCGAGCAGCATCACCTGGATGGCCTTCGCCTGCGCGCTGGCGCTCAGCACCCAACCGCATGCCCCCAGCAAAAAGATAAGAGCTCTCTTCATCGCATTCCCTTCAGTCCGCCACCAGCTACTTAACCTCCACCACCGCCAGCCCCATCGGCGGCAGCGTCAGGGTCAGCTTGTGATCGCGGATTGGCAAATCCTCCACAGGACCCGGATCGGATGCCTTCCGCAGCGCCTCAATCTGCGCCTGCGTTGGATACTTCGGGCTCCCCATTTTCTTCCAGGCTGCCAGCGTGTCGCCATGCGACGCGTCCACTCGCCGCACCTCGACCTTCGTGCCCATGAGGCCCGTCACGGTGTGGATTCCCAGGCCGCCGCCCACGTTTTTCAGCTCGAACGTGATTGATATATCCGCACCGCTCGCGTTGGGTTCCACCAGATTCCATGCGGCGATCACGATTGCTCCGTCTTTCCGACGCGTCACGATCGCCTCGTCGGCCGGCGCCGCCAGCCGCTCCTCGCCGAGTGTGTGCAGCAGCATGAACACGTCGTACGCCGGCTTCGGAATTCCGCGCTCCGCCACGATTCCATAGCCGCCGTAGAACGGCGTCTTCACCACGCCTCCTTCCTCGAACACATCCGAGAAGCTCCAGTACGACATCATCAGCGTCTTGCCGTCGCATTTCGAAATCGTGTCCGCGAGCCACGGGCCCATGTAGATCGAGTCCGTGATCGGCTGCTCGTTCATGTAGGTCGCGTTGAACTCGCTCCAGATCAGCGGAATCTTTGGCTTCGCCGATTTCGCGATCTCGTCATGCACCTTGTCCAGGGCCAGGCACACCATCTGGTGCGGCGGAATTGCGCGGTGATCGTGGAAGACATCCGTCGACGCGTCGTTCCCGTAGACGTGGGTCGACACAAAATCCAGGGGCACATCGTTTTGCGTCGCGTGCCCGATCATGTCGCCAACCCACGCTGCCTGGGCTGTCGCCGGACCGCCCACGCGAATCTTCTCGTTCACCCCCTTCAGCGCGCGCGCTGTGTGGTCGTACAACTCGAAGTAGGTCTCCTGCGCCGGCCGACCGATCCAGAAATCAATGTTCGGCTCGTTCCAGACCTCGAAATACCACTGCGCTACTTCATCGATGCCGTACCGCTCCACCAGGTGCTGCCCGAACGCTGTGATCAGCGCGTCCCACTTCGCGTAGCTGTCTGGCGGAGCCGGGATGGGCTTGTACCAAAACGCGTGATAGGGAGCCTTCGGCGCAAGCGTCTTCGGCATAAAACTAATCTCGACGAAGGGGCGGATTTGATGCGCGAGCAGCCCGTCATAAATCTGGTCGACGTACGACCAGTTGTAGACCGGGTTTCCCTGTGCATCTTCGCTGTAGACTCCGTTCTCATCGTCCAGAATCGCGTGGAAGCGCACGTACTGGAAATCCGTGATCTTGCGGACGCGGTCGAGATCCTCGCGATAGCTCTCCCGCATCGACAGGTTCGCGCGGCCCGATCCAAACATCTGTTCCCAGAAGTGTGGAAAGGGTGTTCCCGGCGCGTGCCCATCCACCACAATCGTCTCCGGCCCACTACTCTGCGCCGTGTCAGCTTGTTGCGCTGTAGCTGGGAACCAGGTTCCAGCCAGTAAAGCCGCCGCCAAAACACAACTCATCCGTCTCATCGCAAGTCTCCGCAGAGAATTATCGTCTACGCGACCGTCCCATGCTTCTTTGACGCGGCGCATTCAGCAAAAAGAAAGGGAGGATGTCCCTTCCGGAACATCCTCCCCTGATCCCTAACTTCTAACCCTAATTACTGATTTCTTCAGAACTGAATTCTTCCGAAGAACTCAATGACCCTCCCGCTGTCGGCTCCCGGCGACAAACCAAACAGCGGATTAACGACGTGCGTTCCCGCCGTGGAGTTCGTTGAGACCAGCGCTTCGGTCGAGCCAAATCCGATGGGCTGCAGGTTGGTCAGGTTCAGAATGTTGAAGAAGTTCGCCTGGAACCGGAACAGTGCCGGATGATCGCGCAGGTTGAACGTCACCTGCTTGGCGAAGCTCATATCCAGGTCCTGGTAGCACGGCCCGTTGAACGAGTTCCGCCCGATCCCTGGAGGCCCCGGGTTTCCGTAGACAAAGTAGTTCGCCCCACCCAGCGGGAAATTTCCGCCGTGAACGAAGTTGCTGTTGCCGCAGCTGTTCATCGCCGTCGCGCCCGCGGGAGCTCCTGATCCGGGACCATACCCCGTGGGCCGCGTGGGCGAAATCTGCGCTGCACCGTTCACCAGTGCAACCGTCGGCACGCCGATCACCGGCGTCCATGGATAGCCGGTATGGAACGTGAAGACGCCATTCGCTTGCCAATTGCCCAGGGCATTCCGCAACAAGCCGTTCTTCTCCGGCGTGGGCAGCGTCCACGTCCCGAGGACGTTGAACCGGTGACGCACATCGAAATCCGAAGGACCGTACTCGGCCCTCGGACTCCCGGGATCGGTCTGGTTGCTCGCGAACCCCGGACCTTCCTCCGACGCCTGGTCGAGGCTCTTCGAGTATGTGTACACCACGCTGAAATCGAGCCCGTGTTGCAGCCGCTTCTCCAGATGCGCATTGCCCGCTGCGTAATTGCTCTGCACATCCGAGGTCGGAACATACGCTGCGTAGAACGGCGTCTGGTTCACTCCCGGCGTGCAGGCGCCGCCCGTCGCGCAGGTCCCGTTCGATTGCGGATACAAAAAGTTCTGATCCACCAAACGCAGGAAGTGGAATCCCGTCGATCCCTGATAGCCCAGCGTGAGCGCCATCTGCCACGGGAGCGCCCACTGGTTATCCAGCGAGAAGGTATAGAGCGTTGGCTGCCGCATGCCCGGCAGAATGCTGTACGTTTCCACCTGCGGCGTAGAAGGCGTTCCTCCCGGCGGCGTGAAGGCGTTTGGCGTTCCCGTCGTCGGATTCGTTCCGACTGCCAGATTCGGATTCGGCGCGTAGCTGAAGGGCGAATCGCTGCTGCCGTATTCGAAAACGATTCCTGTGCCCGTCGCGTTCGGCGCCGTCGCCTGCAGTCCGCCGCAGCACAGGCCGTAGTCGAAATAGCCCGGGCCGTTTTCGTACGCCGGCGAAATCGGTTCCTCGTCCAGATTGTCGAACGACACACCGAAGCCGCCGTGCACCACCAGTTTTCCGCTGAGCGGTCCGGAAGGTGGCTGCCACGCAAAGCCGATCTTCGGCGCGAAGGCATCGCCCGTGCTCGGATACAACGTGTCCGTCAGCGCGAGGCGCGAATTGATGATCTGATCGCCCGAGGCAGAGGACAGCAACATGTTGTTAATCGAGAATCCCTTGTTGGTCAGGCCGCCGAAAAACTCGTAGCGCATGCCCAGATTCACCGTCATATTCGGCCGTACCTTCCAGTCGTCCTGGACGTAGCCCGCATAATAGCTGCGACGGAAATACCGCTGCACGTTGCCCACGCCGCCCGTGTTGGGATTGGCTCCGATGCCTTCGTACAGCGGCGCATCGTTCGCCAGATCCCAGATTCCCTGGAACGCGTAGTTTGGCCGTGCCAGCCCGGAATCGTTATCGTTGTCCTGCTCTCTGCGAACCACGATGCCCATGCGGAGCGAGTGCGGACCAAGCACCTTCGTGACGAGGTCGCGGATTTCGTAAGTATTCTCTGCCGCAATGTAGGGCGTCGTCGGTGCGGAGAGCTGGCTGAACTGAAACGTTCCGAATCCGTAGTTCTGCGCATAGATTCCTGGAACGCCCCAGTTCACCTGCCCGTTGGTGTCGGTGATCTGGTTGTCCGCGAATCGCGTGTAGTTGGCGCGCAGCTCGTTAATCAGCGTCGGGGTAAAGGTGTGAATCCACACCGGAGTCGCCGACTGGTTGAAAGGCCGGAAGGGTAGATTCGTATCCGGCGCAGCTCCCGCCGCCGGATCGTACGACGATTGATCCAGCTTCTGGGTGAAGAACCCCGCATAAATCTGATCGCGGTGAGTGATGTACCAGTCAACGCGGCCGTGGAACTGCGACCCGCGAAATTGGCTCGGTGTCTGAATCTGCGCGAACTCCGCGTCCGGAACTCCGTCCAGGCCCGCGCCCGTATACAGATTCGGAGTCGCCGCTGTGCCGTTCACGTTCATATTCGGCAAATACTGACCGTCCGTCCCTCCGAACGATCCGATATCAAAACCGGTGCCCACGGGCGCGCAAACTGTCTGCAGAGCGCTGCAGGATCCCGGCAGGACGGCTCGCACTACAGCCTGCCCGGCCGGTTTTGTAATCGTCCCTGCTACTAATCCGGTGGGGCGCGCTGCTGCCAGTCCCGCGTAAAACTGCGGCGTGGGCACGTACGTCTCGCTGAACGACTGCAGTGTGCTTTTCACCGCTTCGTAGCTGCCGAACCAGAACAGTTTGTCCTTGATGATGCGCCCGCCCAGGCTCGCCGCCCACTCCCGCTGCTGCAGATCGTCGCGGATCGCAGGGGCGAACACGCCCGGCGTGCTGGTTGGGCCGCCGTAGGGTTGGTACGCGTTGAGCCCCGGCTCGTCGTACTGAAAAAACGCGCTTCCGTGATACGCATTTGAGCCGGCTTTCGTCACCGTCAGAATGTGCGCGCCCACATCGCGGCCCAGCGTCGCATCGTAGTTCGAGGCCAAAATGGTGATCTGTTCCACCGATTCGATGCTCGGCGTCACGATCGTCGACCCGCCGTGCAGCAGGCTGTCCACCGTCACTCCGTCAATCTCGTAGGTGTTGGAGGTCACGCGCTGGCCGGAGGCTGAAATCTGGATCTGATTCTCGGTTTGAAAGATTCCGACGTTCGACTGGTTCTGGCTCGTGTTGTTGGGCAGTGCTATCGCGCCCCCGCTGCCCGACCGCGCGCTGTCTCCCGTGATCCCCACGCCCGTTCGCAGCAACTCGTATGGATCGCGGCCGAATGCCGGCAGCCGGGTTACATCGTCCGCGCTGATCGTGCTCGAAGTGGATGCGTCGGAGGTGTTCAGAATCGGCGTCTGATTCCCATTCACCGTTACCGTTTCCGACGCTCCGCCCGCGGTCAGCTTCACATCGAGGCCGCGGGGCTGCTCAGCCGTCACGGCGACATCGGTGAAGTCCTGCTCCTTGAAACCCTTCGCCGTTACCGTCACCGTGTAACTCGCTGGCGCCAGTTCTGAGAAGGTGTAGAAGCCGGTGTCGTTGGTCGTCGCGGTCTTCGTTGTTCCCGTCGCGGGGTCGGCCAGTTTCACCGTTGCTCCGGGGATTACCGCTCCACTGGCGTCCGTGACGGTCCCGCTGATGCTGGCGCCGAACTGCGCGTGCAAAGCAGGAGTGGCAGTAATAAGTAACAGTGGGATGAAAAAAAACAAAAACGCCAGCTTTTTGCTGGCGCTGCGGGTTACACTCGCTGACTCGAAACAGGTATCTTTACTCCGCGGTTCGCGGAGCATTACTGTGGACGGCAATTGCATAGGTGGCTTCTCCCTGAAATTAGTGCAACTTGCACTGATGTCCCCTGATCCCGTCGCGTTGCCCAATTTCCATCACAAAGACTCGCGAAATTCGCCGTCTGTGGTCACTTTTGCTCACTTCCAGGGCGCGGCGCGGGAGCCGAAAATCGCCCCTCCGGGGGGCGAACCGCTGAGCAAGACGCAGTCAGCGGTTATATTGCTGGGATAACCGCCTCGGGAACGAGTTGCGGGCTGGCTGTCCCGAAATAACGAAAATTCTGAGGCCGATCCACTTGACCATCCGTACCGCTTTGCGATTCACCCTCATGGCCATCGCTGGACTCGCCCCCGCCGCCGCGCATTCAGCCGAAATTCCTGACGGCATCCCGCGCGCACTGGCTCAGGAACGCGCCGCCCGGGTCTCGGACCTGCACTATGAACTCAGCTACCAGCTGGAGGCGCATGCTCCGACCACGGCGGCTACCGAGAAGGTCCGTTTCCAACTCACGGATGCCTCCACTCCGCTCCTGCTCGATTTCCGCGACGGCTCGGTTTTTGAGCTCCGCCTTAACGGCACGTCGCTCCCCGTCGAAATGCAGCATGGGCACCTTGTGCTCCCTGTCGCGTCTCTCCACGCTGGCGAAAACATCGTCGAGGCAAAGTTCACCGCGAACATCGGAGCCGCCGGGAAGGCGATCACCCGCTTCGAAGACCACGACGATGGCAGCGAGTATCTCTACACGCTTTTCGTCCCCATGGACGCGAGCATGGCGTTCCCTTGCTTCGATCAGCCGGATCTGAAAGGCCGCTTCAAGCTGACGATCACCGCGCCGCCAACATGGTCCGTCATCTCCAACACTGCTTCGACCGGCGCCGTCAGCAGTCTTGCAGCGACAACCTTCTTCGCAGAAACCGAACCCATTCCCACCTACCTCTTCGCCTTTGCGGCCGGACCTTTCGTCAACGTGCATCCGCAACCCGGCATGCCCAACGTCTGGGTCCGCGCCTCGAAAGCCAAAGCCGCCGAGACCGAAGTCCCCGCTGTGCAGACCACCGCCGCTCAAGGCATCCGCTACCTATCCGACTATTTCGCGCAACCATTTCCGTTTCCGAAATACGAAATGGTGCTCATCCCCGGCTTCGCGTACGGCGGCATGGAGCATGCGGGGTGCACGTTCCTCCGCGAAGAGTCGGTTCTCTTCCGCACCGCGCCCACCGCCAATAACCGCTTCGGCCGCGAGGTCCTCGTCCTGCACGAGCTCACGCACCAATGGTTCGGCGATTTCACCACCATGCGCCGGTTCGACGACTTGTGGCTCAAGGAGGGCTTCGCGCAGTACATGGCCTACAAGGCCCTTGCCGAGCTGCGCCCCAGCGAACCTGTGTGGCAGCGTTTCTATCAATCGATCAAGCCCGCGGCCTATGGGATCGATGAGACCCAGGGAACCACGCCCATCTATCAGGAGATTCCGAATCTCAACTCCGCGAAGTCGGCTTACGGAGCCATCGTCTACTCGAAAGCACCCGGCGTTCTGCGCCAGCTCAACTACGTTCTCGGAGATGACGCTTTTCGCAAGGGCCTGCAGCTGTACCTTGCCGGACACAAGTACGGCAACGCGACGTGGAGCGATTTGATTGCTGCGTTTCAATCGGCATCCGGCCGGGACCTCAATCCGTGGGCCGAGATGTGGATTCGCCATCGCGGTATGCCGCGGGTCGATGCGTCTTTTATCTGCGCAGGTTCGCGTCTCAGCTCACTTCATCTCACGCAGCATTCTCTCTTTGGCGGGGACGAAGTCTGGCCGATCGCCACTGAAGTCGCGCTCGGGTACTCCGACGGCGCCGTGCAAACTCTGCGCGCCGAACTCAACACGCAATCCGCCGAAATTTCTCTTGGCCCCGGAGAAAAAGGCTGCCCTGCCTGGGTCTTCGCCAACAATAATGACCATGCCTATGGCATGTTTCTCCTCGACGCGAAGAGCCGGGGCGACGTCATGCAGCAAATCGGCGCCTCGGGTCCGGGAATGTCGGACCTTTTTCGACGCACCTTATTGTGGGGATCGCTCTGGGACTCCGTGCGCCAGGTCGAACTCGATCCCGCCGCCTACGTTCGCCTCGCCCTCGACGTTCTTCCACAGGAACGCGATGAATCGCTGGCAGCGAGTCTGCTGGGCCGAACACAGACGGCGATCCATCATTACGTAAGCGACTCAGCCCGGCCGGATCTCCTCGCCCGCGGTGCCTCGCTCGCCGTCGATCGCATGGCGAACGATCCCGACCACGACCTCCGCATCGTCTGGTTCCGCTCGCTCGCCGGGTTCGCCGCGCAACCCGCTGGCGGCTCCGTCCTGAAAGACTTGCTTCAGGAGAAACGCACCGTGCCCGGCGTCGACTTGCGCCAGCAGGATCGCTGGTCGCTCGTCACGGCACTCATCGCGTAT
>Ga0182015_10003665_pt1 | contig 17008 bp, 16 predicted proteins | sample 712P3MmetaG_FD_120478 | JGI IMG/M metagenome (GOLD analysis project Ga0182015, IMG submission 120478) | Permafrost microbial communities from Stordalen Mire, Sweden - 712P3M metaG | ecosystem: Environmental > Terrestrial > Soil > Wetlands > Permafrost | place: Sweden: Stordalen | collected... | reverse complement strand
TAGCATCAACTGGATGAGCCACCCCAAGATTTCGCCGGACGGAAAGTGGGTGGCGTTTGCCGACCATGAGAATAATGGAGGCGACGACGAGGGTTCGATCGCGGTGATTAGCTCGGATGGAAAGGACAAGGAGAAGAAGCTTTCTTCGGGCTGGTCGTCGCTGGAAGGGATTATCTGGTCGCCGACGGGCGATGAGGTCTGGTTTGCCTCGACTAACCATGGAAGTGGAGAGAGCCCGCGTGCTGTAACTCTTTCTGGCAAGCTGCGGACGATCACGAACGTTCCCGGAGGCATGTGGCTGGAGGATGTTCGGAATGGAACAGTGCTGGCCGTAACGCACCAGAAGCGGGTTGGGATTCGGGGCCTGGCACCGGGTACAAAAGAAGAGCGTGAACTGGGGTGGTTCGGCTGGTCGCTGTTGGGCGATATCAGACCCGATGGGCGCAAGATTTTGTTTACGGAGGCAGGCGACGCCGGCGGGCCGGACTATACCGTGTTTCTGCGCGACACCGATGGATCGCCTCCCTCGCGCATTGGCGAGGGTGACGCCATGGCGATCTCGAACGATGGAAAATGGGCGATCACAAAACCTCCGAAGGGAGGCCCACTGAATCTGGTGCCGACGGGAGCGGGCGAGTCGAAACCGATTACGCACGATGCCGTTACTTACGAGTCGGTACGCTGGCTGCCGGATGGCAAACGACTGCTGGCGAGTGGAATTGAAGCCGGGCACGGAGCGCGTGACTACGTGATTGATCTGAGCACCGGGGATGCCAAGCCGATTACTCCGGAGGGCATTTCCGGTGTGCATCTCTCGCCGGATGGCAGAAGCACGGCGGTGTTGGGGTCCGATGGAAAATGGGGAGTTTGGCCGCTGGAGGGGGGCGGAATTCGTCCCATTCCAGGGCTTGACTCGGTCTACTATGTGGTCGGCTGGTCGCCGGATGGAGGGTCGGTGTACGCGGTCTCCAGTCGAGCGAACGAAAAGGCCGCGAAGGTCTACCAGGTGAATATTGTGACCGGGAAAATGGAGTTGTGGAAAACTTTCGGACAAGACGCTGCGGCTGGAGTCAGGGGAGTTGGGGGGCTTCAACTTTCAAGCGATGGAACCGCATACGCATACGTGTACTCGGAGACATTGTCGCAGGCGTTTGTGGTGACGGGATTGAAGTAGGACTCTTATGCGCGAAGTGGTTTCTACCAAAGACGCACCTCAAGCGATCGGCCCCTATTCGCAGGCGATCAAGGCTAACGGATTCGTATTTGTCTCCGGCCAGGTAGCGATCGATCCCTCCACCCAGCAAGTCATCACGGCAGATGTGGTCGCACAGACTGATCGTGTGCTGCGCAATCTGTCAGGGATTCTGGAGGCGGCTGGCAGCGGACTGGGGAAAGTTGTCCGCTCTACCGTCTTCCTCAAGAGCATGAACGACTTCGCCGCCATGAACCAGGTTTACGGTAAGTATTTCAGTTCCGCGCCGCCGGCTCGCTCCACCGTGGAAGTGGCGCGCCTGCCCAAGGACGTGCTGGTGGAAATTGATGTGATCGCGCTGGAGTAGGAAAAACCTTAAAACCTTAAACACAGAGGAGCACGGGGGAGCACAAAGGAAACATGGGTGCATCTCTGTGCTTCCTACGATTAAGATATTCATGTAGGAGGTAAGCATGACGAAGTATCTTGCAGGAATTGGCATCATCATTCTCGCGCTGACGGCGGTGTTTGTTCTGGCGCAAAGCGCGACCAAGAAGTCCGCGACTCCCAACACCAACGCTCCCAGCAAAGTGACCGGCGACGGGGTGAAAGCGGCCTCTGGGCTTGTCTATTGGGATATTCGGGTGGGCAATGGCGAGTCCGCCAAAGAGGGCAGCCATGTGCGGGTGCACTATACCGGCTGGCTGACGACCGGCAAGAAATTTGACAGCTCAGTCGATGCGGGGACGCCTTTCGATTTCACCATCGGCAACGGCGAGGTCATCAAGGGATGGGAAGAGGGAGTTGCCGGAATGAGAGTTGGCGGCAAGCGCCAGTTGCGCATTCCACCCGATCTGGCCTACGGCGCCGAGGGCACGCCCGGTGGCCCGATCCCGCCCAACGCGATTCTGATCTTCGACGTGCAGTTGCTGGGCGTGCAGTAAGATCCTAACCACAGAGGGCACAGGGGAGCACAGAGAAAGTCGACCGGATAAACCCTGTGGAACTCTTTGTGCTTGTTCTTGCGGTTGAGTTCTTATGCTTTGACTACTTTGCCGCTGCGCAGGCAGGACGTGCACACGCGGATGCGCTTGGTGGCAGCGCCCACGCGGGCGTGCACCGGACGCAGATTCACGTTCCAGCGCCGCTTGGTGACGTTATGGGCGTGGCTGATACGGTTTCCGAATTGCGGCTTCTTGCCGCAGATATCGCACTGTTGTGACATGACTGCTATCGATCCTTTCAGAGGCCTTGACCTGAATCACTTATTCTACCGGATTGCGGCCTTTGCCGACAATTCGCCCTGGCCGGGCCGGCAAGGTAAACTAGCAGCGTGCTTCTGGAATGGAAAATAGAGGAGGGAGTTTATGTTTGATCGCGGGAAAGCGACCTTGGTAGAAAGCGCGCTGGTTCTGGCTTTGATGGGGATTCTGGCCGGAGCTATCGGTGGTTTAGCCATTGGAGTCGCGACCAGTCCTAAGACATCCTCATCCGCCACCCACTAGCAACTCCCCTGCGACCGCCGCGCCTACTCCGTATGCGATACTGGACCCATGCAGACCCCGGTTCAGTCGCCCACTGCGGCCACCGACCCCAAGTCGGTAAAGGTGAATCTCACCACGGGCACTGGGGTGGACATCGAGTGGAAAGACGGGCACGTTTCGCACTACAACTTCGTCTATCTCCGCGACGCCTGTCCTTGTGCCATGTGCAACGAAGAGCGAGAAAAGACCGGCCGCAAGCCAGGCGAGCCGGCAAAATTAGCTCCCGGGATGTTGCCCATGTTCAAAGCCGCGGCCAAACCGGTTTCCGTCGAAGGCATCGGCAAGTACGCCATCCGATTCGCATGGAACGATGACCATGACCTCGGCATCTACTCATGGAAGCTCTTGCGTGAGGTTTGTCCATGCGAGGAGTGCAAAGCGGCGCGGGGCTGAGGCGAGGATGCTTTTCAGTCCGAGTCCTACCGAATCTGAACATGCAAGAAGGCACATTCAGCAAAACCGCGCAGCGGGTGGCGATTCGCCGGGCTGCGCACCAGCTTCTGGACCAGCCCAGGGTTCTCGACGATCCTTTGGCTCTGCGCATCATCGGCTTTGAAGCTGAGGAAGAGCTGCGATCCAATCCGAGAGAGGACCACGCGTTTTCCCGTGCATTCCGTGCGTTCATGGCGGCGCGCAGCCGCTACGCCGAGGACGAACTCGCCCGCGCGGTAGGGTATGGTGTCACGCAGTACGTGGTGCTGGGCGCTGGACTGGATACCTTTGCCTATCGCAATCCTCACCCAGGCCTGCGGGTATTCGAAGTGGATCACCCCGCCACTCAGGCTTGGAAGCGTGAACAGCTGCAGGCGGCAGGCATTGCGATTCCATCGTCTTTGACCTTCGTGCCCGTCGACTTCGAACAACAAACGCTGGCCGATGGGTTTGCGCCGTCCGGATTCAACGAAAATGCCGCGGCGTTCTTCTCCTGGCTGGGGGTGACGCCTTATCTGACGCGCGAAGCCTGCATGACCACTTTGAGCTTCATTGCGAAAATGCCTGCGGACAGCGGCGTGGTGTTTGATTTTGCGGTCGATCCGGCGCTCCTCAATGCCGGGCAGAGGATGGCGCTCGGTGCCCTCTCGAAACGTGTGGCCGCTGCCGGAGAGCCGTTTCATCTGTTCTTCCATCCCGAAAAATTGCAGGATGAGTTGAAGAGTCTGGGATTTCACCGCACCGAGTTCCTGCAAGGCAAGGAAATCAACGCCCGCTATTTCAAGGACCGCGAAGACGGCTTGCTCGTGCGCGGGGGCCTGGGACATTTGATGGGGGCTTGGATGTGAGGGCGAACATGGGGAAATAAAACCTCCGCAGTCCTTGCGGAACCGCGGAGGCCGCTCGGTGTCGTAAGTTTACTTCTCTGATCCGGTGGGAGCGAACCAATCGGCAAATGCCTGGGCATCACTCGGCGTTCCCAGGCCGGTCACCTCGTCCCAGCCAACTCCCACTTTCATATGGTAGTTTTCGCCGAACGAGACCGTGAACGCCGTATTTTCCGCGCTCGGATCGTCCCAGATTACGCTGTAGAAATCACCGAACAACGGTTCGATGACTGCCAGCGTCTCTGACGGGTCGTAGTTGTTGGTCACCGAGCTTGATTCCTCGATCGTCGCGGTCAAGTTATGTCCGGGAGTGTAAGGAACGATATCGGTGATGGTTGTCGACGGCATGGAATATAGATATGGTGCGGCTTGGCCGAGTGGTGTGCCCGCCTCCTGGTTGGCGATGGCCCAGAGCGCGGAAAACATCGGAGTAGACAGGCTGGTGCCGCCTACCGCGTACCAGATTTGCTGGGGAAGCTGAGTGGGTTCGCTAATCAGGACCACGGCCCCGGTGAACGGATCGGCCAGCCAGGAAACGTCAGGCACCTGGCGATACTTTCCCGGCACGCTCGCTTGAAAAGATGGCTTGGCGAAGAACCCGCTGGGGCCGCCGCCCGAGCCGCCGTCAAAACCATAGAAGTTAAGCGGACGCGGAGGATCGTAGATTACTCCTCCGTCGATCAGGGAGGAGACCTGGCTCTCCCATCCGGTTTGGAAAGCGATGGAGTTGTCCGCATTCAGCGCCAGGCTCACTCCACCAACGCCGGTAGCGTAAGGGAGGTCCGCCGGCACGCTGGCGCACGGGGGAATAAAATCGGTTGCGTAGTTGGCGCTGTCGCCGGAGGCGAAGTTGGTGGCAATACCCGAAACGGCGGCGATTTCCGAGATGAGGTTTTCTTTGCTCATCTCGGTGTCAGGTACGAAGAATTCGGGGCTCGCGTAGCTGCCTGAGATCACGTTGCCCAGGCCGTAATTCGCCGCATAATACACGGCCTCGTCGACGTCCTCGAAATCCGAGGTCGGTGGAACCACCAGGTCGATGTTCGCGCCGGGGGCAACGGCGTGGGACCACTCCACATCGAGGTTGATCTCCATATCCACACCGGAACAAGCGGATGGTCCGGGAACGTTGAGGATGTTGAAGTTCGATGAGGTCAGGGCCGGCAAGCCGAAGCGTTTCGAGAACACATTGGCGTCCTGCTGGATGGTTGGCGAGCCGCACCAGTCGATGATGACAATGGTTTGCCCGGCTCCGTTGTAGCCTTCGGCGTAGAGGCCGTTCAGGTTGTATGCGGCATAAACGTTCGAGGGCGAATACCCGCAGCCGGGGGTGGGCGAGTAGTATCCGTTGCCTTTGTAGGTAGCCTCTGGGTAGGTTCCGTTGGTCGTGTGTTTTTCAGTTTTCAGACCGGTGAAGCAGACCGACTGAAAGAAGTTGGCGTCGGCCGCGGAGGCGGCATGGGCAAGATCTGTGCGGCTTGAGGGTGCGATCGAGGACGGGCTGGCAGGCCGCAGATCTACCGGGTGCGCAAACCCGCCACTATCAAGCCCGGAAACAGCTTGCACCAGCGCGGCTGCCGGTCCGTCGACGTATGGGTCGCTGGCGTTCGCCCGCAGGACCTTGTTGCCCACCTGGTAATCGTTCAATTGGACGTGGAAAGCATTCTCGACATCGGCGACTGTGCCCCGCGCCCGAACATAAAAATTGTTGGGACCGACACTGATAACCTTCAAGTTATGCGACTCGAAAAAATCTTGAACGATCTTGGCTTCCGCCGCCGTGGGCGCAAACCGGGACGCAATGTCGGAGCTTTTCAGCCAGTGGCGATAGTTGGGTGAGTTGGGGTTGTAAAGATCGCTGGCCAGCGCATCGAGTGCGGCGCGGTTGTGCGGGTTCAACCAGACGCTTACCTCGATGGTCTGAGAGGGATCCTCCGCGCCCAGGTTTTTCGCGGTCGAAGCATACGTGGGTGTGTTGTGGGCGACGAATTGACCATCGGCCGCTCGGGCCGGGAGAACGATAGTGGCCAGCATGACAAACAAAAAGGCCACGAAGCATAGCCAGCGGAGGGGTAAGCCATCAAAGCTGGAGGGACGGAGGGAAACTTCTCTTGCCTCTTCGATCACGATTTCTCCTCAGGGGACGGAATTTGATCAGCGGCCGCGAATCGCTCAAGCAATCGCAGGCCGACGGAAAACTATGCTCCCTAAGGAAACCCGGACTCGGCCCAAGAAAGTAGCAACTGCGTACCGCATTGATATAGCAGAAAACAGCTCTCTTTTGGCTAACTTTCGTCTCTAGTCCCGCGATTTTCTTACGGATCGGAGGGGCTTTGCGACTCAGCTCGCAGGCCAACGCCCGCTCGACCGCGGACCAACAAAGACAGAGCGTCCTGTTGCCCTAACTTTGGCACGCCCAACAGCTCGTATTCCCCTGTAAAATTCAAACATCAGCTCCGGAGCCACTTCCGCATTGTCTTTTCTCGATCAACTCAACCCGCAGCAGCGCGAGGCCGTCGAAACTACCGAGGGCCCGGTGCTCATCCTCGCGGGCGCGGGGAGCGGCAAGACACGGGTCATTACCTACCGCATTGCTTACCTGATCGAGCACATTGGAGTGATGCCGGAATCCATTCTGGCGATGACCTTTACCAACAAGGCCGCCGCCGAAATGGGCGAACGCGTGGAGAAACTTGTGGGCGGACTGAGCATTGCGAAACCGGTCATCTCGACGTTTCATTCTTTCTGCGTGCGCGTTCTGCGACGCGACATTGAAGCTCTGCAGATTCCCTCGGCTACGCCGGGGCAGCCGCCGATCGGCCATACGAAAAAATTCGTGATCTACGACGAGAGCGACCAGCAAGCGGTGGTCAAGTCGGTGATGAAGCGCCTCGGCGTCGACGACAAGCAACTCACGCCGCGCACCGTGCTCTCGCGCATCTCGTGGGCGAAAAATCACATGCTCGATCCGCAGGAGCTTTACCTGCAATCGGCCGATCCGAAGACGGAGAAGATCGCGCATCTGTTCGAGGAATATCGCAAGGAACTGCGCAAAGCCAATGCCCTCGATTTCGATGATCTGCTGCTGGAAGCGACGCGTCTGCTGAAAACCGCCGCGCCCGTGCGCGAGTATTACAATCGCCGCTTCCAATATCTGCTCATCGACGAATACCAGGACACGAACCGCCCGCAATACGAACTGATGCGCATGTTGGCGGGCGAGCGCCATAACATTTGTGCCGTGGGCGACGAAGACCAGTCGATTTATTCCTGGCGCGGCGCCGACATCCGCAACATCCTTGAATTCGAGAAAGATTTTCCCGAGGCCAAGATCATCCGCCTCGAACAGAACTACCGCTCCACGCAGAATATTTTGCAGGCCGCGTCTTCGGTGGTGGCGAATAACATCCGCCGCAAAGGCAAGAACCTTTGGACTTCGCGCCAGGGCGGCACCAGGATCGGCTACTACGAGGCTCCTGACGGCGAGAACGAGGCGCTTTTCGCCGCTGACCATATTGCGAAGTATCTGCGCGAGGCTGGTCGTGCTGAAAACTCGCGCGGCGAAACTCCGCGCGCCGCCGTGCTCTACCGCACCAATTCTCAGTCGCGCCTGTTTGAAGAAGCCATGCGCCGCTACGGACTCAAGTACAAAGTGGTTGGCGGATTTTCCTTCTACGAGCGCTCCGAGATCAAAGACATGATCTCGTACTTGAAAGTCATCCAGAACCCGGACGATTCGATCTCGCTGCTGCGCGTGATCAACACGCCGACTCGCGGCATCGGCAAGGGCACCATCGAGATCATCGAGCGTCTGGCTCTGGAAACCGGTCTTTCGCTCTGGGGAGCGTTAGGAGAAGCCATCCGGCGACAACTGCTGCCGCTGCGGGCGCTGGCGGCGTTGAAGAATTTTCAGCAGTTGATCTTAGACGCGCAGGCGATGTTGTCAGGGACCTTCGTTGAGCGACTGGAAGAAAGTGCGGAGGCAGATGTAGCGCGGGCGCTCTCGCCCGCGCAAGTACCGGAAGCGCCGCAAACTTTGCAAGCCGGCGCCGACGATTCACTTCCCGACGATGCAGCCGCCTTCGACCCCAACGAATTCGAAAACACAGCCTTCGATTTCGGCGGGGCCTACACAGGGAGCGATAAAGAAAGTCGCGAGCCCGACAGTAGCGCCGGCATCCCGCCGGCTGTCACGCCGGAAGACGAGCGGGCGTCCCGTTTAGCTTCGGACCAGCAAAATGCCGGCGCTGCCAACTCTTCCACCACCGATCTGCTCAAGTTCCTCATCGACCGCACCGGCTACATCAAGTTGCTGGAAGCAGAGGATACCCCGGAAGCCTTTTCTCGCATCGAAAACCTGCGCGAGTTGGTCAACGCCGCTGCCGACTCACGGGATCGTGGCGAAACGCTCGACCAGTTCTTGGACCACGCCGCGCTCATCGCAGACACAGACGACTACGACGAGCGCTCCCAGATCACGCTCATGAGCCTCCACGCCGCCAAGGGCCTCGAGTTCCCTCTGGTTTTTCTCAGCGGACTGGAAGAGGGACTGTTCCCGCACTCGCGCACCATGCTCCAGCCCGACGACGTTGAAGAAGAACGCCGCCTCTGTTACGTCGGGATGACCCGTGCCATGGATCAGCTCATCCTGACCCGTGCCGTCTACCGACGGAGATACGGTACAGATTTGCCGGAAGCCAGCGTCCCTTCGCGTTTTCTGGAAGAAGTGCCTGCGCCATTGATCGAAGAGCTAGGCCGTCGCCGCACGGCAGGTGTGGGCACAGGCCGTGTGGGGACGGACACTCTTGTCCGTCCGGCGGGGCGAAGCCCCGCAGCCTACGATGCAGCCGACACTCATTATTCCTACGAAGACGAAGATCAGAGTGCAAACTGGAAAGGCCGCAGCGGCGTCCCGGCGAGCCGCCAGAAGCCCACCACCCAGGCCAAACCCTACAACTCCATCGAAAACATCGCCGAGTTTTTTGCCTCGCGCGGTAAGAAGTTCACCGTCCCTAAAACGCCGGTCGAAGAACCCACCGGCAAGCGCGGATTCCGGCCCGGCCAGAAGGTCCGCCATCCCAAATATGGCGAGGGAACGGTCTACCAGCGAGAAGGAGAAGGCGAAGAAGCCAAGATTACTGTACAATTTCCTCGCTTCGGCTTGAAGAAGCTGGTGGAAAAGTATGCCCAGCTGGAGCGGGCCTGAACGCGATTGGGTAATTTTGTAATCGGGTAATTTGGTAATTTCACGGCTTGGTTCTTCGGCTTGAAATTGCGAAATTACCCAATTACCAAATTACAAATTAGAGATCCAGGAAAGCAATCATGGCAAACACAGCAGAACTAACTAAAGAAGAACGCAAGAAATCGAAGCGCGCCGCCCGCAAAAAGAGCAAAGCGGAAAAGCCAAAGAAGCCCCGCGATTACGCGCGCGGATCGAAAAAGCGCAAGGTGAAGAAGTTGGCTCGCGGTCAGTCGAAACGGTAAAGGCAGCAATTGGCAGTAAGCGCTTGGCATTTGGCCGGGAATGTTCCTGACCGAGGGGAACCCGGACTGGCTAAATGCCAAGCGCTACTGGCTAAAAGCTTGTTTTTCAGGAGACAACTACCTCTTGTCACAATCATCCCCGGACCCCGCCGGCACGGTGCGCACCTCCGACAATCAGCTTTTCTGCTGCAAGTCGATCGACAAGTTGATCGCGGAATCCGAGGTCCCCGGACAAAGGCTGCAAAAAACCCTGGGCCCGTGGTCGCTGACTGCGCTTGGAATCGGCGCCATCATCGGCTCCGGCATCTTCGTGCTGACCGGAACGGCCGCTGCCGGAGAGTATTTCCAGGCTCCGTCGATTCTGCACGCACAAGTTCTCGACATCATCGTGAACTTCCTTCGCGGCGGCGGAATGGGCCAAGTCCTCATGCACGGACGTCCGGCTGCCGGACCCTCCATTGCCATCTCGTTCTTCCTGGTTGCGCTGGCCTGCAGCTTTGCTGGACTCTGCTACGCCGAACTGGCGTCGATGATTCCCATCGCCGGCAGCGCCTACACATACTCTTACGCCACGCTCGGCGAGATCTTTGCCTGGATTATCGGCTGGGATCTCATTCTCGAATATGTGGTCAGCAACGTGGTGGTCGCGATCGGCTTTGCCGCCTACACCAAAGCGCAACTGGAATCTTTCGGCGTCCATTTGCCCGACAAATGGTCTACGCCAGTCTGGGAAACCGGCCACTGGACCGGCTCCTACTTCAACTTCCCCGCTTTCCTGATTATCTTTATCCTCACGGTGTTGCTGGTGCGCGGCGTGCGCGAGTCCGCCAAAGCCAACAATGTGATGGTCGCGGTCAAGATCGGCGCCATTCTTGTTTTCCTCGTCATCGGCGGTGCGCTGGTGAATCCCAGCAACTGGCATCCCTTTGCGCCCTCTGGATTCGGCGGCGTGGTCACCGGGGGAGCCATCGTATTCTTCACTTACATCGGTTTCGATTCTGTCTCCACCGCAGCCGAAGAGGCGAAGAATCCCCAGCGTGACTTGCCCTTCGGCATCATCGCCTCGCTCATCGTTTGCACCGTTCTCTATGTCGGAGTTTCGATCGTGTTGCTTGGCATGATGAAGTACACGACCTTCGTCACCGGTGAGGCCGCGGATGCCCCGGTTGCTTACGCGCTGAAAGTTCTCGGAGCCAGCCGCTGGTCGCGCTCGATCATTGTTATCGGAGCCCTAACCGGCATGATCTCGTCGTTGCTGGTCTTTCAATATGGGCAGGCGCGGATCTGGTACGCGATGTCGCGTGACCGGCTTTTCCCGGCGCTCTTTTCTAAAGTTCACGCCAAGTTCAAGACGCCGCATTACTCCACCTGGATCGCGGGTTTTGCTGTCGGCATTCCGGCGGGAATCTTTGCGATCAGCGACGCCGCGGATCTCTCAAACATCGGCACGCTTTTCGCTTTTGTTCTGGTCTCGCTCGGCGTGATCATCCTGCGCCGCACCCAGCCCGACCGCCCGCGCATCTTCAAAGTGCCGCTGGTGCCTTGGTTCCCGCTGATCTCGATCATCCTCTGCGGCGGTCTCATGACCGGACTCACCGTCATTACCTGGCTGCGCTTCGTGGTCTGGCTCGGACTGGGCTTGCTCATCTACATCTTTTACAGCCGGCACCGCAGCGAGTTCGCGAAAAAGTAGCTGTCAGCCATCAGCTTTCAGCCGTCAGCAAGAGCGAGCAGTCTTCCTGTGCGAACCGCCCTTGCGACCGGAAGATCCTTTCTGTTTTCTCCGTGTCTCCGTGATGAATCACCTCCCACTCCTCGCAAAACATCCGCCAAGAATCTACAATCGAGAAGTGATGTCTTCCGCACTTGATCGGCCGCCGAATAGTTTCCTGCGCCTTCTTCCGAAGGCCGAACTGCACCTGCACCTCGAGGGCGCCATCGAGCCGGCCACGCTATTCGAACTCCGGCAGCGGCACGGCGAGCGCACCACTCAGGCCGAGCTCGACCTGCTGTATCGCTACAACGATTTCCAGGGGTTCCTGCTCGCCTTCAAGAACATCACCGAGCACCTGCGCACGCCGGAAGATTACGAGCTCATCACCTACCGCCTGATGCAGCGGCTGAAAGACGAAAATGTTCTGCACGCCGAGGTCTACGTTTCTGTCGGCGTCTGCCTGTGGCGCAAACAGGATTTCGCAGCCATCTTCGAAGGACTGGATCGCGGCCGCGCCCGCGGCGCGCGCGACTTTGGAATTTCGCTGCTTTGGATCTTCGACGCTGTCCGCCAGCTCGGCGCCGAGGCCGCGCAAGCGGTTTTCGAACTGGCTGCCCGCTACCGGGATCGCCACGTTGTCGCTATCGGCATTGGCGGCGACGAGCAGAAAGCGCCGCCCGAGATTTTCCGCGACGCCTACGCCTGGGCCGCCGACCAGGGTTTGCGCCTGACCGCGCACGCCGGTGAGACTGGCCCTCCAGAATCAGTTTGGGGAGCGCTTAACCTGCGCGCCGAACGCATTGGGCACGGCCTCACTGCATTCCACGATCCTGATCTGGTTGAGGAACTCGCGCAGCGCCAGGTTCCGGTAGAAATCTGCCTCACTAGCAACCTGCGCACCGGCCTCTGCCCTAGCCTCAACGACCATCCGGCAAAGAGTTATTTCGACCACGGGGTGATGATTACGCTTAACAGCGATGACCCCGCCATGTTCGGCACAACACTGCCACGCGAGTACCAGCTCGCCCAGCAGACTTTCGGATTCACCGACGAGCATTTGCGCGAGCTCGCCCGAAACTCGTTCGAGGCATCATTCCTGCCTGCGGAAAAAAAACTGGAATTCCTGGACCTGTTCGACGCCGCCGCCGCGAGATAATCTCTAATTCTTAATTGTCGACTACCGGCAGGACGGCCTTGCAGTCGAATCAACCCCCAGCGTAGCCTCTTCTGAGAGCTGAGAAACTGGCAACTGAATGTCCCTCCACATCGGCATCGTCGCTTGCAGCGCGGAAGGCGCTGCTCTCTGCTATCGCACCATCTGCATAGAGGGCGGGGAGTTGCTCGGCCCGCACCAGCATCCCGAAATTTCCATGCACGGCCACAACTTCGCCGACTATGTGAAGTGCATCAATGCCAACGACTGGGTCGGCGTGGCCGAACTCATGCTCTCGTCGGCGGAAAAACTGGCCAAGGCCGGTGCCGACTTTCTGATTGCTCCCGTCAACACCGTCCACCAGGCTTTTGACCTGGTGGAGCATCGCTCTCCGCGCCCGTGGCTGCACATTGCCGTCGAGGTTGCCAACGAGGCCAAACACCACGGCTACAAACGTTTGGGAGTTCTGGGAACCCGCGCGCTGATGGAGGGCCCGGTCTACCGAGAGAAGCTGAAAATCGCCGGCATCGAGCATCGCATTCCAGGCGCGGAGCAGCGCGAACGCATTCATCGCATTATTTTCGACGAGTTGGTCCGGGGCCAGTTCCTGCCGCGCACCCAAGCCTATCTCACCGAAGTGATTCGCGCTCTGAAAGACGAAGGCTGCGACGCGGTGGTCCTGGGTTGCACCGAGATTCCGCTGGTGATGACGCAGGAGCAGTCTCCCCTTCCGATGCTGGATTCCACCCGCCTGCTGGCCAGAGCAGCGTTGCGCAAAGCCGTGGAGGGTTAGCAAGAGCCGAGCGGGGATGCTTCAGAATCTCAAATTCCGTCAACTCCCCGGCCTCTATGCCATCATGCGCCAGCCTCCGGACGCTTCCGTCCCCGACTGGGCGAAGGGTGACTTCATCTCCATCACGCGCACCGTAGACGAACTCTCAATCGTCTGCCTAGAAGAAAATATCCCGAGAGACATTGCCCCTGGCCCGCGTTGGGTCTGCCTCAAGCTCGAAGGCCCGTTTCCCTTTTCGCAAACTGGAGTACTGCTCTCATTCATCGAGCCGCTCTCCAGCAACGGCGTTCCCATCTTCGCCATCTCGACCTACGACACCGATTATGTTCTGATCCAAGTGGAATTTGCCGGAACTGCCATCAACGCGCTGCAACAGGCCGGCCACGAACTCCGGCCGCACGACGACTGCTAACACAAGCTCCTCGAATGGAAGCCCTCAACCTGCATCGCGGTGAACGCCATTCGCCCCAATAAATTCCCCGACCGCTGTTGTCCAGCCTGCACCCAGCGCGGGTCTGTGCTGTAATAGAGAAGCATTCATTCAACATGCCCTCTGTCCTTACAACCCTGCGACGCGCGGCCAAGGCCGTGCACCGCAACCTGCGCGGAGCTTCCATGGGCGCGCGTGCGCTGGCCTCGACCGAGCACCCTTTGCTGGCGCACATTATTCCGGTCCGCCGCTGCAACTTGGCCTGCACCTACTGCAACGAGTTTGACGATTTCTCCAAGCCCGTGCCCACGGAGGAAATGTTCCGCCGTATCGATAAACTGGGCTCGCTGGGCACGGCGGTGGTCACGATTTCCGGTGGCGAGCCGCTGCTGCATCCTGAACTGGACGACGTGATCCGCCGCATTCGCTCGAACGGCATGATCGCCGGATTGATCACCAACGGATATTTTCTGGTGGCGGAACGTATCCAGCGCTTGAACCGAGCCGGGCTCGAGTGGTTGCAGATCTCCATCGACAACGTGAATCCCGACGAAGTTTCAAAGAAGAGCCTGAAAGTTCTCGACAAGAAACTGCAATGGCTGGCCGAACACGCGGAGTTTCATGTGAACATCAATTCGGTGGTGGGCGGTGGCATTTCGAATCCGCAGGACGCGCTGACCATCGGCAAGCGCGCCATCGAACTGGGCTTCAGCTCGACCATTGGGATTATTCACGACGGTAGCGGGCAGTTGCAGCCACTGGGTGGGGAAGAGCGCCGTATCTATGACGAGATGAAGTCGTGGGAGAAGCGCAGCTTCACTCGCATCAACGCCTTTCAGGATAACATTGCGCAGGGATTACCCAACGATTGGCGCTGTCGCGCCGGAGCGCGCTATCTCTACATCTGCGAAGACGGGCTGGTGCACTACTGCTCGCAGCAGCGCGGCTATCCCGGAGTGCCGCTGGCGACCTACACTCGCGATGACATGCACCGCGAATACCTTACGGAAAAATCCTGCGCGCCGAATTGCACAGTTTCGTGCGTACACCAGGTTTCCGTCTTCGATTCGTTTCGAGGCCCGCAGCATCCCGCCCCGCCGATTCCAGCGGCAGAACCAGCGCGGGAACTGGTTCAAATCAAGTAAGACACTGTTCTCTGACGCGAACATCTGTGCGCTCGCTTCGACGGTCACCGTGGCGAGAACTTGTCCGACACGCTGCGGAGTTGTAACGTCTGCATTATGCGTCCTGCTCCGAAGTGGACAGAGTTCCCGCGATATCCGGTCGTCGCAGGCACAGCGATTCTCGCAGTGGTAGTGACAATCGCCTGGTGGTCCAAGCTGGATGTCTCTCCGCTATTCGAAACCGCTATGATTCGCCGCGGAGAACTTTGGCGTCTGATAACTTCCATCTTTCCCCATACCAACCTCTTGCACCTGGCGTTCAACATCTACTGGCTCTGGGTTTTCGGAACACTTGTCGAGCAGGTATATGGACACTTTAGGACTGCTGCGCTCATCGCTTTATTCGCGCTAGGGTCAAGTTCGTTCGAATTTGCGTTTTCACTTGGCGGCGTGGGATTGTCAGGCGTTGGGTATGGCCTGTTCGGTTTCCTGTGGGTGCTCTCCCGACACGATGAGCGCTTCCGTGACGCCATCGATCAGAAGACGATTCAGCTCTTCGTAATCTGGTTCTTTTTCTGCATCGCTACGACTGTGATGCACATTTTTTCGGTAGGGAACATTGCACATGGCGCTGGAATGGTTTTCGGAGTTCTCACCGGGGCTGCGATCGTTTACCCGCATCGTCGCACACTAATCGTCGCAGGGATCGGGGCGATCCTCTTAATCGGTTGGTGGGGCTCCACGCTAGGACGCCCCAGAATCAATCTCTCAGGAAAAGCGGGGTACGAAGAAGGAAGATGGGGCTACGACGCACTCCAAGCCAACCGCAATCAGGAAGCGGTTCGCTGGCTTCGCGATGCGGTTGTCTATCAGCCAAAACTGCCGGTCTATTGGTTCGACCTCGGAATCGCATATCAACGGCTCGGGAACAAAGCGGCCGCACAGGACGCTTACCAGAGAGCGCATGCGTTGGCGCCGAACAAAGCCGAGTATTCAGAACCCGCACTGAATTAATCTAACCTACTTCGGGGTCCACGCCGTCACTTCTTCGGCTGCGCCGACGGCGGCAAAATTCCATTCAACCGCAGATACATCGCAGCGGCAGCATAGTGATCGGCCCATCCGCTGGCCAAGCCCAGCGCGACCATTGCACGTGGACCCTGGCGTCCGCCGAAGAGTTCAACGCTGTCGCCCAGTTTGGAGTCATCCATCTTGGCGAGCGCATCGGCGCAAAAATCGTACGAGGCCGTGGCTGCGGCGAGAAGCTTGTCCTTGGCGTCGGTTTCCTTGACTTCCTCGACTTTGGGTGCTGGAATGTCCGCCGCTTTGGCGCAACCGTTGTTGTTGGATCCAATGATATGCACGACCAGGTGCGCGAAACTCATCTGATCGGGCGTGGGCTTGTAAGTGAACTTATCGGCGGGCATAGCTGTAATTGCGCCGAGAATGTTATTCCGTGAGCGCGGCAGCAGCATGCGAAGCGAAGCCGTGACAGGATCCTTTACAGGAGCGGAAGTTTGCGGAGTTGCCGCGGTAGAGGGCGGTGGGGCCATCGTCTGCGCCTGCACAAAACCAAGACAGGCGAATGCAAAGAATGTCACAAGAGCGCGTGTCATTTTTATCTCTCCTTAATGTCCTCTATTAGACGTTCGACCACGATTTGCGTCACCGCGGTGCCACCTAAGAAGCCAGGGAGGTCAGGCCCGCAATTACCACCATGAAGGCAATGTACCATCCGAAAACGATGGCCAGTGCCGTGCCGCGCTTCACCTTGCTGACGCAGGTGAAACCGATTGCCGTCAATACCAGGGTCCAGATGGCGAAGATGTCGATCATCGACCCCAGAGTGTAAAGCACCGGATTGTCGGTGGCGCTGAACAAAAGGCCGAGATTCGTGGCCACGGGGTTCTGTACGTTAAACGCGTCGGGGCTCATGCCGGCGAAGAGCGTAAGAGTAGCCAGAAGGTAGCGCACCACCCCAGGCAAACTGGCATAAACCACGATGGCCAGCGCTACTTTGTAGGGAACCTTCGCATTGGCGCCGAACGTGAACGTGGCCAATAGCAAGCCCGAGACGATCAACAGCAGGATGAGATCGATCACCGGAAACGCATAGGTTCCGATCATCGTCTGCTTTTCCACGCGCTGCATGATTTTCTCGCGCTCATCGGCTTTCATGCTTTGAATCTGGTCCCACTGCTTGGGCCGGGTCGCCAGGACGTTTTCTCCTGCTTTGCCGTAGCCCACTTTTG
>Ga0182015_10003664_pt1 | contig 17011 bp, 17 predicted proteins | sample 712P3MmetaG_FD_120478 | JGI IMG/M metagenome (GOLD analysis project Ga0182015, IMG submission 120478) | Permafrost microbial communities from Stordalen Mire, Sweden - 712P3M metaG | ecosystem: Environmental > Terrestrial > Soil > Wetlands > Permafrost | place: Sweden: Stordalen | collected... | reverse complement strand
TTCGTTATCTTTTGCCGTCGGCGCGTATCTGTCCATCGGCACAACGCTGGCGATGTTCTCGGGGGGCGTGGTGCGGTGGATGATCGACCGTGCAGTCGAAAAAGCGCGTGGGGATATGATCGAAACCGAGAGTGAGATCAGCCCCGGCTCGCTCTATGCCAGCGGACTGATCGCAGCCGGCGGCATCGTGGGGTTGATGGGGGTGGCGTTGAAACTCTATGAGACCGCCGCGGGCAAAGAAGATGTGCTGTTACTACCGGTAACCAATCCGCTCCATCACAACTGGGTCTCGGTGTTGATGTTTGTGCTGCTGGCAGCCTCGCTCTATTACTTCGCGCGCAAGCCGCTCAAGGGCGGAGAGTGACGCGCCGTGCACCTAACTAACCCATCCGATAGGCGCGTTCTTTCCATGTGACCCGTTGGCCGGCTAGCTTACCCAGCAGCGCGTACCACTGAATGGTGAGTAATAGAGCGACACCGAGCGGATGCAGCCATGCACTGAGCAAAGGTTGACGGTATTTCCAAACGGAAAACAACCGCGGCAGAAGAGACGCTCCCAGTGCGACCCATATGAGCGAGTGCGCCGTCTTGTTGAACGAGGCTGGCGAGACCAGCAGCGCGCAAGCCAACAGCACGGGAAGTATCTGACCGCAGACCAGCAGGAAGGTGAAGGGCAGAATACGCGCCGGCGTGGCCATACCTTCGGTTGCGTTCTTGGCCAGGCCCCGCCAGACTTCGGACGCGTTGTGATACATGCGGCAAGTGGCAAGATGGGTCAGATCCGCGATATCCGTGCGCAGTCCGTGGCGCCGAAAGAGCTGCGGCAGCATCAAGCCGTCATGCATCGTGGTACGGATCTGCGCATGGCCGCCGGTCTTGCGGTACGCGTCGCGACGCATCATGAGGAACTGGCCGCAGCCCACCGCGAAGCCGGGCGCGGATGAGGTCCGCATAGCGGCCAACGGCAGATACGAAAGCAACACGAAATGGATGAGCGGCAACAACAGCCACTCCAGAAACGTCTCCGTTTCCTGGCGCGGGAAGCCGCTCACCAGGTCGGAGCCGGAGCGGACCAGGAACGCAGCCATATAGGCGAGCGCCTCGGGAGCGAGACGCACGTCGGCGTCCAGAAAACAGAGAAGATCGGATCCAGCCGCAGAGGCGAGAGCATGGCAGGCGTGCTGCTTGCCATTCCAGCCGCCTGGCAGCGGTGGCGACGCCTGCAGGCGCACGCGCGCATCCCGGGCAGCAAAGTCGCGCACGATGGCCGCAGTTCGATCGGTCGAAGCGTCATCGAGCACGATGACTTCCAACTGCAGTCCCCGCGAGGCGAGCAGGCTTGTCAGGGATGCGCCGATGACGTGTTCTTCATTGCGCGCGGGAATAAGCACCGAGACGGCATCCGGCAGATCGCAATGACCTGTTTCAGAACAGCTGCCGCAGCCAGGCTCGCGATACAGCAGCATATTCCAGACCCATAGCACGGCGGGTACGGCGGCGCAGCCAAATGCAAGTCCAGCCAGCAAGGTAGTCGTCATCGGATGCTTCCATGACTGCCTTGATACACCTGCCGGCTCAGCAGGGCACGCAGCCGCTTCCAGCCCTCGTAGACGCCACTCACCCCAACTCGGCCGGAGAGCACGGTTTCAAAGCGCGCGGGATCCCGCATCCTGGCCAAAGCCGCGAGTTCGTCCTGCGCGGTGGCCAATCCCAGCGCCAGGCGCTCGCTCCATTCCGCTCTGCTGTGCAGGCCGTCGTCAGCAATCTCAATCGGCTGTCCCCACGAGGCCAGGAGCTCCGGCAGCCGCTCATCCCAGAACGTGTACTCGAACGCCAGCGGCACCACGGTGCAGGCGCCGGCTCGCGCCACCAGCGCCGCCAGACCGGGACGAAAAACAGCGGGGCGCACGCGCATGTCGGTAAAGTGTCCCTCGGGGGTAACCCACAGAACGGAGTTCGGCGTGGAGAGAATCTCCTGGCCCGCGCGCAAGAACTGGACGGCTCCGCGCCTGGTTCCCGCTTCCACGGCAAACAGGCCCAGTTTGCCCAGCAGCGCGTAGTGCTTCAGAGCAGTGGCATCCATAGGCGCATAGTGAGCGGCAGCAGGAAGAACGTGCCGCGAAAGCACAATGAATGCCAGCGGATCCCACCACGAAGCATGATTCGCATAGATGATCAGCGGTCCGGCGGTGCGGGGAAAGCGGCCGGAATTCGCCACGCGCAGCCCGTGAAAATGGCGCCCGATGTACCACTGCAGATAGCCAGCGAAGTAGAAAAGCATGCGACGCGATGGACGAACCAAGCCTGACCCGGCCGCCATGCGCTTCTCTTCCATCGCCATACTTTTCTTTCTCCAGCCATCGACCCGGGGAGCGCTATACACAGTGTGTCACGAGCGCGACGAGTCTTTCTCCTGAACTGTGGCGTTACTACAATCCATTGCTCCGCGGTGGGAAAGAGATCTCTTGCCGCACTCCTCAGGCGTGAGCCAAAAACTTCTCTGCCTGCCTGCGCGCAGAAACGGCAGCCTCCGTTCCACGGTAGCGCTGATCGAGCGCGTCCGCGGCAATCCAGCCGCTCATCAGCACCATCGGCATCCCAGGCCCGGGATGGGCTGCACCTCCCGCCAGGTAGAGGCCCTCCAGGTCAGGACTGACATTGGCTGGTTTGAAAGCGCCGTTCCAGCGACCGTGACTCGAAATACCGTAGATCGCTCCGTTGAGTACCCGGTATCTATTGTGGATGTCGACCGGGGTGAGCGCGGCCTCGAAGACAATGCGCTCCTCAATATCGATCAGACCCGCGGTGCGCTTCAGCTTGTTGAGAATCACCTGGCGATACGCGGGCAACATCTTCGACCAATCGTGCTTCGGTCGCAGGAATGGGGTATGCACTAACACATAGAGCGCATCGCCGCCCGCAGGCGCAGTCGTGGGATCGGTGGCCGAGGTCGAGGCGAGATAGCAGGTCGGATCCGGCGCAGGCTCGGCGAGATCGTAAATGTGGTGAAACTCCTCGTGGGGATCGCGGGAAAAAACAAAACCATGATGCGCCAGATGCTCGTAGCGCTGCTTGAGGCCGAGATAGAGCACAACTCCAGAACATGCGGGCTCGTATTCCCTGCGCTTGTCAAAACTTTCGGCCGCCGCACCCCCCAGCAGCTCGCGGTATGTGCGCACCGCGTCTTCGTTCGAAACCACAGCATCGAACCCATGGTGTTCACCAGTGCTGGTTTCAAGCCCGGTAATGGCCCCGTTCTCCGCCACCAGACGGCCGATCTCGACTCCCGAGTGAAAACGAACCCCGAGCTCGCTTCCCAGGCGGACCAGCGCTTCAGGTACAGCGCGCGTCCCCCCTTTGGGATACCAGATACCCTGTTCCGCCTGCATGTGTCCAATGGAACAGAGTATCGCGGGAGAGTTATCCGGCGACGAGCCCACGTACTGCACGTAGTGATCGAGCATTTGGGCTACGCGCGGATCCTTGATGAACTCCCGAATCGTTCCCGAAACGCTTTGCCCCAGGCGCATGCTCAGTACATCCTTCAGCACCGAGAGTTGGAAGTTTCCCCCAATATCGAAGGTGTCGCGCATCGAGCCTACAGACTTCCAGAAGAAGAACTTGTCGGAGATGGTGTGCAGCCTGTGGGAAAGTTCCATGAATGCAGTAAAGCGGGCGCCCAGCCCCGGCTCCCTGCCTTCGAGGGATGCGGCCATCTCGCGAACATCGTCTTTGAGGTCAAGGATCGAGCCGTCATCGAAGAAGCAACGCCATTGCGGATCGAGACGAACCATGTCCAGGTAGTCGCTCATCTCGCGCCCGGCTTCGCAGAAGATGCGCCTCAGGACCGAAGGCTGAATCAAGATCGTTGGACCCATATCGAAACGGAATCCCTGCTGCCCCAACACCGCAGCCTTGCCGCCGAGCCACGGATTCTTTTCAAATACCTCGACCTCGTAGCCGCGCGCGGCCAGGGTACACGCTGCCGACAGCCCGCCTAAGCCCGAACCGATGACTGCAACACGCATAGTGTCTTTTCTCCTATTTCCCTCGACCTATCCCTCGAGCTATCCATCGACCTTCTGCGCCGCACGCAACAACCTCCGCAGGCCTCGCCAACGAGCGCGCCATGTGCCCCCGTGAACGGCTTCGAGGTAGGCGGCAAAGAATGGCTCGTGGTGGAAGGTCGTGGGGCGATAAGCGCGGAGGTCACGGCTGCGTTGGACGACGACTGTCTTGAGCGCCGTCATTTCCAGCAAACCTTCGCGCCCTCGAGTGACGCCGAAGCCGCTCGACTTGCGTCCCCCGAAACCGATTCGAGGATCAGCCGTCGCTACGATCAGATCATTGATCAGGACTGTGCCGACCGGGAGCCGCGAGGCCAGCGCGCGGGCTGCGGACTGGGGACCGAAGATCGCCGCGGTCAGCGCGTAAGGACAGGGCGCGTGGGCGGCAAGCGCCGCATCGATGTCGGCCACCTCGAAAATGCAGAGGACCGGCGCGAAGACATCACTCTGCGCGATCCGCATCTGCGGAGTGGCGTTGCAGATCACCGCATAGCGTATGGTTTCGCCGGCTTGCTCCGACTGCACCGTGGCGCCCAATCGCCTGGCCTGGTCAAGAAAGTCCGCAAGCCGAGCCTGGAGATCAGGAGGCAGCGCAACGGCGGGCAGATTCTTGAGCCGCTCCAGAAGTGCCGGGATCAGGCCAGGATGGCTGCCCACCAGAAAGAGACGCCGTGGAGCCATGCACGTGGCGGAACCGTTCAACCGGAGCCCGAATACGAGCGCCTCGACCACACGCTCAAGGTCAGCGCCCGCCAGCACGAACACAGCATCGCAGCCGGAGAGCTCCATGACGGCGGGCGTCAACTGAGGCGCCAGTTGACTCAGAACCGCGGTTCCGGTCGCAGCGGAACCAGTAAGGAAGACCTTGTCGACACCCCCAGCGATGACATCGGCAGCAGCTTGCGGCGATTCATCGAACAGTTGCAGCAAAGCCGGATCGAGGCCGCTGGCCACCAGCGCCGCACGCAACGCGGCAGCCGCTGCGCCACCTCCGGGCGCGGGCTTCCACAGAACAGCGTTGCCGGCTGCGAGCGCCTGCAATGCCTGCACCCCAGGTAGAAATAGAGGGTAATTCGCGGGAGCGATGATAAGCACGACACCGAGCGGCTCGCGGCTGGTTTCTGCCACAACCCGGCGAAGCCAGAAGGGACGAGCATGGGTACTGAGCCGCTGGGGCGCGAGAATCCAGCCAGCTTCGCGCTCGAGAAAGCGGCAGGCCTCGACCAGTGGCAACACTTCCGCCACCAGGGTATCGGCCACGCTGCGATGGAGGGCGCCCGATTGCTCGCAGGGAACGCTCTGCGCCATCTCGACTGCGGTGGTGGCGATCCTATGTCGCGTCCGACGCAGAATCGAAAGCCGCGCGCGCAACGCCGTCTGCTCCCACACTGCTTGGGCGGCTCGCGCTTGCTCCACAACCATGGGCAACGGCAGCAACACACTGGCCTGCCCGGATGCAGTGCCGGTGGTTACCCTACTGTTTTCGAGCTTCAACGCCATAGTGTTGATTGTGCACCCCGCCGCCACTTCAGGACGCGGCTTCGTACAAGGTCGGCTCGGCCAGCGCTGCAGCCACATCCCACTGGGGCTCAACCTTTAGATCTTCGAGCAGCAGGCGCGCGGTAATGCGAGCCGACTCGAAGATCACCGGCAAGCCACTGCCGGGATGCGTTCCACCGCCCACCAGATAAACGCGATCGAGATCTTCAAACCGGTTGTGGGGTCTCAGGTGAAGCATCTGCCTCAGGTTGTGCGCCATGCTGAAGGTGGAGCCCTTGTAGAGCTGGTATTCGCTACGCCAATCAGCCGGCGTGACCACCTTCTCGAAGCGAATGCGGCGCTCCACGTCTTGCATGCCGATCTTCTCCAACTGCCGCAGTGCCAGGGAGCGAAAGCGTGCGCGCTCCACCGCCCAGTCGACGTTGCGATGCTCGTGCGTCACCGGCAGCAGAACATACAGCGTGCTCATCTTCCTGGGCGCGAGTGTCGGGTCGGTCACGCAGGCATTCTGGACATAGAAAGACGGATCCTCCGAGAGCCGGTGCAAGTGCTCAATATCGCGCAGGTTCTGGCGGTAATCTTTCGCCAGGTAAATGGTGTGGTGAGAAATTTCGTCGAAACGCCCTTCGATGCCTAGATAGAGCATGAACGTAGAGCAGGAGAAGCGCTTCTTCTCGATTCGCCTGTCGGTCCACCGGCGACGAATACTGTCCGGCACCATCCTTTGCATGGCTTGGGCGAAGTCTGCATTGACGATCACCGCATCCGCAACCAGGGTGCGGGCGGCGGTGCGCACCGCGGTACATTTGCGGCCGTCAAAGATCATTTCTTCGACCGGCTCGTTGAGCAACACGCGCGCGCCCAGGTCTTCTGCGATCCGCGCCATGGCGCTGGTGACCGCGCCGCAACCGCCGACTGGGTGAAAGACGCCGTGCTCGTACTCCAGGAAAGAAAGAATGCTGAATAAGCTGGGGCAGGTGAAAGGGGACATGCCCAGATACTTCGACTGGAAGCTGAAGCCGAGGCGAATACGCTCGTCTTTAAAATAGCTGCGTAGATCGGAATCGAGCGAGCGCCAGGGACGCAACAGCGGCAGTAGCTTTACCATGTCGACCTTGGCCAGGTCTCTCCAACTCTCGAAGGGCGATTCCAAAAAGGGCGTGAATTTTTCCAGCTTGGTGCGGTTATCGCAGAAAAACCGTTGAAAGCCGCGGGCATCGTCGGGGTTGAGTTGAGCGATCGCCTGCTCCATACGCTTCAGGTCCGGTGTGGCCAGGAGCTGCCCGCCAGAGCCGAAAACCAGGCGGTATTGTGGGTCCAGCCGGTACATGGGGATCTCTTCGTCGAGATCTCTTCCGGCAGCTGCGAATATTTCGCGCAGTACGCGGGGGTAGAGAAAAAAAGTTGGCCCGGTATCGAACTTGAAGCCGTTTCTCTCCATCGTCGAGGTTCGGCCGCCGACCACCTCGCGGCGTTCGACAACAGTGACGTCGACACCCGACCTTGCCAGCAAAATAGCAGCGGCCAGACCGCCGGGACCGGCGCCCACAATTACGACTTTCTTGTTTGGCTTAATCATTCAGGCTTCGTAGATGAGATGCAGCTTCGGGCAGTAACAGAGAGGGTCCTCGCAGTGTCCGTATGGGTCGACGCAACGGATACTTTAATTTTTCACAACCGGCTCACGATCGCTACGGGTCAATATCAGCCATTCCAGCCGGTCAGCAATTGTGGCGTTTCTTTTTGCTCCTGCGAAACCAACGATCGGGCCAGGGCCCGGCCGTCGCGGATGAGATCGGGTAACCCCACCCCATAGTAGGCGCTGCCCACAAGATGCAGGCCCGGCATGGCGCGCAGCGTCGACGCAAGCTCTGTCATGCGGTCCAGGTGACCGACAACATATTGAGGTAACGACTGCGGCCAGCGGCGCACCACAGTTTCCGCTGCTGCGGGCAACGGACCCAGTACGCGCGCCAGTTGTAGCCGGGCCCGCTCGATGAGCTGGTCGTCCGCCTCACCCAGCAACGCCTCACCGGAGGCGCCACCGAAGAAGGCTCGCAGCAGCATGGCCCCGTGTGGGGCGCGGCCGGGAAATTTCTGATGCACGAACGTGCAGGCCAGCAGAGGATGCTCATTTTTGTCGCGGAGCTTGCCAGAAACCGCAGGGACCACAAAGCCAAACCCACGCGGGATGCGCAGGCGCGCGGCTTGCTCGGGAGCGAAGGCCAGCGCCACCACGATGGCCGAGGTGGCGTCCCGTGGCAGGAGGCTAGCGAGGCGGTCCCCCTGGTGATTGAGTGGTTGCAGCAGGGCGCGGGTGACGTGGGGCGGGGTGCAGACCACGACTGCGTCAAATAAGTCTTCGCTGCTCCGGCTTGTTCCGCCGGCAGTGGTGATTCGCCATCCGCCACCATCGGATTCTATCTTCGCCACCGGATGGCGCAGGCGCACGGAGCCGGCCGGCAACTTCAGGGCCATGCGGTCGATCAGCGTTTCGAGGCCGCCGGCAAGAGTAGTAAAGATGGCGGCAGAAGTAAGCTGCGCGCGCTGTTGCACCGCCTGTATAAGGCTGCCGTGTTCCTGTTCCATGCGCACAAAGGCGGGCATAACCGCCCGAACACTCAGCTGCGCTATGTCACCCCCGAAAACCGCACCCAGCAGAGGCCCGGCGATGGTGCCGGCCACCTCCTCCCCGAAATGGCGGCACACGAAGTCGGCCACCGATTCGTCGTGCGCCGGCGCGGAGGCTCGAAGCTCTGCGGCGCATTTCGGCTCTCGCAAGTACGCCAAGCGGGCCTGCCAGCTGAAGAGTGGCGATTCCAGCAGAGGACCCCAGCGGGACGGGACCATCATGCGCATTCCGTCAGGGATGGGGACCAGCTGGGCGAGGCGTTCCCTACCCTGCAGCACATAGGTGCGGCGCCACTGATCGTTGGAGGGGATGACCTGCTCTTCCAGGCCAAGCTCTACGGCCAGCTCGCGAGCCCACGGTTTTTCTGTTACCCAGGAGTCAGGTCCACACTCGATGACGAACTCCTGAGCGCGAACGGTCTCGACGATCCCGCCCAGCCGCCCGGAGGCTTCAAAAAGCGTGAAGCCGACGCCCTCGCATGCCAGCTGATAGGCCGTCGCAAGCCCGCTGATACCACCGCCGATGATCGCGATGCGTTTGCGCAAAACCCCACCCGCAGAAGCGGTCACAGGGCCGGGACGGGCTTGGCGGAAGCGCCGGAGTGAGTCTTTGCAGCGAGTCGAGCAAAACCCTGCCGGGCCATTTGCTCAAGCGCCGCCGTGAGTAGGGACGAATCGTTGAGGGATTCCGGGCGCACCACTTCGAGACCGATTCCAGCCGCGAAGTCCTTAAAGCCGATGTCGATATCGTAGAGGATCTCTACGTGGTCGCAAAGGAAGCCGATGGGCTGGATCACCACGGCAGTATGGCCCTCCTGGCGAAGCGCGGTCAGCGTGTCCTCAACCGTGGGACCAATCCAGGCGGCTCCGGACATGCCCTGGCTTTGGAAGGCAAAAAACCAGTCGGCGGCGGTGAGGCCCTGCGGTGCGAGCAGAGCGGCCACGTTGGCGGCCGTGCGCTTCGCTTCTACCGGATAGGGGTCGGGGCCCGGACCCGGCGTGGCCGCCGTCCCTTCAGCAACCGGAGGTTGCGCTTGGATCGTCCGGCAAGGAACGCTGTGTGCCGTAAACAGCACCGGCACCAGGGAACCAATGCGTGCCGAGACGCTTTGCCACACCGGGCGCAGGCGATCGGCAAAGGCCTGGGCGAGAAGCGGATGGTCAGCCCAGCCCTCGATGAAATCCATGTCGATGGCGCCGGCCGCTTCCGCGAAGGCTGCGCGGCGATAGAGTCCAACGCTGGTGCGGGAGTTCTGCGGCGCGAGACAAATAGCCACGGCCGAAGTAATGCCATCCTGACGCATTTGGCGCACGACATCCGCGATGTACGGCTTCCAATTGCGCATGCCGACATAGACCGGAACGCCCAACGCCTGGCGGAGCAAGCTTCCCTGCTCCAAGGTAAGCTCCGTCAAAGGGCTCGAGCCAATCAGACTGTAACGGTGACGAATTTCTTTCACCACCGCTTCAGGCATGGGCCGGCCGCTGGTGACATTGCGCAGGTACGCAGGAATTTCATCGAGTGTCTGCGGCGTTCCGTGGGCCAGCAACAGAACGGCGTGCCGCTCGGTTTCGACCGCGATCTCAGGCATGGGCATCGGCTCCGGCGCTGAACTCGCGCACGTATTGCACCACCCGCTGCACATTTGCTACCGGCGTACCGGGAACGATGCCGTGCCCGAGGTTGAAAATATGGCCGGGGCGGCCGCCGGCCTGCGCCAGAATCTGGCGGACGCGTTCGCGCAGCAGGTCTTCGCCCGCGAACAGCAGGATGGGGTCAAGATTTCCCTGCACCGCAACCCCGTGGCCAAGAGCCGACCAGCCCTGATCCAGAGGCACCCGCCAGTCCAGGCCAATCACATCGGCGCCGGTCTCACGCATGGCAGGCAAGAGGGTCGCGGTGTCGACACCAAAATAGATCACCGGCACGCCCAGCGACTGCACCTTACGCACCAAGCGCGTGGTCACCGGCAGCACGAAGTCGCGGTAATCGGCCGGGCTCAGGGCGCCGGCCCAGCTGTCGAAGATCTGGATGACGTCGGCCCCTGCCTCCACCTGCTGTGCCGCGTACTCGGCCAGCACAGACGAAAGTTTCTCCAGGAGAAGCTGCCACACCGCCGGCTGGCGGTACATCAGCGTTTTGGTTTCGATGTAATTGCGGGAACCACCACCCTCGATCATGTAGCTGGCGAGAGTGAAGGGGGCCCCGCAGAATCCCACGATGCCGATGCGGTCCTGGAAGTGAGCCACGACTTTGCGTATGGCCTCAGCGACGTAGCCGAGTTCGGCTGCGCGGTCGGTGCGGAGACGGTCGACGTCGGCCGCGGTGCGCACCGGGTGGTGAATCACTGGACCTTCGCCGGCCAGAAACTCGAAGTCCAGACCCATGCCTTCCAGCGGCAAAAGCAGATCGGCAAAGATGATGGCGGCATCGACATCGAGCTTTTCCGCGGCCGTGATCGTGACCTCGGCGGCAAGCTCAGGATTCTTGCAGATTTCGAGCAGTGAATGGTGGCGGCGCACCGCCTGGTATTCCGGCATATAGCGCCCGGCCTGGCGCAGAAACCAAACCGGGGTCTGGTCTACCGGTTGGCGCAGGCAGGCACGCAGAAAGCGCGAACCACCGGAAATGGGCGGGCCGGAGCGCGCGCTCAGATCGGAACTGGGTTCCGGGAGATGCTGCAGTAGGGTTTTTTCCGGCATGCTGACCTTCAACACTTGAGGTTAGCATTCCCAGGCCGCCGTCCGGCAACAGCGGCCCGATGCGATTGCGTGGTGTTACAAGGTGTGGGAGAATCAGATGTTAAGAATTCTCCCTGCCACGAGGATTCCCAAAATCTGGTTCGGTCTTCTGCAAGGTCGAAATTCTTGAATCAGGGAGCAGTGGAGAACTTGAAGATGGTTATGTAGTGATACGTCTCCCCCGGCTTAAGCTCGCTCGTCGGAAACATGGGGTGATTGGGCGTGTCGGGAAAGTGCTGGGTCTCCAGGCAAAAGCCGGTGCGCCTGGCGTAGACGTGACCGTGTTTGCCGTGCAGGGTTCCATCCAGAAAGTTTCCGGAGTAAAACTGCACCCCGGGCTGGGTTGTCTCTACGGTTAGGATCCGTCCGGTGGTGGGCTCCATGACCACCGCGGCCTCCTGCAGAACGCCCAACTCTCCGTTCAGAACATAGTTGTGGTCGTAGCCCATCCCCAGGCGCATCTGCTCGTTATCGGAGTTGATGCGGGCGCCAATGGCGGTCGCCTGGTGGAAGTCGAGCGGGGTTCCAGCAACGGGGGCAAGCTCCCCGGTGGGAATAAGTCCTGAATCCACAGGAGTATAGCGGTCCGCGGGGATCTTCACCAAGTGGTTGAGAATGTCTCCCTGACCCTCCCCGGCCAGGTTGAAATAGCTGTGATTTGTCAGATTCAGGACCGTATCTTTATCGCTCGTGGCAAAATACTCGATTTTGAGCGCGTGGGCATCGAGTGTGTAGCGGACACGTGCCGTCAGAGTGCCAGGAAAGCCCTGATCGCCATCTTTGCTGACCAGGGTGAGCTCGACCCCGCGGGGAATCTCATGCCCCTGCCACACCAGCTTGTCGAAGCCTTTGATTCCCCCGTGCAGGGTGTTGACCCCATCGTTCGCTGGCAGCTGGTAAGCCTTGCCATCGAGGGAGAAAGTGGCGTGGGCGATGCGATTGCCGTAACGGCCGACGATGGACCCGAAATAGCTCTTGGGGTCAGCCAGGTAGGGCGCCAGAGACTCGTAACCAAGAACGATGTCGGCGACCTTGCCGGTTCGGTCGGGCACCTCGAGCGATACCAGCCGGGCGCCATAGGTCATGATGCGGGCCTTGAGCGCACCCTCTTCGAGGGTGAAGATCTCCACTTTGGTTCCATCAGGCATATTGCCGAACGCAGACTTGGTCACCTTTGCCTCCAGATGCGATGCCAGCGGCACCAGTGTCAACCACAAACAAATACCTGTAAAAACCTTGATTTGCATCGAGGATTTAGCCATGAACAGACTCCTTGGATCGCTGAACTTCGACGCCAGCCGCATCTTCAAACCGTAATGGATACTAAAGCATTTCCCGCTTCGCTGTATCCCGGATAGGGAAACTGCGGTATGGGGCGTTCCGGAAGGGTCTTGAGCCTGCAAAAACACGCTTTGCACTCCTGATTGCCGCAGGTACGTGCGCTAAATATAAGAAGCATGAGGAGTTAAGACATTACCAGCGACGGGTACTTTTATGCCGCCCATTGTTACCCAATAGTTGTAGCCAACGGCGTTTCTGCGGCTATTCTACGAATCAAGCGGTGGTTCCGTACGACTGCTTGTTGATTCTTCGGGGGAGGGATTCAATTGAAGCTGCCGGTAACGAATCACCGCGAATTCATTAATAACAATGTCGAGGTCACGCTCGATGATGCCCGGGCCACGGCCCTGGAGCGCATCATCAGCCTGTCCATGGACTACCAGCGGGGCGTCGGCCTGGTGCAATTTCGCAATGGTGTAGACGCGGTCATCGCCTCCAACAGCTATCCGCAATTAATCGAGAAACTGCTTGAAATACTCTAATTCCACAATCGGGTCCCGCTCCACCGCCGCGCGCAAGCGCGCGAAGGCTGTTTATCAAGACCAGATCGTGTCTTTGTTGTGGACCCGGCCGGTCCAGCTTAGCCTGCACCTGGCAAAAGTTTCCCTTTAAAGCATTTTTCCCACGCCGTATCGTTCTTTGGGAAAAGTCGCGTCCGTTTCTTTGCCCACCAAACGCAGGAAGCGAAAAGGGTCCAGGCCGTAGCGGCGGATCAGGCTCCCTACTAGGTTATGATAAAGCGGCTGCGCAGCCACCCAAGCCAGCCCTGTCGTCATCGCCCGAAGGTCCGGGAGCGCAGGTCGCATCGCACGTCTCGTGAGGACAGAAATCCATGGTCAACTATCTTGAACTGCCCGTAGGGGAAAATTGCCCAGAGGTGATCCACGCGGTCATTGAAATCCCGGCCGAGGGCATCAACAAATATGAGTATGACAAATCACTGCACGTCTTCCGTCTCGATCGCAACCTCTATTCCCCGGTGCACTATCCCGGGGACTACGGCTTCATCCCCTCAACGCTGAGCGAGGATGGCGATCCGCTGGATGTGTTGGTGCTGGTGGACGCACCCAGCTTCCCCGGCTGCGTAATGCAAGTGAGGCCTATCGGCCTGTTGGAGATGCTTGATCAGGGCGTGCCGGACGAAAAGGTGTTGGCTGTAGGCAAGAACAATCCGCGCTATGCCGATGTGTGGAACTACTCAGAAATCTATCCCCACATGCTCAAGGAAATGACGCATTTCTTCGCGATTTACAAAGATCTCGAAGGCAAGCGGGTCGAGGTCAAGGGCTGGCACGACGCGGCGTTCGCCCGCAACAAGGTCCTCGAAGCCGTCAATCGCTTCAAAGACAACAAGACGGCTGTTCCAGTCAGCGGCAACCGCTAGCGAAGAGTGTGCTTGCTCCGGGTTTCCCTGTGCGGGGTTCTTAAACGGGCCTAGTGTGCGGCTTTTGCGGGCGAGAGCTGGTGCGTAGTCGATCCGCCACGCCCCACAGGAAAATCCGGGCGGACTGCTTCAGATATAATCCGTGCTAGCGAAGTCCGGAGAGTTGGCCGAGTGGCTGAAGGCGGCGGTTTGCTAAACCGTTGTAGGGGCTAACACCTCTACCGGGGGTTCGAATCCCCCACTCTCCGCCATCGATTTGAGCCCTGCAATAAAACCTGCGCCGTCTGGACACTCATTCAGAGGCTTTCGTATCAACCGCTGTAGCGGCGCTTCAGCGGGCACGAAGCAAATGTTGCTCGACCGCATCACTGATGACTTTGTTCAGTTTCAGGCCCTTTTCTTCCGCCAACAGGGCGGCTCGCATGTGAAGGTCCCGGCTCAGTCGAATATTAAAGGTTCCCTTATAGGGAACGTCCGGCTTCTTGCCTTCTGCCGCGCAGAAGCGCAGGTACTCATCTACCGCTTCGATGAAATGCTGTTTCAGTTCCCTGACGTTCCCTCCTTCATACGTGACCATATCGCGTATCCCAAGTATCCTGCCGTGCAACACCAGATCGTCATCGCTGCAGAGAACGGAGCCGTGGTAATTCTTGTACCGCAATGTCGTCTGGCTCATTGGATGTGCTTCTCCTGTCTAAGGAAGTTGATGACCGCAGTCACTTGGTAAGCCTTGAGGATTCGAGACGGATGGGGTTCGTGCATCATGAACGTTGCCCGGGTCTCTCGGTGAATGAATTTCCGGCTAGAGCCGCCGGTCGTTTTCAACTCATAAGAGAATGATTCCATTACCGTTTGAAGCTCCCGCCATGCAAAATCGGACGGCTTGGACAAAAGGCGGTCAATGGCTTTTTGCTGCCTTGACATCCATATAGTCTAAACAAAATGACATGCAACTGCAACTAAATTTAGTCACACTCTTTGGAAAATCATGATAGCGTGGAGCATGGATCAGGGCGACATGGTCTTGCTCTTCAAGCTCGTCGTAGTGCTAGCGCTATTGCTATGGTTCGGGCGTCATTTCCGGGGAGGTCGTCCTCCCACTCCGATGCATCCTCTTCCGGCCGGTGACGCCGCTCTACTTCGCAAGCGAAGAATCGTGAGGAACCTCAAAGGTGGAAGCATGAACACGCGATAGAGACTGGGAGAGAGGCGCTTACTTGCCTGACTCCTGAGCAGTACTTGAACCTGAAGCGCGCCCGCGCAATGAAAAATCGCGATAGGTGAAATATGGGACAGACGAACTCCATAGTGTTGCTTTTAAAGTTTGCCGTCGTGTTAGCGCTATTAACGTTGCTCTTACCCTCGATGCGTGACGCGTTGATCGAAGCGCTCAACGAATTCGTAAACAACTTTCGGGGTGGTCCTCCCACTCCGATGCACCCTTCCCCGGCGGATGACCTCGTCTTACTTCGGAAGCGGCGTGGCAGTCAGGACTGAAAGCCTGCTTAACGTGCGGGGTTTGGATTTCCTAATGGCGGTAAAGCTTCCCACGGCGCGGGTTGGGACGGGGATACTCTGTGCAGGCGCAGCGCCAGCCCCAACATGCAGATTGCGCTGAACCCAAAGTAAAAGCAAAACCAAAGAAAAACCGAAGGGTGAAAAAGCCTGCGTTCGAGCTGAATCCAGTGACTCGCCAAAGCGAGAAACGCCAAAGCAACACCGATCGATGCCGCGCCGGCCAAGCCAAAAAGCCAGTTGTCCGCGACGCGAAGCCGCAGGGTCCGCGCGATTGCCAATGCGAGCATACCGAAGCTCATTGCCATTACCACGACCAGAAGCGCGAAAAAACGAAAGCTAAGCGGGCCACGCCAGAAGAGCGCCATCCATCCGTATGCGCTGAGCGCGAGGCCATTCAGTACCAGAAGCCAGGATATGCCCCTCACGGACCCCCAGATGCCCGCTGCGATGGTGCAAACGCCCGCCGCCAACGCGAGCCTATTGACAAATACCTCCACGCCATTGCCCCCGTAGGTATCCGGGGTAGTGTTGTAAATGATGAAATAGACGACCGACATGATCGCTTCAAGAACCCCACACAACACCAGTAACCACCAGTTCTTAGTCAGTGTTTGGATCAAAGTACACCTCCCCGATCATGATGCTGACCTGCTTTTTCCGCTCGCTCCTGCGCTGAGAGTGCAACCACAAGCTGCGTTCGGGCGTTTGAGCCACTTGTTATTCATCGCTGCACTTCGGCTGGAAGTATAGTCCTAATAAATTCAGGATGGGGCGGGCCAGGTACTCTAGAAAGTGCAGCCTTATTGCAAGCGAACACTCATTGGCCGGAGCAGTGAAATGAAAGGCACATTCCTGGTTGCTACCGTCTTATCTCTTCTCCGCCTTTGCCCAGCAGACGGTTACGATTCCCGTGCCCGGGGCGACGAAAGTGGTCCGGGGCGACCTCTATGGCATTGGCTCACGTGGAGTGATTCTCGCCCACGGGGGCGGACGGACCAAAGAGAGCTGGCGTAAGCAGGCACCCGCCTTAACAGACGCCGGGTTTGTTGTTCTCGCGATCGATTTTCGTGGGGATTTTGTGAATGACAAAGGCTTGGCAATCTCAGCTGGCTCGAATGAGGACAATGCCGCCGACATACTCGCTGCTGCTGCCTATCTCCATAAGCGCGGGGTGAAAAGTGTCTCTTGCATCGGAGCCAGCATGGGCGGTTCTGCGCTTGCAGAAGCCGACTCCATGTCGAAAGCAGGGGAGTTTGACCGCATCGTCCTGCTGGCGTCTTATGCAGATAAACCTGCAACACTGAAAGGCCGCAAGCTATTTATTGTCGCGCGCGATGATGCTAGGGAATCGGGTCCCCGGCTCCCCCAAATCCTGGATTCCTATGCAAAGGCCCCTCAGCCCAAGGAGTTGGTGATCTTAGAAGGTTCGGCACACGCACAATACCTCTTCGACACAAATCAGGGTCCCCGGTTGATGAAAGAGATGCTTCGATTTCTCACGGCGCCTTAAGGCGCTGGTGTGATGAGTTAGAAGTTTCGCTGCGGTAAATGAACCGGAGTTTAGGAATTCTCTCTGCTACGAATTGGGAGGGAAAATTCTTGAAACCTCGTTCTCACGCAGACTTCAGCATGTTTTCATCATCTTGGGTGGGCCTGACCAACCTCTCGTTCCTGGGGCAATGGTTGGAGGTTCGGATTCGGCCCCGGCGCGGCGAGTTTTCCACTTAGCCGAAAGCCCGGCCATTGGTTGGGGATGGTTTGAACGTTGAGGGCCGGCCAGTTGGTTGGGATCGCCTCCACGGCCGAGCGAGCCGAATCGATGGGCTGT
>Ga0182015_10003663_pt1 | contig 17013 bp, 13 predicted proteins | sample 712P3MmetaG_FD_120478 | JGI IMG/M metagenome (GOLD analysis project Ga0182015, IMG submission 120478) | Permafrost microbial communities from Stordalen Mire, Sweden - 712P3M metaG | ecosystem: Environmental > Terrestrial > Soil > Wetlands > Permafrost | place: Sweden: Stordalen | collected... | reverse complement strand
GAGAAACCCGTCGTGGTGGTAGCGCCCGATTTCGGCGTCGGAAAGCCACTTGCCCATCGAACTGCCTCGAGATTCGCCAGATCGTACTATACCGCTTTACCACCGAGGGCGCAGAGGCACGCCGAGGCCGCGAAGAATGGACAATCGCCCCTCCGCGTCCGTAGCGTATCCTCTGTGACTTTCGCGGTGGAAAAGGGCACGGGCATGGCCGAATTGTTGCGCTGTTACCGCCCGCTGATCGTCGGGCGGCGGGGCGCCGCCGCAGCGAACCATCCGCTGGCGGCGCAGGCCGGGCTCATGGCCCTGCGCGCCGGCGGCAACGCGGTCGACGCGGCGGTCGCGACGGCGCTTGCGCTCGCCGTCGTCGAGCCGATGATGTCGGGGCTCGGCGGCGATGCGTTCTACCATGTGCTGGACGCCCGGAGCGGACGCGCGGTCGTGTTCAACGGCACCGGCCCGGCGCCGCGCGCCGCGACCCCCGAGCGCTATGCCGCCGGCATCCCGCGCACCGGGCCCTTGTCGGTATCGGCGCCGGGAATGCTCGCCGGCCTCGGCATGATGCACCGCGCCTACGGCGCCCTGCCTTGGGCGCAGCTCTGCGCCGAGGCGGTGCGGCTGGCGCGCGACGGGTTTGGCGCGACCCCCAATTATCGGCATTTCGCCGGCGAACACCTTGCCTGCCTGCGCGCCGACGAGCGCAGCGCCGCGATCTTCCTGCGCGACGGCGAGGCGCCGCGCGTCGGAACGACGATCGTCCAGGCCGAGCTCGCGCGCACGCTGGAGGAAATCGCCGCGGACGGCGCCGAGTGCTTCTACCGCGGCGCGCTTGCCCGCCGGCTCGGCGCGGCGCTGCCGGAGTGCGGCACGCTCGTCACGGAAGCCGACCTTGCCGAATTCGAGGCCGAGACGCAGGAGCCGCTGGCCATCGACTATCGCGGGCTGCGCGTGCTCGAAGCGCCGCCCAATTCGACCGGGTTCGTCGTCCTGCAAGAGCTGAAGATCGCCGAGAATTTCGACCTCGCCCGGATGGGGCTCGGCTCGGCCGATCTGGTGCATGTCATGGTCGAAGCGAAGAAACTCGCCTTCGCCGACCGCGAATGCTGGGGCAGCGATCCGCGCACCGTGCAGCCGCCGTTCGACGAGCTGCTGTCGGCCGATTACTGCGCCCGCCTTGCCGCCCGCATCGACATGCGGCGCGCGGCGCCGACGCGGTCGATCGCCGACGCCGCCGGCGACACTACCTATTTCTGCACCGCCGATGGCGACGGCAACGCCGTCTCCGGCATCCAAAGCATCAATAGCGGCTGGGGCTCCGGAGTGATGGCCGGCGACACCGGCATCCTCCTCAACAACCGGATGGCCTATTGGCACCTCGACCCCGACCACCCGAACCATTTGCGCCCGGGCCGCCGCGTGCGCCACACGATGAACCCGCCGCTGGTGCTGAAGGACGGCAAATTGTGGGGCGTCTTCGGCACGCCCGGCGCCGACAATCAGGTGCAGATCAATTTCCAGATCGCCACCGCGATGATCGATCTCGGCCTCGACCCGCAGCAGGCGGCCGAGATGCCGCGCTGGACGTCGATGGTGCCCGGACAATACGCCAACTATCCGCATGACGGCCCCGACGTGCTGACCATGGAGCGCCGCTTCCCCGAGGATGTGCGCCGCGAGCTTGCCCGGCGGGGCCATCCCGTGAACCCGGTCGGCGACCTCGACGGACCGTGCAGCGTCGAGATCATCCGCCGCGAGGACGACGGCCACGGGAACGCGACGCTGCTCGCCGGCTCCGACCCGCGCCGCGACGGCTGGGCGCTGGCGTGGTGAGCATCGCCATGAAGCGTGTTTTGACCGGTCGGTTCATGCACGAGACCAACACGTTCAGCATCGTCAAGACCGATTTGGCGCTGTGGCGCCGGCGCGACTTTCACAGAGAGAACGAGATCCCGGCGGTCTTCCGCGGCACGCGCTCGGCCTTGGGCGCAACGTTCGAGGCGGCGGACAAATTCGGCTGGACCCTGGTCCACCCGGTATCCGCCAACGCCAACCCGTCGGGCGTCGTCACCGACGACGCGTTCGAGACGATCGCCGGCCTGATCCTCGCCGCCGCCGAGCGCCAAGGACCGATCGACGGGGTGCTGTTCCACCTGCACGGCGCGATGGTAACGGAGAGCCACGAGGATGGCGAGGGCGAGCTGCTAGCAAGGCTGCGCGCGGTGCTGGGGGAGACCGTGCCGATCGTCGTCACCCTCGACCTGCACGCGAACGTCACGCAGAAGATGGCCGACAATGCGAATGCGCTGATCGCGTTTCGCACCTACCCGCATATCGACATGTACGAGCGCGCCTGGCAGGGCGCCGAGCTCTTGGAACAGGCGATGCACGGCAAGATCCGTCCGCGCACCGTGATTGCCCGCCGGAAGATGATCCACGGGCTCGACTGGGGCCGCACCCAGAAAGGGCCGATGGCCGAGCTGATCCACCGCGGCGAGGCGCACGAACGCGCCGGCGAGGCGCTGGCGGTGAGCGTCTGCGCCGGGTTCGCGCTCGCCAATATCCGCGATGTCGGTCCCTCGGTGACGGTGACCTACGACGAACTGGGCGGGGTCGGCACCGGCCCACCGGCGCAGGAGATCGCCGAGGCCTTCATGGACCACGCCTGGGAGACGCGCGACTACAGCTCGGTGCATATGCTGAGCGTCGCCGAGGCCGTCGCCCGCGCCCGCGAGGGCAGGCGCGGCGACAAGCCGCTCGTCGTCGCCGACTACACCGACAACCCGGGCGGCGGCGGGTACGGCGACGCGACCGCGTTTCTGAAGGGCCTCGTCGAGGCGCGGGTCGAAGGCGTCGCCTTCCACGCGATCTATGACCCCGAGGCGGTCGCAACCGGGATGGCGACGGGCATCGGCCCGGCCGCCTTGACCCTCGGCGGCAAGACCGATCCGTCGCGCGGCGGCGGCCCCTTGGCGCTGAGCGGCGACATCACCTGCCTCACCAACGGCAGGTTCGTCGCCTACGGCCCGATGGGCGGCGGGGTGGAGCGCAATTACGGCCCGTCTCTGGTGTTCCGCGTCGGCGGCATCGACATCATCCTCATTTCCAACAACGGGCAAGCGACCGATCTCGGCCAGTTCACCTCATTGGGCATCGATCCGGTCCGCTACCCGACGGTCGCGGTCAAGTCGATGCAGCATTTCCGCGCCGCGTTCGAGCCGATCGCGCGCGAGGTGATCCTAGTCGACACCGGCGCGCTATGCTCGGAAAACTACACGCCCGAGCTTTACGACCGGGTGCCGCGGCCGGTGTGGCCGATCGACGCCTTAGCCTCTTGAAAGAAGATCAGTGAAAACCGCTGTTGCCGTCGCGCTCGCGACACTGGTCGGGACGAGCGCGGCCCTCGCCCAGGGTCTGACACCAGACGATTACAAATACCTGCAGGCGACCCAGGGCCTTAGCGCGCAAAGCGCCGCCATCGCCGAATTGACCCCAAACGAGCTGCAATCGCTGCACAGCGCGATCGACGACCTCAAGACCTACCCGGAGGGCCGCGACCGTCAGGTGCGCCGTTATCTGACATTGGCCTACGGCCGCGAGTGCAAGCGCTGGACGGAGGCGCATCCGGGCGGCACGGCCTGCTCGCCCGCCAGCGACCCCGCGGTCCAGCCGGGCAAGGCGATCTCCGACAAGATTTGCGCCACCTGCCACCAGTTCGGCGCCGACACCGCGCCGTCCTTCCGCCGCATGGCGAGCGAGAAGGATTGGAACGCGCACAAGGTCGAGCACGCGCTGCGCCACAGCCCCGACATGGTGCCGCTCAAGCTGACGCAAGACATGCTGGACCAGCTGGCGGCGTACATCAATTCGTTCAAATAGCTATGCACCCCGGCGAAGGCCGGGGCCCATCCTTCAGGCGCACGAAGCGCGGATAAATGGGCCCCGGCCTTCGCCGGGGTGGCGCGGTTAATGCCGGAAGTGCCGCAACCCGGTGAACACCATCGCTATGCCGGCCTTGTCGGCGGCGGCGATGACCTCGTCGTCGCGGCGCGAGCCGCCGGGCTGGATCACCGCGGTGATGCCGGCCTCGATGCCGACTTCGAGCCCGTCGGGGAACGGGAAGAACGCGTCAGACGCCATCACCGCTCCCTTCACCGGCGATTCCGCCAGGCCCGCCGCCTTTTGCATGTCGCCCGCCTTGGCGACCGCGATCTTGGCGCTATCGACCCGGCTCGGCTGACCGGCGCCGATGCCGACCGTGGCGCCATCCCGGGCGAAGACGATCGCGTTCGACTTGACGTGCTTGGCGACCGTGTCGGCGAACAGCAAATCGGCGATTTCGGCCGCGCTGGGCGCGCGCTTGGTGACGGTTTTGAGGTCACCGGGCGTCGCCACGGCGCGGTCGCGCTCCTGCACCAGAAACCCGCCCGACAGCGAGCGGAACGCCAGGCCCGGCGCCGCCGGGTCGGGCATGCCGCCGGCGATCAGCAGCCGTAGCTGGCTCTTGCGGGCGAAGATCGCCGCCGCGTCGTCGTCGATTTCGGGTGCAATGACCAGTTCGACGAAGATCTTGGCGATCTCCTCCGCGGTCGCCGCGTCGAGCCGGCGATTGACCGCGACGATGCCGCCGAAGGCGCTCACCGGGTCACAGGCCAGCGCGCGCTCCCACGCCGCGCGGAGGCCCGCGCCCTGCGCGACGCCGCAGGGGTTGGCGTGCTTGACGATGACCACCGCCGGCTCGCCGAACTCGGCGGCGAGCTCGAACGCGGCGTCGGTATCGGCGTAGTTGTTGTAGGACATGTCCTTGCCCTGCAACAATTTCGCGGTCGCGATGCCCGGCCGCTGGTCGTCGCCGCGATAAAAGGCGCCCGCCTGATGCGGGTTCTCGCCGTAGCGCGTGACCTCGCCGAGCCGGCCGGCGAAGGCGATGCGCTCGGGGAACTTGATGCTCTCCTCGCGCGCCATCCAGCCGGCGATCGCCGCGTCGTAGGACGCGGTCAGCGCGAAGGCCTTGGCGGCGAGCCGACGGCGCATGTCTTCGCCGATCGCGCCGCCCCGCGCCGCCATCTCGGACAGAACCGCATCGTATTCACCCGGATCGGTGACGACGGCGACGAATTCGTGGTTTTTCGCCGCGGCGCGGATCAGTGCGACACCGCCGATATCGATGTTCTCGACACAATCCTCGCGCCCGGCGCCCGATGCCACGGTCGCGGCGAACGGGTAGAGGTTGCAGACCAGGAGGTCGATCTCGCCGATGCCGTGCTCGACGAGCGCCGCCAGATGGTCCGCCCGATCGCGCCGCGCCAACAACCCGCCATGGATCGCCGGATGCAGCGTCTTCACGCGGCCATCGAGCATTTCGGGCGACTGCGTGACGGCCGCCACCTCGGTTACGGCGAGGCCTGCATCCGCCAGTGTCTTGGCGGTTCCCCCGGTGGAGATCAGCGCGATGCCCCGCGCCGCAAGCGCCGCGGCGAACGGCGCCAGCCCGGCCTTGTCGCTGACCGAGATCAGCGCCCGGCGAATCGGACGAACCACGGAAGGCATGGTCGCGGTATAGGCCGCGGCCCCGCCGCCGGCAAGCGCGTCGCGCGGAGATCAGGCCCGGGGGCGGCCAAGCTCGGCGAGAAGCGCCAGCACGGTCAGAGCGGCAACCCCGAGGGCGACGAAGCCCCACCCCCGCGCCGCCGCCCAGGCGCAGGCGATCAGCACGATATCGGCGGCGACGACGCGCAGCACCACGGCATCGTGGCCGAGCCCCTGCTGCACCGCGCGCTGATAGAAATGCTCCCGATGCGCCTGCCATACGCGCTCGCCGCGCAACAGCCGGCGCAGCAGCGTGATGCTGGCGTCGGCGAGGAAATAGGCCGGCAAGATCAGCGCCGCCTGCCACTGGCCGCCCAGCGCCAGCCGGTTGAGCAGGAAGCCCAGCACATAGCCGAGCGGCACGCTGCCGACATCGCCCAAGAAAATTCGCGCCGGCGACCAGTTCCACACCAGAAACCCGAGCGCGGCCGCCGCCACCGCCGCTGCCGGTCCGGCGACGCCCGGATCGGCGCCGGCGACCACGACAAGGCCGAGGCCGATCGCCGCCGCCTCGCTGCCGGCGATCCCGTCGATCCCGTCCATGAAATTGAACAAATTGGCGAACCACACCCACAGCAGCGCGGCGGCCATGGCATCGAGCCCGGGCGCGAGCCAGCCCTGAAAGACCGCGCCGCTCGGCAGCGCCCAGATCCCCGCCGCGACCGCCGCGAACTGCGCCAGCAGGCGGAACCCCGGCGACAAGCCGCGCAAATCGTCGACCCACGAGACTAAGGCCAACCCCACCATCGCCGCCGCGACAACCAGGCTCGCCGGCGGCAAGACCCCCGTGGCGCAGAGGCAAGCCCACGCCAGGGCGACGGCTCCGATCACCGCGATGCCGCCGCCGCGCGGCGTCGGCGCCGCATGGGAGGAACGCTGGTTCGGCACATCGAGGACCGCGCGTTGTCGCAGCAGCGCGATCAGCGCCCGCGTGCCGAGGCAAGAGAGCGCGAAGGCCGCCACTGCCGCGGCGGCAATTAGCAACAGGGCCGCCTACAGCTCGCCGGCGCGGCCCTCGCGCCGGATTGCCCAGCGGATCGAGGCGCCGTTTGGACCGGTGGTGCCGCTCAGCAGCACCTGTTGCGTCTTCTTGAGGTCGCCGGTGCCGAGATAAATGCTTTCGGCGAGGCTCAAATCCGCGCCGGACGCGCGCAGCCGCCAGGCAAGCCCGCTCGGCAGCCGCAGCAAGACGGCGCTGCCATCTTGGGTCAGGGTCGGCTCGACCGCGGGGTGCAGGTGAAACCGCACGACAAACGACGCGCCCGACCGGCCGGTCAGCTTGTCCTCGCCGCGCAGGTCGTCGCCATCGGCCGACAGATACAGCTCGCGCGCATAGTTGAGGCCGAACTTCTGGCGATAGCCGTCATGGCCGACCGCGATCCATTGATGCCCGTCTTCCTCGGCGCGCTCGCAACGGATCGTCGGCGGCGACCGGCCGAGCGTGCCGTCGTCGTTGATCTCGACCGCGTTGGTGTCGGCGACGACCAGCACCGAATGCGCCGCGGTCGAACGTGCAACCTGGCGCCAGGCGCGCTGGGAGCCGCGATATCCGCCGCAATTGACGATGATCCGCTCGCGTCCCTGGCTCATCTCGAACGACAGCAATCCGGCATGGGCGGCATCGTCGAAGCCCGTTGGCGGCGGCTTGCCGGCATCGACCAGTACAAGGCTATGTCCGGCCTGCATCCGTTGGAATCCGGAATGCGGCGCCTGAGCCGGCGCCCGCCCTTTCGTCTCCGACCGGGTCAAGACGAGATCGACGAGGATGCCATCCTCCTCGATCGAGTCGTTGAAAAGCGCCAGCTTGCGGTCGCCGTGGCGGAAGAATCGTAGCATCGGCGCCATTCGCTCGATCGCGTCCTGCAGCGACGCGGGAACCTCGATGTTCCCGGCGCGCAACGCCGCGCGCGTATCGACCAGGTCTCGCAACACCTCGAGCTGCACCGACGGATTGCGCGAGCGATGGCCGCCATCGGGCAGGATCTGCATCGGCAACTCACGCTCCACCGCGCCCAGTGCCCGGACGATGCGCTTGTGCGAACTGCCGAACGCGACGAGCCCGGCGATCAGCCCTTTCAAGGCGCGCAACCGCGGCGGACCACTCAGCTCCCACGCCGCGGTACGCTGGAGATGGCGCAGCTGCGGCGCGAGGCTCACCAGCATCGCGCGGCGCAACAGCCGATCGGCCTCTCGGCTCGCAATCTCGTCGAAATGCACGATCCAGCTGTAAATCCGGGTCGCCAGCACGTCGGCGCGCCAGGCGATGGGATGCCAGCTGGTATTGTCTGTGAGCCAGCTCTGCACCAGCGCGCGCACCGCGTCCCTGGCGCCGCCGCCGACGCTGAAGAGATCGGGAACCCAGGAAAAATCGTGCCACGCCGCGAGCCAGTTGGCCCCCGCCTCGGGCGGAAACCACACTGGCATCGGGTTGCGCACGATCTGCCCGGCGAGGCTGATCTCGCCGCTGAGGATCATCGTGCCGCGCTGCGGGTCGCCTGGCCAGCGCTCTCCAACCCGCAGGCGCAAATCGGTTGGCGCCCGGCCGATCAGCGTATGACGATAAAATGGGCCAGCAGCCAGCGCGCGCACCGCGTCGCGCCGCAGCTTCGTAAACAGGGGCGGCGCCTCCGTCGCCGAAGGGGATGGCGCTCGCGGCGTCGCGCCGCCGCCGCCTTTCACCGGCGATCGCATTCGCGTTCTTGCGCCGTCGCGCAGCCGACGGCCTGTCCACCGGTGGACTGCATGTTGTTTCGTAACAAGGAAACGGCGAAGCCGCAAGCCGCGGCCGGGTTGCGGCCGCTTCGGCTCTTGCGATGGGGGCTTACGATGCCGCCGGCAGCCGGACCAGCCGCGCGCCGTAAAACCCGTCGATCCCGTCGTACTCGGCGAAATGAAACGGCAAGGTCCGCAGATCGCCGTCCCCGGTCAGCCATTCGCCCGGCATGTCCATCTCGCCGGGGCAGATGGGCTGACGCGCGACCGGCGCGCCCGACCGCAGCAGCGCATCGATGCGCTGGGGCCCCTCCTCGGGTTCGAGCGAGCAGGTGCAGTAAACCAGCGTCCCGCCCGGACGCACCATGTCGACCGCGGCATGCAGCAGCTTGTCCTGGATCGTTGCCAGCCGCGCGATGTCGCCGGGCCGCTTCAAATGCGGCACGTCGGGATGCCGGCGTATCGCCCCGGTCGCCGAGCAGGGCGCGTCGAGCAGCACCGCATCGGCCGGCTCCTCGGGCCGCCACGTCAGCGCGTCGGCGGCGATTGAAGCGGCGGGCAGTGACAGCCGTTTCAGATTGGCGGCCAGCCGCTCAAGCCGCCGACTCGAACGATCGACCGCCGTCACGAAGGCGCCGGCATCGGCGAGTTGCGCGGTCTTGCCGCCCGGCGCGGCGCAGAGATCGACGACATGGAGCCCGGCGACATTGCCGAACAGCCGAACCGGCAGCGCCGCGGCCGCGTCCTGCACCCACCACGCGCCTTCGGCATAGCCCGGCAGCGTCGCCACCGCGCCGCCGCCGGGACGGCGTACCGTGCCGGTCGGCAGGCAAGTCGCCGCCAGGCTTTCTCGCCAGTCGGCGGCGTTGGCCCGCAGCGTCAGATCAAGCGGCGCCTCGCGCAAATGCGCGGTGGCGATTGCTCGCGTCACATCTTCGCCGTAATGGCTCGTCCATGAGCGCCACAGCCATGCCGGCGTGTTGAGCGCCGGCGCATCCTGCGTCGCCGTCCGCTCCGGACCCTCGATGCTCAGGCGCCGCAGGACCGCGTTCACCAGCCCCTTATGCGCCGGAAAGCCGCGGCTCTGGGCGAGATCGACGCTGGTCGCCACCGCCGCGTGCGGCGGCGTGTGCAGAAACAGGAGCTGAGCGATTCCGAGCCGCAGCATATCGTGCACCGGCGCGGCGCGCGGCGGCAGCGGGCTCGCCAGGCAAGCGGCGATCAGCGCGTCGATCTGGCCGAGCCGGCGCAACACCGTCGCGACCAGCAACCGCGCGAAGGCGCGGTCGCGCAGCGACAATTTCGCCATTGTCGTGTTGTCGTCGATCGCCTCGTCGAGCGGCCGCTCGCGCCCAAGCACAGCCCCGATTAGGTCGAGTGCTACATGGCGTGCCGTCGCTGCAGGAACCATGGATGAAGGTTCTTCTCGGCCATCGGATTGAAGCGAACGCAGCATGGCAGCCGGATTCCCCTATCCCACCGCCGCATCTCGACGAGGAGAACGCTGCGGTTGAGTGGTCGTTATCGGACTGTCATAGTGAAGATATGGCAGCGACCTCGCAGGACATCCCCAAGCCGGAGCCGGCAGAATCGGAAAAACCGCCTTCGGCATTGCCAAAACCGCGCGAGATCGGCGGCCCAAAGGGCCCCGAGCCCACGCGCTATGGCGACTGGGAAGTCAACGGGCGCTGCACCGACTTCTAGGCGAAGGCTGCGCGATGACGGCAGATGCGGCGTTGGCGGGCGGGACCGCCACGGTTCGAACGGGCGCCCGGCTATCGCCGGCCGGCGGCGTCGAGCTCCTCGGCGCCGACGTATCGCGCCCGCTGAGCGGAGGTCTCGCATCCTCGATCCGCCAAGCGCTCCTCGACCATCATGTCGTCGTCATCCGCGATCAGGCGCTGTCAAAGCAGCAGCAATTCGACTTCACGCTCAACTTCGGCGAGATCGAGGACCATGTCGCGCGCCATTCCGACGCGCGCTACGCGATCGTCCATTCGGTTACCAATCTCGACCGCGACGGCAACCCGACGGACGCGCTAGAGACGCGCGGCAACTACTTCTGGCACACCGACAAGTCGTATCACGCGGTGCCGTCGCTGATGACGATGCTGCACGCGGTCGAGCTGCCGCCCGCCGGCGGCGACACCCAGTTCGCCAACATGGTGCTCGCCTATCGCGCCCTGCCGGAGGCGATGAAAGCCCGGCTCGGGGGGCTGCGCGCGGTCCATAGCTGGGAGGCGAGCCGCCGGCAATCGGGCAGCACGCCGGCGAGCGCGGCTGAAAAGCGCGAGCGTCCGCCGGTATCGCACCCGATCGTTCGCACCCACCCCGAGACCGGCGACAAGGCGTTCTATATCGGCAACCATGCCGCGACGGTCGACGGGCTCAGCGAGAGCGACGGCAAGGCGCTGCTGGCCGAGCTCCTGGCGCACGCCACCCGACCGGAATTCATCTACACCCATCATTGGCGATCGGGCGATCTGGTGATGTGGGACAATCGCGCCCTGCTGCACCGCGCGCTCGCCAATTACGAGATGGGCCGCCACCGTCGCGTCCTGCACCGGACGGTCGTCAGGGGCACGGCGCCGTACTGACCGGACCGCGGGCGATCCTATTTGACCGTCACCCAGCGCAGATAGAACGCATTGTCGGCCGGCTGGGTCAGCTCGATATTGTTGCGCGCCGCCCAGACGATCACCTGCTGGTGTAGCGGGATCGTCGCGACATCCTCCTGCACGATCTTTGCCGCGTCATCGATCAGCGCCTGACGCTTGTCCTTGTTGAGCTCGTGCGCCATCTCCTCGGTCAGCTCGTCGAGCTTGGGGTTCGAGTAGCCGCCGAAATTGCCCTGCCCGCGCCCCGTGGTCGTGTCGCGCGTCGAGAGCAGTGTGTAGTAGACGTTGTGCGCGTCGTAGGTCACCGGCGTCCAGCCGTTGAGCGAGAAGCTGAGCTTGTAGTTGGGGTAGGTGACGTCGGCGAAATACTTGACCTTGGTGCGGGCGTAGACATCCACCCTGATGCCGATCTTGGCCAGCATCGCCGAGATCGCGGTGCAGATCTGCTCGTCCTGGACGTAGCGGTCGTTCGGGCAATCCAGCTGGATCTGGAACCCGTCGGGATAGCCTGCCTCCGCAAGCAGCGATTTGGCCTTGGCGACATCAAGCGCCGGCCGCTTGTCGAGCGCCGGGTCGTAGCCGTTGACCCCCGGCCCGTACATCAGCCAGGTCGGGTGCGCCTGTCCGCGCATCACCTTCTTGGCGATCGCGTCCTCGTCGATCGCCAACGCGAAGGCGCGGCGCACCCGCACATCCTTCAACGGGTTCTTGCCCTTGACGTCGGAGAATAGGAGCTCGTCGCGGTTCTGGTCCATCGCCAGATAGACCGTGCGCAATTCGGGCCCCTGGATTACCCGCACGCCCTGGCTGGCGGCGATATGGTCCAAATCCTGCGGCGGCACCGAGTAGATCATGTCCATCTCGCCCGACAGCAGCGCCGCCACCCGGGTCGCCGCGTTCGAAATGATGTCGAACTCGGCATGGTCGACATTGCCCTCGGGCTTGCCCCACCAGTTCGGGTTGCGCTCCAGGACGGTCTTGCGGTCGGGCTCGCGCGAGACGAGCTGGTAGGGGCCGGTCCCCATCGTGTGGGTCAGCGAATAGTTCTCGCCCTTGCCGAGGACGACGTTCTCGACGACGTCGTGATCCTCGCACCATTTCTTGGACATGATGTCCATCTCGGTGATCTCGGAAGGGAGGATCGGGTCGGCGCCGTTGGTCTCGAAATCGACGGTCAGATCGTCGATCTTGCGCGCCTCCTTGATCGTCGCGACTTGGCTGCGCTTCGCCGAGTTCTTGCCGCGGATGCGCTGGAACGAAAACACCGCGTCGTCGGCGGTGAACGCGGTGCCGTCCTGCCATTTGACGCCTGGCCGCAGGTGGAAGCGCCAGACATTGGGGTCGGTCGTCTCCCAGCTCACCGCCAGGCCCGGCTCCAGTTCGAGCTTGCGGCTGTGCTGCACCAGCCGCTCGTAGATGTTGGCGAGCAGCGAGTTCTGCACGGTCTCGTTGAAGGTATACGGGTCGAGCGCCCGCGCGTCGCCGTCGTTGGCCCATTTGAAATCCGCCGCCTCGGCGCAGGGCGCGGTCAGCAAAGCGGCGGCAAGGATTAACCCAATTCGACCACCACGCATCACCTCGCCTCCCCCGATTTTCGGGGGAAGATACCCCCTGCCCTCGCCGGCGCAAGCGCAGGATGCGTGCCAAGCCTCATCATATGCGCCGGCACATCCGTGCCGGCTTCGGCACCGGAGTCGCGCTAGCCGATCTAAACCGCAGGCACCCGCAGCGCCGGCACGAAGAACGCCGCCACCGTCTTCAGCCGCTCGTCGTCGCCGGCGAGGCAGTCGCGGCGCAGCGCCTGGAAGGCTACGCCAAGCGCGGTCTCGTTCCACAACCAGTCGCCCAGCTGCTTGCTCGACGGCGTGCCGTGGGTGATCCCCGCCTCGAGCGCGAAGGCCTTGAGGTCGTCGATGACGAAGCGCAACAGCAGCGCCGGCGACATATCGGCGATCGGGCTCGCCGGTGGTTCGCCGCGGAGCCAGACCGCAAGATATTGACCGCAGGCGGCGGGCGGCAGGGTGCTGAGCCCCATCGTGCTGCGCTCGCGCTCGGCGCATGACCAGGCGTAGGCCGGCGCGAGCTCGCGCAGCTCGGCCTCCATCGCATCGGCGAGCGCGGCGCCTTCCAGTCCGCCGGCGAAATGCCGATGCGCGGGCGGCCACCATGCTGGATCGGGCGCCTCGCGCGGATCGTCATCGGGGAAATCCTCGATCAGCACCGGCCCGCCCCGCGCCGCCAACATGCCGAGCGCCGCCAAAATCACCCGCCGCTGGAACGCCGCGTCGCTTGGCGGGCCGAGCGGCCGGCCGAGCTCGAACGGCACCCACAGCGCGCGGGGCGGCCGCGTATGCTCGGCCTGCGGCCGGATCAAGGCGATCGCGACCGTCGCGATCCCTGCTTCCTCGAGATAATGCCCCAGCGCGCTCACGGCGCGCGTGCAGAGCGGTCAAACCGAGGTCAGCAGAACCGCATCGACGTGGTCGGCCTTAAGCTTGCCGGCGACTTCCCGGGCGCCGTCGACCATCTGCACCGGGTCGGTCGCGCCCATGAACGAATAATGCGTCGCGGCGACCGAGCCGATCGTTCCTTCCGCCGCCAGCTCATTGAGCCGGTCGAGCGGTAAGACGACGTTCCAGTCCTCCTGGAAACCGTTGCGGTCGAAATTGATCGAGATGTGGCTGCACAGCAGGTCGTTGGCCTGGGTCGAGCCCGGGATCGCCCGGTAATCGGGGTCGCGGCCGCGGAACACCCGGTCACCGCGCACGACAAGCCCAGCCGACGAGACGATCGCAACCCGCCGCTCGGGGAGCGGAGGGCCCTCGACCCACGGCGTCGTCTTGAAATCGGGGCACTCAAGCTCAGAAAGGCGCTTCGCCATCTCTGGCGGCAATTTTTCGAGACGCATGGTCTTCCCCTTGAACCTCCGGACAGCCTACCGGAAATCAGCCGCGTGCGGGCACGCCCTTTTCGCCCAAATCCCAATAAATCCCGGCCATCACTGCCAGCGCCTCGCGGGCGACGGGGGCGAGCATGTGCTCGTTGGGCGCGTGCTGCGAGCACGAGGCGTAGGAATGCGGGACCCAGATCGTCGGCAGGCCGAGATCGTTGGCGAAAATGTCGTTGGGCAGCGAGCCGCCGAGATTGGGGAGGATTGCCGGCCGCTTGCCGGTGGTGTTGGCAATCGAGGCGGCGGCCCAGCGCACCCAATCGTGGTCGGGGTCGAGCCGGGTCGCGGGGAAATAGGCCTTCTTCCACGGCTCGACCCTGACCATCGGAAAGCCGGCCCGATCGAGGTGGCGGCGCAGCGCCGGCATGAATTCCTCGGGGTCGACGCCGACGACGAACCTGATCTGGCAGGTCGCGGTGGCTTTCGGCGGGATCGCGTTGACCGGGTCGTCGGGGTTGCCGGTGGTGAAGGCGAGCACCTCGAAGCTGCACCAGCCGAACACCTTCTCGCTCGGGGTGAGCCCCGGCTCGCCCCACTCGGGGTCGATCTCGGGCGCGTCCTCGCCGCCTTCGACGGTACAGTCGGCCAGCGCCACGCGCACCGAATTCGGCAGGTGACTCGGCTTCCACTCGGGAATCTTGATCGCGCCCCTGTCGCTGGTGATCGAGGCGAGCGCGTGCGCGAGGATGATACCGGGGTTGGCGAGCAGCCCGCCCCAATTGCCCGAATGGTGCCCGCCGTCGCGCAGCTCGACGGTGAGGTCGAAATTCATCGCGCCGCGCGCGCCGAGGAAGATCGTCGGGCGCTCCGGCGCGAGGCGCGGCCCGTCCGAGGCGATCAGCACGTCGGCGGCGAGCCGCTCCCTCTCGTCGCGACAGATTTCCCGCAACCCCGGCGAGCCGATCTCCTCGCCGGTCTCCAAGAGCAGGATCGCGTTGAACCCGAGCCGCCCGCGCGTCTTCAGTACGCATTCCAGCGCCGCGAGGTTGATCGAATGCTGACCCTTGTTGTCGGCCGTGCCGCGGCCGTAGAGCCGATCGCCGCGCCGCGTCAGCTCCCACGGCGACAGGCCTTCATGCCATTGAGGTTCCAGCCCGCGGATGACGTCGCCGTGGCCGTAGCCCAGCGCGGTCGTCGCCGCGTCCGGCTCGCGCCGCTCGGCAATCAGAATCGGCCCGCCACGGACGGGATTGTCGAAGATCCGGGTTTCAAAGCCGAGCCGCGCGAGGGTCGGCGCGATCTCGTCGCCGAGATAGGCGCCGAGCTCCGCCGCGCGCTCCTCGACGTGGCTTTCGGTCGGGATCGCGACGCGGCGCGCAAGGTCGGCGGCAAAGCGTCCTTCGTCGAAATAGGCTTCGGCGGCGGCAATCGCGGCGGCGCGGGACATCGGGCCTCCCAGGGAGCGAGGCCCGCAGCTAAGCAGGAATTGCTGCTTGCCTCAATGGTGCGTGCCGGGGCCGGTAATCGGCGTCCAGGACGGCGGATCGCTTGCCGGAAAGTTATCCTCGGACGCTTCGGTCACGAGGTTGCCGCGCCGCCGCAATGGCCGCTTTGCCGCTCCCGTCGCCTCTACCGCGGGGCCAGCTTCCGGCACGATTTCCCTCGCCCGGTCATAGAGGTATGCCGCGCGGGCCAGCGCCGCCAGGCAGGCGAGCGTGAGCGGTAGGGTCAGCGCCGGGCAGATCAGCGCGGCGCCGGCCACCGCCGCGCTGATGCGAGGTAGCATCAAGTGATCGTTGTCGGCTGGGTCGATCGGCATGTCACGTCCGCCCGTAAAATTGTCTCTACCGTCGAACGGACATGCAGCCTCACCGGTTCCGCGCGCGCTCCAAGCGAATTTGTCCAATCTCCGCCACAGTTTGCGGCATAATGAGCGCGGGCCTTGCGGGATCGGTCGCGTGTTGGGGGTCAAGGAAACGGGCGTGATAGGCGCCGCGACCGTGCGACCGACGGACGGCGATGGCTGACCCGCCGCTGCGCGTCAATCCGGGCGAGCGGGCTTCCGGCTCCGGACGCCGGCAGCCGTCCGGCGCGGGCGGCCGGGCGAAACGCGGACGCGCCCGAGGCTTTCTCGGCGGCGCCTTAAAGTTCGGTTTGCTCGTATTTTTGTGGGGGGTGATCGTCGGCGGCGCGGCGCTCGGCTATTTCGCGCTAACCCTGCCCGATACCAACCAGCTCACCGCCGCCGAGCGGCGGCCGAGTGTCACGATCCTCGCCGACGACGGCAGCATCCTCGCCACTTTCGGGGATCTCTTCGGCCAGCCGCTAACCCTCAAGGAGATGTCGCCCTATCTGCCGAAAGCCGTCGTCGCGACCGAGGATCGCCGTTTCTACAGCCATTTCGGCATCGATCCGGTAGGCCTGCTGCGCGCCGGCTTCGCCGATATTCGCCGCGGCCATCTCGTGCAAGGCGGCAGCACGATTACCCAGCAGCTCGCCAAGACCGTGTTCCTGTCGCCCGAGCGCAGCCTGTCGCGCAAGATCCGCGAGGCGATGCTTGCCTTGTGGCTGGAGCATCGCTTCACCAAGGACCAGATCCTCGAAATCTACCTCAACCGCGTCTATCTCGGCGCCGGCACTTACGGCGTCGACGCGGCGGCGCACCGTTATTTCGGCAAGTCGGCGGCAAGGCTCAACCTCTATGAAAGCGCGGTGATCGCCGGACTGCTCAAAGCGCCGACCCGCTTCAACCCGACCCGCGACAAGGAAAAGACCGCGGCGCGGGCCGCCCAGGTGCTCGGCCTGATGGTCGAGACCGGTGCGATCCAGCAGCAGGACGCGGCCGCCGCCGAGAAATCCGGCGTCGAACTCAACCGCATCGCGCTGACTCGGCCTGGCGCCCGTTATTTCGCCGATTGGGTCGCCGACCAGGTGCGCGACTTCGCCGGGACCGCCGACCGCGACCTGACCGTGCGCACTACGCTCGACCCGCGCATGCAGAACGCCGCGGAGAGCGCGATCGCCGACGCGCTGACGCGTCACGGCTTGAAGGATGTCATCAGCCAAGGCGCGCTGGCGGCGATGAGCCCGGACGGCGCGGTCAAGGCGATGGTCGGCGGCCGCGACTACAACGAAAGCCAATTCAACCGAGCGACGCAGGCGCAACGCCAGCCCGGTTCGGCCTTCAAGCCCTTCGTCTACCTCGCCGGG
>Ga0182015_10003662_pt1 | contig 17013 bp, 12 predicted proteins | sample 712P3MmetaG_FD_120478 | JGI IMG/M metagenome (GOLD analysis project Ga0182015, IMG submission 120478) | Permafrost microbial communities from Stordalen Mire, Sweden - 712P3M metaG | ecosystem: Environmental > Terrestrial > Soil > Wetlands > Permafrost | place: Sweden: Stordalen | collected... | reverse complement strand
ATCCGCTCGACCACTGGGTCGAGCAGGTAGGCGAGAGCGATCCCGGCCACGAACGGCAGCAGGATATCGCGCAACAACACGACCACCGCGACAACGACCGCCAGCGTCGCAAGCCAGAGCACGAAAGGCCGGGCCGCGTTCATGAACTAACATTCTGACAGCCGCAACGTTCATGCATGACGGCTCGCCGAGCTTATCGGTCATTGATCTGACGCTAGATTCGCCCATCGAGCTTGGATGTCAACCTCGATTTCGATCCCGCGAAAAAATGCTCGGCCTCTAAGCTCGCCTTTGATCGGCGCCGCCTTCTTTTTGGGCCGGAAGCAATCGCATGGAACAATCGCCGCGATCGCCACCAGCGGAGGAAGAAAGCGGTCATTCGCTCAAGCCGCCTGAATGACACCAGTGCGCACAGAAGCGATGCGTCGCTACGTCTCTTCTGATCCCGGCATAATTGGCGGAGCCGCGTCCTTGGTTTCGCCTCCGAATAAGAGGGAGCGTAATTGTTCTCCGCGACCAGCACGACCTTTGCCAAGGCCAATGCATTGATAATAGCAAACCCTTGATGGTAAATAAGGCTCTCGTCATTCAAAACGAGCGCTTTATGAAGGGAAAACAAACTCAACAGAACCCAAAGATATACAAATATCCCGAATAGTTTTCATGATTCGTCCATGGCTCCCGTTTTCAGGCGAAGCAGTCGGTCATTCCGCATGTTCCGATCTCCATACAATGGGCCAAGTGACGGGGCAGGATGCCGGCATTAGATGCGTACGGCAATCCCCGATTAATCAGGCCGATTTCAACCGACATTCGGCAGATAGCCGTTGGTTTCAGCCCCTTTCTGCTCTCCTGACAATATTGGTAGCGGAAGCGCGCTCCGCCTCACGCCGATCCGGCTCGATCACCTCCAGTAGGGCGTAGGGCCGCTTTGCTTCAACTCTCGTCATCGCGAACTCTGAGCCGAACTTCCGCAAAGGGTCGACTCCGGTCCCTCGCTTGCAAACGGGAGAACGACCGCTCATGGCGCAACTGCGTCATTCAGCATTCGAACCGAGACGGTCACCCGAGGGCGCCCCGCTACCCCTCGCCGAGCGGGCCGCAGTCTGGGCCTTCCGGGCCGGGGATTTCCCGCTCAAAACGCGCGGTGCGCGTGCGCATGGTGACGAGTTCTTCCGCCGAGGTCGGATGCAGCGCCATGGTCGCGTCGAAATCGACCTTTTTAGCGCCCATATTAACGGCAATTCCCAAAAGTTGCGCCATTTCGCTCGCGTCTTCGCCAAGGATATGCACGCCGAGGACGCGGTCTGTCGCGCCATCGACGACGATCTTCATCAAAGTTTTCTCTGGCCGCCCGGAGAGGGCCGCCTTTAACGGGCGGAAGTTCGCGAGATAAATGTCGACGCAATCGAATTTTGCGCGCGCCGCCGCCTCGCTGAGTCCGACGCACCCGAGTTCCGGCGTCGCGAAGACGGCGGTCGGAATATTGCTATGCACGACGGCCTCCGGCCTGCCGCCGAAAACCGTCTCGGCGAAAGCGTGCCCCTCGCGAATGGCCACGGGCGTTAGGGCGACCCTATTGGTGACATCGCCGACCGCATATATCGACTCGACATTCGTTTTCGAAAAAGCATCGACCTTCACCGCCCCTAGGTTGTCGCGTTCGACGCCAGCCTTCTCCAAACCAAGTCCCGACGTGTTTGGCCTGCGGCCGGTCGCGATCATCACCTGATCGGCGTCGAGCCGCCCGCCCTTCGTCAAACTGACGCGGTAGCCGGTTGGCGCCTTTTCGATGCGTGTGGGCAGCATGCCGAAGTTAAGCTCGACGCCGGCGTGCGCGAGCCCCTCGCGCAGGCCGGTCCGCATATCGTCGTCGAAACCGCGCAACACATTTTCGCCCCGCGCGGCAAGGGAAACTTTTGTGCCCAGCCGCGCGAAAATCGAGGCGAATTCCACCGCGATATAGCCGCCTCCGATGATTAGCATGCGCCTTGGCAATTCCGGCAGATCGAATATTTCGTTCGAGGTGATCGCATATTCGCGCCCCGGAACATCAGGTTCGAGAACCGGCGCGGCCCCGGTACTGATAAGGATAATTTTAGCGCTCACCTTGCGGCCGCTGGCGAGAAGGCGCACGCTATGCGTATCCTCGATTGTCGCGCGGCTGTCTTCGATGGCGGCGCCTGCTTTCTCGAGATTGTCGCGATAGATCGCCGAAAGAAGAGAGATTTCTTTTTCCTTCGCGGCGACAAGTTTTTGCCAGTCGAAGGAAGGCGCGGCGAGATTCCAGCCAAACCCCGCCGCGTCCTCAAAATGGTCCTTGTACCGGCTGGCAAAGACCATCAGCTTTTTCGGCACGCAGCCGCGGATCACGCAAGTTCCGCCGATGCGGAATTCCTCCGCGATCATGACCTTGGCGCCATGGGCCGCCGCGACCCTGGCGGCGCGCACGCCGCCAGATCCCGCGCCGATCACGAAAAGATCGACATCGTAAGCGGCCATTTCGCTTTCTCCAACGCATCGATTGTAGGCAACGGTCAAAAAGCCCATTACCTTGCCACAAAAACGCTGTGGTTACGCGCTGCGGCTCTTTCCTTTAAAGGAACATGGTATGATCGATCATATCGGCTTGCCCGTATCCAATTACGCCCGCGCAAAAGCATTCAAGCGCCTTGGTAGGTTTTTTCTAAAGACGCGTGGGCGCAACGCCGCCGTTTCGCGCACACAAGCCCTTTGCGACCGAGTCCGGCCCCCCGTTTCAGGCCTTTTTCGTGATCGAATTCATGCCAATACGAAAGAGTGCCGCCGTCATGTCCGGCGCCGGCGCAACTCTCTTGCAACTCCGCCTTAGTCAAACACCAAGAACGGGCTCGCCCGCCCCGTCGCGCCGCATTCCGCCTTCTTGTCAAGCACTAACGCGGCGAATTTTTTCGAGATGTTTCGCCAACAAAACCGGGGCGAAACATGTCCTCGACAAGAATTCTCGCCAAAATCTCGTTCAAGCCCATTGTCGCTCCGTTATGTTATCCAGGTATAGTTGGCTGCACCCGCGACACGATCGGCGCCCGCAGGTGCGCCGTAGCAGGTTATCGACCGCATGACACGCTTCGGCGACACAATCGGGAAAGATCATGCCGAACTCCAAGCGTCCGATCGGCAGCCTGCTCGTCCTCGGCGGCGCGCGGTCGGGCAAGAGCCGCTACGCACAAAGGCTCGCCGAAGCCTCTCGGCTAAAACCCGTGTTGATCGCGACGGCGCAAGCCCATGACGCCGAAATGGCTGACCGTATTGCCCGCCATGCTAGCCAACGCAAGCCTCACTGGGCCGTCGTCGAAGAGCCCGTCGCGCTTACGGAGGCACTTTGCCGCGAGGCGAGAGAGGGTCGCATTGTCGTCGTCGATTGCGCGACGCTTTGGCTCAGCAACCTTCTCCTGCAGCATGAGAATGTTTCCGCCGCGACGCAAGAGCTGGCGCAAGGCATCGTGGGGCTAGCCGGTCCGGTTATCTTCGTCTCGAATGAGGTAGGTGCCGGAATCGTGCCGGAGAATCCGCTCGCACGCGCGTTCAGGGACGCCCAAGGTCTGCTCAATCAGGCGCTCGCGGAGTCTTGCGAGGCGGTCGTCCTGGTCAGCGCCGGGATCTCGCTTTGCCTCAAACCCGCGCCGGAGCCAAATTTTCGATTTTGACTGTGCCCTCACTCCTGCCACGGTCAATCCACGAGATTCGCCGGATAATGTTGCGGGTCCTTTGGGATCGGGCTGTTGTAGCTGTCACCGGCGGCCAGCCAAAAATCGACCTGTTCGAGATCGGGCTGCCACACGCGCAAAAGCCAAGGGCCAGGTACGTCTTGATGTCGACAAAATCGGCATCGTCCGGCGCTCTGCGCGCCGATGCAATGCTCGTCCAAAGTAGCAATCCCAGTCTCAGCAAGCGAGTGAATCCGGATGCCGGTATAGAACGTATGACTGATGACGAGGCGGGCGATCGATGATACAGGTTCGGCAACCGGCATTGGGAAATGTTGGTTAATCTCTGTTACAATCCAAATGATTTGATAACGTATCAGTGACTTAGGAGCAAAAATCATGGGCTTACTGCAGATCGCCGCCATACTAGCCGGCCTTTTCGCCCTGCTGAACTGGCTCATTCTACCGCGGTTGGATTGGTCGCTCACGAAACCCATGCCGGGCCGTCCGCTCGGGCTCATCACTGCCGTGCTACTCGGACGCGTGCTTCGCAGCGTCTGCCTTATCGGGGCGCTGACGTTTGGAGCCATCGTTCTGGCTCTAGCTGGCGTTTTACTCGCCGGACATGGCCTGATAATCCACCAGCTCGAACCGATTTACCATACACTGGCAACCCTGCATGAGAAGCTAGAAACTCTGGATACCGGCTGGGCCGCGCTCACGATCGGGGTGCTGTCGGTCGGTCTTTGCCTGTCGGTCAGGCGGGACGCCCACAAGGTTCTGCGCGCGGCACTGGACGGGGCGGTGGTCAAGGCGGCGGCGGAGGCCGAGGCCGAAGCTCAAACCGGAACAACGATCGCGCCGACGCCGGAAATGGCGTCGGTGTCCGCCCGGCTGGACCAATTGCGGGAAGAGCTCGGGCACGCGTTCGCGGCGCGCGAGCCGGACAAGGCGGACAGCCCGCCCGACCCCGAGACCGAGCCAGCGCTGGCCGCCATGATCAAGCAATTGCAGGCGCTGCGGGAGCATTTGCAGCGGATGGACCTGATCCGCAGATTGGACATCGGCAGCCAGCTCGCAAACGTCTCGACGCCGCCGGTCAAGTCGGAGGGGCGGTTCGGGCGATTCCTGGCTAGCGCGGGGCTGGTCAACGCGATGGGGTTCGCTTCGCGCGCACTGAGCACGGCGAGCCTGGTGCTGCTCGCTCCCACGCTTCTGACGATCTCTGGCGGCGCGCTGGCGGAGGCGCTCAAGCAGACGGATATCGCGATTCACGACCTGATCATCGCGGAGTCTGAGGCACAGGCGGAGCGCGATTGGCGGGCCAATACGCCATCTTCGTCGCAGCCGAGGGAGCTGACGCAAGACGACCACGCGCTCATCCACCAGCTCTCGCTGCATTATCAGCACTATGCCCGTGCGCGCACCGCCCGCGAGTATCACGTGTCCACGGATTCCACCGCCATCCGGCGCCGTGTGCTCGACGATTTCGCCGCCGCGCATCCGGCCAGGTTCGAGGTGGATGGCGGGCCGGGCGACCACCCCGGCAACGCTATGGCCGGCACCGAGCCGTTCGGGGAGGAGGCCAAGCGCGCGCAAGCGATCCTGGAGCTGCACGCGCGTAACTCCTCGGAGCACGACTGGAGTGCGTTCAAGGAAAAGGCGACCGCGTTCGTCCGATCCTTTGGGGAGCCGTTGTCGGCAGGGGACCTCGGGAAACAGCTGTTCACGGAACTCCTCAACACCGGGGGATCTGTGGTAATTGGCGGCGGCCCGGACTCATCTGCACTGCACAGCATCATCGCCGAGGTCGGACAACCCGGCGATCTGGTGGAGGAGGCCTACAAGCTGACGAAGATCGACGTCATCCGGTTCGCCACGGATATCCGCGACCACGGCGCGCCCGGATCCGGCCGGCCACCCCCTCGGCGACTCGGTGCCTCTGAGGGACGGCGAGGCGGAGCACTGGGCGGAGGAGGTCCGGCATCAAGTGGCTCTGACGGTTGCCTCGACGCGGCGCCCGGGCGAGGCGCCGCCGACGTTGAAGGTGAAGCTGCCAGAAAGCGAACTGGAGCCAGCTGCAGCGGCCGTTCGGGACTTTATGACGTCGGCCAGAACGCCGACAGAAGCTGCCGAAGTGTCAAACCTGATCACGGGATACGCCGATATCGCGCCCGGGGTCCTATCCGAGGAGGCGCAAACTCCGCGCGGACGTCTGTTGGCTGAGTCTCCCGAGGTGGTGCAGGCGATCGCGCAGGGCGCCACAGACGCGGCGGCCAACTTCGCACGTGCCAGAAGTTACGTCGCGCTGCGCGGATTTGCGAAGATCGGCGGGGTTCTGATCGGCCTCGGGCCGAACAATGATGACGGCCCGGAGGTGGTCGGTCTCGATTGGAGCGACACGCCGAAGGGTCTGATGCTTCGGATCGCTCGGGCTGGCGCCCCGACCCTTACGTACGGGCCGTTCCGGGCGGAGGTCCTGCGGCAAGCGCCGGCCTACGCCGCCGATGGCAGGCCAGTGACGGCGACGATGCCGATGGCGGTGCCACCCGGCCGGCGGGTACTGATCCATCCGGCCCTTGTCGACTCCGCGCTCGGATGCGAGAGCAGGCTGCTCGATCAATTCGTAGATGGGGCGACAGACGGGAAAGATTATCGCACAAAGGCTGAACAGGGCGTGCTAGACCAGACGCACCTGTACGAGCTCGCCTGGGCCGACCAGTTCCAACGGCTTGACAACCCAGATTGGGACAAGGCCAGTGACGCGCTCGCCAAACGCCTAGCCTCGTTGCGCGTGGCGGTGCCAGAGCTGTTGGCTGTCAAAGAGCGTCAGGACGCGGCTGAGCGGGCTGTCGCCGCGCCCCAGACTTGGTCAGACCCGACCCTGTCGCCGGTCACAACCAAAAAGGCTTATTTCGATGCACATTTGGTCGGCGAGATCAGCGCGTGTCTTCGCGAGCATCACGATCTGGCGTCGGTCCGCGCTTGCCTAGCCGAAGCGCCCGAGGACGAGGACTATGTCCGGTCGTTAGACTGGGTAGGCTATCCCCCCACTCCGCGGCCCGAGAGCGGCGTGCGCGAGAGTCCGTACCAGGTGACGGACGATCTGGATTTTCTCGATCTCAGTCGGCATTCCGGCGCGGCGCTCTGGCCGTTCGACTTCATGCTGCAGATCACGTTTGACTCGCCACCGGAATTTAGCCGTCCCAACGATCCGGAGTTCGACCCCAATCCGTTTGAGTTCCCCGCGATCAAGCAGCGCATCCATGAGGACGTCGCCGCCGCGATCGGGACCGACCAATCCGACATTCCGGACGCGGCGCGCGTGGTCGCGGACTTGAGGGAATTCGCTGTGTTGCAGCGGTTCTTCCGTCTGGTGTTCGACGGTAAGCTCGGCGGCGGATTTCCGCTCGATCGGCTGATGGCGCTCGGCCAAGTATCCTCGCACGAGAAACCCGCAGCAGTCCGCACGCTGACCTGGAATGTCAATCCGCATTATTATGTCAAGCTGAAGGCTTCGGGATACCAGAAGCAACTGGCTGCGCTCGGCTATGAGCGCGACGTTAAGCAAGTCCTGTCGACTGGCGACCGCTGCCCAGCCATCGCGCCGTGATCTATAGACCATCGCGGAGGCAGGGCAGGTAGAAACCCCGGCAAGCTCCGCCGGGACAGACGCGGCGCGCCGAACTCTCCGCCCGCGCCGCTAATTGGCCGGGTTTTGCTCCGCCCCACTGGCCGACTTTTAGTCCGCCGTTGACAGTAAGAGCGTTGTGCATCCGGGTCGAATGGCAAAGCGCTCCAACCTGGATGCATAGATCCGTACATCATGCGGTTCTGCCGCAAAGCCATTTTTTGGCAACCTTGCATATCCGGAGGCGACGGCATATTAACATGTGATTCTACGTGAAATTAACTGTATTACAGGATATTTATGTGAAAAATGCCGTTTCCCCTCATTTGCGCCGGCTCGAATCGGAGGCGATCTTCATCCTGCGCGAGGTGGCGGCGGAGTTCCAACGCCCGGTGATGCTCTATTCCATCGGCAAGGATTCGAGCGCGATGCTGCATCTTGCGCAAAAAGCCTTCTTTCCGTCGAAACCGCCGTTTCCGCTGCTCCATGTCGATACCACTTGGAAATTTCGCGAAATGATCGCTTTTCGCGACCAGGCCGCCGAGCGGGCCGGGATGGAACTTCTCGTCTACATCAACAAGGACGGCCTCGCGCGGGGCATTTCCCCCGTCGCGTCAGGGTCCTCCGTGCATACCCAGGTGATGAAGACCGAAGCGCTGCGCCAGGCCCTCGATCTATGGCATTTCGACGCGGCGTTCGGGGGCGCCAGGCGGGATGAGGAAAAAAGCCGGGCCAAGGAACGGATTTTTTCGCACCGCTCCGCCGCTCATGCCTGGGATCCGCGCAACCAACGGCCCGAGCTCTGGCAGCTCTACAACACAAGGATCAACCCAGGCGAATCGATGCGGGTGTTTCCTCTGTCCAACTGGACCGAGCTCGACGTCTGGGACTATATCTTGGCGGAGGACATTCCCGTCGTGCCGCTCTACTTTGCCAAGGCGCGTCCCGTCGTTGAGCGCGACGGCGCGCTGATCATGGTCGATGACGAACGGCTGCCGTTGCGCCCTGGCGAAGTTCCGCGCATGGAGTGGATTCGTTTTCGCACGCTCGGCTGCTACCCGCTGACCGGGGCGATCCGCTCAGCTGCCGCGACGCTGCCCCAAATGATCGCCGAGATGCGCGCCTCAAGAACATCGGAGCGGGAGGGCCGTCTCATCGATCACGACGAATCCGGCTCGATGGAAAAGAAAAAGCGGGAGGGCTATTTCTGATGCTCGGCGCCGCGCAAGTAAACCCGCGCGCAATTCTCGAGACGGCCGCGCGTCCGACGCTGCGATTGCTCACTTGCGGCTCGGTCGATGACGGCAAATCGACGCTGATCGGCCGCCTGCTCTACGAACAGGGCCTCATTCTCGACGATCAGCTGGAAGCGCTCGAGCGTGACTCCCGGAAACACGGCACCGACGGCGCCAATATCGACTTCGCGCTGCTCGTGGACGGGCTCGAGGCCGAGCGCGAACAGGGGATTACGATCGATGTCGCCTATCGCTATGTTTCGACCGCGAAACGTTCCTTCATCATCGCCGACACCCCCGGCCACGAGCAATATACCCGCAACATGGCAACCGGCGCGTCCGGCGCCGATCTCGCGGTTTTGCTCGTCGACGCGCGCAAGGGCCTCCTGACCCAGACCTGCCGGCATGCCACGATCGTGTCGCTGACCGGCATTAGGCATGTGGTGCTTGCCGTCAACAAGATCGATTTGACCGGCTTCGACGAGGCAGGATTTTCCAAGATCGTGGCCGATTTCAGAAGGTTCGCCGCCGGGCTCGATTTCAAGACGATCACGCCCATTCCGATTTCGGCGCGCCATGGCGACAATATTTCAAGAAAGAGCGCCAATACGCCTTGGTATCGCGGGCCGGCACTGCTCGATTATCTTGAAACCATCGATGTCGTGGAAGACGGGGCCGGCCGGCCGTTTCGCTTTGCTGTCCAATGGGTCAATCGTCCGCATCTCGATTTTCGCGGTTTTTCGGGGACCATCGCGAGTGGATCGCTGCGTCCCGGCGACGAAATCGCCGTCGCCGGGTCCGGACGCCGCTCGCGGGTTATGCGCATCGTCACCGCGGATGGCGACCTTCAAAATGCAACGGCCGACGATGCAGTCACCCTCATTCTGGCTGATGAGCTCGATATCGCGCGCGGCGATATTTTATGCGATCCGAAAAACCGGCCCGAGGTCTCCGACCAGTTCGCCGCTCATCTCGTTTGGATGAGCGACGGCAGGCTCTTGCCTAGCCGCTCCTATCTCATGAAATCGGGCACCAGGACCGTTCCCGTCTCGGTGACCGAGCTCAAGCATCGTCTCGATGTTAATACGCTCGGCGAACTCGCGGCGAAAACCTTGAGTCTCAACGAAGTCGGCTTTTGCAATTTCGCCACGACGATGCCGATCGCCTTCGACCCATATAAGGAAAATCACACGACGGGTTCTTTCATTCTGATCGATCGGATCACCAACGCCACGGCGGCGGCGGGGTTGATCGCCTTTGGGCTTCGCCGCGCGACCAACATTCACCTTCAGGGCCTCGCCGTCGCCAAGCAAGATCGCGCGAGGATCAAGCACCACCAACCCGCCGTTTTGTGGTTCACCGGTCTCTCCGGCTCGGGCAAATCGACAATCGCCAATCTCGTCGAATCAAGGCTTTACGCGCATGGCGTCCACACCATCATGCTCGATGGCGACAATGTGCGGCATGGGCTCAACAAGGATTTGGGTTTCTCCGAGGGCGACAGGGTCGAAAACATCCGTCGCGTAGGCGAAGTGGCAAAGCTCATGACACAAGCCGGGCTCATTGTGCTTTGCTCCTTTATTTCCCCGTTCCGGGCCGAGCGGCGGATGGTGCGCGAATTGCTCGACAGACATGAATTCATCGAGATTTTCGTCGCTACGCCCCTTGAGGAGTGCATCGCGCGCGATCCGAAAGGCCTCTACAAAAAGGCGATGGCCGGAAAGATCAAGAACTTTACCGGCATCGATCAGAATTATGAGGCCCCGGAAGTGCCCGAGCTTATCGTCGGGCGAGACGGACAGACCGCCTTGCAGGCGGCGGCGCAAATCGTCGCGCTGCTCGCCACGCGCGGCCTCATCGATGACATCGATGATCTCGCCGCCGACTGGTCGATTTGAGGTTTTCTTACGTTGTTGCGCCCGCGACGCGCGCGTCTCGTCCTTGCGCATGACATTGCCTCAAAGTCCGCTTGCTCGCGCATTATGTCAACACGGGTGCTTGTGCACCAATATCCCGACGGCGGCCTGGCCGTGTTCCACGGCCCGCTCCTCGTCGCAAACTGGCGTTGCAAACGAGCTCCACAAAACCGGACAACTTGAACAGCTACCGACACATCTGCTCGGAGGGGGCACCATCGGCTTGAGCACGAGCCATGCATCACTTATTTGGGCGAGTTTGGGCTAGTCCACATCCGCCCCTCAAAAAGCCACGCCGCAGTGACGCTTCCCAACAGCGCGGCAAGGCCCAAAAAGCCGATTGCGAGCGGCATTACGCCGACGCCCTTCACTTCGCTCGCGCCGATGCGCTTGATCGCGGCATAACCGGCGCCGCCATAGACCGGGCTATCCCCAATTGCGACAAGACGCGGCAGCGATACTTCGCTGTTGTCCGCATTGCCGATCCGGCGAACCGTGCCTCCCGTCGCTTCCGCGAGGGGTTTTAGTTTGTCCGGCGTCGAGACCACTTCCTGGAATTCGCGCGGATTTTCCGGCCCCACGTTTGCGAGGACGGACAAATTTCCATCGCTCAAGCGGTAGAGGCCTCGTTCAGAGGCGTTGACGCTCGCGCGGGAAATGCCGGGCTCGGCTGGCGCCAAGCTCACGCTTTCCTCCGCGCCCGAAGGCGAGGCGACGGTAACCGGCGGAGTCTCGTCCTTCAGGCTCTGGCGTTCGATTTCGATGGCGTGCCCGCGCACATTGGCGCGCAAGGCCTCCTCTTCCAGATCCGGCTCCTTCATCAGCCAATGCGCGAGCCTGCGCAAAAGATCGAGGTGAGGGCCGCCGCCTTCAAAACCGCGCGCCCAAAGCCACATTTGATCGGTAAGGAGGAGCGCCACCCGGCCCTTGCCCTCGCGCGAGAGAACGAGCAGCGGTTTTCCAGCGGCGCCGGACAAAATGCTGGTGCCATGCGCGACCTCGGCATTGACTTGGCGGAACCATTCGCTCCAGGCGGGTGGCTTCTGATCGGCGCCCGGCAAGCCGCGCGTCACCGGATGTTTGGCCCCATCTTCGGTGATCGCGGCACGGAAAGCGTGCTCGGTCAGGCTGCCGTCCGGGCGCGCTGGCGCTATTCGCCCCAACGGCGAGTAATAGAGCCCTTCGGGGCGAGCAAAATCGGGACCCGCCGCGAGCATCAAAGCGCCGCCCTCGCGGACATAGCGGACGATGTTATCGAAATAAATCAAAGGCAGGATGCTCTGATTCGAATAGCGGTCGAAGACGATGAGGTCGAATTCCTTGATCTTCCGGCCGAAGAGATCGGCGGTCGGAAAGGCGATCAGCGATAATTCGTTGATCGGCGTCCCATCCTGCTTGTCCGGCGGCCGCAAAATAGTGAAATGCACGAGATCGACATTGGCGTCGGATTTGAGAAGATTGCGCCACATCCGCTCGCCCGCGTGCGGTTCCCCCGAAACGAGCAAAACCTTCAATTTGTCGCGCACGCCCTCGATCGTCAGTACCGCTTTGTTGTTGATCGCGGTCAGCTCGTCCGGCAACGCCTCGACCTCGAGTTCGACGACATTTGGGCCGCCATGTTCGATTTTGACCGGCACGCGAAGGCGTTCGCCGGGCGTCGCGACGATCGTGGCAATCGGATTGCCGTCGCGGCGAACTTTTAAAGCGACAGGATCGCCTTTATCCGCGGTGTCGAGCACCCGCAATTCGATCGTTTGCTCCTTGCCGACGATTCCGAAGCGCGGCGCTTCAATGAGCTCGATTCGCCGGTCGCGCTCGCCCTCATGACCCGTGATGAGCGCGTGCAGCGGCGCCTTGAAGCCAAGCGCGGCGGCATCCGCTGGAATATCGTCGACGACCCCGTCGGTGATCATGAAGACGCCGCCGAGGCGCTCCAACGGCACGTCCGCGAGCCCGGCATTCAACGCCGCAAACAGCCTTGTGCCGTCGGCTTCGTTATCGAAGCGCCCGCTCTCGATGATGCGGACTTCGACATTGCCGAGCGCGTTGAGAGTTTTCTCAAGCTCGGCTCTTGCCTTTTCGGTCTGCGCGGGGCGTTCGCCGATCGTCTGGCTGCCGCTTTGATCGACGACAACGGCCACGATCTCTTTTAATGGGTTGCGCTCCTCGCGCACGAGGGTGGGGCCGGTCATCGCCAAGAGCAGCAGGGCAACGCCAAGCGCGCGGAGAAAACTGCCACGTCCGCGTGCATAAAAGCTGAGAGCGGCGAGGCCAAGCGCGATCACCCCCAATCCGAGCAAAACCGGCCAAGGCAGAAGCGGGGAAAACGAAAGATTGAACTGGCTCATTCAGCCTCGAAATCCTATCCCATCCAAGACAATCGATTTTAGCTGCGCAAATGAATCAATTGCGTAATCAGGAACGACATCCCCATATTTGGCTTTTAGCTCCTTTTCACGACTAACGTCTTCGTCTGTCCAATGCGTGATCTTGACGAGGTAAGACCAGTTCTCGGGATCATATTTGGTACCATACCGTGCCCAAATTGCCGTCACTCCGGCCTGTCTGGCCATAGCGACATCTCTGACCAAACTATCACCTAAGTAATACGTTGACGTTGGTTCGGCACCTTCGTGCTGGCAAATGTCCATAAGCAATTGAGGATTGGGCTTTCGTTCGTCGCGTGGTACGACGGTGACGAAGCCCCCAGGCGGGTCGATCCAACGGCTATCAGGAGGGATGTGGATAGCGTCTTTGCCCTCTAACGTGTAAAGACGACTGAAGTAGCTCTCGATGCCGAGAGCCCGTAGTCGCCAGTATGAATTTGCATAAATCGCCTCTGTGTGCCCTACAACTTTCACGCCTGCGTGTTGAAGCTCCGCAAGCGTGTCTGCCGCCCCCTGATAGAGCGTAAGCGTCCGCTTCCTCATGCTATTGAAGCGGTGCAGCGCCGGATCGATCTTCTTAAGAACTTCATACCGCGACAGATCAGGAAATCTGCGTTGCAGAGACGGAAGCTCTAGAACTGCAAAAGGCTGTTCAGAATTGCCATAACGCTGGTGAATAGCCTTGAACTCATTTAAAATAGCTTCTTCTGGGACCTGTAGCAATACCGTGAGCTCGCCGACCATACTCCTGAACGAAGCCGTGAAAAAACTCACCCAATCGTAGAGTGTATTGTCGAGGTCTGTTATTAAGAGCTTTTGCTGCATCAACTTTGCTTGGATGAAAGCGTCGCCGAATACACTAGCCTCTGATCATGCGGGATAGCATCATCTGCGCTGATATTCCTGACGCTCAGCTTCACGCCTTCGCGTGTGAACTCAATGAGTCCATAACCGTTTGGCTGATTTGGCCTGTGGCCGACGGTCACCCCTGAACTCCCTAGCGCTGCAATCGTGATCTCGTGCCACTTTTCTTGCTTCGGATAGTCTAGCGCGCGACTCTCTTTAACAAGTGATGGCAGATGCATGTGGCCATGCAAGACCAAATCGACCTCGTTTTCAACGAGCCAACGCATAAACGCTCCCGCATCATATACGACACTGGCTGCAATACCTATCTGGGGATGCTCGCGGTGAAGTATTGGCACGACGTGGTGGTGCAGCATGCAAATTCGAAGGGCTCTGGCTCTATGAGCATCTCTGGACCACCTCATTGTGTCAGCCGTTTCGCTTAGCTGAGACGCCCCAAGAAAGCCTTGTCCCTGAAACGCGTCGCGAACCTGCTGTAGTACGGAACTATTTAGTGACGCAATATCCACAATTTCGCCATCGGGGATCCAAAAGCGGCGTCCACAAGCCAAATCGTCTGTGGGCTTTACCTCATAGAGCTGCTCGTAAAAACGCTTGTATTCCGCGACCGCTGGCTCACCTGTCTCCGTCGCAAGTGTTCCTTTCGTCCAGGGTTCGTTGGAGAACGCCAAGTCGTGATTGCCCGGGCAAATTAGTACTTGGCTGGCTGTGAGTTTTGCCCAGCTTTTGATGTCGTCAATGAACTTGGTTGCCCATTCAAATTCTTCACGGCTTCCTTTCCAGGTCAAGTCGCCTGAAACTAATAGCCCGCCAACGCTTTTGGTCCCCTGATGTTCGAGATCACGACGGATGGCCTCCGACAAATTCGGGCAATTATCTAGTTGACGTACTAGAAAAAATGGCGTAGGGTTTTCTCATCGAAAGGAAATCCTATGTGCGACCTTACAAACCCCATTTTCACCGATCCCGAAAAGGCCCGCGAGCACCTTGAAAAGCTCCATTGGCCTGACGGTCCTATGTGCCGTCATTGCGGGAATGCCGACTCCAGCCGCATCACCAAACTTGCGGGCAAGAGCACGCGCCCTGGTGTTTATAAATGCAACGAGTGCGAGAAGCCCTTTAGCGTTACCGTTGGAACGGCAATGGAGCGCAGCAAAATTCCGCTGAACAAATGGCTTCTTGCGATGCACCTTATGATGTCCAGCAAGAAAGGAATGAGCGCTCACCAAATCCATCGGATGCTTGGCCTCACATATCAATCGGCATGGTTCATGTGTCATCGTCTTCGCGAAGGCATGCGCGATATGAGCCACACGACAACGGGCGGCCTCGGCGGCGCAAACAAGGTTGTAGAGGTTGACGAAACTTATGTTGGCGGCAAAGCCAAGAACCGCGCTTACACAGAACCGGCGCCAAAAAAGAGCCGTTCTCTCTCTCGTTGAACGTGGCGGCCGCGTAACGTCCTTTCATGTTGCCAATGTCACCGCCAAAATGGTGCGCCCTTTTATCGTCACTAATACCAACCGCGCTTCGATACTCATGAGCGATGAAAGCACCGTCTACACGAAGCTCGGCAAGGAATTTTCGGAGCACAGCGGCGTTGATCACTCCGCAAACGAATATGCCCGTCTAGGGGGCTTCGTTCACATCAACACCGCCGAGAATTTCTATTCCATTCTCAAGCGCGGGATTTATGGAATTTATCACCATGTTAGCGAAGCTCACCTGCACCGCTATCTTGCCGAGTTCGATTTCCGCTATTCGAACCGTTGCGATCTTGGTTTTGAAGATGCCGCTCGCACTGAGAAAGCGCTGAAGGGCCTCGAAGGCAAGAGGCTAATGTATCGACAGCCTCGTGAAGCCGCGCACGCTTAAACAAAAAGCGCGAAAAATGAATCGTCTCCGCAAGCTGAACCTGTGAATTAGAGAGAATGACAGAAGAGGAACAGTTCGCTCACTTTGAGACGATGGGCGAGGGTCGCGTGCGAGACATGGCACTGCAATGGCAAGGACCATTGCAGGCGCTTGCTTACAAATGGCTAAGACAAAAAGATCAAGAATCGCGCCTCCGCAATGAGGCTTCCCAAGCGCGCAATGAGGCTTCCCAAGACGAACAAGCGCGAACCGCGCGAACCGCAAAAAACGCTGCGGTGACGGCTGTGATTGCAGCCATCGTCGCCATAATTATCTCTACTCTCACTTGGTTATATCCTCGTCATTAGGGCGGCAACTTGCCCTTCGGCGGACGGCCGCGCTTTTTCGGCGGATTCGCCTTCGTGCCATCTTTTGATTTAGGCTTAAGCGGGTGAGGTGGCATATTGAGCATGCGCTTCGCTAGCTCGTCGCGACGGCGCGCGGTTTCTTCGTCAGCAAAATCATGAGTGTCATTTGACCGACGATTCAAAACCAAAAACCATCAAGGAATTACAGAAGGAAATCCCTTCTATCAGAGATGTCGGCCAGCGTCTCGCAATGGCACTTCGCGCAGAGGATTATAAAGCAGATATGCTATCAGCTAACCTTCTGGAATATATGCTAAAGAAGGCAATCATAACAAAGTTCATCCCGCTCGGGAATGATCCTCTTGAGTCTATTTTTTCCGACGGCGGGAATGGACCGCTATCGACCTTTTCAGCAAAAATAAAGCTTGCTTATGCCCTTGGAATCGTAAGCGCTGAAACTCGCCTGCAAATTGAAAGGGTCAAAGAGATTAGAAACCATTTTGCCCACCACAAAGACAAAGTTTCATTTAAGGATCCTAGTGTTATCTCAGTTTGTGGTTTCTTCAAACAAAGGAAAGGGTTACCTCTAAAAGAAAGTATACTAACGATGAAAATGCCTACACCAAAAGTTATGTATGTTCAAACATGTTTCTTTGTAGCATTGGATTTTAAAATGTATATAAAAAGGCTTGGAACGATAGATCCTATGGAGCTACCGATCGACTCTTTCTAGCGGCGTGCAAAATATCTTTAACAACATCCCAGTGACTCTCAAAACGATAGTCAGCAGCCAAAAGAATACTAACCCCCGCCTCGATCATCTCGGGCGTGATTTCAATCTCGTTGCCGGGCGCGCCAGCCTCGCCCAAATCCTCTTTAGGCGCGACAAGCGAATCAGATAAGCGATCACTCATAGTACGTCAACTAGATAATTGCCCAAATTCGTCCGAGCTTTTTCTGGATCGCGTGGGAAGTCATGATGATCATTCGAAAAATGAGGATCGGACACCCAAAGTAGGTTCGGCGTATGAAGTTGAACCACTTGTTCTGAGAAATTGCTGGGCGCCGT
>Ga0182015_10003661_pt1 | contig 17015 bp, 12 predicted proteins | sample 712P3MmetaG_FD_120478 | JGI IMG/M metagenome (GOLD analysis project Ga0182015, IMG submission 120478) | Permafrost microbial communities from Stordalen Mire, Sweden - 712P3M metaG | ecosystem: Environmental > Terrestrial > Soil > Wetlands > Permafrost | place: Sweden: Stordalen | collected... | reverse complement strand
GCGAACGACCGCATAGTAGCCTGGGCTATCGGACGCCAAACGAGTTCGCGGCGATCTTGAAATCCTCAGTTATGACTGGTTGAAAGAATCGAGGCAGGTCAGTCCGGCTGCTGGAGAAATATTCGGGAGTGAAGTTGGCGCACCGGTGCTACATTACGCCCAACGCATTACCCTTTCCTTCCGCGCCCCGGATTCCCCAAAAGCCTTCCCAGCTGATCTGGATTCAAAGTGATATCGCCGCACTGAGTGACAGCCGCGACGCGGTGGTGCAGGCCGTCGAGGATTTCTCCTGCAAATATCATTTGCCGTTGGTCTTGATTGGCAAAGACGTCTTGAAAGGAACAGTCTTCCGTCATCAGGTTGTTCTCGGGCAAATTGATTTCGCCGAGAACCTCCGGTTGCTGGAAACAGCGCCACCGAGTATAGGTATCGCCCCGCTGGAAACCTCAGCGGACCAGGAGACGCTCGACTTTATTGCCGGCAAGTCCGACCTCAAAATTCTTCTGTTCGGCGGCTACGGCCATCCGGCCGTTTACAGTGCCGCGCCTCCTTACACAGACTCCGGTCTGCAAACTGGGGGCTCGGTAGTGGAGAATACCTATGCCGCTTGGATCGATGCGCTGGAGTTTCAATACCAGGAAGGTTGGAAGCTCATGGGAGAACAATCGCGGCTGATCCGGCAGGAGCGCCACATCGATAAAGTTGCAGTGGAGTCTTGGGCACCGGCACTGGAGAGCTGCGTTCTGGAGAAACCGGTTCGCGCTGCCGAGCTTTACGAGATTTTTGAACGTGCTCTTCGTGATGGTCCAGAGCTCCGAGGCGGCGCGCCCAGCCTGGAAAATATATATCCCGAGTTGCAGTTAGAAAATCACTTTCTGCATCGCGAAATCCGGGAGTTGCGCCGCTCTTTATCCTGGAGATTAACCGCGCCGGTCAGAACCGCTGCTAAGCCTATTATGGAGTGGCGCAGCAAGCGTGTCCGATCGAAATCCGCTAGTCCTTCCGAAAAACGGCAATCAACTCCCCGTGATGGTGGAGGGCCAAGCTGAGCCGCAGTGGGAGTCCATATCTCCGCATCGCAAAGCCGGTCATCTCCAGAAAGCTTTCCGCCGTCCACACATGGAAGTGGATGCTATACCGGACGCTGGCCAGCTCGGCCGCGTGGGCAAGTGCGTCGCGGCCAGTCCGCTTGTCCACAAGTTCTGCATATTCCATGTAGTGTGCCGTGCGGCTGAGTTGTGAACCCAACTCGTGATCTTGCACCAAATGTTCAATTGACGTAAGGGGGCGATCTCTGTCAAAGTGCGCGGCGCGATCCGGGACCACTACGAAGAGAACGCCTTTCGAGCGAAGCACTCGGCACCAGGACTTGATCGCGCCGATCGGATCCTCGCAATGTTCGATGAAATGGCTGGCGACAACAAAATCCTGCGATTGATCGCCTATCTTGGACAGCGTTTCCCCGTCGTCGACGACATCCGGGTCAACGATGGGAAGGGAGGCTAGCTCGGGATAATGCTTGTATAAATCCGCTCTGTTCTGACGGTCCACGTAGCAAACATGGACGCCCTGAGGCGCCGCAAGAGGACGATGCAGTGCGCCGATCTCGATGCCCGAACCATGCAGTACAGAGGATGCAATATGGGCCCGCGCGGTTACTTCGTCCAGACCGCTTAAGTCGCCGAAGGGGCGTTCCCGATACCGGACTGGCGACCCGGAGACGTGCTTGCCATTCTCAAAGCGGACCGCGATCTCTTCCCCATCCCGCAGCGCCGGTTCAAATTGATACTGAAAGCCGGCTCGCGAATCCACGCCGGCCGCGGCAAGGTCCGGCCGGGCGACATCGGCGATTATGGTGGCTCGTGGACGACCCGCTCGTTCGATAACCAGACGCTGCCGCCCGCGGCCGCCAACGCTGGCCCATCCTTGCACGGAACGAGAAAGAATTCCGTCGATGTGCGATGCGGAAACAGGATCGGACTTCTTAGCCCCCAGCAACCGCGCTCGAATGCCTTGCATCACAAAAAGCCAGCCCAGTCTTCACATCGCAAGCGCACTTCCTTAGCTGATAACAGCGGCATGCGTGCTTCCCTGGTATATTTGTTTACGGTAGCAGAAGTAGCTACTTCCTCGCTGCCATGCCAGATTTATCGTGGGACTAGATTCTTCGCGCTTCCCTCAGACTCCCGCAGCAGGGTTCACCCCCAAAAGATGTGCTCCGGGCGGCATCGCTAATTGGTCCGGACACCTCCCGTTTGCCTACGACCTAATCGCATTTCTAGGCCCGGCCCGCGTGGTCGAATTGGGAACGCATTTCGGTGAATCCTATTTTGGCTTGTGCCAGGCGGTGCTCGAGAACGAAGTTCCCTGCCAGTGCTTTGCGGTCGATAGCTGGAAGGGCGATCGGCATTCGGGGTTTTACGGAGAGGAGGTCTTTGACGAAGTTGACGCCTATAATCGGGCGTATTACTCCGCGTTCTCTACCCTCCTTCGCTGCGCCTTTGGGGAGGCGCTCTCGGATTTCGATGAGCGCAGCATCGATCTGCTTCACATCGACGGTCTGCACACCTACGAAGCAGTTTCGCAAGAGTTCCACAGTTGGTTGCCGAAGGTCAAGCCGGGCGGCATTATCCTGCTGCACGACATTGTTGACCGCGGCGATGATTTTGGCGTTTGGAAGTTTTGGGAGGAGATATCGGCCCGCTTCGAAAGCTTCGAGTTCCATCATTACTCGGGCCTGGGAGTGTTGCGGGTGCCGGGGCCTGCTTTGCCGGACCACCCATTTTTCCGCAGTCTTTTCGGGCGAGACTCCTGCTCTGAAGAGCGTTCTCAAGAAAAGCTTCGGCGCTATTACCTACTTTTGTCCGACCAATTGGATTATCGCGCCGGCTTGGCGCCGTCCCAGCACTCGCGCAGCGCAGTGTGGGTAACCGTCTATCCTATGGTTCCACCCGGCTATGGAGAGACAACGGCGTTCCGAGCGCTTTTACGAACCGGCCAGTGGGAACGTCTGACATTCGACCTGCCGAATGGCAGCCAGGGACCGATTCGAATCGATCCAGTCCAAAAGCCGGCGGTTGTCGAAATCGCCGAGATTCGGGTTCGCGCCGCGGCCGACGACAATCTCCTTTGGCGCGCCGGTGAGACGGGCGGATTCAATGACATCAAACCAGCCGGAGACATCGTTGTGCTCTCCGCGGAGAACTGCTGCCCGCGGTACCTCAGTCTTGGGTTCGATCCACAACTCATTCTGCCCGACCTGCCCCCCGAGCTATCGGCGCAGCCGCTCCGCGTGGACATTCTGCTGATGGCCGAGACGGAAATAAGCGCCCTGGTCGGCTTGCTCAATGCCGGCCCGCTTGCTTCCACGCCGGATCAAATCTCGTCTTCCGAACAGCGGCTCCTCATTGTGCCGCAGAAACAGATTTCGGATCTTCGGAATGAACTAGTGAGACTGAGCGACGAACGCGATTCGCTCGCCGCAAGCCTTACATCAATCGATCGAGCCCTGGATGAACAACGGCAGGCACTGCGGCGGCAAATAGAGGATTTCCGCTCCTCCTATTCCTGGCGATGGACCAAGCCGCTAAGGTGGGCAGCAGCTCGCTTGTTGGGCCGTCCCAGGTCCGATTCGTAGATCATACGTGTCGGCGCAGGTGTCGAGGTATTGCCGGAAATCGAACACGCCGGCTTTTGTGCCGGATCAACTCTACTCACATCGCCGGATCGTGGAGGCGCTGGCGCCACCAATGAACCTGGATCAAAGGATCATATTCCGCTGGGTCATCAGTTTCAAAGCTTATTGACGCCACGCGATCACCCACTAGTTTTCCGCCGCCTGAGAAGATGGGGCGTAGGTCACTCAACCCTATTGGCACAAAGTTGACGATCACGCCTTCCCTCAGATTTACTCGGACAACGCGGGCTGTACCGAAAAGCCCAGAGCGGAAAACGGGGCGCACGTAGACAGCAGGGGAGCGAAATAACGTCCGCTTCAATACCCCTTTCAGGCTCTCTTCGATGTCAGCCTCCATCACAAGCGCCTCGTCGTTGCCAACAGTCGGGAGCGTAATCCGCTGGTCCCAGCGTGCAACGACGACGTTGCCAGCAGCAACAGGCGGATCGAACCGCGCGGTCGAACGACGACGTAGGAGATACAAATTAGGCGACGCAACCTGAAGATCGTACCAATTGAGCAATGCCCGCCAACTATGGGGTGTTTCGTAGAATGGATGATGCCCATCGATGGCACCCCAGGAGAGTAGGATCTCTTCCGGCCCCGAGGCATCTTCCAGCTTTCGCGCGTTGAGCAGGTCCAGGTCGGGCGTGTAGGCTGAATAGGCCTGAATCACCGGGAGCGGTTGCCACCGCAGGTGGTTGGCCCTGATCATAGCGATCTCCCATGGATAGGCGTCGACTCTTTTCCCCGCAACGTAAGGCCGAAACTCCCAAGGAAGTTGATCGGAAGTAAGAGCTTGTTTCGCGTTAGCTTCCCAAGTCTCAAGGGTAGCTTTCCAATGTAGGAATCCGTTCAGATTCCGCAAAGCGGCGCGGCCAGTAAGACGATCCAAATCGGATGGCAGATACGCAGGCGCCAATTGCGTAACCATTGTGATCCCCAACGCAAGGGATGCAAAGGCGAATACTCCCACGACAATACGGTTTCGTGGAGTGGGTGCAAGTGCAACGAGCAATAGCGCAGCCATGGCGATCTGAAACGGAAACAGGGGGGTATGGATGTAGTCCTGCCGAACCATCGCGGATTTGAAGCACATGAAGCTAATGACACCGAGAGGTGGGATCCCCCAGGCGATACGGCGGATTTCACTTGCCGCGAGCGGAATGCAGATCAAGACCATGCAGCATAAGACTGCGGCAATCGCCGCCCAAAGAGGCCCAGGCCAGCCCATCGCATCGGAGTAGCCCCGCACTATCTCCACGGAATTGCGAAGGAACGCGGCAAGCCCCCAGGGTGTTCCCTCCAACATCCAGTACAGTCCGGCGAATGTGGAAAGCCAGATCATGAGAGCCACAGCAGCCGGTTTCAGTACCGGCCCCGCGGACCGATGGCGCCACAAGAGACTGGCCTCAAAGCAAAGCGCGACCAGCAACGCTATGATCCCCAGGTTGAATTTCGTCAGCAGCGCGACGCCGGCCAGGAAAAACAAGATGCCCAAGTCGAACCAGGGCTTGTCCTCGAAACGAGCTGCCACCACGAGTGATACTGCGATGATCGCGGCCATGATGTGTTCGGAAGGAAAATCGAACAGAAACGCGCTGCAAACCCAGAAGACTCCCAGATAGAGGCACATGGTTGTCCAGTGCGCGGCATACCGGCATAATTTCCACAATGCGTACGCGATCACCGAGGCGCTTCCCCACGCGAAGGCGAATACTGCCCACGGCTCAGCCTCCGGGAACGTTGGAAAGATGAGATAGCCGAGCGGACCATACGTGAAGACAATGTCCCGCCCGAAGATCATCCTGTCGAAATGCCCCATGTTCAGGCCAAATGCCCAACTTGCATCCAGCCCAGTTCCCAAGGGGTGCGGCAGGGATGGAATCACAATCAAGAAAATGACGCCAATCAGGAGCATGGATTTGATGACCGGATTAACGCTGAAGTGCTCAGCTGTCGGTGGAGGGGTAGCAATAGTATCGTGCTTGGGTGCGGTTGTTCGCGCACGATCAGGGCTACGTTTGGGGCGAGTTCTTCGCCGTGGCATCCCCTAGCGCGTCCTCTTTCGGGGATTTCTCTCAAGACGGCCTAAGACATTAATTGAGGCAAAACGCAGGTTCATCCAAGCTCCGCTTCTGTTCTCGCGCACGCTCAGGATAAACATGCAGCGTCTATTCTCTCACACGGGCTACCAAGCGAGACCTCGTAACGGTGAACTTTGATTCTTTTGGAAGTGCTCCTACGGCGCGAAATAACCATCGATATCGATAAGGACATCCGTGGTGTTGGAGACGTAGATACTGATGGCCCCGTTGGCCCCGGCCGGAACAATCGCCGCGTCCGACACGACTCCCGCTTCGGGAGAGCTCAGCGTCCCCACCAGCGGCTGAGGCTGTCCGGCCGGCCAGACCTCCAAAAACGCCAGTGGCCCAGGCGTCACTACGCCGATGTTGAGCGAGTAGGCTTGCGCCGTGGCCGGAACGCCGCAGGAACTCATGGGTATCGGAAAGTCGCGCGTGGAGCCCGCGCTCATCGTGGGTGGTCCGAAGGCGCCCGTCAGGCCGCTCCCGCCCACCGCCCGCGTGTCCGCTACGCGGCAAGGGGTCAAGGGATAAAAGTACAGCGCACCGGGGCTTCCAGGCGGGGCGAAATATCCGTCGGCATCGATGATCACGTCCGTGGCAGCGTTCGCATAAATGCTAATCGCTCCGCTAGTCCCGGCCGGAACCAAGGCCGCATTGCTCACTGGACTGCCACTGGGAGAACCCAGGGTCCCGACCTGCGGCAAAGGCGAACCCGTCGGCCATACTGTCAGAAATCCCAAGGGTGCGTGCGGCAATACCCCAATGTTCAACGAATAGGCTTGCGCCGAGTCTGGCAGGCTACAAGCGCTCGCCGGCATCGGGATACTTCGTATGGTATCAGCCGCCAGGAAGGGCGGTCCAAAGGGCCCGGTCAGGCCGCTGCCGCCCGCTGAACGCGTATCGACGACGCGGCACGGGGTGATCGTATAAAACGCCAGAGCCAGGGGCGCAATGGGCGGTGCGAAGTAACCATTGATGTCAATGATTACATCCGTGGCAGCGTTCGCGTAGAGACTGATCGCTCCGTTGGTCCCGGCCGGCACCAGCGCGGCATTGCTGACCTCCTGGCCGCTGGGAGAACCCAGCGTCGCGGTTTCCGGCAACGGCGAACCAGTCGGCCAAGTGGTCAAGAACCCCAACGGTGCGTGCGGCAATGCTCCGAAGTTTAACGAATAGGCCCGCGCTGTAGCCGGCACGCTACAAGAGCTCATCGGAATCGGGATATTTCGTATAGTATCCGCCGCCAGGAAAGGCGGCCCAAAAGCACCAGTGAAACCACTGCCCGCCCGGGTGTCGGCGATGCGGCAGGGCGTCAGCGTAAAAAATGCCAGAGCAACTGGTTGCACGCCCTGATATTGCACGTTGAGCAGGAATCCATCGTAATTTCCACCGAAAGAACTCTGAAGAGCGGCGGCCGTTGGAAAGGTCGCGGAGTTGGTCATCCCGCCCAGGGCGAGACTGTCTGGCGGCAAAGCTGCGACCGCGAAACCACGATTGTCACCGGCTCCTCCAAAATAGCTCGAAAACACGAAACTGGACCCGCCAGCGCTCAACACCGTTGCGAAAGCATCCCGAGTGAGCTGAAACACGGGCTGGATCGCGCTGGCGACTGGAAAGTTGGGGGATGTGGTTAACCCGCCGACAACTGCCTGGCCTGAGGTGTCGATCACGATCGCCGTCGCACTGTCGCTGCCGGAGCCCCCGATGAATGTGGAATAAGTGAGACCATTTCCGCCCGGCGTGAGTTTGGCAACGAAAGCGTTGTACTGGCCCGCGAGGACCGTCTGCGCTGCGCCCGCTGTGGTCGGAAAGTCGGGCGAACCCGTAGTTCCAGCAATGTAGGCAGAACCGAACGGATCCACCGCGATGGCGTTACTATTGTCCACCACCGAGCCGCCCAGGTAGGTTGAGTAAAGCAGCGCCGATCCGGCCGGGTTGATCTCCGTCACAAAGGCGCTGGCCGATCCCATGAGATTGCTCTGCAGAGCCATCTGAATAGGGAAATTCGTGGAGCGAGTGGTTCCGGTGACGTAAGCATCCCTTGAGGCGTCGATGGCGATCCCAGTGCACAGATCCAGCAAGCTGCCGCCCAAGTACGTCGAGTAAACCAGCGAATTTCCCGCAGCGTTCATTTTCGATACAAAGCAATCCGAGAGGCCGCCCTGATAGGAGGGCTGGATCGTCCCCGCCGTGGTTGGAAAGGAAACGGATGCAGTCTGGCCGGAGACATAAACAGCGCCTGTGCTATCAACGGCGATCGCGAGTCCAGAGTCCGAACCCGCACCCAGATACGTCGAGTACTCAACTTGGCCGGCGGCGCCGAACTTGGCGATGAAGGCTTCTTGCGGCCCGACGCTCTGAGTGGCGAATGCTCCGCTGGTGGTCGGGAAATTCGTGGAGCTGGTTATTCCCGTTACATAGGCATTCCCCGATGTGTCCACGGCAATTCCCTGCCCTGAATCATTTCCGCTACCGCCAATGTAGACCAGATAGAGCAACTGGGTCCCGGCACTGTTCAGTTTGGCGACCCACGCATTACGGCTCGGACGGTCTGACTGGACGCTGCCGGGAAGAAGGCTGGTTGAGGACGTCGTGCCGGTAACATAGATATTTTCCGTGTAGTCCGTCGTGAGGGCGTTGATCGCGTCATATCCCGGGCCTCCGAGATATGTGCTAAATTTCAGAGCCGGATCGATGGTCAACCCACGCCGCAAATCGTAACGCCCCAGCCGAAATGTAACGTCCTGTTCCCGGGAGCCGTGCTCCAGATGGTAGCTGCATTGCACAGTTCGGTTCTCGACGCCATCGCCCGCAAATGCGCCTTGAAAAGCAACCGCCCGTCGCTGCTGGATCTGCTTGCGGCCCATGCGGATGAGCAGATCTCCCGATTGGTTCACCTGGACTGCGGCGCCGTGGTATCGAATCCTGATTTTGCTGGGATCGGCTTGCGGGCGAACTTCAAAATTGAACTCCAGTTGGCCTGCCTTGGTGACCAGAACGAGGTCGATACCGGGATAGATCTCGCGATAGCGGACGCGTTCCCAACGAATGCCCGAATGCCAGTAGCTGGGCGAACCAAGGTAATAATTAACCGGGTACGATGCTGAGTCGCCTTCCGGCCCGACTCCGGGTTTGGCGCCTAAGAAGGTGATTCCCAGCTCGCGCCCGTCGTCGAATCGGAACGAGATGCCGCCTTCCCTATCGAGCTTCGCCTCAATGTTCCGGTAATGCCAGAAGTAGCGCCTCGCGGATCCCGGCTGCGTCTCCTCTTCGAATGCGGGAGCGGTTGGGATACCGTTCTGGACCAGGCGCTGGTTAGGCGTCCAGCCGTCATCGGCCGAAGCCAGCCACCCAGCCTGGCTCAGGATCGCGATCCCGAGGCGGAAAAGGCCGCCGCCTGCGCGTCTCGAAGCCAGACTTGTCATCTAACATTCGTGCGAAAGACCGTAAGAAAATCTCCGATTGCATGACAGAGCCGCTGGCCGGCTATTTGGACACGAAGCGCGAGGCGACCAGAGAGCGCGCTAGTTCCAACTCCTGCGCCAAGTTCCGGGAACTGATCAACAGCGAGTAGAAACGCAGAATCTCGTCCAGTGGATAGCTGGCCGCCGCGCCGGCTGCCCGCACCAAAGCCGCTTTTTTATCGAGCGCCGAGATTGCCGCCGTTAATTCCGGCCACCGCGGATCCGGCTTACTGGCCCGGAGGCTGTTTGCGAGCGATCCGAAAGCCGCTGCGATGCCGGTGTGCAGTTGCTCCAACTCCGCGTCGAACCTTCGGACATACGTCTCCGGTGCGCCATTCTGTACCGCGAATTCCAGCGTCTCGACGGCGTGGCGAATCCGCTCCACCTGAGCAGCCAGCAACACCAGAGATTCACGATCGCGCATCGGACCGAATGCTTCCTGGAGAGCGTTTTCGAGCAGGGCGGTGTTCTTGCGAAACGCGTCCGAGACCTGCGCGTTCAACGCCTCCAACGAGCTCGACCCGGCAGCGAGGCGCACGGCCCGATCGGCGCCGATGATGGCTTGGTACAACGCTCCCAGCTTCACTAGCGCTGCGGCCAGACCCTCCCGCAGACTTCGGCGCGCGTGATTCGGCCACAGCGTCAAGGAAATCACCAGCGCGATCAGAATTCCGAGCGAAACTTCAGTAAAACGATGCAATGCGACCACCCAGGCAGACGTCGAATGGCCAATCAGCATAATGATCGCCACTGTCACGGTTGCCAGCCGCTGACTGTCCGGTAGCCGCAGAACAAAGCAGAGGAAGAACGCGACCGCCACGGCCAGGGCAAAGTCGAGCATGTTGTCGCCCAGTAGAGCCATGAACGCCCCGCCGACCACCGCGCCGACAGCGGTTCCCGCCAGCCGGGTTCTGGAGGCGCCGAGCGTGGCGCCTACGTTGGATTGCATCACGATGAGCGCGCTGATCGCGGCCCAATATCCTTGCGGCAAGTGGAAGAGCTGGGTAACGTACAGCGAAGCCACGCCTGCAATCGCGGTTTTGATGGCCTGCTTGGCGTTTTCCGTGGTGGCCGCGCTCGAAAACATAATTGGTACTCTAACGCGTCAGCCCAGCGTGATGCCTGTGATATTCTGGATGGGTATGGCAATTCCTAACGTGAAACGGTTCCGGCCGTTCTGCCCCACCTGTAACGAGACGTACACCATCATGGCGGTTCTGCCCACGGGCGCCAATGTGGACAAGTATCTCGCCGATGCCGTGGCGCGTCACGATCACAAGGCGTTCCAGGAAGCCAAGCAACAGACCTTCAAGATCCGCGTCGGCCAGCAGAAGCAGAAGAAAGCGAAGTAGCTCCGGCGACCGGCGTTATCTCGCCGCGCAAACAAAATTCTCGGCGTCATCAATGCTGCCGCTGCCCTTGTACTTTGCGACTTGGGGATAGGCGCACAACGGTCGGGTTCGTCCGGTACGCGAAGCAATAATGCGCTCCGGGCGATAGCCGTTTTCGCGCCAAGCGGTAATTGCGGTCATCATGTCGAACGTGTTCGGCCCCTCGCCCCCGCCGCAATGCGCCATGCCAGGCGCCATGAAAAGCCGTATGGAATCGGCGGTCTGGCGCTCGCCGCCGAGCGTGTCCACGACGCGCTTGTAGTAGTTGATGGTCGATTGCGGCGCGACGTTTTGATCGGCGAATCCGTGGTACAGCAGCAGTTTTCCTTTTCGCCCGAAGAACGGCTTCAAATTCGCGTCGGTAGCGTTGATGGTTTCGTCGTCGATTTTGTCCGCCAGCGCGACGTCGCTATCGAAGTTGAGAGTTTTCCAATCCCAATTCGGATCTTTGAACACGACGTATTTGAAGTGATCGGTTGTGGCTGCAAAAGGCTGCGGACCAGCCAGCGTGGCCCAACCCAGCTCCGCTCCGGGCTCCAGGCCTGGGTAAATCTCTTCACCGGTGCGAGGATTCCGCGAAGGCGAGAGAATTTTCTTGACCGTTTCGATTTGGGGCAGCGTCAAGCATTCTGAACTATCCGCGCCCTTGCATGCGATCACCTGTGGATCGAAATGGCAGCGCGTGGGATCGGTGATCAGCCCGTCTTTGAGCCCATCCAAGGCATCGCAGGCGTTCAGCACAGCCTGATGAATCGCGGGATATTTGGCCGGCGGCATGTAGCTCGCGGGGTCCTTGAGATTGGCGTGAGCGATCCACAGCGTCGCGAAAGCCAGATGCGTACGAGGATTGGCGGGAGCTCCGGCGATGATCCCGTCGTAATCGTCCGGGAAGCGCTGCGCTTCCTTCAGCCCTTGCCGCCCGCCGGTGGAGCAGCCGTTCCAGTACGACATCCGCGCCGGATTGCCGTAGAACGCTTCGATGAGCGCCTTGGCTTTGACGGTCATTTCATGCTCGGAACGATATCCGAAATCGATGACTTTTTCGGGATGCCCAAGCGCGAAACTGCCGCTGCCACCTTCGTGCCCCGTGTCGGTGGAGGATGCCGCGTATCCATCGCGAAGGGCCGCGGCCATCGCGCCGTAACTGATCGATCCCGCCCATCCGCCGTTACCGACCGCTTGAAGCTTTCCGTTCCATTCCGCGGCAGGCAACCAAACTTCGATCTTGATGTCGGAGTCGCTGGTGGGCTGGAGCGTCGCCGCAACACGGCAGAACGCGGGCAGATCTTTGAGCGCCACCGCGGGCGCCGGTGTTCCTCCGAACGTCCTGCCGGGCGCCATGAACTCGCCCGCGGCGACAGATTGTGCGAGCGTAATCGTTGCGTTAGGCAGCGCAAAAGAGCCAAGGCTCTCGCAGGTGGCGGCCCAGGAGGGCACGGCCAATATGGCGAACACGAGGAACAGCTTCATGAGGTACTCCTTTTACGTGAGCTTCAATAGACGGCGCGCGTTGCCCGAGTAAATCTGCTCTTTCTCGGCGGCCGTGATGTCCAGGCCCTCAATACACCGGATGGTCTCGCGAATGAAGAGGCCCGGCTTAGGTTCGAAGGGCACGTCGGAAGCAAACACCGCGTGATCCACGCCGAAGAAATCCAGCCCGCACTTGGTGGCGGCCTGCCCGCCAAACAGGGCCGTATCCGCATAGAAATTGCGGAAATAATCAACGGGCCGCTTCTTCATGGATTGGCGCAGCGAGACGTAGTCTTCATCCGAGGTGCGCGAGCCGAGTACGTCCCAGCCGTACCCGACGCGTCCCTCGAAATACGGGATCATCCCACCCATGTGATGCGTGACGATCTTGAGATTCGGAAAGCGATCGAACATTCCGGAAAAGACGATGCGCGACATCGCCGCGCTGGTTTCATAAGGCCACCCGAAGGTCCACCAGATTTCATATTTCGATTTCGCTTCCGTCTTATAGTCCGGGAAATCGGCGCCGCGCGCCGGGTGCATCCAGATGGCGAGGTCGCGCCGCGCCGCTTCTTCAAATAAGGGCGCGAACTCGGGCGCGTCCAGCGGTTTGCCGGCCACGTTGGTGTAAATCTGAAAACCGCGCGCACCCAGTTGCGAGACGGCCCGGTCGATTTCTTTGAGCGACGCGTCGACGTTATTCATCGGCAACGAAGCGGCGAATCCGATGAAGCGGTCCGGGTATTTCGCCACCAGCTCAGCCAACCCGTCGTTGGCGATGCGTGCGAATTCAGGGGACTTGTCCGGCGGAGCCATGGTTTCCATCGGCGGCGCCGGCAGCGTAAGAAACTGGCAATACTCGCCGAACTCATCCATCACGCGAAACCGCGCGTCCAGATCCGCGATGGTTGGGACGTTCCGCACCCGCTTGCCCATGTCCTTGCCCGCGAGCCCGGCCTCGATGACGTCGCGCGCGTAACGAGGGGGAAAAAAGTGATTAAAAAGATCGATCTTCATTGGCAGCGCTATTATATCGAACGCCTGCGCCGTCTTCGCCGTATAGTAGTTCGAAGCTAAAACGCGCATGTCAAAAACGACACTTCTGCCCTTGATCCGTTACCTGCTGTTTGGAATTTGCCTTGGACTTCCGGCTCGGCCGCAATCGACCCCGCAGCCGACATTAGACCAGAAACTCCTCGAAGTTCGCTACGACCTTCGGATCGAAGGCGGAAAGCTCGCCGGCAGCGCTGCTCCGGTGCTGGACAAGGCCATTTCCGGCGCGCAATATGTGCTCATTGGCGAGGACCACATGACGCGCGAAATTCCCCAGTTCGCGACCGCGGTGTGTGACCTGATGGCTCCTCAAGGGCTAACGGCGATGGCGGTCGAAGCTGGTCCTCAAGTGGCGAAAATGGTCGCGGCCTCCCTGGGCAAGACGGATCGGCTCTCCCGCATGGCTGCGCTCACCGATCGGTATCCAGATAGCGTCGCATTCCTGAATGTGCGCGAAGAAAACGATTTGGTGGAACACTGCGCCGAGGCTTCTCACAATCCTAATTTCCGGCTCTGGGGTCTCGATCAGGAGTTAATGGGCTCCGCGGGATGGCTTCTTGACGAAATCCTGGCGACGCGCCCCGGAGCCGCGGCTACGGCCGTTCTAACCCGGATGAAAACCGAAGAGCAGAAGGATGCCGCTCTCGCGAAGGAAACCGGCGACCCATCCAAGACGTTCTTGCTGGCTGCTTCCGACGCGCAGCTTTCCGAGGGCGCCGCAGCCCTCAAACGCGAGGGGAACGCCGCTGCGAATGAGCTCTTTCATGAGTTGATCGAAAGTCATGAGATCTATCTCAAGAACATGCAAGGTTTGCCGGAATCGAACAGCCAACGAGCGCGATTGCTGAAGCAGCATTTTCGGCGGGACTTCGATGCAGCAGCCTCAAATTCTCAGCGCCAACGGGTGCTTTTCAAGTTCGGTGACTGGCACTTATACAAAGGCTTCAACCCTCTTCACGAGCGAGATCTAGGCAACTACATCGCCGAAATGGCCGACGGACGGGGCGACTCGTCGCTTCACATTTGCATTCTTGGCGCCAAGGGCACACACGCGCTCTATGGTGGGTACAATCGGCCAATGAAGCTTGAGCCGTTCGTGATGGCGGAAGACGACGATTACCATTGGTTGAAGCCCGCGGTCGACAATCAGGTTCCAAACGCGTGGACCCTTTACGACCTTCGCAGCCTGCGTTTTCACAAGCTCGGTACCGTTGATCCCGACATGGAGCGCCTGATCTACGGCTATGACCTCCTGGTCATCGTTCCGGAGTTGACTCCAGCCAACCCGGTCAAATAGCGACACAAATAGCGGACCTCTTCGACGCTTCAATCCCTTGTGATAAACTACCCGTTTGCGTTTGGGGGCGCGCCAAAACCGCCGCCTCAATGGAAAGGAATCATCTAGCTGTGAGCCAAAGCCTGGAAGATTTGTTAAAGGCGAAGAACCCAGTTGACCTCTTGCGTAATTCGCAGATAGGCGCCTATGTCTATCCTGTCGTTCCCGCCGAATACACCAACTGGCGGGATGAACAACGTGCCTGGCGAGACACTTGCGTTCTCTTCGACCAGTCCCATCACATGGCCAACGTGTACATGGAAGGGCCCGATGCTGTCAAGCTGGCTTCGTATCTCGGGTTCAATAGCTTCGCCAAATTCCCGGTCGACCGAGCCAAACAACTGGCTCCCTGCAGCCACGACGGCCACGTGATTGGCGACGGAATCCTGTTTCACCTGGAACCCAACAAGCTGGTGTTTGTCGGACGCGCGCCGGCTGCCAGTTGGATCCAATTCCAGGCCGAAACCGGCGGATTCAACGTTACCACGACGAAGGACGACCGGTCGCCCTCCAATCCCGGCGGAAAAGCGGTGGTTCGCAGTTGTTACCGCTACCAGATTCAGGGACCGAACGCGTGGAAAGTCATCGAGAAACTGAACGGCGGGCCGCCGCCGGAAATCAAGTTCTTCGACATGGGCTACATCAACATCGGGGGACGGAAGGTCCGCGCCCTGCGCCACGGCATGGCCGGCGCGCCTGGACTGGAGATATGGGGTCCGTACGAGGAGCGCGAGGAAATCCGCACGGCAATTGTGGACGCGGGCAAGGAGTTCGGACTGGCGCAGGTTGGCGCCCGCGCTTACGCTACCAACACCCTGGAATCGGGCTGGATTCCTTCGCCCCTCCCGGCCGTTTATACGGGCGACAAGATGAAGACCTACCGGCAGTGGCTGCCGGCCGCGAGCTACGAGGGCACAGGCTCTCTGGGCGGCAGCTTCGTTTCGAACAACATCGCAGACTATTACGTGACGCCTTACGAAATGGGTTATGGACCTTTCGTGAAGTTCGATCACGATTTCATCGGACGGGAGGCTCTGGAAAAAATCTCCAAAGAGCCGCAGCGGAAGAAAGTGACCTTCGCCTGGAACGCCGAGGATGTCGCGAAGGTGCAACGGTCCATGTTCGGTCCCATCGAACAGCGCTATAAGTACATCGACCTTCCGTTGTCGAACTACGCTTCTGCTTCGTACGACAAAGTGTTAATCGGTGGGAAACTGGCCGGCCTGTCGATGTTCAGCGGCTACAGCTACAACGAAGGCTCGATGCTTTCGCTGGGAATTGTCGAGCACGACGTCGAAATCGGCACGGAGGTCACCCTGGTTTGGGGCGAAGAAGGAGGCGGGACGAAGAAAGCCACCGTCGAGCGCCACAAGCAGATGGAAATCCGCGCCGTGGTCAGCCCCGTGCCCTACGCCAAAACCGCCCGCGAAGAGTATGCGGCGGGCTGGCGAACGGCGGCGGTGAAGTAGATTAGACCGTTAGCAGTTCGACTGCTTGCTTGAGCGACGTAAGCGGATCGCGGGTCGGGGCAAACTCCTGCGCGATGTAGCCCTGGAAATTCAGATCGGCGATCGCTTTGGCCACCGTGCGCCATTGCACTTCCTGCGTGTCGTCGATCTCGTGACGGCCGGGAACACCGGCCACGTGGAAGTGCGCGATGTATTGGATATTGTCGCGAATGGTGCGGATCAAGTCGCCTTCCATGATCTGCATGTGGTAGGCGTCGTACAGCAGCTTCACGCGCGGCGAATCCACGGCCTTTACCACGGCCACGCCGAAGCTGGTATGGTCGCCCTGATAGTCCTTGTGATCCACCTTGCTGTTGAGCAGCTCGATGCACAGCGTCACGCCGTGATCCTCGGCGAATTTCTTCACGCGATTCAGGCCCGTGATGCAATTGTCGATGCCTTCCTGATCGCTCATCCCTCGCCGCGCGCCAAACAGCGTGATGACGTTGGGGACTTTGGCGTCAGCGGCCCGGATGATACTCGTGCGCGCCTGTTCTTCCAGCTTGTCGTGGAGCGCCTTATTGTTCCAGGCATCATTGAATGTCCCGACCCCTTGAACCATACACGGCGTGATGCCGTATTTGCGCAGCACCGGCCAATCTTCGGGCGCCACCAGATCCATGCCGGTGATTCCCATGTCGGCCGCGGCCCGGCACAAATCCTCAATCGGAATCTTGGCATAGCACCAGCGTGCCAGCGACTGCTTCAATCGGCCTGCTGAAGCGGCGGCGCGGACGCTCGCTGGAATCAGAGCCACCGCGGCACCGGCTTTGAGAGCGTTGCGCCGGGTCATTCGGTGAAAACGATGCTATCTTTCTTCGCCGTCAGCTTCGCCGTGTCGATGCCGGGGACTTTGGCTAGCCCGTCCCAATCCTTGAAGTCGCCGTGATCGGTCCGATACTTGACGATCGCTTCGGAGTCCTTGGCGGTCAGCTCGAGCTGGGTTTCGAGATCCATGGCCGTGGCCTTGTTGACGTTGGTCTTGGCGGCCGCGGCCGGAAAATTCTTGGCCAGGTAGTCGACGATGGTC
>Ga0182015_10003660_pt1 | contig 17017 bp, 16 predicted proteins | sample 712P3MmetaG_FD_120478 | JGI IMG/M metagenome (GOLD analysis project Ga0182015, IMG submission 120478) | Permafrost microbial communities from Stordalen Mire, Sweden - 712P3M metaG | ecosystem: Environmental > Terrestrial > Soil > Wetlands > Permafrost | place: Sweden: Stordalen | collected... | reverse complement strand
GCAGCCTCAAAATCGTTCAGACGATATTTTGTGTTACCCCGATTCAAATAAGCTGCGGAGTCCTGAGGATTTAACTCGATTGCTTTGTCGAAATCGGTAATTGCGTTTGTATAATTTTCGAGGTTCTGTTCGGCGTTGCCTCGGTTATAATAGCCAAACTGAAATTGCGGATTTAGCTCAATTGTTTTGGTGTAGTCGGCAATAGCTCCGACTTCATCTTTGAGGGCGTCTTTGGCAATGCCGCGATAATTGTAAGCCTTGATGTAACTGGGATCAATTTGGATTGCCCTGTTAAAATCGCTAATAGCACCAGTGTAGTCACCGGAATTATATTTTTTGGCTCCAGCGTTGAAGAATTTTCGCGCTTCTTGTTTGGAACACGAGGAACAAACAAGTAAAACGAACAAGGATATTATCCAAATTTTCTTCAGATAAAATTTCATTCGATTTGAGAATAGCACGCTTCTACTTTTGCGCAATTGACAACATAACTGGACAAGTGGCGACCTGGACGGCATACAGCGGCAGAGCCGCTGATTATCGAGACCAATGGACTTGGTGGCTTAATTGTTCTGGCACCCGATCTGCTGGAACGGAGAGCAAATAGCAAACATGGACGCAAGCCGACACGTGAAACAAAGGTTTTACCGCAAATCAGCAATCACCTTGGCCGTGATTTTTCTTGGCGGTTCGTTTGCTTTTGCCGGGCTGTCCGGCACATCGGCTTCCCAACCGAATCCGGGAACGGCCCAGCCTACAAATTCATTACCGCCAAAAATTATCACCACGGATGGAGTTACTTATAATGCTCCAAAGCTCTCGCGTATCGAACCGGACGGGTTGCTGGTCGAATTCCAGCCTGATGCCGGCGGCACCGGTTTGGCGAAGCTCAAATTCGCGAAGCTGCCGGAATCTCTCCAAAAACAATTTGGATATGATCCCCGGAAGGCATCCGACTTCGAACATGAACAAAAGCTCGCAATGTTGGCGCTGACACAAAAACTGCAATCGGACGATAAGGTCAGGGAAGCGGCGTTGACTTTGCAAAATGAGATGACTCAACGGCCAAGCTTGGCGGGAGCCGTGGTGGTGAACAGTTCCGATCCCGCAGTCTCTTATACCTATTATGCTCCCGACCAGAAACCGGCCATGCTCAATTCCAACGTCGCATCTTGTCAACACAGTTACCAATGCCATGCAGATTTTGATGTTCATGTGGAGCAGAGTGCGATCGGGCAGCCGGTTCATTTTTACATTTATCGGGTCAGAATCATGTTGGGAATGTCCTGCCAAATCACCTTGCCGGAGTCCCCGTATGAGTTCATCACGCTCCATGAGGAGGGGCGCAGAAAAGTATACGAATATTTTTACCGTTTGGGACCGCAAGTGGCGAACCGCATCGGCGAATCAGTGATTGGCGAAGAATTTACTTCACGCGAATCGGACTTTGATTCCGCAAAAGCACGTGCGCTTGGTGAAGCGGCAGCGCAGGTCGAAAGTCAATATCTTGCCCGTCTCAATTCCGTCGCCAAAGAGGCAAACCTTTATTACGAACAGCTAACTGACTATGGTGGAAATAACTTCGACCGGAACCAGGCCTATCAAGAGGCCGTTGAGAAGTTCGGCAAAGATTTTCAAAATTGATCGATAACCGGGGGTTTTTGCACCGCCAAGCGGCTCTTCTGGCAAATGAAAGCTTGCGTCTCTGTTAAATCTCCCCATGAGCGCGCTTTATGGTCATGTCCTGACCGGCATCCGGCGCGGCTGAATTTTGGTGCATTAGAGCATTGACAGAAATGATGTAGTGATGCGGAGCGGGGGGTTTTGGCTTTTTGGCAAGGCTGAGTGAGGGGAGCATGCCCGCAACGGCCTGTGACCGGGCCCAAACGCAGCCAAAATGCCAAAAACATCGTTACCCTGCCGGGGCCGCAGGCGCACGCTACAAGATTGATGGAATTGCTCTAAACCGCACGCGCGAGGAAAACGCCCACGAAGCTGGGGATCGGCTTGACGATTATTGTTACATGTTCAGAGCCGTAACCCAACGGCTGCAAACCGGACTTTGCCAGTTTGCCGGTGGCGCGAACTGAAAAGAAGCACCGCTGCCGACCGCACGCAGAACTTCTTTCACCGTTCTGATTAACTCGGCAATGGTGTAGGGCTTTAGCAGAATGGCTTGAATTTGTGGCCACAGGTTCCGGTTTGACACTTTGGTCGGCGGCGTTCCCAATAACAGAATGACAGGCACCATGATGTCTTGATAACGCAATTCCTTGACCAACTCCAGACCTGGCACCATGGACAATTCGTCTTCGATGATCAGAAGATCGTGGTGGCCGGAGTTAAGCAAGTGCATAGCGACAAGCCCATTTTCGGCGGTGTCCACCTGGTAGCCGGATCCTCTCAACACTTCGGTGTTGAGCCGGCGGATGTCCGGCTCTTCCTCCACCACGAGGATGCGTTGGGGCGGATTCGTTGGGCATGGCAGCGCTGCCTTGGCCGGCCAGCCAGTTCGCGAGTTGTTATATGCTTTCATAATACAATAGATTACCAAAAATGGTTGCGGGTGTAATAAGGTGTTTTACCCATATCTGTCCCCGCCCGCTTGTTCAATGCCGCCAGCAAGTCAGGATGAAGTGGGGCGGTTGTTTTCGCTCCGGTCTCACCTGTTCAAAACGTCCGGCCGTTTGTGTTCATCCGCGCCGGACGCGTTTGGGTTTGGTGACGGGCAGCAGCGGCGCGGTGAGTTTTTCGTAAAGCGCGAAAAGATATTCGACGCGCCGGCGCTCCGTCACGAACGGCTCGCGGCGATAGCAATGGTCAACGGCGCGGTCTAATTCCGCGTGCGCGCGGACCAGCGCGGGTGGCATGGCGAGCGGATCGTAAAGATCGGCGAGCGTGGTGGTTTTATTATCGTAGCAGCCGGCGTGAGCCGGCTCTGATTGTTTCTGGCGCGCGTTCGGAGCGGTTGATTTGAGCGGACTCACGTCCGCTGCTACGGGGGCAAGGAATTTCGCGCGCGCGTCGAGCACGGCCTGCGCTTTGGCTTCCACGGCGGCGCGCTGCTTGGCCGTCACTGTTTCCGGCCACGGGAAATTGTTATAAACAATTTTTGCCGAATACTGAAAACGTGATTCTAAACGACCTGTTACACGACGCATCCATGCCATGTGCATTTGAGAATTGAGAACGCCGAAATGCCAAAGCGTAGCCTCTGAAACAATTCTCAATTTATCGCCACAAAGTATTCCGGGCGACATGAAAGCGATTGGAATATAATGTCGCCTTTCAGAGCTAACTTGGGGCAAAACTAAAAAGTATTTTGTTGGGAAAAATTCCGTGTGGAAACGGATAGGCGTGGCAGCAATCTTTCGTGTCGGCGCGCTTTTGCTGGCTTGTCGAAAATTCTGAACGGCTTCGACACGAGCCAAAGACAACGGCATAGCTCGCAATTTTTCCGGCGGACAATCACCAAGCCACAAACACCATCGTTCAATACCGTTGATAAATTCCTCCGAGCCAAACCATCGGTGAAAATACTTTTTAGCAGCGGGTTCTTTTTTCAAAAATTCGGATTTTTGTTCCGGCGTAAAAAGATAATTTCCATCATCAATCGGTTTATTGCCAGTCACCATCAAGGGAACGTCACAAATCGGTTTCTGGCGATTGGTGATGGCAAGGTCAGTGCCTTCGACAAGATACGGACTGATATTTTTTGCGGTGATGACCGTTGGAGTTTCGTCTTCGTAATCATAAATTCGCTTGTTTGGCGTGTCAAAAACCGCAAAGCCGACAATGACGACGTGAACGTGCGCTTTGCCGCGCGCTTCGCTTTGCCATGCAAACGTGCGATGCGCGAAATGAATCTTCAGCCTGAAATGCTGAAAGAGATAATTCCAAAGTGTGCCGACTTGCTCGCCCTGTGAAATGGAATTGGTCGAAACGAAGCCAACGACAATGCGCGTGCCTTGAATGTAATCAGCGGTTTTGAAATACCAGCCGGTGACATAATCCAGCAGGCCGTGATTTTCCACGTCGCCCGCAATGGCGTCCATGTCCGCGCGTTGCGTGTCGGTCTGAAATTTCGCGCCGACAAACGGCGGATTGCCGAGAACGTAGCTGCATTGCGCGGGCGGCAAAATTTCTTTCCAGTCCGCGCGCAGTGCGTTGGCGCAATGGATGTGCGGCGATTTTTTGAGCGGCAACCGCTGGTAAAGCTGGCCGAAGGCTTCGGAAATTTTCAGGTTCATCTGGTGATCCATCAGCCAGAGCGCGACTTCGGCGATCCGCGCCGGCCACTCGCCGATTTCAATGCCGTAAAATTGATCCACGTCCACTTGCGAGAGGCGGTTCACTTCGTCCAGTGTGAGTTCGCGTTGCAACCGCCGTTCGCCTTTGGCCTCGACCGTGAGAATCTGGTCCAGCGTTTCGAGTTCAAGCTGGCGCAGCTCGCGGTAGGTGATGACCAGGAAATTTCCGCAGCCGCATGCGGGATCAAAAAATTTCAGTCTGCAAAGCTTGCCGTGAAATTCCTCCAGCCGGGCGCGGCGTCCGGTGGAACGGTCGCCTATGCGGGCTTCAAACTCGGCGCGCAGATCGTCGAGGAACAGCGAGCGGGCGACCTTCAAGATGTCGCGCTCGCTGGTGTAGTGTCCGCCGATCTGACGGCGTTCGCGCGGCTCCATGACGGCTTGAAAGAGCGAACCGAAAATGGCAGGCGAAATGCGCGACCAGTCTTTGCCACAACATTCCAGCAGGGCTTCACGCATGGCGCGGTTGAAATCCGCGAAGCCGAGATTTTCGGCGAACAGATCGCCGTTGACGTAGGGGAACGCGGCCAGCGTTTCATCGAGATTTTTCTGGCGTTTGTCCGGCGGTTTGTTGAGCACGTCAAAAAGCCCCGCGAGGTGCAATCCCAAATCCGAACCGTCCGCCGCCGTGCGGTTTTCGATGTAGAGCCGGAATGATTCGCGTTCAAACAGGCCGGTGTCTTCGGAAAAGAGGCAAAACAGGATGCGGACGAGAAAGCGTTCAAGATCGTGGCCGGTGTAGCCGCCCGTTTCCAGCGCGTCGTGAAGTTTGCCGAGAACTTCGACGGCTTGGATGTTGATCGGGTCTTGCTCGACAAATTTGTGCTGCTTGTAGCCGGGGATAAACGCGAAATCGTGAATGTGCCGGTGAAATTCCGCGAGGGAAAATTCGAGAGTGGCCACACGGCGGCCTTCAAAGAGCGGCAGGCCGCGCTGTTCTTCCGGCTCCAAATCGTGCAGGGCAATCCGCGCGAAATCGGAAACGATGACGTAACGGGGAATTTCCTTCACGCGCCCGGCGCGCGCGAGGTCTTGAATGTATTGAAACGCCTGCGATCCGGCCTTGCCCAAATCCTTGCCAAAGGATTTGTGTTCCACCAAAACGACGCCCGGCCAGAATAGATCAATGAAGCTGTATTGGCCGCGAATGTTTTTGACCGGCGCTTCAAACGTGGCGACGAGCCGGCGCTTCAAACCGAACACGTCGAAAAATTCATTCCAGAAAGTCTGTTTCTCGGCGCTTTCGCTCTGCGCGCCCGCCCACGTCCTGGCGAAGCGGATGGCGTTGTGGCGGATTTCATTCCACGAAAGCGGCATGACTGACTTCTACAAATTTTCCAGACAAACTGAAAGCACAAACGGTATTGTATCATTTTCAATGGTAGGGACGCCGCGCTGCGGCGTCAATGGTCGCCGTCCGGAAGGACCAGCGCGGCGCGCTGACCCTGCCTTCAAATTGATACACTACCAAAAAAGGCTGCCGTCCGTGACGGCAGCCTTGGCGATGATAGACGATTTACCAGCGGTGTCCGCCATAGTAATGCCCATACATCACATGAGCCGGACGGTAACACCGTGCGCCGGACACCCAGACATAATCCACTCCCGGACAGGCTGGAACCGTTTCAACCACGGTCACGGGTGCGGGTGTGACTGGCGTTGCACAAACCAGCGCCGTCGGGACGACGACCGGCAGCGGCAATCCGACGGAAACACCGAAGCGGACTCCGGCGTTGGCAGACATGGCAGCCGCGCCAATAAGTGCGGCCATGAGAAGAATTTTTATTTTCATAATTTTGTTTTAATTGTTTTGTTCTAGTTGTTTTGCCTTGCATTCAATTAGACGATTAAGTAACCGTTTGGTTACAAATCCGGCGGAAATGTATTCGGCCTTAAATCAGAGACTTGCGACAACCCGTGACGAACCGCAAAAACCGCGTTTGGGATTTCAACTCACCGCGCAAAATTTGCACATCCGGTCCAGGTTGTTTGAACGAAGGCGGACGGACGGCGTTTTGACTGCCTCGGCTTCAAATCTAAATTCCCCGCGCCACCCATTTCCCTTTGTGTGGTCTGCGGCTGTTCAGTTTTTTTCGATAAGCCAACGCCTGTTCTATCCGATGTTTGACGCACAATTCCTGCCCCGGCGCAATCGGGCGGTTGCATCTGATGCATAGTCCGGCTTTGACGCGACGTAACTGCCATTTACGCCCGCGCGAGATTTTCAGCGTCGTAAATTCATCCTCAATGCGTTTTCGGCTGTAGGTTCGCCTTGGCTTTTTCATGTGTCGTTTTCAGGCCGGCGTCACGCCCCCGCCGGCGATTTCACTAGCGCCGCCACCAACTGGTGAGTCCCTTGGATTTGTTCGGGCTTTGCGGCGCAAATGAGCGTTCCCGCAGCAGCAGGCTGCGCGCGGCTTCGAGTTGCATGATGAATTCGTCGTAGCTCAAAAACCGGTCCGAGGGATTTTTTGCCATCGCCTTCACGAGCGTTTCACTGGTGGACTGTGAAATTTCCGGCACAACCAGATTTGGCGGCGTCAGCTTCTCTTGCACCTGCGCGAGGATGACTTCTTCGACCGTCGGCGCGTCGAACGGAACGTGTCCCGTCAGCGCATGATACAGTGTTCCGCCCAGACTATACATGTCGGACAGGAAAGTTTCCGGCTCGCGCTTGATTTTTTCCGGCGCGACGTAATACGGCGTGCCTTCGGTGACCGTGGAAGATTCCTGTTCCGCCTCGACATTCCGCGCCAGGCCGAAATCCACCAGCTTCGGCTCGTTGTCGTAATCGAACAGAATATTTCCCGGCTTGATATCGCGATGAATCAAATTGTGCTTGAGCGCGAGGTCGAGCGCGGACGCGATTTTGATGCCGATGTCGAGTGCGGCCAGTTCATCCACGTGTTGCTGCTTTTCAATCCGCGTGTCGAGGCTGCCGCGGTCGGCCAGTTCCATGACGAGATAACGCAGGCTTTCCCATTCATCAAACGTGTAAATGTGGATGATGTTCGTGTGGTTGAGCCGGGCGCAGGCGCGGGCTTCGCGGTAAAAACTTTCCAAGGCCGCCGGGTCTTCGAGCAATTCCTTCTTCATCAACTTCACCGCCACGAGCCGTTCCAGAACCGTGTCCCAGCCGCGATACACGGTGCCGTTGCCGCCCGACGCCACGAAGCTGCGCAGTTCAAACTGTCGCAGCATCATCGGCATCATGATTGGCCGTCCGCATTTGCTGCAAGGCACGGTCGCCAGCGGCGCGAGATCGCCGGGGATGAACACCTTCGTCTCGCACGAACTGCACGTCACCATCTTCAAGGCTTTGTCGCTCATGCTCTGAAATCAATCTAGCACCGCGCCGGAATCCGACAACGCATTTTTCATCGCGCAATAGATTTGACAAACACCATGGATTGGTGTTTCCTTCCTGCCGTTGAATATGAAGACCACGTTTGCTCCAACACTGAAGCACGCACCAGCCAAAGGACATATGTCCATTTGGTCGCGCGTTGGCTGCCGTCTTGGCATCGTGGGAACGAACTTCTGATTTAGAAAAGGATTTCAAAACCCCCGCGATTGCCGGTCAATCGCGGGGGTTTTGTTTTTTAACCAAACGAAAGGAAACACATGAACAAAAATAAAACACAGGTGCCGACCGAATTCGCCCCTGAAACGCGCTATGAACTGCGGCCTGCGCCGTCAGGGTCGTTCCGCGCCGTCCAGGAAACTGAATTCGAGCGGCTAAAAAACAAATTGCTCGCGCAGCAACTGGTCATGGCGACGCCGGCGTTGAACGCTCCGCTGCGGCGCGCGGCCAATGACGCGGCGGCACTCGCATGGACGACCGTTTTCCCATTGCTGGTGTTCCCGGTGCTGTTCGAGGAAAAAACCGATGCCGCCATCCTGCGCGTCGAACGGCAGGCGCGCATTTACGCCAACCGCCAGCTCATCGCCGCATGAAAACGCGAATGATTAAGGTGGGGCGACCGGCATGTGCGGGAGGCCGTTGGCACGGGCGAAATGATTTTCGCGCCCGCGCCAACGGCTTCCCGCCGCGCTCTTTTGTTTCCGGGAAATAATCTTCGGAGCGCGGACAGTTCCTCGCAGTGGAGTTTCAAGCGTCCGCTTGATGCGACACTGTCCGCGTTCCTGCGCCGTTGAAATCATCTTTTGAACTCGGCAGTGGCGCTGCCGGATGGTTGCAGCGTGCCGGCGTCCACCGCGCGCCGGTGGATCGCCTCACCGCCGCCGCGCGATTTATCCGGGTGCCGGTCTGCCGGGATTGATGTGACAAAATCGTTGCAAAAATCCAGTTGCATCCCGCCGGCATTTTGCGAAATTCACAACCATCAACTATCCGATTGGTTGACAAATTTAAGGTAGGGTCATCGCGCTGCGATGACCGGACGGCGCAGCGCGCCGTCCCTGCCATGTGGGGATGTGGGTTTACCCAAAACTAAACAATGAACATTTCGATTTTGTCAACCAACCGGATAAGCATAAAATCAACTATCAACCATTAAAAAATGAGCAAAAAAACAAATCCCCCCAAACCCGGCAAATTCGTCTGGAACACCCTTGTCGCCAGGAACGAGGCCGTGGCCAAAAAATTTTACAGCGGCCTGTTCGGCTGGAAGCCCGAGCCCTTCGCCAAGGGCATGTCCTACACGCTTTTCAAGCAGGGCAAGGACGGAGTCGGCGGCATGATGAAATGTCCCCAGCCCGATGGCGCGTCAGGCTGGCTCCCCTATGTGACCGTCGCGGACGTGGATAAGACCGTAACCAAGGCAAAAAAACTTGGCGCGCAAATCGCCGTCGAGCCGTCCGATGTGGCGACCGTGGGGCGCATCGCCGTGCTGGTTGACCCGCAAGGCGCGACCATCGGCATCATCAAGCTGATGATGTGAGCGGATGTTTTTCCACGGCAAACGCCAGCGGCCGCTGCCGGGTATTGTGCATTTTCAATGGTAGGGACGCCGCGCTGCCCCTACCTTCAAATTGATACACTACCCGCTGCTGGTGTGAGGCCGGTGACCGTCCGCAAGGATCTCAAGGCTCAAACAGGCTTTGCGGAACCGGACTGCCGCAGTAAAGGCAAAGCCGGCGATGTGCCGACACCATCCTGCCGCAAGTTGGACACTTCTCCTGCGCATCCTTGTCGGCTCCGCTGTGCCGCAGATCAATGGCGCCGACCGCCTTGGCCAGATCATCATCCGAATAACCACGCTCCTTTTTCAAAAACGCCCAGAGCGCCTCGCTAATCATCATCAACCGGTCAACGTCGTGCTTCAACAAATCAGCCTCGGACTTTGCCTCGCTGGCATCAGCCCTGGCCTCGTCCACATCATACGCCGCCTGACCTTTTGTTGTGGCCAACCCCAGTCCCGATAAACTTGAATAAAACATAATTCCATCGGACTACCATTTTTCTACAAGTAATGTCAAGTTCGGCAGTTTGGGGGTAGTGTCCTAAACTGAGGAAGAAAATCCCCCTCATGTTTGGGGTTCTGGCCGAAATATCACGACGAAACACAAGTTAATTGGAAAGGATGGAACTTTATTTTTGGACGTTGTCGAAGAGTGGTTGTATCATACATACAGTGATGATTCGGAAGACTGGCCTCTTGCGACAATTACTAGGATTAAATTGTATAACGAGCAATTCCACCGAGTTTTTGAAGATCTTAGGAAGCAAGCGGCCCTTTTTCCAAAATCTGAGTAATAGTAATCAGCGTTGCCTGTTGTTGTGCCTTTTGGTTTGGCCGCTATTTCATACGCCGTGAAGATTACCAGCCTCGTCAAACACACCCGGACAGTCCGTTCCGAAATTTTGACGGGAAGTGTTTAAAGTGCGGCTCGGTCAAATTGACGCTCGCCGCGCATTATGACGAGCAGTCCGGCGAATCGTTCATTCTGTTTTTTTATAGCCGATGCAGACAACGAGAGCAAATCGCCATTAGGCTCTAATTACCTTGCGATTTCATCCCCGCCGCGCGATTTTGGCTGCATGAGTGATTCGGAATTTGTGGACTTTGTAAAACGAATGGTGAGCAAATTGCATGATGCGCTCATAAATAACGATCTCAAAACAGTCAGTGAGATTTGCTCTGGTGTTTCCTCTCAATGTGAAAAGATTATGGAGAACATCCGGGACGATAAAGAATCTGGGATTAGAGGAGAAATCGAGAAACGGCCACATGATCCAGATGAATATGACACCTCTGAGGAGGAACAATCTAAATATTATGAGGACGAGGAAGAAGTGCTGGAGCGCGTGGTAGTTGAATCCGAAGAAACATTCAATGAACGATTCCCGTTTAGTTACGATTCGTTACAGGAGCTTTCGCGGCTTTCGCCGCAACCAAAGGAGCAAGCCATTGACTTCGTTACCAAGTTCAAACTTAGAATATCATAAGTTTTGGGCGATACTCCGCAATCATCGCGTTTTGCAAATCGAGAGCGCGGTTATCTAAATCATTTATGCAGAATTCTGAAACCATCACTCATAAACCGATTTTGCCCCGCGACTGCAAATTCACGGAATCGGACTGGCGGGCGCTCGCGCCGTTTTGGTATCCGGTCGCTTTTTCGCACGAGGTCAAAGACCGGCCGTTCGCGGCGAAATTGCTGGACGAACGCCTCGTCGTCTTTCGAATTGACGGAAAGGTCACGGTCGCGCGCGATTTGTGTCTGCATCGCGGTGCACCATTGAGCGCGGGCAGGATTGAGGATGGCGAACTCGTTTGTGCTTATCATGGATTTCGTTACAATGGCCAGGGACAATGCACCTGCATTCCCGCGCATCCCGACGCGGCGATCCCGGCGAAATTGCGCGTGCAAACTTTTCCGGCGCGGGAGCGCTACGGTCTGATTTGGACGCGGCTGGTGGACGATGGTCCATCCCCCTTTCCTGAACTCAACGAGTGGGACGATCCGGATTATCTTCAAGTGCTGCCACACAACGTTGAATTGGATGCTTCCGCCGGACGCCAAGTCGAAGGATTTCTCGACGTAAGCCATTTTGCATTCGTCCATTTGAAAACCTTCGGCGAATTGAACAATCGTGAAGTGCCAGGCTACCCCGTAGAACTCACGGCCGCCGGTTTCCGCGCCGATTACATCAGCACCGTGAGTAATTATCCACGCCATCTCAAACATCTCAATCCGTCCGGCTTCAAATGGCGGCGGCTGTTTGAAGTGTGGCTGCCCTTCACTGCGAAACTAACAGTGTTTTTCCCCGACAACGGCCGGTTGCATATTCTCAATGCCGCGTCGCCCGTTTCCGCGCGCGCGACGCGGGTGTTTGTTCCACTGTGCCGGAATTTTGACAAGGATGCGTCACTGCAAGACACTTTGGATTTTAACCATCAGGTTTTCGATGAAGACAAAGCCATCGTTGAGCGGCAATTTCCTGAAGACCTGCCAATTAATTTGCAGGATGAAGTTCACATCCGTGCCGACAAAAGCTCGATCACTTATCGGCAAGGGCTCGCCAAACTTGGACTTGGCCGCACCTTCACCGCGTAACCAATAAAGGCTGGACCACCTGCGTGGCGATTCCTGCGAAGCCGAGCAGTTTCCCCGTCGCCACGACAGCGAGGCGCGCTGGTAAATTTCTGGCTGCAGTTGCGCTGCAGCAGTACTGCAGCGTTGCTGCAACAGAGGCGGAGGTCGGAATCGGGCAATTTACCCCGCTGTTGCACACCAAATATGCCTGATTTTACAGGCTATTCAACATAAATTGTCATAACCCGACTATACCCGCTTTAACTCCTTTGGTGTCCGTTTTGGTGTCCGCCCGGACAACCATCCAGTTTTGTGGCGTTTTGTCGGCGGCGAGATTCATAAAGCGAACCGTAGTTTAGCTGCGTGGTCAATTAAAGGTCACTGTGGTAGTTAAACTCCGTGCTTCAACGAAAACTTGGCCAGCGAATCGCCAGCCTCCGCAAAGCGAAAAAGCTCACACAAGAGCAACTCGCCGAAGCGTTAGATTGTTCGGTTGAATTTATAAGCCTTGTTGAACGCGGCGTGAACGCCCCGTCCGTCTCTGGCTTAGAAAAGTTCGCCAAGGTTTTGAAGGTTGAGGTCAAGGAGTTGTTCACCTTTCAAAAGGAGAAGCGATGAACCTCCAGCTTCTTCAGGCAGCCATCAATGGAATGAAGCAAGCATTGGAGGCAGCAATTACCACTGCGACGTTTGGCGAACGTATTTGCGCGAATGGTTTGCAAGCGAAGGAGGCTCTCATCCGCAGCCAAAAATTAATTTTGCCTATTCATGAAGTCGTGAAGCAAAGTCTGGCGCAGGAACTTCAAACTCGGCAGCGGCAGTTTGAAATTTATCCAGTAATCGGAACGACAAGTCCCGAACTCAAAGTTTCTGGTTTTATCAAAGCAAAGAAACAAGATGTTGTGGTTTTATTTGACGGTGATGTTCCTCAACCCGAAGCAATTCAAAATGGCCCGCTGGCTGGCGAAACAGATGATGTCGGGCAACATCAAACTGAACGAGCAATTGTAATTGGAGTGCGAAGCCAAATGAGCAGCGTATCCAATAATTTCGATACTTTGATGGAACGTGCTTTTGCTGAAACACTAAATCTTAGGCTTAGGCTGCCAGCATTAACAATGGGTGAAGTTTATGTTTTACCGGTAGTGGAATATGATGACGAGCCAATGCAGAACAACCACATTATTTGGAAACGGCGACCAGTTAATGTCAGTAAGTTCATTAGGACATTCCTTGCAATTACTCATCGTGCACCCGGAGATTTACAACATGAACTCTATAAGTATGAGCGTTCTGCTTTGGTTTTAGTGGATTTCCGGCCTGCTCAACCTCGAATCTACTTGACCTTGGATGAATTGAGGGAGGATGAGCTTGTGCCTGAAAATTTTCAAGGCAACTTCGCTATGCTATCACCAGATGGTTTTGCTCGTGATCTTCTGGATTTGCACACAGCGCGGTATCCGATTCCAAATCGTCATTAGATGCGCCGAGGAAGTCATTCAGATAATTCGGATCGAAGCCATAGCGCCGCGCGATCCAAATATTCGCCTCCGTCTGGCTCATCTGAACAAGCGCCGCATCTTCTGCCGATGAGATTTGGGGAATTCCGAAGCGCTCAATGAAATTTTTTTGGTAGCACTCATATCCGCCTTCAAGTTGAAAACTTGTCAGCCGAGCATAAAAATACATCACCGAGCTGTTGAGAATTCGCTGCAATGCTCGCATTGAAATAGCCGGACCGAACAAACTAGGCTGTGGTTGGAAAACTGCATAACCATTGCAGAACAGGCTGTCGCTTTCATCCAAGAGAAAGTTTGGGCCACGACTAAATGTTTTGGTCAGCAATTTCGGGCCGAGTGCGGACATTCCTTGCGTTCTGCCCCATGCAAACCAGGCCTCGTAAGTTTTCTTGCCTTTGTCTCGTGTTGCGAGAAATTCTTGGCATTCCAGCAGATAATCGTAGGTCTTTGGGAATTGAGATTTGAGTTTATCTTCGGTGATCAAAACTGCGTTGCCGGATATTTGTTGGTAAGGACAAATCACTCGTAGACAATTGTTCCTCAATTCTGCCTCGGTATCGAAAGCAGCAATCTTGATTGCGGGGCGAGCGATTTCGCCTTCAATCTCTCTGGTCATTTCCTGTAAATTGCGAGCGAGGGTTTTGCCGCCAAAATTTTCCACGAGAAAAACCCGGTCTTTCAATGTGGCAAAACCCACACGGATTGGAGCCAGATCGCCGAGAGGGATGCCTTCCTTTTCAATACGCTGCAAGGCGGCTAAGTCTTTCTCGCAAGCCAATCGCCATTTGTCAGGCTTCAATGTTTCAAATGGAATTCGAGAAAAGCGGGTTCGCGTCAAACTTTCCTTTGTGATTTTTTCCCGTATCGAATCAAATTCAATGGACTCGCTCCTTGACCGTGTGAGAAAGAGAAGGCACGTGTAGGCGCTGGCGTTGGCGAATACTTTATTATGTCCAAAATCAACAATGCGGCGGACACCATGCTGGCGTTGCAGTTCACGCCGAACTTCAGTTCCGGCGAGCGAAGTGAATAAATTATTTTGCGTGATGACGGCCAAACATCCTTCCTTATTTAGAAAGTGTTGGGCAGCGATTGGAAACAACATCGCCAGACTGAAACTCCCGTTGGCTAATCCATTATATTTCAACGCGAGTGCCGAACGATATTCCTCTGGCAGGTTTTGCAGCTTAACATAGGGTGGATTCGTGGCAATTACATCAAAACCTTCTGGCATCCCAATCGAGTTTAGAAATTGATTCGGTTCGGTTGTGAAAAAATCACATTGATGAAGATTCAACGTCTTTCGAGGCAAAGGTCGTCGTTTAGAAGCCAAAAACAATTCGATCAGGCATTGGGCATTCGCCAAAGTTACTGGGTCACGATCAAAGCCCCAAATATGGTTTTGAAAAGAATCCTCGTAATTGATCTGCTGCTCCTCAAACAAGACCTCGGCAGCAGCAATCTGAAATGCTGCGCCGCCGCAACATGGATCGCAAAACGCAAAGTTCTTTTTTCTGAAACTGGAAGCCATTGTCATTCCTTCACGAATCAAATACTTGGCGATGAACGGCGGTGTGTAGACGATTCCATGCTCGCGGCGATGGTCTTCTGGAAATGTTGCCTCAAAAGCATCTTCGACTTGCGAAAGATCAACAAAGTCGTCTCTCCTTCCACCAAGTAAGGATAATGAAGACGAAGACCGTTGCGTGAAACTGCTTAAATAGCGATTGGAGACAAAGCCACTGGACAATTCTTGAACCGGCACGTCGTTGCGATCTGCCCATTTTTTGATGACAGCCGCTTTGATTTCGTCAGCCGAATAATCTTGAAGCAAAACCTTCACCCTCCCGGTTATGTCTGAAGGAGTTTTTTCGACTTTTGTATTTCTAGCGGCAACAATCATCTTGTTTATTCAGTCGGCGTCGTTTCAATTTTACACTTTTGTGTGATTGTGCGCGCGGAAAATTGCAGCGTCAATCCTGCATTATAGGGGGCATTTTTCGGAAGACACCATCCCCTTACGGTCGTAGAGGTCAAAATGGCGCATCCGCACCTGGGCGACAAAAAGCGACAAAAGGCGGCAACGAATTTGTCGCAATTTGTCGCCTTTGGACATGAAAAATTGTCGCAATTTGCCGCCTTTTAACGGCCCGTCGCCGCGCGAATCGCCTTTAATTTTATGGCTCGCTGCGCGTCGTCAAGGTCGTGCCTTCGGCCTCCACCTGTGACTACGCTGGCTGCGCCAAAACCGGATGGCGATTAAGATTTTGCGCGGTGCTGTCGCTGCCACTGGTGTTGAATGGCGTTGAATCCATCAATGCTTTTCAACATGAGATTTCAGGTTGGCCGGGGCATGGCCAAAAAACCTTATGAAAATTCAAGGGGTGAGGCGTCCGTGCTAAAAGCATCCGCATGGGATGCCAGGCCACACGCTCAAGATTGAGCCGCCGGTGATGAGAGCGAATGTTGTTCCACGCAAGGGGGGTGGTGGGTGCGCCAGCCCTTCGTGACGAAAGCGGCTTTGGGTTCGGAGCCAGCACAGCGGAGAATCCAAAGCCGCTTTGGTCGCGCCGATCAAGTCCCCGGAGTGACGAAACTTTGCCGGCGGAATGGAGCGGCAAACTGGGCGCAGTGCAGCGGTGGCGGAGTTCGGTCGCGAGGGTGTCCTGGGGCAAGCCAGTCTTTTGGCTGACGGTTCCTGTCCGTTGGCCGAAAGTCTGGCGCGGGGGCCGGGTGGATTTTGACGCGACGGAACGAGCACACAAGCGGAACGGAGGCCAGGTTGACGCGGAATGCAGGCGGCGAAGTTTGGTCACGACTCCGTCAACTACCGCCAAATGGAACCAAATGGAAACTAATTCAAGAAAAGTGACGATGGCTGCATTTTTTTTGAGACAAATTCCGGTTCCCGGTGTAAAAATAATGGTGTGGACGAAAGTTCACCTGTGCGGTTTGTTCTTTGATACTTGTTTGTGAGGGTCACGACCGTGACTCATAAAAAATACGAACAAGAGACACCTGTGAAAAAATAGCGACAAGGTGATTACGATGACATGCGCCCCAAGCATTGCGAATTAAAACTAAACTATTAAAAAATTAAAAAGCAACCAAGGATGGCGTGGAACACGAACGGATCAAAACTGCGCACGAATAATCTGATTTAAGTCTCGGACAAAAAATAAATATCAACGACGGTCTTCTCTCCAGCCCGGCCAATTTTCCATTGGGCGGGTTGTGCTTTTCTGCCAAGCAAGTCTTCTTGAACTCACCGTGCTGAAACCGCGTGGTGGTGGCGTGTCCGTTTGGTCACGTCGCCGCCACGCCCAAAAGCATGAGTGACGTTGTAAAAATTCATACCGCCGTTGAGGTCGCGGCATTATTGGGCAAGGACTACAAAACGGTCCTCAGCCTGATTAAGCGCGGTTATCTGCGGGCGCTGCCCGGTCTCCGCCACAAGCTGGTGACTGACGCGGAATTGAACCGCTACCTGGGCGTCCAGCCGGCGGCGACGGCCATTCCTGCCCAAACTCCGCCCGCCCGTCCAGCGGGAATGGTTTTAACCAAGGACAAATCGCCGGTAGGTCCGGCGGCGAAGGTCGTGGCGTCCCTGTCGCGTAGTAAGCCAATCGGAACAAAATGAAACAACAGCAAGCAGTGGAATCCTTCCTGGCAGGCCGCCGCGTG
>Ga0182015_10003659_pt1 | contig 17017 bp, 16 predicted proteins | sample 712P3MmetaG_FD_120478 | JGI IMG/M metagenome (GOLD analysis project Ga0182015, IMG submission 120478) | Permafrost microbial communities from Stordalen Mire, Sweden - 712P3M metaG | ecosystem: Environmental > Terrestrial > Soil > Wetlands > Permafrost | place: Sweden: Stordalen | collected... | reverse complement strand
GGGCAGAGCGTCGGGCACGGCGGACCGGCGAAAAAGATCAGGGCAAAGTAGCCGCTTGCGATCGAATCGGGCGATATTCTGGCTGTTACCGTCAGAGTATAAGCGCTGCCTGGAGTGACAGCGAAAATAGACGGAGCATTGATGTAGGTGGATTGTGCCGAGGTCGCAGAAACACTCAGGTACGCGCCATTCCCGTCCGAGCCTGGTTGCACGGAGGCGGTACCGCTGGGATCGATGCCCCATCCGGCCAGTCCTTTCGAAAAATCGAAACTCGTATGGTTGCCGGAATCAGCATAGTGGAAGGAATACACGCCCATGTTGTTGGTGCCCTGACTGCCACACATGTTGACGCAGATCTGGATGCCGGCAGCGGCGAGTGTAGCCGGAACAGTACGTGTGAGTGTGTATGTTGCTACGATTCCAGGTCCTGCCGTGGGCTGCATGGTTACGCTGATGGGTGCTGAGGCGATGCCATTCCCCTGAGTGTCCGACAGCTTCCCACTTAGCTGAGAGGGAGTGACGCTGAGGGAAAGGCTGGGCCGCGGCCGCGTGTACTGGTCGATGAGCCAAGTAAAAGTATAAGGAGTGGTTTCGGGCAACAAGTGCATTGGATAGTTCATCCAAGATTGGAAAATCGCTTGGTCTGGCTGCAGGTTGGACAATTCATATTCTGTGAAGAATCGTTCAGCGCGGTTCGTCCACCGCTCATCCGATGAATCGGTCACGAATCCATCGTAGATTATGCCGAGTAATATGCCGCGCTGGGATGTTTCCACCCTCAGGGAAACTATGTCGCTCATCCAGGTCGGATAGATTTGGTTAGTATCCGAGTCGAAAAAGGCAAGCTTGCTGCCCGTAACTGCCTCGAACGTATCCATCCACGCAGCATATCGCTGCGCCCAGTCGGTCGCAGGCAAGCCAGGAACGGGTTCAGTATCCCCAACTATCAAGCTCGGAAAGGCGGTTTTCAGGACGTCGAGACTTGTAAGGATATTGGTGGCAATTTGCTGGGCAGACCATTTGCATGCGCCCGAGCCGTTATATATGTTGCCGTAGTAGAACGGCTCATCTAAGTCAACATATTCCAAAGTTCCGCCATTCGCTTTGATCCTGTCCACAATGAACTGAGCACTCTGGCCGTTAAAGCCTTCGATTCCCGCGCCACAGCTGCCGGTGGGCGTAAGGGGGCCGAACTCTAGCGCCAACGCGATATTGTGCTGTTTGAGAAAAGAGAAAATCTGTTGGAATTGAGCGTCAGAGAAGGCTCCAGCCGGCCCACCAAAAGGCACAGCATAAAGTTTTGTCAACTCCGGTCGAAAATTCCCCATAGTACCGGTTGAAAAGTCCCCCACCCAAAAATGAGCCCAAGTCCGACCAACGAGTGGCACCAGGGCGGTGATGTTCAAAGGCTTCCTTTCTTTCATAACTGGTTAGTCTGTGGAACGGCCCGGAGCAGTCAAGGGCGCGCTGGTTTTGCGCGGCGCAGCGGACCCTGGACGGCGAGGACCGTTCTGCAAGCTGTCGGGAGAAAGAAAGGGAGCCGCTCGCCCGCTGTCCTGATCGGCTTGGGGAAACAGGCCAGCTTTTCGCCGGTCCTTCAACCGGTAACTTTCACCTCGGATGTTGATGGTCGTCGAGTGGTGCAGCAGTCGATCCAGAATAGCGGTCGCGATGATCGGATCGCCAAAAATGGTGCCCCAATCTCCGTAACTCTTGTTGGAAGTCAGGATGATGCTGCCGCGCTCGTAACGAGCGCTGACCAGCTGAAAGAAAATGGTTGCTCCCATATCGTCCAGCGGCAAGTAGCCCATCTCGTCGATGATCAGAACTTTCGGCGCCAGGTAGACTCGCATGCGTCGATCCAGTCGCCCTTCGCGATAAGCGCGTCCGAGATCGGTGACCAGATCATGCGCTGTCATGAAGTAGGCTCCGAAGCCGGATTGAATGGCGGCTTCGGCCAGGGCTACACTGAGATGCGTTTTCCCAACACCCGGTGGTCCAAGAAAAACAACATTGCTGGCCTCGTGAATGAATCGCAGAGAACGCAGTTCCTGAATCTGCCGTTCATCGATCGAAGGTTGAAAGCCGAAGTCGAACTGGTCGAAGTTTTTCAAGAACGGCAAGTGCGCCAACTGCAGACGAGCCCGAAGATAGCGACTCCGTCGCGCGTCCACTTCGCAGCTCAGCAGTTCATCCAGGAAATCGGCATAGCTCGGCTCTTTCTTGGAAGCCTGCTCTAGCAAACTTTCCAGGCGCGCTTCCACCGCCTTCAGACCCAGTCCATTGAGAGCCGTCTGTAATCGCTCGATGGGAGTCATCGCCGGCCTCCCATCGCCGCACTCTCATAGGCTGCCAGCGGACGGATCTCCACCACCGGTGCGGTGTCTTGAAGGTGGATCAGAATCTTGTGTTCTTGCCGTGCACCCAGCGGAATCCCGCGATGATGTTCGGGCTGAGTCACCACTAAGTGCTTTTGCCGAGCCTGGCCGTGAGCTGCGATCCGATCGCTGCCATAGTGGACCTCCACATTACTGCCACGCTCGCGTACCCACACCGATCGCCCCGCGTATGCCCAAGGCACCGAGTAGCGGCTGCCTTGCCAGGACACGTAAGCGTCGCGTGCCACTTTGCGCAGCTCGTCATCGACGTAGGGATAGGGCGGTTGTCCGTCCAGTGACTGCAGGTTCAACTGATCCACATTCCAGCGCGCGGCCACCGATTCGTGCGTGGTTCCGTGCACTCGCCGGTTGGCTACTTCCCACACCCACGCTCGTAAGTGAGCGTTGAGGTCGCTCAGACCGCTCGGCTCTCGGCCTTGTAATCCGCATAGGAAGTTCCGGCGGATGTACTTCACGCCGGATTCCACTTTGCCTTTGGTCTGGGCCCGATACGGTCTGCAGAGCCGCGGCGTGAAACCCCAGTAACGCGCGAAGTCCAGAAACACCGGGTTCCACACAATCTCGCCGCGCTCGTCAGTTTCCAGCCAAACGGTTTTCATGCGGTCATAGAGAATCTCCTCCGGCACGCCGCCCAACTGCCGGAAGGCTTCCTCGTGCATCCGCAGCAGCGTCCCCAGCTTTTGGTCCAGCGCTGCTTCGGCCATCATCGTCCGGCTGTAACCCAGCGTAAAGGCGAAGCCCCATAGTTTTCGTTCTTCGCCATTGATCGTTACCGTTCCAAGATGGCCCCAATCTACTTGGGCTTGCTTACCTGGCGGTGTTTCGAACCGCCGCACAGCCACGGTGCGCGCCGCTTCCCGCTGCGGCCGCAGCCAGTCGGTCAATAGCGTATATCCGCCTAAGTAGCCTCGCTCGCGCAACTCCCGCAGCAACACTTGCCCGTTCCACACGCCAGCCTGCGTTCGTTCCCGTAAGTACCGTTGGAACGGGTCCAGTTTGCCCGGTTGTTTTGCTCGCGGCCCATACACCGGCACACCTTCGGGACGGATCAGATACCTACTGATCGTCTTGCGATCGTAGCCCGTTAGCCGGCTGATCGCCCGAATGCTCAGCCCTTGTCGCTTCAGCTCCTCAATCTCCTGCACGTCTTTCCCCCTCAACACTGGCCGGCACCTCCTCTTTCCAGAGTCGGTTGCCGGGTTCAACCCTTGTCAGGGGTGGGGGATTTTTCGTTTGGCACTATGAGGATTTTTGCACCGGCGCTGACAGTTTAAAGACCGACACATGACTGGCCGCTTGCTGCCACGTCGCTCCGGGAGCGAAAAGATTCATGTAATCCGTTGGGCCACTATAGCTAAAGCGACCTGGGAACGCCTGCCGGTTGATATCGTCGAGCGGAGCAAACCAGATCCGAGCCGACTGGCCATATAGGAGGCCGGTTAGCGCCGCACCAAGTAGACCAAACCGACCTATGACGCGACCATCTCTGAACGATTCATTGGCGAATTGGAATGCTGGGTGAAGTGGCAGCGCTGGCGCCTTGAAACTGAATCGCGACAGGGAAGTCACCCACTGGTAAATTTGGGACCACGATGTTGATCTGAAACAGCCCGACGCCCACCAACCCGGCATATTGGACCATTGTTGGCTGCCCACCGATAGCCACCTGAACTGGACTCGAAAGCGTAGTGGGCGAGCTGATCACAGTCCCACTAGGAGAAACACCAAAACCGGTACCATACAGCGATATGTTGTCGCCCGGACTTGCTCCACGAGTACCCGGTGCCTTGGTCGGATCACCGACAATTGTGGCATCGGGGAAAACGGCCGCTACATAAGTCGAGCCTGATGCATTGTAGGTGAACAGTGCGGGATCGTCGACCTTCGAGTTTGCCTGGGCCGATCCATTGATCTGAACATTGTCGCGCACGACCGTGACGGCTACGGCCTGGCCTGTGTGAATCGCAGAGGGCGCCTGTACATTCAATTGCGTCGGACTTATGTAGTACACAGCTGCGGGCGCGCCGTCGATGTTGACACTTACCCCGTCCAGCATTGTCGGCAACTGCGAACCATTGAAATCAGACGGCTGCCACGTTTTGGGGCTGAGATGTGCCTTCAGCCTAAACGTGTAGGTCATGGACGGTGGGACCACTGAGTCATCGGGCAATGAAAGTTATTGCGGACCAGACAATGCTTAATCTCGTTTCGTCCTGAAATGACCGATGGAGAGCACCAACAAACACACTAGTCCCGACCAGAGTGCACTCGGCTCAGGCACGGTGGCCGCCGAGACAGTAGCATCGGCGCTTGTGCTCAACACATTCACAGCTCCCGAGGTGTCGTACGAAACAACGATCAAATTCCCAGTTGGGTCTTGAGTCAACAACGGCGTTAATAGGTCGGGGCCTGTTAGTTGGATGCTCAACTCCGATCCTGAGTTCCCGGTCAACTGGGCGGGCAAATTCAGATTGATGTCGAACGACAGGGTCGAGGCAAACTTAAGCGCTTCGCCGTAGTCGTTCAAAGCAGTCGAGTTCATAATCGTCAGATTGTTTGCGTCCAGACTTCCGGACGAACCACCGTCGAAGAAGTTAAGCGGTGATGCCGGCTCCAGTACGCCCGGCGGTCCGATCTGAAAGTTGGTGATTGAAACCGATGCCGGATCGGCGTTGAGTCCCGGATTGAATTGAAAATAGATACCGCCATCCTGCCCCACAAGGGTACTGGTATCCACAGTTACATCGATCGTGGAACCGAAGGAGGCGCGCGTCAAAGTCGCCATGCACGCGGCGGCGATGAAAACGCTTCTATGGAGGAAAGAGTGAGTCATAGCAAGGCTCCTTATTGAGGTTGCCCCGAATATGTCTTCGGAATGAAACCGATACGTGTTTGCGACGGATCGGCAAATTGAACGGAGAACATGGCTGACGCGCCCGGTTCGAGCGGAAGATTGCTCCACGTGTAAAACGGACCGGATGCAACCGTCCCGCTCGCGTTCAAAGCGGTGACTCCCGGTGTGAGGCTCGCGAGCACTGTCGAAAGCGGCCCATTGATCGCTGCGCTCGAGATGTTCTTAATCGTCACGACACCGCTATAAATCCTGGTCCTCCGGTCGTACGTAAATGGCGTTGTCGTTATCTGAACAAGGTTGGAAACGTCGGTGGACTGGCCAGCTTGCGCGACATGCAATGTGATCTCGCGCTGACCAATGTTGCCGCTCGCGTCGACGATCTTCAGCAGGTAAGCAAAATCGCCCGCCTCCGTCGGGGTTCCGAAGATCGCCGCAACGGTTTGCGGGTCTCCGAAGTTGTTGAACCCCGTCGTCACCAGCGATAGACCTGCCGGCAAGGTAGAGCGGGTGGGGTTCGGCCCTCTTGGATCGGCCAACAACGTCACCGCGAAGGGCGCCAGGAACACCGGCCCAGACACATCCAGGTTGGCTTGGTAAAGATTGCCTGTTGTGGCCGCCGGCAGAGGACCAAATGTGACAAACAGGGCTAAACTGCCGGGGGGCGCAAGCAGGTGCGCAAAAGCCTCGCTCAACAGCGCGTTCCCCGCTGCATCTTGAATTCGCGCATCGAAGGGCATGTCGCCGTCCTCGCGCGGTATTCCGGCGAGGGTTGCGGTCGGGTCAGCCGGCGAAATCGACAAACCCACAGGAAAGGGCCTCGCCGGTGTAATTGTGTAAGGCCGCGTCCCGCCCGAAATTAAAAGCGGGGCCGCGCTCGTCTGATTCAGGACCAGCCGCTGGGATTGGTATCCCGGAAATCGATTCCAAATGGCCAGAGGACTGACATGCCAAGTGGCTGGGAAATCGCCAAAATTGCCAACCGAGTCGGTGGCACGAACGGAGAAAGAGTAAGTGCCGATGCTAAAAGCACTACCGGTGAGATTGCAACCCACGGGTTCCGCACGCGTGTCCAGAGCGTTGAAGTCGGAGAGCGACATTGCGTCAGGCAATGGCGGCGAGCCCGGGGACAGTGTGCACGACCACGGCGGAACGCCACCCGAATATTCAGCGAAGTCGCTATAAAAAGTCGCGCGGGTCCCATCGGGAAACAGCTCGTCCGAGCCATATCTGGGCGCGAGGACGAGAGGAACGGGAGACTTGCCAGCAGTGAAGAGATTGAAACGAAATACCGCGGTATTCGGGATCGGTGCTGAGTCCGTCACATCGACGGAAATTCCGTAAACCGAATTCGTGACGTATGTCGGCGTTCCAACGATGCCCACGTTGGGGTCTATGTGGACCCCCGGCGGCACGCTACTATCCAGATCCAATTTAAAGTGATACGGCGGAGTCCCGTTTGCGATGTTCAGCGGCGTGCTGAATGCCTGCCCGCCTATGGCCGTTATCAGCCGAGGCGACAGGAGTCGAAGCCGGATGACGTTCAGACCGTATCCGGCGACGAAATTAGATCCTCTGGCGTCCGTGATTTCGAGCGCGAAGTTGTATTGACCGGAGGTGCCGAGCGCCGGTGTGCCCTCGAGGGAGCTGGCTGCCGTATTGAAGGTTACGCCGGTTGGCAATGACCCGGAGAAAAGATGGATGCTGTAAGGCGGGGTTCCGCCCACGCCCGAGATTGGAATCGAAAAGGTCTGTCCCTCCGAGATCTGCGACGGCAAGTACTGCACCGTGAACTCGATGGGCGTAAAACCGAAACTTACTGGGTGAGCGACGGTTTTGCCCGCGCAAATCCGTAACTTCGATCAAAGTGGCGAACGGAGTTTCCGTTGCTATCCCGCTCGGCGCGATTCCAAATAATGAGCCTTGTCCTGGGCCGATGAAGGAAGGCACATCAGGATATGTTCCGACTTGAAAGCCCGGGATCGGCGTGGCCCCGGAAGCAAGTGAGAACTGGTATGGAGGCGTTCCGCCCGTGGGCGTAAAGGTAAACGCCCACAATCGCTGACCGGCAAGTCCAAAATTCCCGAACGGCTGAAAATCGAGCGGCTGGCCGGTATTCGGTTGACATTGGCTCAGCGCGAACACAGGTAGCATGCAACACAATATCGCGACTTTTGAGATAACGCGTCCGTTTAAAATACGCCATATTCCCTCCATGCCTATACCTCGCCTCCTTCAGCCATAGACAAAAACTTCAAACTCATTACGGCTCAAACCAGGTCGACATTCAAACGAGCGCGCAAGACTCGCGAAACTCCGGACGGCCCGAACGACCACTGAAATGCCATCTGCACCACCAATATCGCGGCTCCATTGCCTCAGCGGTAGCTTTTCTGTAGACTAACGAGCAAATGCCCGCTTGGATGCGGATCGCCGCGCTTTTGATTGGCGCTACGGTATTCGCGCAAACTCGTACGCCTCAACTGACCTGACCGGGCTTTTTTGTACCAGTCGAACAGAGAGACTGAATGGGACAGCGGAGTTAGGGAGAAAGAAGTTAATGTTATAGGACCCACTCCACCGGGAGCATCCACATAGGACCCGCCTCCGCCAAACGTCGTCGTCGGTAGATCCGTGTTGATTTCGGCTGAGGGAAAGATCCCGTACGCTGGCCCCAGAGAACTCGCGTAGGTGGGCGTCGAGAGCCCGAAGAGGACGCCAGTCAGTGCGACCAATTGTACCGCTCGTCCGCCGGGGCGAAAGCCGCGGTACAAAACCACACACGCGCTGCCGAAAACCAAAACGATGAGCATAGACGGTTCTGGAACGGCATTGGCCGAGTCCAGCGGATAGCTGTATCCGTCCGCGCTCGTTAAGGTGATGCCAGGAATCGGCGCACCATCCGCATTGGTAATCAGGATATCGGTGAGAGTTATCGTATCACCGAAATTCGCCGTCGCGGTTCCGCTGATCAGTGGGGTTCCCATCGGCGCTGCCGTCGCGTATATTCCGTTAGCATAATCGAACGCTTGCAATGTTAGTGTTGTCGTAATGGGACCTGAGCCGAACAGCTCCGCGTAGCTAAGCGTAAACGTATTCAGTGATTGTCCGCTCTTCCCGTTCTGCTCACATTGTGTCTGGAGGTTCGCAGTTCCTTGGGGAAGAGAGAGGTTTGCGCAGAACTCGGCGGTAAGGGAAGGGCTATTGGAGCTCAGGCTCCCAGCTACAGAAAAGACATAGTTGATATCGTAGACCCCGGTCCCTCCCGAGACGGTGATCGAGTCGGTGTTTGTGGCCTGGGCGAGGGCTAGGTCGGTAATGAAAGGCACACCGTTCACCACGGAATAAATGAACATGTCGGGTCGATAACCCGTCAAGGTAGCCGAAGCGTCCAAATGCCACGCGTCGGCGGAAGCCGTGGCAGATGCACTGCTGCTGAACACTTGTGACGAGCTACCAGGATTAGGCGTGGTCTTGTCTAGGCTGCTACTGGAGGTCGTTGTTCCGCTCGTAGTGGAACAGTCGTTGGCGAGCAAAGCGCCCAAGTTCGTGTTGCCATCGCTGATCCAACAGTTCCCGGCTAACGTGACAATGGAGGCATGGCAGGCAACCACGGACAGTGAAGCGATCAGTAGACGCCATACAATTCGGCCGGGCATTCAGAACCTCCGTATCTAGTCAGTATGCGGCTGAGGCCATTAGGCTGTCATCACCAAAATTGGTGATAGAAACGGGCCATCCGACAAAACGTCCTTGAGCCTTACTCCGCCCGGTTCGGTTTCAAGCAGTATACACGAACCTGTTTCACAACGGTAATCGATTCCCCCCAGTCTCGCCGTCGAATGTCATACCTCCAAGTTAAATGCCCATTTTGAGCGCGACCTCTTCTCCACCGTACGCACGGTACTAACCGTTATCTCACCGCCCTACCTTTTTTATCCGCAGGAAGCGCATTTGGTGAAGTAGAATTGTTCCACGTCCATGTCCCTTACCGCTGGAACCCGCCTGGGACCCTACGAGATCCTTGCGCTGATTGGCGCGGGAGGCATGGGGGAAGTGTACAAGGCCCGTGACGCGCGCCTGGACCGGGAAGTGGCTATCAAGATCCTTGGGGAAAGCTTCAGCGAGCGCTTCGAAACCGAAGCTCACGCCATAGCCGCGCTCAACCATCCTCATATATGCGCGATCCACGACGTTGGCCCCGACTATCTGGTAATGGAGTACATCGCGGGCGAGACTCTAGATGCCCGCATCCAAAGGGGCCCACTTCCCCCCAACGAGGCCCTCGCGATCGCAATTGAACTTGCTGGAGCGCTGAGCGCGGCGCACCGCAAAGGCATCGTGCATCGCGACCTTAAGCCCGGCAACATCATGCTCACCGACACAGGAGCAAAGCTGGTCGATTTCGGTCTTGCTAAGTATCAGAAGCCCGTACCAGCCGATGAAGGCACCCGGACGATCAGTCTTATTGGCGCTCCACAGGTGGTTGGCACGCTGCCTTACATGTCTCCCGAGCAGTTGGAAGGTAAAGAGGCGACCGCACGCAGCGACATCTTTGCGTTCGGCGCTGTTCTCTATGAGATGGTCACGGGCCGGCGGGCGTTCCGGCGCCAAACTGCAATCGGCTTAGAGGGTGGGGCGCGTGAGGAGCCTGGACCGCTCCACGAGTTCGTCAAGGATGTGCCGGAAGAATTGGAGCGCATTGTCCGGCACTGCCTGCGGAAGCGTCCCGAGGAACGATATGCATCCGTAGCTCACATTGAGCAGGAACTGCAGGAATGCCGTTCGCTCGTCACAGGAGCGCCAGATGCCATTAATCATAGGTTGCTCATACGGCAAATCAAGCGCCCTAGCGTCGCGATTCTTGTTCTGCTCGTTTTGCTTGCACTGGGAAGTCTCTTGGCCTGGTGGTCCCACCGCGTGTCCAGAGCCCGGTGGGCGCGAGACCAGGCGCTCCCCCGAATCGCGCAATTGATAGATCAGGAAAAAGTGGCCGAGGCTTATGCTTTAGCGGTTGAGGCTGAACGGTACATCCCAAATGACCCGATCCTCCGCAAATATTGGCCTGATATCTCGTGGGACGCCTCTATCGCGACCACACCGTCAGGTGTTTCCGTGTTCCATAGGAACTACAATGCTACCGGTAGAGCATGGCAGTTTATCGGGCGATCGCCGATCGAGAAACACAGATTTCCTTTAGTGGATTCGGAGTGGAAGTTCGAGCTAAAGGGACATGCAACTGTGCAGCGCGCCACCTTTCCAGACAACCCTTTGCAGGTGACGATGATCGAAGAAGGCAAAGCTCCTTTTGGAATGGTTCACGTAGAGTTCGCCGGCTCCGTATCTCGTCAGGGCCGGCCAGTCAGGCTTTATGGCGTTCCAGGCTATGAAGGCATGTCAGCGGTTCCGCTGCGCGACTATTGGATTGACAGCTATGAAATCACAAATAGACAGTTCAAAGAGTTTCTCGATAAACGAGGCTATCAGAAAAGGGAGTATTGGAAGCAAGAGTTCCGCAAGGACGGCCACGCGCTTTCCTGGGAGGAAGCGATGGCATTATTCCGGGACCGAACGGGCAGACCCGGCCCGGCCACATGGGTGGAGAGCGAGTACCCACGAGGCGAGAATGACTTTCCGGTCACAGGTGTGAGTTGGTTCGAAGCAGCGGCTTACGCCGAATTTGCAGGCAAAATGCTTCCCACGGTTTATCACTGGGTCATCGCCGCGTCACTCCCGAACAGCGCCAGCATAATACCTGCGAGCAATTTTGGTGGACTGGGACCGGCTCCGGCGGGAAAGTACCGAGGTATGAGCTCGTTCGGTGCCTACGACATGGCCGGCAACGTGAAGGAGTGGTGCTGGAACGAGGCGAACTCTGGCAAACGGTACGTCATGGGCGGCGCCTGGGACGAGCCAACTTATATGTTCAATGATGCTGATGCCCGCTCGCCATTTGAGCGCACCGCCAATCTTGGATTCCGGACCGCGAAATATTTTCCCAATGATGGAGGGATTAAGGCGGAGATCCTGTGACATTTCAAGCACGGAAGTTCGCCCGGGAAAGGCCCGTTTCCGATCAACTGTTCCAGGTGTACAAGAGTTTTTATTCGTACGACAAAACACCCTTGGAGCCCGCGATCGAATCCACCCAACAGACAGGCGTCTGGAAGCAGCAGAAGATCACATTTGCCGCGGCCTATGGGAACGAGCGAGTTGCAGCGTATTTATTCCTTCCTAACAAAGCATCCCCGCCGTTCCAAACAGTAGTGTACTTTCCCGGCGCAGCAGCCATTTTCCTTCGATCTAGCGGAGATGCACCGCAATCCGACGTTTACGATTTTTTATTAAGAGTGGAAGGGCCGTGATGGTTCCCCTATATAAGTCAACTTATGAGCGCGGGGACGGGCTCACCTCGGTTTACCCTGATACCACCACTTCCCACCGCGATCACGTCATCGCCTGGTCCAAGGATCTCGGCCGATCAATCGACTATCTCGATACTCGTCCAGAGATCGATCACGACAAAATCGCCTACGAAGGCGCTAGTTGGGGAGCCGCCATGGGATCGCTATTTCCCGCAGTAGAGAATCGCATCAGAGCCTGTTTGCTGATTTCGCCTGGGTTCTACTTGCAAAAGTCTTTACCGGAGGTGGACCAACTCAACTTCGCGCCGCGGGTGAAGGTTCCGACTTTGATGTTGAATGGACGTTTTGATTACATCTTCCCTGTCCGGAGTTCGCAGGAGCCGATGTTCCGCCTGCTAGGGGCTCCTGACGAACAGAAACGCCGCGTTGTTTACGACAGCGGCCATGACATCCCCAGGAACGAGATGATCAAAGAATCGCTTGACTGGCTGGACCGCTATCTAGGTCCGGTGAAATAGGAAAATTGGTGCCGACCGCGTTAGAGTGCAAATGCCTTCCCGCCATCTCCTGGCAAATGCCTATGAAAGTCCCAATCAGTTGCCGCGTCGTAAGTCGGTTCGTATGAGGAGTTCGCAAAGGACGATTTCCTTGTCAAGGGTCGTGCGTGGCTCACTTGATCGTTCACCTAATTTCAGCCATTCAGGACAGGGGAAGTTTGCAGTCTACGCGAACCGCCCAAACTTTGTCATCACCAAAATTGGGGATAAGAGTTAGAGCCGCCGAAATGGCATCATCCGGAGTACAAGCGAGATCAGCTCGCCTTGCCGGCCAGTGTTGGTCTTTGACAAAATGCTCCGGACTTGACTTCGTACCGTCTCGATCGAAACACCGGTCTCGTGAGCGATTTCTTCGACGCTACGCCCAAGCACCAAACGTCCTGTTACTCGCGCTTCTGCCGGGGTCAAGGAGAACAACTCGCGCAATATCGCGGGATCGGGTTCCAGTTCCGACTCGCTGTCCATCACCAAGACGGCTGCCGCAGGCTGCGACGTCCCCAGAGGCAATGCGCCGAAATTCGGGACATTCATTACCAGTACTCGATAGGCGGCCTTGGGCGACGGTCGCCTTGCTTCAATGTGCCGAACCGGCAGGCCGTCGCCGCGAGCAATTTCGCCGATGGCTTCTCGGAGCTTCTGCTGCTGGGATGATGACAAGACGATTCGCCCGTCCTCAACCGCTAACCCATCCCGCGACGCGATCATCTCGCGTGCAGCCGCATTCGCATACAGAATGCGGCCCTCCGCATCCGTCAGAAAGAACGGGTGTGGATACCGGTCCAGGTGACCGGTGAACGTTGCAAGCTCTGCTCGCATTGCAGCAGACTCCCCGTGCAGGATAGCCGCTCGCCGAAGATGGGGTAGTAGAGTCCGCAAGAGGGAAAGTACGTGCTCGCCACAAGGCCCTTGCTCCCTACTGCGCTGCACGGTAAGACCCGAAACGCCGGCATTTGTTCGGAGAATGACTCCGCCGCAACCGCACACGATTCCTCGCGGGCCATACCATTCGCGGTAGGCGGCGCTCTTCTCGAATTCCTCTTGCGGACACAAATCCGTGGTCGTCCGTACCTCGCCCTCCGCAAGCCGAGAATCAGCGCCCCAGGGATCCGTCGCTGCGTACCGCTCTATGTAGAGACGAATCTCCTCCTCTTTCCAGCCATGCCAACACACGACCTTCCATCCCGCCAATCCAGCACCATTCAGGATCAAAGTCCCTCCTTTACTTCCAGTCGCTTCTACGAACGCTTCCAGAAAAACCTGCCAGCGTGATCTGTCGGATACAGCGTCGTAGATCAAATCAATTAGCTCCAAGACAGTCCGCATAGGTAAAAGTCCGCTTCTATATCCGACGAAAGGGCGCCATCCGCAGTACCAGGGAAATTAGCTCTCCTTGCCGACCGGTATTGGTCTTCGATAAGGCTCTTCGCACTTGACTCCGCACCGTCTCAATCGAGACTCCAGTCTCGTAGGCGATCTCTTCTACGCTGCGCCCGAGCACCAACCGTCCCGTCACGCGGGCTTCCGCCGGCGTCAAAGCGAACAACTCTCGCAGAATAGTCGGATCAGGTTCCAGTGACGACTGGCTGTCCATCACAAAAACGGCCGCGGCGGGCTGCAACGTGCCTAGCGGCAACGCACCGAAACTAGGCACGGCCATCACCAGCAAGCGGTACGGCGGCTTTCCAGACGGCCGTGGCACTTCGACGTGGCAAAGGGGTAGGCTCTGTCCGGTCCCAACTGCAGCAATGGCGTCTTGCAATTTCCTCTCAACAGACGATGCCAGGTTCATTCGCCCACCGTCAATCTCTAAACCGTCCCGCAAAGCACTTATCTCGCGCGCAGCCGCGTTCGCGTACATGACGCGGCGGTCAGCATCGGTGAGAAGGAACGGATGGGGATAACGGTCTAGGTGACCGGTAAAGGTTGCTAGTTGTGAGCGCATTGCCGCGTGATCGCCGTGTAGGAGAGCCGCTCGACGAAGATGCGGCATGAGCACCCGCAAGAGTGAAAGTACACTCGCGCCGCACGGCCCCTGTTCTGTACCTCGCGCCACGGTAATCGCGGAAGTACCCGCGTCTGTCCGAAGAATCACTCCCCCGCAGCCACAAACGATGCCACACGGCCGATAGAACTCCCGGTAGGCCACGCTCTTTTCAAAGGTGTCTTTCGGACATAGTTCTTCGGTCGTGCAGACCTCGCCCTCGTTCAACCTATCGTGGATGCCCCAAGGGTCGCTCGCCGCGTAACGTTCCATGTACAGACGAATCTCATCGTCCTTCCAGCCGTGCCAACAAACTATCTGCCACGTGCCCAACGCGGAGCCGTTCAGCGCCAATGTGCCACAGTTGCTTCCCGTTGCTCGCACGCAGGCTTCTAGAAAAATCTGCCAACGCGACGCATCGGGCACAGCATCATAGATCAACCCGATCAAACGAAGGGTGGTGGTTGTTTGGGTGTCGAGCATGGCTAAGAACCCCTTGAATCTATTCTGATTCCCCAACCCAAGGCGCGCGGGTTGTTATTCGCCGGTTCTTTGATTATAATTCAGTAAACATTCAGGTGATGTTCCGAGTTCTGGTTCTCACCCTCTCGGCCATGCCTTCAGGCCGCCGAAGCGGCGGGGGTCCAGACCGGAGTAAAATATACATAGTATGGCGCTTGCAGCAGACCCGTTAACGGCAGCGGAACGCGCCCGGCGAACACGCGTTTACGAAGAGGCGTTAGCTTCCGTGCGCCTTGAAGGTTTTGAGCTCGATGAGCAAGTGAAAGCAATCTACCAGCGATACATCATTGGAGAGTTGACGCTAGCCGAAGTAGGAAGCGTGATCGATGAGCTCAATGCCCGAGAATTCCGACCCGTATCTCTATCCCGGAACGAACGTCCGTCCTTAAGAACCTGCGCGATCTCACCGATTCGGAACTACTAGAGCGCTTCGAGGCACGCCAGACGCACCGACGGATCGCGGAGTTGATCGACAAACCCCTTTTGGGAGGATTTGATGTCGTGCACCTAAAAGCGATCCATCGGCAGATCTTCCAAGATGTGTATGAATGGGCGGGGAAGTTTCGGACTGTGAACATGTCCAAGGCGAGCCATCTCTTCGGACTTGCTGCATTCCTCGAACCCGCGATCCAGGAAATTCTGACAAAACTGGCGACCGAGAAGTACCTTGTTAATCTCGATGCCGAAATTTTCTCCGACCGTGCCGCTTACTTTATCGGTGAACTCAATGCTGCGCATCCTTTTCGGGAAGGCAATGGCAGGACGCAACGTGAGTTCATTCGACAGCTCGGAATGACGGCGGGCCACTACATCGACTGGAGGGCCACGACTGCCGAAGAAATGATCGAGGCTTCACGCTTAAGCCATGTCAGCGGTGATTCATCCCAATTCGCCGAATTGATTCTAAAGTGCGTCCGAAGGCTTGAGTGAATCTGATTCTTTGGTGAGCTTTCGGCAAGGCTGCCCAGAAGTGATTATCCACCTGACGAAGCAACTCAACAAAGGCCGAAACTCTCAATGTACAGAAATCGTGCAACCGTTAGGGCTACTGACGGTGCCTACGGTCGCGACGACGGCTGCGTTTCCCGTCGCGATGCCCATCGGAACACGCACGTTGATTTGAATCGCCCTTACCACCAGACCAGGGGCCGCTCCTGCATATGGAATTTGGGCGCTCTGTGCCCCTATGGTCACCTGAATAGGCAAAGCTGGTGCCGGCCATGACGTTGATGACACGATTGTCCCGTCTGCCGCAGCCGGACTCAGCACTCCCATGCCTGTCGCATACAGCACCACAACCGAACCCTGAGGCGCTGGACTGGACGCCGAGTTCAAGCTGTTGTCCTGATTCAGCGCGACCAACTGCCCTTTCCCCGAACCATCGGCTGTAAAGAAGCCCGGGGTAGCATTTTGCACAGGTACCGAGAAAGGCGGCGTGCGAGCAACTAGGTTTTCCACCTGTACCTGCACAGCCGCCTTGCCGGCGATTTCGTATAGGACGACAACCGCAAGTTGGTTGGGATATGCGTAGATCACCGGAGCCGGAGTGTTGTCGATCCAGACGCGAGCGCCAGCCAATTTGTTGGTCATAACGCCGTCCCAAATCTGGGCGGAGTAGGGAATCTTCGGGCCAACACTCGTTCCGAACACCGCAATAATCTCGCCAGGAGAGATCGCGCCGCCCTGGTAGCTTGCGGCGTTTACGATTCCGTTCGTGGGCAATTGAGGACCCGGATCGCCGACCGCGATAATGACGGGAACTGTCTTTGAACTGGCGGACAGGCTTATCGTGAGATCGCCTTGGTAGGTTCCGTCCGGAAGCCCCGAGGGATCCATCGTTACAGTCAGAGTCGCGGTTGCTGAAGCAGTGGAAGGCGTAACTGTGAGCCAGTTACCTCCGGATTGCGTCACCGCATTGACCGTCATCGGGCCGCTGGACGACACCGTGACTGAAACTGAGGGCGGTGTTGCTGAATTTGACGGAAAGACGTAGCTTAGACTGGCCGGATTCGGATCTGCGGTTTGCGCGCCGTAGTTAGCTGCGACAATTAAAACCCAGAGGCATATACATCGCATCTAAAGCCTTTATTTAACTCGACCCACCGCTCCCTGCGTCAGTTTGGACTGCACCCCGATAGTGCGTTGTTCCTGATGTCAACGTCCTGGCCAAGATTACTGGCGAGGATGGCAGGGGAATAGCCGTTACCTTCCAGACAATTGTTAGTAATCACCAAATGGTTTGCCGGAACGATAAAATCCTTTACGTAAATACCCCAGTAGCTACTGTTAGTAATGTCGACGTGGTCAATGGTAATAAAATCAACCGGTCTTAAAGAATCATT
>Ga0182015_10003657_pt1 | contig 17027 bp, 20 predicted proteins | sample 712P3MmetaG_FD_120478 | JGI IMG/M metagenome (GOLD analysis project Ga0182015, IMG submission 120478) | Permafrost microbial communities from Stordalen Mire, Sweden - 712P3M metaG | ecosystem: Environmental > Terrestrial > Soil > Wetlands > Permafrost | place: Sweden: Stordalen | collected... | reverse complement strand
GTGTTCCCATCCCCATCGGCACTTCTCCTAGAATTCGATGGCATTCTACGAGAAAAACAAACGGAAACAAGTTACTTCAGGTTACATACCAAATACCCGACTTTCACCACGGGCTGCTAGACCACTGGGGGGAAATCGCCGGTGTCTGGGGACTTCTGGTCAGTATATCTGTCCTGTTCTTCGCGCAAGGCGCGCGCACGGCCGCGGAGCAGGCTAAATCAGGCGAGAAAGCCAGGTCCGCTCTCGAAGAGCTTAAGCATGCCGCCGAAAAGAACACACAGATAGCCATGTACGCAAGAAGCGGAAAATGGGACGCCGTAAGAATACGCGCCGAAGAGGTGATGAACTGCTGCCACCACACCGTCGCAAGATGGGAGGGTGACCAGGCCTTCCAAGAATCATCAAATGACTTGCTACTCATCGCAGAGCAAATGCGTTCGATCATCCAGGAAGCCGACAAACCAGCAGCGCCGCGGGGCACCAGCATCCTTGCTTCTCAAGCCGTATCTAGCGCGAAGCTAAGCGCCGTCTTAGGACGTGTTACAAAGGAACGGGATTCCAGGAGCGACTAGACATGCCGACCGATTCTGAATTTGTTCAAAAACTACTCCAAGCGACCGAGAGGGGCCAGGTAGACTGGCATCTCGCCGCCGTCGAGAAGCGATTCAACGCCGCCGTCGGCGGTAGATGGACAGTGCAGGTCGATGAGCACACGACGGATCCAAGCATCCACTACCTCACACTCAGAGATTCACAAGGCCAAGAACTCCTATCGATTGGCCAATGGGAACATGAGGCGATTCCAACACTATACGAAGCCGCCAGGCGCCGAGCGCTCAAGGTCAACGACGCACTCACCGAGGTCATACGAGACCTCGACAAACTATCAAAGTAGGCTGATTAGATGACGGCGTCGGCTCCTGCTCCGGAGTGACCACATGGGGACAATGACTGGAGATTTTCAGAATGGGGGAAACTTCTTGTCTGTCCCCAGTTTCCCGCATTTAAGCCGGAAAGGAAAGGACGCACGTGGCCAACGGCGGCAGATTCGTAAGATGGCAGACGACGCAGATAACACAGTCTGGATTCGTCCTGAATCTCGTGTTGAGCTTTGCCGTGGCTGGATTAGGACTTTGGGTATCCCTGCTTAGGGATGCTGGTTTTCAGCCAGACTATTCGGCCAAGTGCTTATTCTCTTTTTCCGCCCTCTCACTCATCTTTTCAATCGGAACTGGAATTCTGTGCTCGTTGAACGGGCTGTGGGATTTTCGTATCACGAAGGACATAGCACGTGGGAAGTGGGAAGGTGCAGAACTCGCGGCGAAGACAATCGAAAGCGATAAGCTGGGCGACCGAACTTGGGTGCTATTGTACTTGGAAATTTCGACGTTCGTTCTTGCCACATTGTTGCTCATGTCTACGTTGATTATCGTTTATCGGTCGAAACTGTTCTGAATGTGTGGCCCTGCCGAGCGGGCGGGCGCAGGCATTCGGCGGAAACGCAACGGCCGCGAAGTCAGATCGGAGCGGCTGTGGCCCATTTGAGGAAAAGGAACGAGGCCGTCAATCGCTTTATAGATTTCGTCAAGAACCTGGTCAGCGGCGCCAGGATTGCCGGCGGCAATGTACTCCCAGATTTCGGTTAAGTCTGTTACTGCGTTTGGATGGAAAACAAATCCGCTCATGAACTGCGGCGGTCTTGGCTCTTCTGGCGCAGCCGATCAAAGGCCTCTTCGCCGTCGACGGGCTGAACGCGGCCACTCTTTATGTCGTCGTAGCGGCCATCCAGCAGGCTGCGCACCTGAGTTAGCTCCGTGAGGTATCCGGCCATCGCGTACTCGACGAGTTCATCCGGCGCGCGGCCTGTGGTGGCCGCAAGTTGTTGAAGACGGGATTCGGTTTCGGGCTTGAGATGAACGACCATATCGTTGAGTCTAGAAGTGTGGGTTGGGACTGTCAAACCGACCGTGAGCCAGAGACCTTGTCAGCGAATGGCGGCGCACCCTTAGGCCGCAGAGAACCTCCCGGGGTGGCTCTTCCTCTCCGACTCACGATCCGCAGATCCATGGTCATGCCCACGGATCCTTATATCTCCCCCTAGTTTCCGGACGCAGAAACATCCCTTCGGTTCTAAGACGCGCTTTTAGCTCTTCTTTAGCTCGATCCCGCCATTCGTCGTGGCGACCTTCAATTCTCTTCCCCCGCCGCCCACCGTCCCGGAGAGGGTCTTCGGGCCAAACGTCCCCTGTATGGTAATCGGAAAGTCCGAGTGAATCGCGCCATTGCTGGTGGCCGCATCCACGTTGAATTCCGCGGAAGCCGGCAGCGTCACGTCCACGCTGCCATTCGTGGTCATAAGCTCCAACTTGCCGCCCCACTTGGCATTGCCCATGGCCACGCGCACGCTACCGTTCGTGGTCTTCGCCGAGGCCCACTCGCTGGTGGACACTTCCACATTGCCGTTCGTCGTGGCCGCCTCCACCACGCTCCCCAGGTTCACGCAATGCACCGCGCCATTGGTGGTCAGCGCATGGAAGAGCACGCCGTGCGGCACTTGCACGTCAAAGTTGATCTTCGCGCGATGGCCATGAAACCCGTTGCCGGACTCCGACGACACTCCGCCGCGATGGCAGCGGCCCGGCGCCTTCTCTTTCGCGTATACGGCGCAAACCGTGACACCATCGGCGTACTCGACGACTTCGATGAACAATTCGTGGTCGTCGTCGTCGCCGCCGGGGATGCCCGCCACACGCGCGGCATCCCCGGAAGCGCGGTTCGCGGCAATCTCTCCATTGGTGTTGACCACTTCCAGCATCTGCCCGGCTTTCAGGTTCCCTTGCCAATGAAAATCGTCCGGCGCGAAGACCGTGCGCTTTTCGCCCTGCGCTTGCGCGGGCGCACCCGCCACCAGCGAAATGACCGCCAGACACACCGCACCCGGTATCCAGCCCCGTACGAAACTTTTGATCTTGTTCATGATTCCTCTCTCCCTGACGGTTGTCTGACGCTTGAACCGCCCTGCCCGTCTCATGCTGTACCGAATATACGGAGTTCGACCCTCTTTGGTTCCGAAGAGTCCGGCGGCGGGTGTACGATCCGTGCGGTTTTGCTGTAAGTGAGGGTGGATGTGGCGAACGGCTGGTATTTGTAGCGGCCGGCTAAAGCCCAGCCTCTACAGTTGCAGAAAAAGAGCCGGGCTGAAGCCCGGCCTCTACAAAGACACCTGTCGGGTGGAGCACCCGTTCCGCAGCAATATGCCGTAATCTTTGGTACAATGCGCCACCTGAATTCTGGAGCGCGTCACAGCCCTAATCGCGCGCCGCGGAGGACCACCATGGCGAATACCAAGCTTCTCGAACAGCTCGACGCAGCGATCGCGAAGAAAAATCTTCTGAATCATCCGTTCTACCAGGACTGGCAAGCCGGCAAACTCACCAAGCAATCCTTGCAACTCTACGCCGCCCAGTATTACCGCCACGTGGACGCCTTTCCCAAGCACCTGCGCGTCCTGGCCGCGCGCACGAGCGGCTCGATCCGCCAAATTGTGGAAGAAAATCTCGCCGAAGAAGAAAATCCGGCCGCCTCGCACCCCAAGCTCTGGCGCGATTTCGCCGCCGCTCTTGGCGTGGCGGAAGACGACATCACCTGCTGCCCCGCGCTGCCCGGCACGCAAAATGTGGTGCAAACCTTTCGCGAAATCTGCGGCGATCGCAGCATCCCCGAAGCCGTGGCGGCGCTCTACGCGTACGAATCGCAGGTCCCCGAAATCGCCACCACCAAAATCGACGGCCTGAAGAGTTTTTACGGCATCACGCAGCCGCAAGCGCTCGCGTATTTCGAGGTCCACGAAGAAGCGGACAAAGCGCACCGCGCCGCCTGGCGCAACTGGCTGCTGGAAAACGCCACCGAAGACCACGAGGAAATTTTAGCCACCACCAACGAAGCGCTCGACGCCCTCTGGGGCGCATTGGACGCCGTCCACCAAAGCAAAACCTGCATCGCGGCGGCGCACTAAGAGCCTGAAGGGATGCCCGTCGCTTGCTATCTTTAACGCGGAATCCGCTGATTTGTGACCATCGGAAATGAAAAAGGCCCGGCAAACTCGCCGGGCCTTTCCATTTCCCTTGTGGAAAAGAAACTTACTCGCCGCTGTCGGGATTCCCGATCGGCGCACCGTCGTGTCCGTCCGCAGTTTCCTGTTCGGAACCGCTCTGCTGGCCATGTTGCGCCGAGCCGCCATCGCCGCCTGTGGCGCCGCTGGCCGCTCCGACAGCTTTCTGCTGCTTCTCGCGCGCTTCCTTAATCAACGCCTTGCGCGACAGCCGCACCTTGTTGCCCTCGATCGAAAGCACCTTGACCAGCACCTGGTCGCCGAGCTTCAGCTCGTCGCGAACGTCGCGGATGCGATGCTCGGAAATTTCGCTAATGTGCAGCAAGCCATCCGTTCCGGGGAAAAGTTCCACGAAGGCGCCGAATTCGGCGAGCCGCACAACCTTGCCCAGATACGTCTTGCCGATTTCCGCGCTGGCCGTGACGTCGCGCACCATCTGCAGCGCCGCGTCTCCGCCGGCGCCGCTGGTCGAGAAAATATGCACCGTGCCGTCTTCCAGCACGTCAATCTTCACACCGGTCTGCTCGATGATCGACTTGATCTTCTTTCCGCCCGGCCCGATCAAATCGCGAATCTTGTCTTGAGGAATGCTCAGCTTGTACAAACGCGGAGCGTACGAAGAAATCTGCCCGCGGCCCGCGCTGAGCGTTTTCTCCATGGTGTCCAAAATCTGGAAACGCGCTTTCTTGGCCTGCGCCAAAGCCTCGCGCATCATCGGAATGCTGACGCCGAGGACCTTGATATCCATCTGTAACGCAGTGATGCCTTCACGCGTTCCGGCAACTTTGAAATCCATGTCGCCGTAATGATCTTCCGCGCCCGCAATGTCGGTAAGGATCGAATATTTCTTGTCGTCCTCAACGACCAACCCCATCGCGATACCCGCGCAAGGCGCCTTCAGCGGCACACCGGCATCCATCAGCGCCAGCGAACCGCCGCAAACGGTGGCCATCGAAGACGATCCGTTCGATTCCAGAATGTCCGAAACCAAACGCATCGCGTACGGGAAGGACTCGTTGGACGGGAGCAAATTCATCAGTGCGCGCTCGGCCAACGCACCGTGGCCGATTTCACGCCGGCCCGGTCCGCGCAGGAATTTCACTTCGCCCACGCTGAACGGCGGAAAATTGTAATGCAGCATAAATCTCTTGAACTGGTCGTGCTCAAAGAGCAGGTCCAGCCGCTGCATATCCTCCTTGGTGCCCAGCGTCAAGGTAGCCAACGCCTGGGTCTCGCCGCGCGTAAACAAAGCCGAGCCATGCACACGCGGCAATATTCCCACTTCGCACCAGATGTACCGAATCTCATCGAACGCGCGTCCATCCGGACGCCGCCGCTTGTTGAGCACATCGTCGCGGAAAATGGTCTCGCGCAATTTCTCGAACGCGCGCTTGGCGAGCTTCAGCTTGTCTTCATCGTCTTCCGGAATCGAGGCCTTCAGCTCCGCCTTGATCGCATCCACCAGCTCGTAACTTTCTTTCTTCGGATGCTTTTGCGTATCCAGCGCATCGTGCAGCTTCGCGCCATATTTCTTGTCGATTTCTTTGTACAGCGCCTCGTCAAACGGCAACGGCGCCACGGTAACTTTCTTGGGGTTGACCTTCGCGTGCAGCTCTTTAATCGCGCCAACAATCTTCTTGATCTGCGCGTGCCCAAACTCCAGCGCTTCGACCACCGCTTCTTCGGAAACTTCCAGCGCACCAGACTCCACCATCACAATCGCCGAATCCGTGCCGGCGATCACAATGTTCAACTGACTCTTTTTCTGCTCGCTCACGGTCGGGTTCGCGACCAGCTTGCCTTCCAGCAAGCCGACACGCACCGCCGCGATCGGCGTAGTAAACGGCAAATCCGAGCAATAGGCCGCCGCCGAAGCGCCAGTCACCGCGATCACATCCGGGTCATTGTCGCTATCCGCGGAGAGCACCATGGCCACAATCTGCGTCTCATTGCGCCAAGACTCGGGAAACAACGGCCGCATCGGCCGGTCAATCAACCGCGAAGTCAAAACTTCCTTTTCCGAGGGGCGCCCCTCGCGCTTGAAGAATCCTCCAGGAATCTTTCCCGCCGAATAAGTATTTTCGCGGTAGTCCACGGTCAGCGGCAAGAAGTCGCGATCATTCATGGTCGAAGCCATGCAAGCAGTGGTCAACACCACGGTATCGCCGTAACGCGCCATAATCGCGCCATTCGCCTGTTTTGCAATCTTTCCCGTCTCTAAAATCAGCGGGCGTCCGCCCACTTCCACGGTCACGGAATGTGGTACTGGAATCGTATTTTTATCAGCCATATGTCATTTCCTTTGGCCCCGCGTTCACGCGGAGCAGGTGTGCAGGCAGGTCCGCCGCCCAGCGGCGCGCCTGCCACGTACTTCTGTAACCTTAAGTTGGAAGAAGAGAGGAAAAATCCAGCAGGTCTTTAATTGAGAACGAACCAAGCCGGAACGACTACACCACGAGAGCCAGCGCCCGAATTTCGGCCACGTGCTCTTTAGCAATTGTGATTGTGCGATGACGCAAAAAAACCGGCCCCAAGGTATTGGGCTGCCGGTTACTTGCGCAAACTAAGACGATCAACAATCTCGCGGTACCTTACCGGGTCGCGGCGGTTAAGATAGTCCAGCAAACGCCGCCGCTTGTTCACCATCATGATCAAGCCGCGCCGTGAGGCATGGTCCTTCACGTGGGACTTGAGATGCGATGTCAGATAGCTGATCCGCTCGCTCAAAAGCGCTATTTGCACTTCCGGCGAGCCCGTGTCTTTCACGTGGGCCCGGAATTGTTCGATCAACACTGATTTCGTTGCGCTCAAGTGCCCGTCTCCGTCGTTTCCCTGATTTTTTTTCTTTTCTCTTCGACTAACCAAGGCTAACACAATTCTTACAAACGTGTAAAGAACCGTAATGCCCCTGCGTCAGTTCGGCGACTATTGGCAGAAAATTACAAAAATAGCCGGCAACGTGGTTAAATCTCCCTTATGGCCACCCGCCAGAAATATGTCAGCCACCCCGCGTTCGCGACGACGGGTATGGGACTGGGCTGGCCATCGACTACACTACGCTCACTCGCAAAGGAGTAACCAAATGAGACCTCTAGCAATCCTCGCCGCACTCTGTCTTCTAATCTTCGGAATTTTCGCCGGCGTTCGCGCCGCACAGGAAAAATCGCCTCGCCCGAGCCCGGCGGCAAAAGCCGTGTGCGAGCTCGGAGGCGGCAACACCCTCACCATCGATTACTCTAGTCCCCGCGCCAAAGGGCGCAAAATTTTCGGCGGCCTGGTTCCCTACGGCGAAGTCTGGCGCGCCGGAGCCAACGAAGCCACCACCTTCGTCACCAACGCCGACCTGACCGTCGGCGGAAAAACCATACCCGCGGGCAACTACACCCTTTTCACGATTCCCGATAAAGATGGGTGGACGCTGATCATCAGCAAAAAGACCGGCGAGTGGGGCGTTCCCTACCCCGGCGCAGAGAACGATTTCGCCCGCATCCCAATGACCCCCACTCCCCTGCCCTCCGCACTGGAAAATTTCACCATAGCGTTCGACAAAACCGCCACCGGCTGCACGCTCCATCTAAACTGGGAGACCACCAGCGCCTCGGTCGCGATCGCCAAAAAATAAGGTGGAGTGCGGCAGCCCAACTGCCGATTTTCCCACCGCAGCCTGACGCGCAACCCGAAAAGCGGGAGCCCGGCTCCCGCACTCCACAAACCGCCCGCCACAGTCCGGGCTAAAGCTCCGCCGCCACGATCGCCTCGCGCTTCAACTGCGTCGTCCCTCTGTCGACGAGCATCACCGCAGCAATAATAATAACGGTGGCCAAAATCACGTTCGGCGTGACCGCCTCCCCCGCGAACCACCACCCCAGGAACACCGCCACAATCGGATTCACATACGTGTGCGTAGCCACCAGCGTCGGCGAAAAATGCTCCAGCAACCAGTTATAGGCCGTAAAAGCAATCACCGACCCAAACAAAATCAAAAATCCGAGAGCCCACCAGGACCGCGCCGATACCGCCGCGAACGAAAATCCGCGCCACTCCCCGAAAATAGTCCCGGTGAGAAGCAGCAAAACCGCGCCGGACAGCAGCGACAACGTCGAAAGCAGCAACGGACTGCCGGACAATTTCGACCGCCGCGAATACACAATTCCCAGCGACCAACTGGTGGCGCCCAGCAAGATGGCGATCCCGCCACGCGCCATCCCCGGGGTGGAAACCAGCAGACTTCGCCCCAACAACAATCCCACGCCAGCCAGCCCAAGAAAAACGCCAGCCAGCAACGTAGGGTTCACGCGCCACCGCCGCTCCGCAGCCGAAAAAACCACAAACACAATGATCGGCTCGATGGCAATCAGCAGCGCCGCCAGTCCCGAAGGCACATAGGTCTCCGCCCAATGCAGCGATCCATGTCCAATCAAAAAGAAAAGCACTCCGATCACGAAGCTGGCCCGCACCTGCGCCCAGGTGGGCCGCAACCGCTTGGCCACGCACCACGCCAGCAAAATCAGCCCCGCCGCTAAGTGCCGGAACCCCGCCGTATACAGTGGCGGAATCGTCTCCACGGCATAGCGAATCGCCAAATACGTCGCTCCCCAGATCACGTAAAGCGCCCCAAACGCCGCAATCACCGCCAGCCGGTTCGGCGGCGCAGGAACCGCCGCAACCGTTTCGCCGTTCGGTATATCCACTGTGGAAACGACCTGTTCCGCAACACTCATACGTTTTCCCGTAGCGGCCGCAGCCTGCGTCGAGCGCTTTTTCTGTACCGCACTTCCATGCCGCGTAATGCCTCAGAGGTGGTATACTCATTACGGACCCTAACGCAAAATGAGTAATGCGTCAAGAGGATTTAACCCATTACCCCCATGACCCGACAGGAATACACAAAACGAGGCTTCGGGCAGCCCGCGCTGTGGATCGACTTCCTCAATAGCCTGGAGCACAACGGCCTGGGCCATTCGGAAGACCATCTCCGTAATCCAGACTGGGTGAAAAGTTTTGTCCACCACTGGAAGCTCACCCCACGTGCCCACCAGCCGGTTCCTTTTGCATCGCTAGCGCAATTGCGAAGACTCCTGCGCGACAGCGCCGGCAAACTAAATTCCTCATCGCCGCTAGGCAACGCCGAACTTCGCGCACTCAACGTCGCCATGAGCGTATTGGCGCACCCGCAACTAATCCAGCGCCAAAATGGTTTTGTGTTAGAAGAATCGCCGCGCCAAAAGGATTGGCGCTGGGTTCAAGCTAAAATCGCGGAATCTTTCGCCCAGACCTTAGCCGAACGCCCCGCGGACCGCGTCAAAATCTGCCCAGATCCGCTCTGTCGCTGGGTTTTCTACGATAGAACCAAGGGGAAGACCCGCCTCTGGTGCAACGAAAAAACCTGCGGCAATCGCAATCGCGTCCGCCGCGCCCGCGCCGCCATCAAAAAACAAAATGAATAGTACGGCAGCCGGGCGCGCCAGATCATTTTTTTGTAGGGGCGCAGCACGCTGCGCCCCAGTTCGCCCGGGCGCACAGCGAAAAGCTCTGTTTTCAGCCCGCTGAGCGGGATCGCTCGTCATGCGGGCTCGGCGCCTTCTGTAGGCGCCGAACTATTTAGTAAGTTCTGCGCTTTTTTCTTGTCCAACACACCGCGCTATCGCACTAGAAACGCAAGAAATCATTCGCAGCGCTGGAACACGCCACCGCGCTTCACGCCACCGACGCCCGCAGCCACATCAAATACTCGGGTAATCCTTTGGCAACCGGCAACGCCACAATCTCCGGCACGTCATAGCTGTGCAACCGCACAATCTCCTTCTCCAGCGCCGCATAACCGGAAGCCGTAGTCTTAATCACCAACAAATACTCATGCGTAATCTCCACTTTGCCCTTCCACCGGTAGATCGAATTTACCGGCGACAGCAAAATATTCACGCATGCCGCCAGTTTCTTCTTCACCACGCTTTTCGCAATCCTGCGAGCCTCGCGCAGCGATTCGACACTTATCAGGACAATTCTGGCCTCGGTAGCTGCTTCCATAATTGCCGTCATCTGTCTCCTCCTTTACCATCAGCGTCTCCCACCAACTGGCCCTGGATATCGAGTCGTATTTTGTAATTGGCCGTGAAAGGCTAGAATACCCAATCATGACTTCTTCCCCGATCAAGTTCGGCACTTCCGGCTGGCGCGGCCTGATCGCCGACGACTTTACGTTTGCCAACGTGCGCCTGGCCGTCAACGCCATCGCCGAACACGTCAAAAACAAATCCGCGAACGCCACCATCCTGGTGGGCTACGATCCGCGGTTCTATTCGGAGGAGTTTTCCCAACTCGCTGTCAGTATACTAAACCAATACGGTATTCGCACTTTACTTTCGGAAACTTTCAGCCCCACGCCCGCGGTAGCCTTCGAGATCATGCGCAGCAAGCTCGACGGGGCCATCAACTTCACCGCCAGCCACAATCCCGCGCAATATCACGGCTTGAAATTTTCCTCCAGCGACGCCGGGCCCGCGCTCCCGGAAGTCACCAAAGACATCGAAGCCCGGGTAATCAAAAATATCGAGAAAGACGGCCCGTTCCCCAAAGCCTCCCCGCATGCCGCGAAAAGCTCCCTTCCCACCGAAAGAATCAATCTCCGCGAACCGTATCTGAAGCGCCTTACGGAATTAGTGCGCTTCGACGTGCTGCAAAAAGCCCAAAGCAAGTTCGTGGTAGACGCGCTGCACGGCTGCGGCGCAGGCTATTTAAATAAAATTCTCGCTGACCACGGCATCCCAGTGCAAAGCCTGCGCACCGAACGCGATTGCCTCTTCGACGGTACCGGCCCCGACGTCTCCGAAGAGAATTTGGCGCCATTGCGCAAGGCCGTCCAGGACTCGAGATCCTCCGCGGGCTTGGCCACCGATGGCGACGCGGACCGCTTTGGCATCGTCGATCAGGACGGCCAGTGGATCCAGCCAAATCACATCCTCGCCCTGGTCTACGATTACGTCGTGGAAAGCCGCGGCTGGAACCTTCCCGCCGCCCGCAGCGTGGCCACCTCGCAAATGATCGATGCCGCCGCCAAATCCCGCCAGCAGACCACGTATCAAACGCCGGTGGGCTTCAAATATATCGGCCAGCTTATCCGCGAAGACAAAATCGCCTTAGGCGGCGAAGAAAGCGCCGGCCTGACCATCCGCGGCCACGTTCCGGAAAAAGATGGCATCCTCGCGTGTCTGCTGGTAGCGGAAATGATCGCCTCAAGGAACGCTTCTCTGGGCGAACAGATCCAGCAAATGTTCAAAAAACTGGGACGCCAATTCTGGCCCATCCGCGAAAATCTGCACCTCTCCGACGAACAAAAAGCAAACGCCATCAGGAAGGTCGCGGTGGACAGTTCGACACTCGTGGGCCGCAAAGTCGTATCTATCGACCGCACCGACGGTGCAAAATTTGTCTTTGATGACGGCTCGTGGATGCTGGCCCGATTGAGCGGCACCGAACCGCTGCTTCGCCTGTACATCGAGGCGGACAGCGCCGCAGCCTCAGCAAAATTAGCCAGCGAAGCCACAGCCTGGATTCTGAAAGATTGAGAACATCCGATTGCAGAAGCCCGACACGAAGACCCCAGTGACGACAACGCCCGCGGCAAAACGCCGAGTCGCGAATGTCTCGACAAAAGTGCGCGCCTCCACGAGCGATCATTTCGCGGCACTATGGCGCCAATACGGGCGCGGGATTCTGGGTCTGCTCATCATGGTGCTGATCGTCCACGATATTTTCGGCACGCACGGCTTCCTGGCCATGCGCCACACGCAGGCCGAGATCAATACGGTAAAAGCGAACCTCGCCAGATTAAATGTCGAAAACGGTCAACTGAGCGAAAAAGTCCACGACCTGAAAACCGATCCCCGGACCATTGAAAAACTGGCCCGCGAAGGCTCTCTACTGGCCAAACCTGGCGAATTCATTATAAAAATTCCGCAAGACCAGTGGCCAGGCGAAGACCAGCCCAACGAGCAGCCCCAAAAACGGTAACTCCGATATCTTTTGCCTGTGCCTGCCGCTCCACTGGACCTACGCCGGCTCGGCAACATTCCGCACCACCACCCCACTCGCTGCGGCCACGCTCCGCTGACGCTTTTCCTTCCACTTGGTCCGCAAAACCGACAAACCCAGCATGGCCGCAAAAATCACCAGCAATCCCGCCGTGGCTTTCCCAATTCCACATTGCCTCTTCGGCAAGATCGAAAGTCGACCATAGACAAATTCAATGTGCACCCAATAAACCAGCAGCGAAGTCTTCCCCAACTGAATCGCCGGACTAAATCCACTCCGCGCCCATCCCCACCGGCACCACGCGTATGCCGCAACCATAATTAGCAACATAATCCCGCAGCGCAAAAGAAAAAAGTCCGGGCTGGTATGCCAATAATCGTAAACCGCATACAACTGCACCGGCGCATGGTCCAGCAAAACCGCGGCCACGCAACATCCCACGCCGCCCAAACCCAACACCGCGAACGTAACCCGCGCATCACGCAAGGCAAATTCCGTAAACAGAAAAAACCCCACCGCCAGACCCACCAGCGCAAACGCGATCCAGGGAAATATGGGAAACAGCCACGGCTGCGGCGCATTAAAGGTGTGCACCCCATCGATATACGACTCAATCGGCCACGGCAAAAATTGCAGCCGGTGCGTGGTGTAGAGCACCGGCGTAACCATGGCCACCACCGCAGCCAGCACCAACCCGCTGAGCATGGCCGCCCGCCGCGAAACCGCCACGCGCTCGGAAGTCACCAGCCAGCACACTACCCCCATCAACATCATCGCCATGCCCAAAATATTTAATACATCGACGCGCAGCAAATCCGTCCATGGCGACTTCGGATATCCCAGTACATATTCCTGCACGCGAAACAGGACTCCCGCGCCGTAAATCTCAAACCCGCGCCAAATCGTCCGTCGCGCGATCAGGTCGCGCCGCGTCCCCTTCTCCCAATACCGCTCGGTCACCAGCGCAAACGAAACCCCGCACAGAAATAAAAAAATCGGCGCTGGCACGGTCGCCAGCAACTGCGACCACCGATACCACAAGCCCCCGCGCGCCTCCGGGCTCAGCCATGAGTCGTAACAATGCATTTGAAACATGATCAGACACGCCAGTCCGCGCATCCAGTCGATGTACGCCAGCCGCCGATTCGCGGGAGCCGTTCCGGAAATACCCGACGCCGGCGTCATCACCAGCGTTTCTGCTGAACTCTGCCCCAGCGTTTTGTCCCCCATGGCTGCGCGCGACAATTCCCTTTCACCCTAAAAACAAATAGCCTAGTTGCTGCAGTCTGCGCTATTCTCCCGCTTCACCGAGGCTGGCCTTTGTGACCTACTCCGACAAATCTCTAGTGACCATCCCCAACTCTGCTGTGGAAGACCAGCTAAACTTTGCCTGGCGCAACTTCGAAGACCAGCAAGCCATCATCCGCGCCGCCGACCTGAAGGCCGGCTACCTGGTCACCTTCCTGCTCTTTTTCGGCGCCAGCACCATCCCACTCGGCAAGGAAGTCTTTCCAAAATTGCGCCTCACCCCGGACGCACACGGCGCAGCCTGTCTCCTCTATCTCATCACCTACTGCGCCTTAGCCGTGGGCTTCGTCTGCTCGCTGTACCTAATTTCTCATGTTCTGATGCCGCGCATCGCTCGCCACCACCAATCCCCCCGCGAGGGCTCCGAACTCCTCTACTACGAACACGTCATCCGCCACAAAGACAGCTCGCATTATTTCGCCGCGGTCGCCGGCGCCAGCCCCGAGCAACTACTCCGCAACGTTACCGACCAGGTCTTCGAGTTGGCGCAAATCTGCAAAGCAAAAATCGACAATCTCCGCCACTTCTCCCGTTCCTTCAAATGGACCCTGGTCGCCTGGCTGGTGAGCACCGCCCTCGGCTTCTGGATCGCGCGGTAATCGGCGGCGGCATGGCGCTTGCATCGAGCCTTACTTCCGCACCGCCCACGCCATGCCATCCGGTCCGTGCCCCGTCGGAATACGGCCAACCACCGCCAGCGTCTTGAGATCGATCACCACCACGTAATTATCACGGCTCACGGCGATAAAAGCCCGCGAACCGTCGGGCTCAACCAAAATGCCGCCCGCTCCATGTCCCACGCTGATGCGTCTGGTCTCTTTGCCAGAGCGCGCGTCCAGCACCACCAGTTCGCCGGTACCGAGGTCCGAAAGCAAAACGAGCGCTCCATCGGGGGTGAATTTCAGACGATTCGCCATCTTTGTATGCAGGTCCAACGTCTGCACCACCTTTCGGCTGGCGACATCCACGATGGAAATGGTTCCGTCATGCGAATTTGCCGCCCATAACTCTTTGCCGTCTGGAGAAACGTCAAACCCTTCCGGCCCTTTGCCCACCGCGACGCGCGTCTGCTTCCAACCGGAAACATCGGCATCTTTATCGCGGTCGAAAATGCTGATGGCGTCGGAGTTCACGTCCGAGGTAAAAATGTGGTTCACATCCGGAGCCACCACCAACATGTGCGTGCGATTTTCTCCTACGCCTAAAATCCAATCCACCTTGCCGGAAGCCGGATCGAAGCGTCCGATCGCTTTGCTGCCCTCCGCCGTGAAATAAATTTTCCGATCAACGGCTTGGATGCCATGTGGCGCGCGCAAGCCACCGAGGTCCACAGGGGGCGCAGCCTTCTCCGAGACGAGGTCCACCACGGATAGCGTGTGCAACGGAGCCGCAAACGCCCCGTAATTTGTGATGTAGGCAGTTTTTCCGTCAGCGGAAACGGTGACTTCGTGGGGATCGGCGCCGGCCGCGACTCGTCCGACAATTTTGAGGCTGGCAGGATCGACGATGGCCAGCATTTGGTCCTCTTTTTCGAGCACCAGCAACGCCGGGGAAGGCGTCTGGGCCGATACGGAGCCGGCCAGGATCGTCGCGAACGTGATGCCGAGTGCGATGTTGGCGATCAGACGTATTGCCGGCTGGGTCCACTGAATTGCGGGAGTCATGCTGTAGTCCCTCCGCGCGCTATCGTACAACGACTCACGCGGAGCGAAGTAAAGAAAGGCGAGCTAGCCGTCTTTGCGGCGCACCAGCGCCAGAAATTCGTCGCGCGTCTGCTTATTGTGGCGGAACGCTCCCAGCATCGCGCTGGTGATGGCTTTGCCGTGCTGCTTCTCCACGCCGCGCATTTGCATGCACAGGTGCCGCGCATCGACGATCACGCCCACGCCCTGTGGCTCCATTTTATCTTCCAGGGCCTGCGCGATCTGGCTGGTCATGCGCTCCTGAATCTGCAGCCGCCGCGCGAACATATTGACCAGCCGTGCCACCTTGCTCAATCCAATCACCTTTTTGTTGGGCAAATAGGCGATGTGCACTCTGCCGAAAAATGGCAACAGGTGATGCTCGCAAAGGCTGAAGAACTCGATGTCTTTTACAATCACCATCTCGTCGTACGCCACGCTGAACGTCGCGCCATTCAATAGTTGATCCACGTTCTGTTCGTAGCCGCTGGTCAGGAATCGCAGCGCCTGCTCGAAGCGTTCCGGCGTCCGGCGCAATCCTTCGCGATTAGGATCTTCGCCCAGTTGCACAAGCATCTTGCGCACCATGCCGGCAATGCTTTCATTGCCGCCGCTCTGACTATTCTCGTGCAACAATAATTCTTCCGTTGGCTTGGTCACGATTTCATTTCCTCGGTATGCTCCCCGGCGTACTCGAAGCTGTTATTGCCCGTCTCTTCGACGCGGACGCGCTCGAGCTTGGCCTGCGGGAAAGCTTTTAAACGTTGAAAAATGTCCATGCATAAATGCTCGGTGGTCGGCACGGTGTTGCGAAACACCGCCACATCTTCGTTAAACGATTTGTGGTCGTAGTCGCTTAAAACCTGCTTCTCCACAAACGCGTCTAGGTCCGCAAGATTCGCGATCATCCCCGTCACCGGATCCACCGGCCCGGACACGAGAACCTCCATCACGTAATTATGCCCGTGGCCATGCGGATTATTGCACTTGCCATAGACCTCGCGATTCTGTGCGTCACTCAATTTCGCATTGTGCAAACGATGCGAAGCCGCGAACCGGTAACGCCTTCCCATCGCGATTTTGATTTCGTCGCGCATCAGTTTCCCGCCTTCGCCGCAGGCGCACTTCCATTAGATGCCGCAGCGCGGTAACAATCCGCAAAAAGATCCGCCGATTCGTACAGCCGCACGCGATGCAACCTGCCCGTCGGAATTTTTGGCTCCAGCAAATTCCAGATCACCAGCGCAATGTTTTCGCACGTGGGAATTTTTCCCGCCAACTCCGGCACTTCCACATTCAAATTCCGGTGATCCATGCGCTGCATAATTTCGCGTTCCAGCAAATCCTTCAAATCTTTCAGATCCAGCACCATGCCAGTCACCGGATTCGGCTCGCCCGCCACCGTAATTTCCAACGTGTAGTTGTGGCCGTGCCCGTGCGCGTTATTGCATTTCCCAAACACGCGCCGATTCTCTTCCGGCGACAAATTGGGATTGTCGTACCGGTGGGAAGCGGAAAACTCGATTTTTCGCGTCAGTAGCACCATTTTTTTAAACCCGGACGATTCCTGTGCTAACCAAGCTTACCAGCGGGATCGACTGCAACGTCCCTGCCCTTCCAGGCCAGTTTCCCTTTGACGTGCCCACGGTAGGAGGCCACGAGCACACCCGCATACAAAAGCACGGCGGGCACATAATAAATGATGAGTCGGAATGGATATCGGTTACGTACCAGCTCCGTGCCGTACCGCAGTTGTCGCAGCAGCAGCAGCACCACGCCAGCAATGATCGCCAGCGGATACCAAAATCCAAAAACAATCAATAAAAAGGGGACCCACGGAAAAATGGTGTTGAATTCGGCGCGAAAGTCCGCAGGCTTGCCGCCCATCAGCCGGT
>Ga0182015_10003656_pt1 | contig 17027 bp, 18 predicted proteins | sample 712P3MmetaG_FD_120478 | JGI IMG/M metagenome (GOLD analysis project Ga0182015, IMG submission 120478) | Permafrost microbial communities from Stordalen Mire, Sweden - 712P3M metaG | ecosystem: Environmental > Terrestrial > Soil > Wetlands > Permafrost | place: Sweden: Stordalen | collected... | reverse complement strand
TCCCACGGTCCCTCCTGAGCAGAAATGCTATCAAGGATCATAACCCACACGTTTCCTCGCTATACCGGGCATGAGCGACAAGGACTATATGCCACTCCTGGGACCTCGAGTATCGCCATTGATACGCGCCTCGTAGACTTTGGCGTCAGCTAGGAACCGGTACCAGAATCCCTGGAGGAAGTGGTATATCATTCCGGGCCTTCCGTCGAGAATTCCCAGGAGAACGAAGTAGCGAACAAACCAATATGCGAAAGCCCGGAAAAATGGAGGCGCGCTCAGATAAAGATTCTCTTTAAGCCATCGCTGTCGTTTGGCTTTTCCTTGGAGTACGACCGCAGTTGTTCCATGGTTGCCAGCCAAGAGGTCGCGCATCTCCTTCTCCGCGTAATAGTTGTGCTTGCTTATCCAGGTGTTCAGGCCCTTTTGATTTTCGTCGATGATCCCGCCGGGCAAGCGGCCGCACGTTCCGTGCTCCACCACCATATGCTCGTCAGCCCAGCGAGCTTCGATGCGTGCCTGCCCATTTCTCCAGATCCGTAGCATCCAGAACGGGTGTAACCCACCATGTTTGATCCAACGACCCAGAAAATAAATACGCCGCGAGATGAAAAATCCACTAACGGTTGGTGATGCGCTCGGCAGTGTCCGCGCCAAGGCATCCGCGAGGTCGGGCGTCAGTCGCTCATCTGGATCTAGCCGCATCACCCAGGGGCTATCGATCGCTACTTCACGGAGCAGCCACGCGTATTGGGCGCCGTAGCTTTAAGCTTGTCGAGATGATCCGCCCACCAGGTCATCATTTTGACGCGCTCGTCCCAATGCTCCCCGAGAGCATACGCCCGCCGAACATCGTTGTTCTCGACGTGCGCGAGTTGGCGTTCGATTGCGCCCGCGGTCCACTTCCCTGATTCGTTCAAGAGCGTCGAAGCGGACGCGCGAAATCCATGCGATGTCATCTCGTCTTGCGCATAGCCGAGACGGCGCAACGCACTATTGAGCGTATTTTCCGAAATCGGCTTGTCGGGTGTCGTGAACCCTGGAAATAACAGACGATCTCCGCCGGTCAGCTTGTGATGCTCCTGCAGGATCGCCAGTGCCTGCCGAGGAAGGTAGATGCGATGCTCGCGCCGCATCTTGGTCTTGGACGCCGGGATCGTCCAAATCTTCGTCAGGAAATTGAATTCATGCCATTCGGCGGTGCGCAGCTCTCCGGGCCTGGGAAACAAGATCGTTATGAGCTTGAGGGCAACCTGAGTGGTGGGTTGGCCATCGAATGTGTCAATGGCGCGCAGCAGGGCGCCGAACTTTCTTTCGTCGATTATCGCGGCGCGCGGCTTTACAATCGGAGATGTTAACGCTCCCCGCAAAGCGGATGTAGGATCCATCTCTGCCCGTGCTGTCGCGATGGCATAGCGGCACACGGCGCCAATGGTCGAGCGCAACCGCTTTGCAGTCTCGTAGCAGCCTCGGATTTCGACCTCCTTGAGGACTGCCAGGCAATGCACCGGCTTGATTTCTGAGACCCTTTTCTCGCCTAGCGTCGGATACGCGAACTCGAGCAGCCAATTCTTCTTGACGAGAGTGGCTTCGGCCCGCCCTTCCCGCTTGAGCTTGGCAACGTATTCCTCGGCGATGGCTTTGAAGGTGTCGGGCGGCGCTTCCCGTTCCGCCTTTTCTTGCTTGCGGATTTCCGAAGGATCGAGCCCGCGCGCCATCTGCTTCTTGGCTTCATCTCGTGCCTGGCGAGCTTCGGCGAGGGAGAAGAGCGGATAGGCTCCGAGAGAGAGGAGCTTCTGCTTTCCTGAATTGCGATAAGCAAGTCTCCAAAGGCGGGAGCCGTTCAGCATCACCCAGAGCTGAAGCCCGCCACCATCAGAAAGCTTGCGCAACTTCGCGCCGGGTTTCGCCGCCCGGCAAGCGGCATAACTCAGAGCCATTCGCCGTCAACCGCTTCCTGCATGGTCAGGCCCAACCGATACCAACAACGGATATCTCAAAACCGGGCAGATACCAACAGCATTACCAACACCGCTTACGGATGCCGAGGGGTCTCAGCGGACCCAGGCGAACAAGATTCTAGGGTTTTACTGGATTTTCGGACAGTGGCGGATGCCTGCGAACCTGCCCGAACGATTAACTGGTGCCCAGAAGAGGACTCGAACCTCCACGCCTTGCGGCGCTAGTACCTGAAACTAGTGCGTCTACCAATTCCGCCATCTGGGCCGGGACCGCGCGATGTGTATGGGCGCGCAGGGGGCGCTGTCAACGCGGGACTCGCGCACGCGATTTCCGCCATAATGCGGTCGAATCGAAGGCAGGCGAGGTGTAGCATGATCGTGGCGACAACGGAGCGGGTGGCAGGCTATCGGACGAAACAGACACTCGGCCAGTGTTTCGGCGTCGTGGTGCGCTCGCGGGGGCTCGGCGGCAACATCATGGCCGGTCTGCGCTCGATCGTCGGCGGCGAGATTCACGAATACACGCAGCTGCTCGAGGAGGCGCGCCGCCACGCCGTGGACCGTCTGGTCCGCAACGCAACGGTGATGGGCGCCAACGCCGTGGTGACGATGCGCTTCGACTCGGCGGAGATCGGCCAGACGATGAGCGAGATCGTGGCCTACGGTACCGCGGTGATTCTGGAGCCCGACGACGGGAAGGCGAATGCTGCGTAGCATCCTGATGCTGCTCAGCCTGGCGGCGCTCGCCATCGGCGCGCTCTGCCTCATCATGGGCGCCGATCCGCCCGCCTACACGCTGCTCATCTGGGGCGCGATCCTGCTCGCGGCCGTGGTCTACGAGCGATTCCGCTACAAGCCGCTGACGCCGCTGCGTCCCGGCCCGGGTTGGGAACGAACCAACGAACGTTTCGTCGACGCCGAATCCGGCAGGACCGTCACCGTCTATGTCGAACCGCGAAGCGGCGAGCGGCAGTACGTCGAGGAGTAACGGATATCCATGCACATATCACACTCGCCCAGCCTCCAGGACTTTCCTCCCCCAGCATCGGGGAGGTGTCGACCCCGGCCTTCGAGCCGGGGGAGACGGAGGGGGGAGTGTCGCAAACACCGCTGCCCCCTCCGACGCGCTGGCGCGCGCAGCCTCCCCCATGCTGGGGGAGGAGAGCGCGTTGTGCGCAATGATGAGCCGCGATCATGACCTCCCTCGTCACCGTTTTCGGCGGGTCGGGATTTCTCGGGCGCTACGTCGTGCGCGCGCTGGCGCGCGCCGGTCACCGCATTCGGGTCGGCGTGCGCCACCCCAATCTCGCCAATTTCCTGCCGCCGATGGGTCATGTCGGCCAGATTCAGATCGTCAGACTCGACGTGGCCGACGCCGCCGCCGTCCGCTCGGCGATGAGGGGCGCCAACGCCGCGGTCAATCTCGTCGGCATTCTCTACGAATCCGGCCGGCAGACATTCACGCGCGTGCATGCCGATGCGGCGGGACACATTGCCGTTGCGGCAAAGGCGGAAGGTCTTCGGGCGCTCGTCCACGTCTCGGCGATCGGCGCGAGCGCGCAGTCGCACGCGCTCTACGCGCAAACCAAAGCGCAAGGCGAGGCACGCCTGCGAGACGCCTATCCCGCCGCGGCGATCCTGCGCCCCTCGATCGTCTTCGGTCCCGAAGACAAATTCTTCAACCGTTTCGCAGCGCTGGCGCGCGCGGCGCCCGCGCTGCCGCTGATTGGCGGCGGCCGCACCCGCTTTCAGCCCGTCTATGTCTGCGATGTCGCCGACGCCATCGTGCGCTGTGTGGACGACATCGCGACGGCGGCTCGCACCTACGAGCTTGGCGGCCCGCGTGTCTACACGTTCAAGGAATTGTTGCAGCTGGTGCTGGCCGAGACGAAGCGGCGCCGCCTTCTCGTTCCCGTCCCCTTCCCGCTCGCCATGCTTCAGGCCTCGATTCTGGGGTTGCTTCCCAATCCGCTGCTGACTCGCGACCAGGTGCGCCTGCTGCGACACGACAATGTGGTTTCGGCAGGCGCCCGCACGTTCGGCGATCTCGGCATTTCACCGGACGCGGTGGAAGCGATCGTTCCCGCCTATCTGTGGCGCTTCCGCCGGGAAGGGCAGTTCGAAGCGCCGCCGCGACAGCCTCTCAACGCGTCGCGATGAAGGCGGGGCTGCCGACAATTGTGCCGGCTTGAATTGCGCTTACTCGCGCCACGGATTGACCGTGGGCGCACCCGCCCTTTCGTAATCCCGCGTGTCGCGCGAAACCACGGTCAGACCGTGATGCAGAGCCGTCGCCGCAATGATCGGATCCGGCTGCGAGAAGGTATGGCCGAGCTTCCGGCCGTCTTCGACGAGCTGCCGCCATCTCAGCATGATGTCCTCGGATATCGGCAGAACCCGTTGCGCGAACATCGGACGTATCTTGTGGAGAAGCCAATCGTTCAGCTCCATGCGCCGATCCAGATTCGCGAGGCGACTCTATTCCAAACCGCAGTTCGGCGAGCGTCACGGCACTTACAAACAGCAGCGCGAGGGGTTGCTTTTCGACGAAGACGACGACTTTGCGTTCCGGTCTGGCGCGCCGCAATTCGGAAAGAATATTGGTGTCGAGCAGCCAGCCGGTCACAATCTGGTATCGCGAACGGCCGGGCGGATGCGCTTCGGTTCGATTTCGATTTCCGGATGCGGCGACGCGCGCAACGCGGCGACGAGAGCCCGTCCCGTATGCTCACCGTTCAAGCGCCGAAATTCCTCCACGGACAGGACGACAATCTGCTCCCGTCCGTGAACGGTCACGTGCTGCGGACCCTCGCTGCGCGCGACGCGGACCAACTCGCTGAATCGCGCCTTGGCATCCTGAAGAGGCCATTGTCCCTGGCGGGGCGCGACGAAACGCGCCGGTCGACGCTTTCCTGTCTGAGAACTGGTCATGCTGACCAGATTAGCGGAAGCGGCCCCTTCGGGACAAGCTGTTTTCCGCCGGGACAGGGAAATGCCATCGAAGCGCCGCCGCGCCAGCCTCTCAACGCAGCGCGATGAAAGCGAAGAGCGCCAGCGCCGCGGCGATGCGGTACCAGCCGAAAGGTTTCAGTCCGTAACGGCCGATGAAGGCGATGAACGTCTTCACCACGCCGTAGGCGACGACGAACGACACGACGAAGCCGACGGCGATGAGCAGCTCGTCGTGATGCGTGAGCGAAGCTCCCTCCTTGTAGAGCTCGAACACCGACGCGCCCAGCATGGTCGGCACCGCGAGGTAGAAGGTGAACTCCGCCGCCGCTTTCCGTTCGACGCGCAGGAGTTCGGCACCCAGAATCGTAGCGCCGGAGCGCGATACGCCGGGCAGGAGCGCGAGACATTGGCAGAAGCCGATCTGCAGGCATTTCCACAGGGGAAGATTGTCGCTGTGCGCGTAGCGCGGCTTCGGCGCGACGCGTTCGAGAACCAGAATGAGAATGCCGCCCACGATCCACGCCGTCGCAATGACGGGAAGCGCTCGCGAGGGATTGAGGAGAACGGTATTGATGGTCTTGATCAGCGTGGCGCCCAGAATCGCCGCGGGAATGAAGGCGACGACGATCATCGCCGCAAAGCGGCGCGCCGCGGGATCGCTCGGCAGGCCGACAAGCGTGCCCCAGAACTTGCGCCAGTAGACCGCGACCACGGACAGAATCGCGCCCAGCTGGATGACGATCGTGAACGCGTGCCAGCGATTGTCGTCCAGCCCGAGCAGCTTCTCCGACACCAGCAGATGCCCGGTCGAGGAGACGGGCAGGAATTCCGTCAGCCCCTCGACGATGCCCAGAATGATCGCCGTCCAGACATCGTGCATGAGCGCTTCCCGCGATTCGGCATTGATTGCGACGCCTAGCATGGCGGGCCGTTCGAACCTACAAATTTCCACCGCAAAGTCCTTCGGAAAGAAACACATTGGTACCCATCGGATGAGTGCCGCCCGCCAGCTTCGGACGAGTGGCCGGACGCCGCGGCGATCCGGCGGCGGCAAGCTCCGACGCTGGGGCATCCGCATCGCAGCTCTCCTTTTCATTTTTTTCGGGCCGGTGCCCGTTCTTCTCTTCCTGCTGTTCCGTTTCGTTCCCGTGCCCGGTACGCCACAGATGCTTGTTTCATGGCTCGCAGGAGACGGCGCGCATTATCACTGGGTCGATGCGTCCCACATCTCGCCCCTTCTCTCTCGCGCCGTCATTGCCTCGGAGGATCAGAAGTTCTGCTCGCATCATGGTTTCGACTGGGGCTCGATCGACAAGGCTGTGCGTGCGCATGAAGAAGGCGCGCGACTGCGCGGCGCCAGCACGATCAGCCAGCAGACGGCGCGCAGCCTCTTTCTGCTTCCCGTGCGGAGCTGGGTGCGCAAAGGCGTGGAAGCGTGCCTCACCGTGCTTGAGGAAGCGCTGTGGCCGAAGCGGCGCATCCTAACAGTGTACCTAAACGTGGTGGATTGGGGCCACGGCAACTTCGGCGCCGAAGCGGCGGCACGAAGCTACTTCCACCGATCCGCCGCACTGCTGAGCGCAAGGCAGGCCGCGCGCCTCGCCGCCATCCTGCCGGATCCCGACGAATGGCGCGCGGCGCGTCCCGGTCCCTACGTCGCGCAGCGCTCTGCCATCCTGCTTGGGCGAATGTCCGAGGTGCACCGGGACGGCCTCGATTCCTGCCTGCGCCACCAGCACCCAGAATCTTCGGTCGGCGAGAGGTGAAAGCAACGGTGTCCCCCGGGACCGCGGGCGTCTCGCCCGCACGGCCGTGCGGGCGAAACGCCCGCGGTCCCGGGAAAGCGGCGCTACCGGCCTTGACGGAGATGGTGAGCCCGCTTTGCATGAAAGTCGGTACGAGCTCGATAACGGATATTGGATAGGGATTCGACAGGCCGCCGTCGCTTATCGATTGCTCAAGCGCGGCTGTTCGCTCCGATCGAGACCGCGAACGAACGGCAGGCCCAGAAGCGCCGCCATCGTGAGTATTGCGACCAATGTCCATGCCTCGTTCATGGCGCGAACGAAGGCGGCGTGACGTACCATGACGTCCAGAATGCCTTGCGTGTCGGGGTCAAGCGGACCAGCCGGACGATTGCGGAAGAGCTGCAGGGGAATGCCGACGAATTTGGCCGTCTCGATGTCGCCCGCCAGAAGCCGATGGACGATCGCCCGCGCTTGAGCCGGCGCGCGGCCGTAAATGACGCTGTCGATGAGTGCAATGCCAATCGCTCCGCCGAGATTGCGCATCAGATTGAAGAGGCCGCTCGCGTCGGGCACTGCGGCGGGGGGGAGGTGGCCAAGCGCCATCCGCGTTGGCGGCAACAGACAGAACATGATCGCCACGCCGCGAACGATCTGGGGCCAGAACATGCCTGCAAAATCGGTCCGCGGAGTCTGAAACGCACTCATCTCGATACCCACCGCAAACACCGCAAAGCCCGCCGCGGTGAGCAATCGGGCATCGAGCCTGCGTTCGAGCGCGACCGCGATCGGCGCGGTCGCCAGCTGGGCGATTCCCGTGACCAGCATCGTGGTGCCGATCTCAAGTGCGCCATGGCCACGCACGAACGCAAGAAACACCGGCATCATATACACGGAGCCGAAGAGACCGATGCCGAGCACGAAGCTGAACAGGCACCCGACGGCGAAGGCGGGATCTGCGAGAGTGCGAAGTTCTACCAGCGGCTGGGACCGGTCGAGCGTGCGGCGCGCAAATGCCACGCCGCTGACTACCGAGGCGGCGAGCAGGGCACAGACAAAGGGGGACAGCCAGCCGCGGTCCGGAGCCTCCTTCAGGGCGATTTCGAGCGTCGCAAGCGCGATTGCCAAGCATCCGATGGAGACGAGATCCAGCGAGCGTGCGTGGCCGCGCGCCGGATTCACCGCCGGTAACAGCCGTGCGGCCGCTGCGGCCGACACAATTCCCGGCGCGACGTTGATCAGAAACAGCCAGTGCCACGAATAGGTTTGCGTGATCCAGCCACCGACAATCGGACCGACCGTCGGCGCCAGCACCGCAAGCACTCCGCCGATCGTGGTGGCGATGCCTTGAAGGCGATGAGGAAACAGCAGGAAGACGGCCGAGAATACGGCGGGTATGAGGGTACCGCCCGAGAAGCCCTGAAGCACGCGCCACGCCATCAGCACGAAGAAGCTTCCGCTTGAGGCACAACCGATCGATGCCATCGTAAAGGTCGAGATCGCAACGACGAAGAGCCACCGCATCGTCAGGAGGCGCGTCAGAAAACCGGTGAGAGGAATCGCGACGACTTCTGCGATCAGATAGCTGGTCTGTATCCAGCTCATTTCATCGCGCGGGATCCCGAGCGCGTTCTGAATTGTCGGGAGCGAGGTTGCGACCACCTGCACGTCCAGAATCGCCATGAACATGCCGATGCACATCATGGCGAAACCGCCCCACGCGGTGGCGGGAACCCTATCTGCGACTGTCTGGGATATTTGAGGCTCCTCGAAGCGCAGCGTTTTCGGCCGTTACGCGGATGGAAAGCACGAACGCATTCAATATCGAAAACGCGAGCGCGTACCACGCCAATCCAAAGACGAGCGGAAGAATCGCTATCTCCGCAACCACGACCACATAGTTCGGGTGGTTCAGGTAGCGATAGGGACCTGTTCGTACCAGGGGCGCGCCCGGCAGAACGAGGATGCGGGTGGTCCAGCGCTCCTTAAGCGTGGCGAGAACCCAGAAACGCAGCATTTGTGCCGCTACAAATAGCGCGAGCCACACGGGACGTATCGGGCGATCCCATGCCAACAGCCACAAGCCGCAGAGCCATGTGGCATGAACGGCGACGATCAGGGGATAGTGTGCGGACGCTGCCTCTCGTGCCCCACGTTGCACCAGACGCACAGTGTTTCGTCTCGCCAGAACCAACTCCGCCACGCGCTCGACCGTGACGAAACCGAGGACGCAGATTGCGCCGATCAAGCCAATCTCTTCAACGAAACACAGCTCGCGGTGAACCCGGGGCCCATGGCTGTCATCGCGGACCGCGCGGGCAGACCCGTTCGTAGCAGCTTGTCGAGAACGAAAAGAACGGTCGCAGACGACATGTTCCCATAATCTCGCAAAATCCCGCGTTCGTGATCGAGCGTGCCGGGCGCCAGGCCGAGGGCTTTCTCCAGAGCGACGATCACTTTGGCGCCCCCGGGATGGCAACAGAAGCGATCTATCTCGTGCATCCCGACGCCCCCGCGCGCCAATATTCCCGAAACCGCGGCCTGAAGGTTTTCCTCCGCGAATGAAGGGATCGACTGTGCGAAAATCACGTCAAAACCCTGTGAGTCGACGTCCCATCCCATGATCTCCAGCGTATCCGGCCAGAGGTGTTCGCCACAAAGGTCGATTTCGGCGATGCCTCCGTCTCCCGCGCGCAAAACGCACGCGGCTCCTCCGTCTCCGAAAAGTGCGGTGGCGATCATGTTCGCCTTGGTGAGGCGGTCGAGCCGAAACGCAAGCGTACAGAGTTCAACTACAAGCAGCAGAACGACGGCGCCAGGCTGTGCCTTCGCGAGGCGCGCGGCCACGGCCAGGCCCGAAACCCCGCCGGCGCAACCCAGCCCGAAGATCGGGATGCGCTGGACATCCTCGCGAAACCCCATCTGGAGCGAAGCGCGCGCCTCAAGGCTTGGCGTCGCAATGCCTGTCGAGGAAACCGTAACAACGGCATCGACGTCGCTTGCTTTCAGATGGGCGTCCTGCAGAGCTTTCGTTGCAGCATCGATAAAAAGCTCTTTGGCACCGTCGAGATAGGCGGCGGTCCGTTCCTTCCAGCCCCTTGGCTCGCAGAACCAGTGCAATGGCCGTACGGAATGGCGCTTGCAGATTCCCGCGGTCTCGAAAACGGAAGCCATACGGTCGAACCCGCCGTATCGATCGCCGAACAGCTTTCGGACAACGCCGACGACTTCGTCCTGCAAGAGAACATGACTCGGTACTGCTGTTGCGAGCGAAATCAGTCTCGGGTTGGGAATCGACAGGTTGCTCAACTTCGATTGTCGGATTGCTGGCCCTGTCCCAATGGACTCCCGGTCCGATTGGTTGCTTTCGCTGGCCTGGCCGGTCCGGGTCACACCGTGTCGGAAACGAGAAGCGCTCGCAATCCTGAAAATACATTATCGCGACGGGAAAAAAGAGCCGCATTCCAGGAAATCAAGTCGGCTCGTTCGCGAATCGGCAGGACCTAAACGGTCGGCCCCGTTTACGGTTCCCAGAGATCGGGGGTGTCTCGGACAGCCGAGCCATTCGCCCGGACCGGGAAAAATATCTATCGGCGCCCGTTGCGGCAGCATATCGGGACATCCGGTTGCGCCTCCGATCCGCTTAACCAGAGCCAAGTCCGATGAAATTGAATCGATCCAATCCTCGTCATGGCCCGCGCATGCGGGTCATCCAGATGAAATCTGGAGACTGGTTCCAGGATTGCTGTATTTTCTTACCTTTCTGGCGAAAGCGGTGCGCGGCCCATCTGGCTGGCACGCGCACGCGGGCCATGACAGATTTTTTGGCCCAACAATCTAAAGGAGCCTGAACCATGTACGTCGCCGGCCTCGTAATCCCGGTGCCTGGAGAAAAGATGGAGGCCTATCGCAAATGGGCCGAGAAGGGGGCGCAAATCTTCAAGGCATATGGATGCCTGGAGATTGTCGAGTGTTGGGAGGACAACGTTCCCGAAGGCAAACAGACTGACTTCCGCCGCGCGGTGGCTGCGAAAGAGGGCGAGAAGATCGTCTTCTCCTGGCAAATCTGGCCCGACAAGGCGAGCTTCTATGCCGCCGAAGCGAAGATGCACCAGGACGAACGTCTGGATACGTCAGGAGAGCCGCCGTTCGACGCAAAGCGCCTGATCCTCGGCTGTTTCGAGCCAATCTTTTCGATGGGCAGGGGTTGATATTCGCCATCAGGCGGCGGCTCCTGCGCGGCCACCGTCATCCAAATCCCCGAATCGTTGGAACGTACTCCCCCTCCCCGGCCTTCGGCCGGACCTCCCCCATGATGGGGGAGGAAAGCAAGTGTGTGGGCTTTTTCTTTCCTCCCCCATTGTGGGGGAGGTGCCGGCCCCGGCCGTCGAGCCGGGGGAGGCGGGGGAAGTGACGCATGAGCGGAATCCGCCCTAGGAGCGGGGACGCAGCTTCTCTAGATTGCGAAGGATGCGCCGCCTCATCCAGTATGTGCTGTCGCCGCCGTCGCGTTTCGCGCGGCTTCTCATTGCCGAGAAGCGCCTCAGCTGCGACTGCGTAGCGGCCGAAGACCCGGCAGAACATCTCCCTGTCTTCATCGACCTCGACGGCAGGCGCTGCGCCGGCCTGTGGGCGATCGTCGATCATCTCGAAGGCGCGTATCCCGATCATCCCCTGGTGCCGGAGGACGCAGAGGCGCGAGGGGAATCTCTGAGGCTTCTCGACTGGGCGATGGGTCCCTTCCACGAGACCGTGACGCGGCGCATCGTCTACGAGCGGGCGTCGCAGCGCTTCACCGGCGCCACCGCCCGCCGGGCGCCGGATATGGAAGTCGTGCGCGCCGGGCGCGAAGCGTTGCGCGGCGCGCTCGCCGCAATCGGCGCCGGCGCAGAAACCAACGGCTGCCTCGCCACGCGCGAATGCACGCTCGGCGATCTTGCGGTGGCCGCGCATCTTTCCGCGATCGATTATTTCGGCGAAGTTCCGTGGACGGATTTTCCCGCGGCAGGCGAATGGTACATGCGGATGAAATCGCGTCCCTCGTTCCGTACCCTGCTGGGCGACCGGGTTCCCGGCCAGCCGCCCGTCTCCCGCTATGCAGACCTCGACGCCTGAGGCAGCGCGCGATCTGATCCGCGGCCGCGGCGAAGCACTCGGTTTCGACGCCGTTCGCTTCACGCGCGCCGAACTCCCCGCCGTCGCCGGCGAGAATCTGACGCAGTTCGTCTCCGAAGGCCGCCACGGCGACATGGCGTGGCTGGCCGCCACCGCGGAGCGGCGCGCCCGTCCCGATGTGCTGTGGCCGCAGGCGCGTTCGGCCATCATGCTCGGCATGAATTATGGACCCAGTCGAAATTGCCACGGAGAAATCTCCGTCTACGCGCAGGGCGACGATTATCACGAGGTGATCAAGACGAAGCTCAAGGCGCTGGCGCAATTCATCGCGCAGCGTTTCGGCGCGGAGGTGAAAGTCTTCGTCGATACCGCGCCGGTCATGGAGAAGCCGCTGGCGCAAGCGGCGGGCCTCGGCTGGCAGGGAAAGCACACCAATCTCGTCTCGCGCCAATTCGGGTCATGGCTGTTCATCGGCTCGGTGTTCACAACGCTCGATATCCCGCCGGACGCGCGCGAGGAAGACCGTTGCGGGACTTGCAGCCGCTGCCTCGATGTCTGTCCGACCGCGGCCTTTACTGCGCCCTATCGCATCGATGCGCGGCGCTGCATTTCCTATCTCACCATCGAGCACAAGGGACATATCGGGCGCGAATTTCGCGCCGCCATGGGCAATCGCATCTATGGCTGCGACGATTGCCTTGCGGTGTGTCCATGGAACAGCTTCGCTTCCCTCGCCCGCGAGACCCGATTCCATGCGCGCGAGGAGCTCGCCGCGCCAAGCCTCGCCGCATTGGCGCGTCTGGACGACGCAGCTTTCCGGATTCTGTTCCGCAAATCGCCCATCAAGCGCATCGGCCGCGACCGCTTCGTCCGCAACGTGCTGATCGCCATCGGCAACTCCGGCGATGCCGAACTGGCCGAACATCCGCGCCGCCTGCTTTCCGACCCGTCTCCGCTCGTGCGCGCGGCGGCGGTATGGGCACTATCCCGTCTCCTCGATCCTCACAATTTTGCCTCCTCGCGCGACCAGCACTTGCCATACGAATCCGACGCGGATGTCCGGGAAGAGTGGTCGCTCGGAACAACAGAGATTGCGGAGATGAGGGGGCCCTTAGAGTTCTCCACCACTCGTCTTGGCCGGGCTTGTCCCGGCCACCCATAACCCCGGTCTCCGCCATGGAAACACGCGATCGCATCCGCCCTGTTCCGAGCGTCAATGTCCGACGCGGGAGTTTATGGGTCGCCGGGACAACAGCCCGGCGATGACGGTCCTTATCCGTGCTACTTTCTCGCAGACAGCCGATCGAGGCGGGCGCGGGCGGTCTGGCCGGCATCGCTGTCGGGGGCGTCGCGCGCGGCTTGCTGCCAGTCGGCGCGCGCCCCTGCACGATCGCCCGCCTCCAGTCGCATGGCGCCGCGCTCGACCAGCGCTTCGGGATAGCCCGGGTAAATCTCGAAGGCGTGGGCGAGGTCGGCGCTTGCTTCCTTCCGGTGGCCTTCGGCATGCAGCGCACTGGCGCGCAGCACGTAGACGTCGGCGCGATCGGGATCGATGGCCAGCACGGCCGTCAGATCGTCGAAGGCGCCGCTCCAGTTCCTGGCCACGCCGCGCGCCCGTGCCCGGTCGGCCAACACGTCTTCGTCCTTCGGCTGGAGCGAAAGCGCGGAGGAGAAGGCGTTTTCCGCCTTCCCGGCGTTGCCCGCCAAGAGCCAGGCATTGCCGGCCTGATCGAGGAGTTCGGCGCGCAGCGGCGGCGCCGCCTTTGCTTCCCCTGCGGCCGCGTCCTCGAGCTTCTGCGCCGCCTCGGAGTAGCGTTTCAGGGCGACCAGCGCGAGCGCCTGACAGTGCAAGGCCGCCGCGCCTCCGCCGGACCACGCTTGGGCCTGCGCGTAAGCCCCGGCTGCGTCGTGCTTGACGAGTTCGAGACAGCGGTCGTAACGATTCGGGCCGCCAGGCGCTGGCGTGTCCGGCGCCGACCCTTTCGCGGCGAAGACACTACTCTCGCCCACGCAAAGAGCGGCAACCGTCAGAACTGCAACTGCGCATGAGTGCCGGACCTGTTTTTCGATTTTCATTCTCGACAGCTCCCGCAAGACACCATGAGCGAGGATAGATTGCGCGCGCCGCGCGGGCCAGCGATCCTGCAGATCGTACCCTCGCTCGATTCGGGCGGCGCCGAACGCTCGACGATCGAGATCGCGGAGGCGCTGGCCGGCGCCGGCTTCGCGCCGCTCGTCGCCTCCGCCGGCGGACGGATGGTCGCGGAGCTCGAAGCCGCGGGCGGCGAGTGGATTTGCATGCCGGTGAACGCCAGGTCTCCGCTGGCGCTCCTCGCCAATGCGCGGCGGTTGCGCGATCTAATCCGTGTACGGAACATAAAGCTCGTCCATGCGCGCTCGCGCGCGCCGGCGTGGAGCGCGCTGTGGGCGGCGCGCCGCACCGGCACGCCGTTCGTGACCACCTATCACGGCGGCTATTCCGCGGACTTTCCCGCCAAGCGTCTCTACAATTCCGTCATGCTGCGCAGCGACGCGACGATCGCCAATTCCCTGTGGACGGCCGAACGCATCCGCACCGACTATTCGTTTCAGCCGAAGCGGCTCGCGGTCGTGCGGCGCGGCGTCGATCTGCGCGCCTTCGATCCGACGGTCGTTCCGCGCGGGCGGGTCGCGCACCTGCGCGACGCATGGGGCGCCCGCGAGGATGATGTCGTCATCCTTCTTCCCGGACGCATCCGGCGACGGAAAGGCCAGCTGATCCTGATCGACGCGCTCGCCCGCTGCCGGGGCGCCGGGGATTTGCGTGTCGTGCTCGCCGGAGATGCGCAGGTTGGCGACAGCTACGCGAACGAGATCGCTGCCGCCATCCGGCAACACTGCCTCGGCCACGCCGTGGTCGTCGCCGGTCATGTCCAGGACATGGCGGCTGCCTATCTCGCTGCCGACGTCGTCGTTTCCCCCTCCACCGAGCCGGAGGCCTTCGGGCGCGTGGTCGCCGAGGCAGCGGCGATGGAACGGCCGGTGATCGCCACCGACCACGGGGGAGCGCGTGAAATCGTGCTTCCGGACATTTCGGGTTTCCTTGTGCCGCCTGCCGGCGCGAACGGGCTGGCCGTCGCACTCGAGAAGCTGGTGGCGCTGGGGCCCGCCGGCCGTGCCGCGATGGGCGCGCGGGGCCGAGCCCATGTCCTGCGATACTTCACGCTGGAGCGCATGGCGGCCGAAACGCTCGCCCTTTATCGCGAGCTGCTGGGTGCCGAAAACTTTACCGCCCCGCGGTGGTCTTGAGTCGATTTGGCGGGATACTGCTATAGCTTGGCGATCTACAGGCGTGTGGGGAGGCATCGATGGGCTGGAAACATGCGGCGGCAGCAGCACTCGTTGTACTGCTCGCGCTATGCGGCGGGATGCGCATGGCCGGCGCCCAGCCGGATCTTCGTGCAGCCCCTCTTTCTACGGTCACCGTTCACACGCTGCCGGGCCGCCCGGCGGACGCTGCGCAGCCAGCGGTCGCGTTCGATCCGGTGAAGGCGACCAACGCCTATCTCGCGCGGGTTTCAGGCGCTGCACGGCAGCGCTCGGATTCCTATTTCGAGGGCGGCTATGTGCTGATCGGCGTGGATGCGCTCTATTCCATCGCCGTCTCGGCGCTGCTCCTGTGGGCGCGCCTCTCGGCTTCGATGCGCAACATCGCCCAGCGCGTCACCCGCGCGCGCTTCTGGCAGGTGCCGATTTACGCGCTCATGTTCGTCGGCATCACTACGGCGCTGACGCTGCCGCTAAGCGTGTACGAAGGCTTCCTGCGCGAGCACGCCTACGGCCTTTCCAATCAGAACTTCGTGCAATGGTTCGGCGATTTCGCGATCGGCTTCGGCGTCCAGCTGGTCATATTCGCCATTGCTCTGACGCTCGTCTACGCCGTCATTCGCGGCAGCCGGCGACTGTGGTGGGCGTGGGGCACGCTGGTCGTCATGGGCCTCGCGGCCCTGCTGGTGACGGTCGAACCGGTTTTCATTGCACCGCTCTTCAACCACTACAAGCCGCTGGCGGAGAGTCCGCTCAAGGAGAACATCCTTGCGCTGGCCAGGGCGAACGGCATCCCCGCTGACAACGTCTACGAATTCGACGCCTCGCGGCAGAGCAAGCGCATTTCGGCCAACGTATCGGGTCTGTTCGGCACCACCCGCATCTCGCTCAATGACAATCTGCTCAACCGCTGCACGCCCGCCGAAATCGAGGCGGTTCTCGGCCATGAGATGGGCCATTACGTGCTGAGCCACGTGGCGATCGGGCTCACCTGGTTCGGGCTGGTGATCCTGATTGCCTTCCTTTTCCTCAACTGGGGGTTCCAGGCGCTGGTCGGTGTCTTCGGCGGCAACTGGGATGTGCGCAGCATCGACGATCCGGCGGGGCTTCCCGTGCTCACGGCGCTGCTCAGTCTGTTCTTCGTCCTGGCGACGCCGGTCACGAATACGATCACGCGCACGCTGGAAGCGCAGGCGGACATCTTCGGGCTCAACGCGGCGCGCCATCCCGACGGGTTCGCCACCGCCACGCTCAAGCTCAGTGAATACCGCAAGCTCGATCCGACGCCGATCGAGGAATTCGTCTTCTACGACCACCCCTCGGGCCGCACGCGCATCTGGACGGCAATGCGATGGAAAGCCTGGCATATCGACGATCCAGACATCAAAGCGGGGCCGGTCTCGCCGCAGTGAAGGGCTTTGCGCTCAGCGCCGGCGCGCGCGGAGCGCCGCTTCACGCGGCGGCGCACAGCCATCACCCGTGGCCCGATGTGACGCTCGCCGCGCAGAAAGCCGCGTGGCGCGATGCGGCGCGACTGCTCGACTGCAAATGGGATCATGTGTTTTCCGAAGTGATTCCCAAAGCGCAGGCCCATATCGCGCGCGAGCTTCGCCTGCCCGATCCGGCAAGCCTCGCGTTCGCTCCCAACACGCACGCCTTTGTGCTCCGGCTGCTCTCGTGCCTGCCGCGGCAACGGCCGATCCGTGTGCTGACGACCGCATCCGAATTCATGAGCTTCTCGCGTCAGATGGCGCGACTGGAGGAGGACGGTGCGGCGATGGTCACGCGCGTTCCTTGCGAGCCCTTCGACAGTTTCGAATCGCGCTTCTGCGAGGCTGCGCGCCATGGCGGTCACGATCTCGTCTATGTCAGCCAGGTGTTTTTCGATTCCGGATTTGCTTTGCCCGATCTGCCGGCGATCGTAAGCGCGGTTGCCGATGAGGAAACGCTG
>Ga0182015_10003655_pt1 | contig 17031 bp, 10 predicted proteins | sample 712P3MmetaG_FD_120478 | JGI IMG/M metagenome (GOLD analysis project Ga0182015, IMG submission 120478) | Permafrost microbial communities from Stordalen Mire, Sweden - 712P3M metaG | ecosystem: Environmental > Terrestrial > Soil > Wetlands > Permafrost | place: Sweden: Stordalen | collected... | reverse complement strand
CGCAGCCGCTCCGGCGAGGTACTGCAGGTCGAAACCGGCTCGCTCTACCCGGCTCTCCACCGGATGGAGCGCCAGAAGTGGATCGCAGCGGAGTGGCGCCAGACCGAGCAAAAGCAGCGGGCGCGGTTCTACAGGATTACCGCTGAAGGACGCCGCCAACTGGCGCACGATCGATCGAAGTGGGACACGATGGTCGCGGCTATCGCTTCCATCCTCGAAGCGTAACAGGCAGGGAGGAACGAGATGAGTTTGTGGCGAGGATTCGGGGCGAGGAAGTCGGAGCTGGACGAGGAGATCGAAGCGCATCGGCGCATGGCGATAGCCGACCGCGTGGCGCGCGGTGAATCATCGGAGGAGGCGCGCGCCGCAACCGAGCGCGAGATGGGAAACATGCCTCTGGCGAAGGACGTGACACGAGAAAGCTGGGGTTGGGTACGACTGGAACGACTCGCTCAGGACGTTCGCTATGCGCTGCGGCAGATGCGACGCTCGCCAGGCTTCGCAACAACGGTCATCGGCACGCTGGCGCTGGGAATCGGCGCAGCCGCCGCGATGTTCACCGTCGTCGACCACGTGTTGCTGCGGCAACTGCCCTACAAAGATGCGAGCAGGCTGGTCATCCTGCAGGAAACGGGGCCGACAGCAAATGACTACTCGAATACACCCTGGATCGATCTTGCGCAGTGGAGAGCGGAGAATCGATCGTTCGAGGACATCGCTTTTTCGACCGGGATGGGCGGACGAACCTACCTCGAAGGCAACACTGCAGCGCTGCAGGTGGATGGACAGGAGGTGAGTCCGAATCTGTTTGCGATGCTGGGCGCGAAGACCCAGTTGGGACGAGGCTTCGTCGCAGAGCAGCCGAGTTTTGGAGCGGGTAAGAACGCGGGAACCATTGTGCTGAGCAACGCGGTGTGGCACGCAGCGTTCGGAGGCGACAAGAGCATTCTGGGGCGCGCAGTCCGGATCAATGACGTCCCATATACGGTTGTTGGCATCATGCCCGCGGGTTTCCGATACCCGGCAGTCAATACCGTCGGGCCGCAGGTCTGGACCTCGATCCAGTTGGGGCCGAAGGACAACGGTCGCGGATACGATTCCGATCACTATGAAGTGATCGCGCGGCTGCGGCGAGGCGTGAAACTGGCGACCGCAAGCGCGGAAATGGCAACGATCCAACAACGTGTCGCCACCCAATATAAGGACGCGGAGGAGCGAGCGGATCACAGTAAGGTCAGCGTCGAGGGCTACGGAGATTCGTTGGTAACTGCCGATGTGAAGAAGGCCCTGCTTGCTTTGCTCGCAGCATCGGGCGTGCTGTGGCTCATCGCCAGCGTGAACGCGACGAACCTGCTGCTGGCGCGCAGCATGGCACGACAGCGGGAGATCGCGATGCGCGGCGCACTCGGCGCGAGCCGCGGGCGCGTGATGCAGCAGATGATCGTCGAGGGTCTGGTGCTCAGCGGATGCGCGGCGCTTCTGGGCACTGGACTGGCGTTGGGCGCGATCCGGCTGACGGCAGCCATTGCACCGATTCATCTGAATGTCGATTTCTCGACGCATGTGGACCTCACAATCCTGGCCGCGCTGTGCGGGCTGACTCTGCTTTCTGCGGTACTGTCTTCGGCATGGCCTGCGCTGATCGCAGTGCGAGCGCCGATTGAGCCCGCGCTCAAGCAAGGCGGGCAACAGACGGGATCCGGTCGAAAGCACAATCGTCTGCGCAGCGGGTTGGTCGCCGTCGAAGTCGCCATGTCGCTGACGCTGCTGGTGGCTTGCGGACTATTGCTGCGGACCATCTACACGCTGCGGCACGTTCCCCTCGGGTTCAGAACGGACCACATTATTGTTGCGAACCTTTCGATTCCCTCCTACCGGTATGTCAACAAGAGCGTGACGGCGAGCCTCTATCAGCCACTGCTGGAGAGGGCGCAGCACCTGCACGGAGTGCAGTCGGCGGGGTTGATGACGGAGGTTCCGCTGGGCCAGACCTTCAACATCATGTTGGACCTGCGGATGAACGGCAACAACATCTCCGCAGCACTAAAGCCGGTGAGCCCGGACATCCAGCAGATCTTCGGAATGAAAATGCTCGCTGGGCGATTCTTCAGTCACGACGACTCGCCAACCTCGGCCGGCGTCGCGGTGGTGAACCCGGCCTTCGCTCGACTGTATGCGCCGAACAAGCACGATCCGAATTCGCTTCTGGGCCTCAAGGTCTGGAACCTGCGCAAGGACATGCCGGCGAAGATCGTCGGCGTGCTCGACGACGAACGGCAGAAGTCGGTTGCTGAGCCGTCGCAGCCTGAGGTTGAAATTTGCCTCTGCCAGATCACGCCGGACAGCGGCATTTACCAGCCAACGACCATCGCAATGGATCTGGCGGTGCGCACGCAGTTGTCGACAACGGAGATGATTCCGGAGCTGCGCGACCTTCTGCGGCAGGCGAGTCCGGAGTTGGCGAACTCGACCTTCTCGACGATGGATCAGATTGTCGAGGATTCGTTTGGAAGTCAGCGGCTTGCTGCTCATCTGCTGGAAGTCTTTGGCGGAGCAGCTTTATTGCTGTGCGTTGCGGGGCTCTACGGCTTGCTGGCCTATGTGGTGACGCAGCGGACGCGGGAGATGGGTTTGCGCATTGCTCTGGGAGCGCAACGTGGCAACTTGCTATGGTTGGTGATGCGGCAGGCGGGCTCAATGTTGCTGGCCGGCGTTGTGGTCGGGCTCGGACTGGCGCTGGCTTCGGGAAAGCTGCTCCGTGGATTCCTCTATGGCGTGAAGGCGCATGACGGCTGGACGCTGGCCGGCGCAGCCTTGTTGCTGTTCCTGAGCGGAATGCTCGCGGCGTACTTGCCTGCGCGCAGAGCCGCGCTGGTGAATCCGATGGAGGCTCTGCGATCGGAATGAAGCCTTTACGCCAGGACATTTCAAGCCAGGACATGGGATTCTTCCGGGCGATAACCGCGTAGTCCGAAGTAGAGGACGAAGCAGTAGCAGATGAGCGGGACGATGAAGGCCACTTGAATATTGGTGGCGTCGGACACCCGCCCCATCAGAGGCGGGCAGACCGCTCCTCCGATGATGGACATGACGAGCATCGATGAGCCTTTGCGCGTGGCCGGTCCGAGATGCCGGATGCTCAACGCGAAGATCGTCGGAAACATGATGGAGTGGAAGAAGCCGAGCAGCACGATGCCGGCAAGGGCTGCGGGACCACGGCTGGTCAGCACGAGCGCGACGGAGACGAGTGAGCCCACTGCGAAGGTGGCGAGCATCGAGGCGGGTGCGAATCGTTTCATGAGAGCGGACCCGCCAAAGCGGCCGATCATAAACGCGAGCAGGTGCAGCTTGAGGTAGTTCGCGGCCTGGACGTCGGACGTGCCTGGGTGCGCGAACTCGACGAAGCGGATTACGAAACTGGCGACTCCGACCTGGGCTCCGACGTAGAAGAACTGCGCGGCGACACCTTTGAGCAGGTGGGGAAAGTGCAGGACGTGGCGCGCGGCCAACGGGTCGAGGGCGGCGGGTTCGTCTGCGATTTTCGGCAAATGCGAAAGGCCGATGAGCACGGCCATTCCGAGAAAAATGGCAACGATGATGAGGTAGGGCAGGCGGACGATGGCAGCTTCTGCGGCTGCAGCGTTGGCTCCTGCGGCCAGCTTGTGGGTGCGGGCGAGGATGAGTGCCGAGCCGAAGATGGGCGTGGCGACCGCTCCCAGAGCATTGAAGGACTGTGCGAGATTCAGGCGGCGCTCGGACGTTTGGGGCGGACCGAGGAAGGTGACATAGGGGTTTGCACAGACTTCGAGGAAAGACTGGCCGCAGGCCATGATGAACAGGCAAGCGAGGAATGCTGAGTAGAGGTGAATGTAGGCGGCGGGGATGAAGAGCACCGCGCCGGTTGCGCAGATCAGCAGGCCGACGACGATGCCGCGCTGATAGCCGAGGCGTTCGACGATCCAGCCAGCGGGCCAGGCCGCGAGGAAGTAGCCTCCAAAGAACGCGAACTGCACGAAGGACGACTGAAAGTCAGTGAGGTGGAAGGCGCCGCGCAGATGCGGGATGAGGATGTCGTTGATGTTGACGCCGACGGCCCAGAGAAAGAAGAGGCTGGTGACGAGGATGAGGGGCCAGATGTAGCGGCGCTCGGTGATGGGAGGTGGCTGAGATGGATCGCCCATCACGCGCCTGCCACGACGGGATTGATGAGTTGGCCGAGCTTCTCGAGTTCGGCAATCATGGTTTCGCCGGGCTGGAGCCAGCGTTGTGGATTGCGGCCTAGGCCGACGCCAGCGGGCGTGCCGGTGCTGATGATGTCGCCGGGCTCGAGCTGAACGACGGAAGAAATGTGGGCGATGAGCTCTGGGGATTTGAAGATGAGCTCCCGGGTGTTGGAGTGTTGCAGGACTTCGCTGCCGATTGAAAGCTGGATGTTGAGGTTGTGCGGATCGGGGACTTCGTCCTTCGTGACGATGGCGGGACCGATGGGACAGAAAGTGTCGAAGCTTTTGCCGAGGATCCATTGCGAGGTGGCGAGCTGGATGTCACGCGCGCTGACGTCGTTGAGGATGGTGTAGCCGAAGACGTGGTCGAGCCAGTTTTCCTTCGCGATGTTGCGGCCCTGCTTGCCGATGACGATAGCGAATTCTACTTCGTAGTCGGGCTGTTTGGTCAGGGATGGGATGCGGACCGGTTCTTCAGGGCCGATGACGGCGGTCGGGAGCTTGAGGAAAATGGTGGGGACTTTCGGGAGCTCCATTTTGGATTCGATCGCGTGGTCACGGTAGTTGAGGCCGACGCAGAAGATGCGCGGCGGGCGTGGAATGGGAGCGAGAAGGCGGACACCGTCGCCGAGCTGAAAGGTCCGCGGCGTGGCTTTGATGGGCGGATTGCGCAGGGCGTCGGGATGACCAGCGCGGATGTAGGCGAGGGCGTCGGAGAAACCAAGATCGGCGAGATCGGTGATGGAGTCGTTGACGAGGAGGCCGGGACGCGGTTCCCGATCGTGCATACGAAAGGTGACGAGTTTCATTGCGCGCTCCAGACTGGGCCGTCGGGATAACTGTAATCGCGAAGGGTTTGGGGATAAATCTCGATGCTGTAGCCGGGTTTTTCCGGAAGGAGATAGTGGCCCTTGCGGATGCGGACGGGATCGACGAAGTGCTCGTGGAGGTGATCGACGAATTCGACGACGCGATTTTCGAGCGAGGCTGAGACGCAGAGGTAATCGAAGGCTGCAAGGTGCTGGACGTATTCGCAGAGGCCGACGCCGCCGGCGTGCGGGCAGACGGGGATTCCGAACTTTGCTGCGATCAGGATGATTGCGATGTTCTCGTTGACGCCGGCGACGCGGCAACTGTCGATCTGGCAGACGTCGATGGCCTGGGCTTGCATGAATTGCTTAAAGAGGATGCGATTCTGACAGTGCTCGCCGGTCGCGATGCGCACGCCAGGGACTTCGCGGCGGATGCGGGCGTGGCCGAGAACATCGTCGGGACTGGTGGGTTCTTCCATCCACCAGGGATCGAACTGCTGGAGCTCGCGGATGCGGAGGATGGCTTCGTCGACGTCCCACTTTTGATTCGCGTCCATCATGAGGCGGTGATGGGGGCCGATTTTTTCGCGAACCATGCGGGCGCGGCGGTGATCGTCGGCGGGATCGCCGCCGACTTTGAGTTTGAAATGAGTCCAGCCTTCAGCAAGAGCTTCGTCGCAGAGGCGGGAGATTTTCTCGTCGCTGAATCCGATCCAGCCGACCGAGGTTGTGTAGGCGGGAAGGCCGTGGGTGCGGAGATGATCGAGGCGTTTGTTCTGGTCAGCGCGGGGTTCTTTGAGGAGTGCCAGGGCTTCGTCGCGGGTGAGGGCATCGTTGATGTAGTGGAAGTCGACGAGGCTGACGATTTGTTCAGGGGACATTTCGGAGAGGAGTTGCCAGAGGGGCTTGGCTTCGGCTCGGGCGTAAAGATCCCAAACCGCGTTGATGAGGGCAGCGGTGGCGAGATGGATGACGCCTTTCTCCGGACCGAGCCAGCGGAACTGAGTGTCTCCGGTGAGCTGCCTGCTGAAGGCGGCGAGATCGTCGGTGATGGAGCTGAGGCTGCGATTGATCGCGTAGCGGGACAGGTAGCGGATGGCGTCGCAGCAGAGCTCGTTGCCGTGGCCACAGGTGAAGGTAAGGCCGAAGCCGCAGAGGTCCTGATTGGTTTCGAGAATGCAGTAGGCCGCGGAATAGTCGGGATCCTTATTGACCGCGTCGGATCCGATGCTTTCTCGCGAGGTGGGAAAGCGAAGATCGACGACGCGGACGCCGGTAATGCGAAGATCAGTCATTGAGCCTCGGGTGGCGAGAGTCGCACGAATCTATTTGGTACCGCATTGTGGACAACCTTGTACGCGGAGAGAACTACAATTTTCAAGGGCGGCATTTTCGATTGGTTGTGAGCAGCTAAATGAATAACGAGCGAACGCAAGGGTCGCACTCTCTTTTCGGCAAGACAGCCATTATTACAGGCGGCGCCAGCGGAATTGGGCTGGCGATCGCATCGGCCTTTGCGGGGCAGGGCGCGGCGGTGTGGATCGTCGACCAGAACAAGAAGGGGGCGGCGACTGCGGCCAAGAGCATTGCCTCCTCTGGCGGCAAAGCGCAGGCTCTCGAGTGCGATGTTTCCGATGCGAAGAGCGTACGGAAGACTTTCGAATCGATATTCAAGCGCGGCCCGGTTTATATCCTTGTGAACTGCGCGGGCGTGGCGCATGTGGGCACGGCCGGCAGTACGACTGAAGAGGACTTCGACCGCATCCTGCGGATTAACGTGCGGGGCCTGTATCTTTGCACGCGGGCCACGGTCGAGCATTTGAAGCAGCATGGGGGCGGGGTCATCCTGAACATGGCTTCGATCGCGGGGATGGCCGGTTTGCCGGATCGATTCGCTTATTCGACGAGCAAGGGCGCGGTGCTGGCGATGACTTACTCGGTGGCGCGGGATTATCTGAACGACGGGATCCGCTGCAACGCGATCTCGCCGGCGCGGGTGCACACTCCTTTCGTGGACGGGTTTGTGGCGAAGAACTATCCCGGCCGAGAGGCCGAGATGATGGAAGAGTTGGGTCGCGCGCAGCCGGTTGGACGGATGGCGGAGCCGGCGGAGGTGGCGAGCCTGGCGGTTTGGCTGTGCTCGGACGAGGCTACTTTTGTGACCGGGGCAAATTATCCGCTGGATGGCGGATTTATGAACCTGCGGGGTTGAAGGCCGGTGGGCTCCAAAAGTGTCGATTTTTTTGAAAACGGCGAGGCAGGCTGTTTTGGTCGCATGCATTTGATTCTGTTGGGTTAAGCCTCCTTTTTGACGGGTTGTCGACAGGCTCGGTTGACGCTTATCTATTTGAATCTGCAATTGAAGTTGTCGTTTGACCGTATTTTCAGATACTTAGGTGTTGGCTGAGCGGGTGCAGCACCCTCTCCTGCAGACGGCGAACGTTCGCCTCTCTCTCCGACAGCGAGCTTGGGCGGGTACTGGCCAGGAGCGGGCGCTTCGCGCAATCCCGGGTGTCAAAATCGAGAGCCATTCGACAAGCCCAGGTCAGGCTCCGGGCCAGCTCGCCCTGATCGCGAAACTGTCGATATTTTTCGAAACGGCATGGGTAGCAATGTGGTACGTATGTATTTGATTCTGTGTGGTTAATTCGCGTTTTTGTCGAGTTGTCGACAGGCTCGGTTGACGCTTATCCATTTGAATCTAAAGTGGAAGTTGCCGTTCGATTGTGTTTTCAAATACTTCGGTGTCGGTTGAGTTTGAGCTCCTGATCCCTCGGATCTTCGGGCAATGGAAAAGGCCCAGCACTGGCTGAGCCTTTTTTTGTTTTCTCCACCTATATTCAGAATACCAAATCCAGCCATAAAACATGCCAAGTTTCTTTTGGATTTCTGGCTTGGAAGGAGTTTGGAATCAACATTTATTACTTTAGTGCGGACGCTTGGGACTTGACAAATTTGGAGGATCTCGCCGGAAAGGCCCCATACGGCTGAGCTAGCGCGCGGGCCAATTCCATTTTGGTTTGTTGAAGAGGGTTGCGCCGTCGAGGGTGGTTTCTCCGAAGTCCTTGATGAGATGGAGGTGGGTGCAGAGGGGCGAGGCGGTGAGTTCGGCGATGAGGGTCGAGGAGTGGGAGACGACGATCATCTGCGTGTTTTTTGCGGCGGCGAGGATGAGGCGGGCGAGGGCTGGGAGGAGGTCGGGGTGGAGGCTGGTTTCGGGTTCGTTGAGGACCATGAGTTCGGGGGGGCGCGGCGTGAGGAGCGCCGCGGCCCAAAGCAAATAGCGAAGGGTTCCGTCGGACAGCTCGGCTGAGGAGAGCGGGCGGAGGAGTCCGTGCTGCTGGAGTTTGAGTTCGAATCGTCCATTCTCGGCTTCGACGAAGAGGCGGCTGCCGGGGAAGGCGTCTTCGACGGTGGCAGCGAGGGCCTGGTCGGAGCGAATCTCAAGGATGGTTTCGAGCGCGGCGGCGAGGTTGCTGCCGTCGTGATGGAGGACGGGCGTGAAGGTGCCGATTTGCGGGGTGCGTGCGAGGGCGTCTGCGTCGGTGCGGAAATGGTCGTAGAAGCGCCAGCCGCGGACGGCCTCGCGCACGGCTAACATTTCGGGAGCTCGCTGCGGATCGGCAACGCTGGCGAGCATGCTGTCGGTGTCAGCAAGATGCTGGGTGAGCATGACGGGTTCTTCGTCGCGGGTGGTAGAGAGCCAGACGAAATTGTTGCGGCGGTCGACGAGGGCGGAGGCTTTGCGGTAGAGGGGGCCGTGCCAGATGCATTCGCGCTTGACATGGGGGTCGAGCTTGAACATGGTGGCGGGGGGATGGGACTGCGGGTAGCCGAGGTCGATGCTGTAGCCGTAGGTGTCGCCGCCGAAGCCTAGCTTGAGGCTGGCGGCTTTGTGCTTCGCCTGCGGCTCGACGGCGTAGGTTCCCTGACGGACTTCGCGGGCGATGGTTTCAGGACCTGCCCAGAAGGTGGAGGGCAGGCCGCCTTCGCGGGCGAGCGAGGCGACGACGGAGTTGAGGGCCGCGTCGGCAAGGAGGCGGAGGGAGCGATAGACGCTGGATTTGCCGCTGCCGTTGGCGCCAGTGATGACGGTGAGCTGGCCGAGGGGGAGGAGGAGATCGCGCAGCGATCGATAACCCTGGACGGCGACGGTGCGGATCATGGGGACAGGATACCGATATGGCTGTGGGGCGTTCGGTAATGGAGAAGAAGGGGCAGTGCTTTTCCAAAATGGAACCGCAGAATTACTTCGGGGTGGGTCGAGGAGCGATTCGTATCGACAATGCGGCGGGTGGGGGAGTCTTCTGCTTGCTGTGGGGTGAACCTGGCGTGCGCTTGGTCTTGTGGTTTGTTTTGTTTCGGCGGCGGGTGTTGGGCTCGGGTTGGATGCAGATTTCTGGGGAACATCCACATTTTTGCCAGACGCAGCGCTCAAGCCGGGTTATTGGCGCGATTGTGACTGGACAGACTGCCCCGGGTCTCAAAATGGAGACCCGGGGCGGCGGAGTGGAGACTGATCGCGATTATTGCTGGAGGCTGGCGGTGGCTTTGGCGGTTAGGTTTTTGAGGGCGTCGGGGGCGGTGAAGGACCAGGATTCGGTGAGGGTGGGACCTGCGGATTCCTGGACTGCGCCGGAGGCGATTTTGGTTTTCTTTCCGATGATGACGTCGAAGGTGCTTTGGCTCCCGGGCGCGAGGGCGGGCGAAAACTGCAGGGTGACGGAGTGGGTGCCTTTGACTCCCGAGGGCGCGAAGGTGACTCGAGTCACGGAATTGGAGAAGAGCGCGTAGGAGGCGGAGACGGCCAGGGTTTTGTCGGTCATGGTTGCGCCGTCGGCGGTGGTGGCGAGGGCGAGCGAGCGGCCCCGGGCATCGGTGAGGGATTGTGCGTCGGATTTCCAGGTGGAGTCGACGGGCGCGAAGGTGAGGATGTGGACGCCGGTGGAGAGCGCTCCACGATAGGGGACGAAGTAGGGCGGCTGCGCGATCTCTTTCCAGACATCGGCGGTGCTCGTGACGCCGCCGATTTGGAGGGCGGTGCCTTCGCCGGCGAGTCCGCCCTGTTCGCGATACATAAGGATAGGGATGGGCGCGGGGACGGGGGAGAGGCCGCTGCCCTGCTCGGAGACGTCGGTGCCGAGGACGAATTGCCAGACGACGGGCGTGCCTTTTTCGGTATTGAAGCGGAGCATGTACTGGCCGCCTTTTTCCGGATCCGACGGGCCGTCGAACTGCATAGGTACCTGATGGACGTCCTGGCCGGAGGCCTGGACGATGGCGAGTTCCTGAGCGGAGTTGGTGTAGCGGACGGGCTTGCCTTCGGTGCGCGGGATGAGTTGCACGTCGTAGATGGGCTGTTTGGTGCGGTCGTCGATGTTGAGGACGATCATCGAGTACGGGAGCTCGGGGCCGACCCACTGGACGATTTGTTCGGGCCAGTAGCGATAGTAGACGCCTGCTAACGGTAGCGTGGGTGTGGAGGGCGCGGGCGCCTGGGCGGCGAGAGCGATCGGGAAGGCGAGTGCGGCGGCGGAGAGGGCTTTGGTCAGCATGGGTGGATTCCTTTTTGATTTTTCGATTCGGATTTAGAAGGCGAAGCGGGCGCCTAGCTCGAGGCGCCGGGCGCTTTCGGCGGCTACGGGTTGCGAGAAGTTGGGCGAGGAGACGATGGTCGAGACCGCGGTAGCGTTGGTGTGGTTGAGGACGTTGGCGGCGCGGGCGTTGAGGGTGAGGGTGCGGGCGGTATCGGTTTTGCCGATTTTGAAGGCGCGGCTCAGGTTCGTGTCGAGATGGATGAGGGAGGGCATGGTTCCGATGTTGCGGGGGAGGTTGCCGTTGAAGGTGTCCGGCGTGAGGAGGCCGAAGTGGGTGGCGTAGGCGTCGGGTCCGGGAGTTGAGGCGTAGGAGGGCCGGTCGTTGAAGACGCCGTCCCCGTTATTGTCGGTGCCGGTGGTGACGTTGTACGGGGCTCCGGACTGCGCGTCCATTTGCGCGGAGAGGGAGATTTTTTCAGGCAGGTTGTAGTTGCCGAAGAAGAAGAGGCGCTGACGGGCTTGCCAGTCGGGGGCGGCGGCTTCGCCCTTGTTGCTGTAGGCGGACTGGGCGAATCCGGCGTTGTTGGGGGCGTCGGTGGTGAAGTTGAAATTCAGGTAGCCCAGGAAAAATGCGAAGCGCTTGTAGCTGTGCTGGTCGAGGCCGAGGAAGAGGACCTTGCCGCTGAGGTGGCCGGTGGATTCGAAGTCAAAGATGTTTTCGTTGGGTGCGAGGGGGCGGGTTGCTGCGAGGGCTCCGGCTAGCGTGAGCGGCGTTTGATCCGTGATGAGGGGCGCATTGATGTTGCGGGAGCGGAGCTGGCCCCAGGATTCGCCGGAGTAGAAGTTGGCCTGCGCGTGCCAGTGGTGCGGGAAGTCGTGTTCGATGCCGATGCCGCTCTGGAAGGAGGGGACCTGGGAGAGATCGCGCAGAGGGGCGCGGACGGTGGCGATGTCGAGGGAGCCTGGGATGGGCGTCGTCGGCGCGTTGAAGGAGGGCGCGTAGATGATTTGTTCGGTTTGACGCGTGCCGTTGAGGCGGTAGGCTTCTGTGGCAACGGCTTCGGGGACAACGGAGGAGAAGAGGCCGGCGTGGAGGTGGATGACGGTCTTCGAGTGTTTGTCGACGGCCCAGGCGAGACCGGCGCGCGGGGCGAAGTTGGCGGTGCTGATGGGTGTGGTTTGGAGCGCGTAGCGGAGGCCGCCGGAGAGCGAGACGCGGCGATTGAGCTTCGCGGTGTCTTCGGCGTAGAGGGCGAGTTGCCATTGCGTGAAGGGGACAAGCGCGGTGCCGGTGGTGACGGAGTATGTAGTAGGCGTGCCGCCGGGGAGATTGAGGAGCGCGCGACGATATTGCTCGAGGCCACTGATGGTGGTGGTTGCGCCGGTGGGGTTGTTGCTGGCGTCGAGGACGGGTGCGGTGCCACCAGCGAAAGTGAAGGCTCCGTTGAAGGTGTTGGGATCGGTTTCGTGGACGAAGATGCCGAGGGATTGCGCGCCGATTTTCCAAGTTTGTTTTTTATGCGTGTAGATGTAGTCGTCGTCGACTTCGAGATTGCGCTCGCGGTCGTTGAGGTATTGCGAGGCGCTGCCGCCACCGAGGAAGAATCCTGCGACGTTGAGACTGGGGGCGGTCGAGAGCGGGGACTGGGCTGTATCTTTCCAGGTCCATGCGGCGTGTGTTTCGTGGAGGAGGTTCACGCTGATGGTTTGGGTGTTGGTGAGGCGGAGGTCGTATTCGCTGACGGTCGCGTCGTAGCCAGCGTCCTCGAGGACGAGGCCGCCGATGCCCTGATTGGTGCGGTTGTTGGTGTTGGCCGCGAAGGACGCGGTGAAGACGTCGGATTTGGTGGCTTGCCAGTCGGCGCGGGCGGAGGCGATCCAGAGACGCTGGGGCGCGGAGACGGTTTGGTGAAGATCGGTTTCGTTGGTGTCAGAGTCGAGGGTGAAGGCGTTGACGACGTTGAACTCGTTGATGTCGCGTTTTTCGAGCGCGAGGAAGAAATCGCTGCGGGTTTTGGTGATGGGACCGCTGAGCTCGAAGCCATAGCGACGTTTGCTGGCCGGCGTGGCGATGGTGGAGAAGGGGTCCGTGGCGTTGAAGCTGCCATCGCTGTCGGTGAGAAAGAGCGCGCCGTGATACGCCGAAGCGCCGGGCTTGGTGTAGATCTCGACGCGTCCGCCGGCGTAGGGAGGGGTGTCGTATTCGGTAGAGAAAAGATCAGGCGCGGTTACAATTCGCGCGATGGAGGCTTTGGGCGGAAGGGCGCTGGAGTTCTGGAAGCCGTCAACGGTGATGCGGGCCGCGCCGGGCGCGCCACCATTGGCGGCGGCGAGGATCTGGAGTTCGCGCTGGAAGTCGTCGGGATCGTCGGCGAGCTGGGCAATGTCTTTTTGCGTGAGGGTGTGGGTGCCGATGCCGTGATCGGCATCGAGGCTGGTGGCGTCATCAACGTCGGTAACTTCGACGTTGGTGTTGACGGTGGCGATGGCGAGATGGAAGTCGAGGTGGAGGGTTTCTCCTGCACGGCCGTGGAGCGGCAAGTTGTTGGTGGAGAATCCTGGAGCCGTGGCGCTAAGGTGCGCGGCGTTGGCTGCGACGCAGGGCAGGAGGTAGTGTCCGGTGGCGTCGGTGGTGGTGGCCGTTTTGTTCGCGGCGATGGTGGCGTTGGGAAGGGCGGCTCCGGTGGGATCGAGGACGGTGCCTTCGATGCGGAGGCCGTCGGGGCAATGTTGTTGCGCGAAAGAGAATGAAGAGGCGAGAAGGAAGGCCGCGATGGTTGCGATCCGGAATTGGATTTGGTTCTTCATGCTGTACCCATGGTGAGGGTGGAGGGTGGTTGGGTTGCAGTGCCGAATGTCAGGAATCGCTTATGACAATCGTCATGCAGGGTCTGTGACGAAACCGACTGCCGGCCTGACAACGTTGTCCACCCTCCCGCAACTTGAGAGTCAAACGATTTTTTTGAACAGCACTTTCGATACGGCGCGCGGACGTGGATTGTTCCAGGGTGTGTGGGGTGTCACTGAGTTTGTGACGAGCGGTGCGCACACTGGCTGCGGAGGATGGTTGCCGCTATGTTTCGCCTGGATACACGGTGGGTGTAGTGCGGTGATCAGGGAACGGGCCGGCGCCCGGATCGCGCTGCGCGCGATACCCACATCTGCCAACCGCAGGCAGATATGGGGCACCCAGATTCTCTAACAGAGCTAGGGAACGGAAGCGCGTTGCTGGGAATCGGAGGGGACGTACCAGCTGTGCCAGTCGCGCAGTTGTATTTCTGCTTTGCCCTTATAGAGGATAATGGTGCCGCTGGCGCAGACTTTGCCCTTGTCCGGGAAGTTGCCGATGTCGTTCTTGTTGTCGCCCCAGATGACCAGGTCGAAAACGGAGTGCGGATAGGGCTGGTCGATGTCGACGAACGTTGGGGTGCCGTGGCTGCTGGCGGCGGTGTATGTATTCACAATTTCGCCGCAGATGGTGCGGTTCTCGCCGACATGCTGGGCGGCATCGGCGGCGGACAGGATGGGCGACGACACTTGTGCTGGCGCCTGGTCCGCTGCAGGGGTGGACGTCTGAGCGGAAGCGGCGGAAACGGCGAGGCCGATTAGGAGCGAACCTACGAGGAGGCGCATGCTGTTTTCTCCCTCACCGAAGTTTACAAAGAGCCTGTAACGGTGGATTCATGCTGTGCCGGGATTCGACTTGGAGCGGGGAAAGCCGAATCGCCACTGGGCCGGGGTTCGATTCAGTATAGTGCGATGGGTTGGCGTGGAAAGGCAAGTGAATTTCGAAAATTGATTCCTGGTATTCGTCGCCGAGTTGGAGTTGGATGGGCTCGGCCTTATCCGCCTGTAGTGGATCCATACCGGGAACGAAACGGTGGTCCTCGACAAAACACCGAACTCGGCACACGATATTCGAGGAAGGTTCCCCCCTCCCCGCCTGCAATAGAGCGCAGAGGCTGCACGCGCAAGACATCCCCGGAAGCACAAGGTCCGAGCAAGAGAGTTCAAGGCCGCCTCAATTTCCGAGCTGAGAAAGGGTCATCCGATGTCTCAAACGGTTGCAGACGTTCTGTGGGAAATGCTTGCCAAAGCTGGTGTCCAACGTTGCTATGGCATTGTTGGAGACGCTCTGAATCCAGTCGTCGATGGGTTGCGCCGCAACGGCAAAATCGAGTTCATCCACGTCCGACATGAAGAATACGGAGTCTTTGCCGCGGTCGCCGATGCGTATTTCACAGGCCATCCCGTGGCGGTGTGCGGAACGGCCGGCCCGGGCGTGGTCCATCTGTTTAACGGGCTGATGGACGCGCGTAAGGAGGGTGCTGCGGTTATTGCGATCGCGGGCGATGTGGAGACGAGCATCATGGATACGGCGGCGCTCGAAGAGCTGAACCCGTACAAATTCTTTGAGGCCGCGTCGCTTTACACCGGTCGTCTCGTGAATCCGGAACAGGTGCGGCCGATCGTGCAGACGGCCATCCTGACGGCAGTTTTGGAGAAAGGCCCGGTGGTGATTTCGATTCCGGGGGACGTGGCGTCCGCGTCTGCGCCCGCGGGGTCTTTCGAGAGCAGGATTCCCTGTCCTGCGGTCCTTAGGCCGTCGGACGGCGATATGGATCGGCTCGCGAAGATGATCGATGAGGCTGAAACGGTTGCGATTTTCGGCGGCGAAGGATGCAGGGAGGGGCGCGATGCTGTGATCCAGTTGGCGAGCAAACTGGCGGCGCCGGTTGGCTATTCGTTCCGCGGCAAGCAGTGGCTGGAGCACGATAATCCCAATGCTGTGGGGATGACTGGGCTGCTCGGTTACGGCGGGGCCTACAGCGCGATGCATGAGGCCGAACTTTTGTTGTTGCTGGGCACTGATTTTCCATTCTCAGAATTTCTGCCCGACGACCGCGTGAAGAAAGTGCAGGTCGACAAGAATCCCAAACACATTGGGCGACGGACGGCCGTCGATCTGGGACTGGTTGGCGATATTCAGGCGACCGTGACGGCGTTGCTGGGCAGGGTTCAGGAGAAGACGAACCGGCGCTTTCTTGAGAAGCATGTGGCCGAGACGAAGTCGTTCCATGAGCTTCTGCAGCACTACGTCGAGAAAGGGCCGGAGATTAAGCCGATTCGTCCGGAGTTCCTGGCGGCGACGCTGAGCGAGCTGGCGTCGGACGATGCGATGTTTTTTATTGACACCGGTACGGCATGCATATGGGGTGCGAGGCATATCAGCGGCGGCCCGAATCGGAGACTCTTCGGATCGTTCTCATGGGCTTCGATGGCGAATGCCGCGCCCAATGCCTTCGGCGCACAATTGGCGTATCCGGGGCGGCAGACGATCGCGTTGTGCGGCGATGGCGGATTCACGATGCTTGCGCTGGGGGATCTCGCGACCCAGGTGCAGCGCAAGACGGAGGTCGTTCAGATCATCCTGAATAATGAATCGCTGGACTTCGTGCATATCGAGCAAGAGGAGGCGGGGATGATCCCGTTCGGCGTGGATTTTAGGAACCCCAACTTTGCGAAGGTCGCCGAGGCGATGGGAGCGAAGGGGATTCGGATCGAGGAGCCGGGCGACGTTCGGGAGGGACTCGCGGAGGCGCTTGCTCACAAGGGTGGGCCCGTTGTGGTCGACGCGGTCGTCGATCCTTTTGCTCTCTCGCTTCCCTCCCATGTTCCTTTTCACACGTCGAAGGGGTTCACTCTTAGCTTTGCCAAGCAGGTGTTGACGGGGAAGATGGATTCGATGATCAAGACAGTCGAACGGAACCTCGGGCTGGTTTGAGAAAAAGGGACGACCACCGCTCGAGATCCTTTTCGGCCGCTTCGCGACCGATTCCCCTTCGCCATAGATCGTGAGCCGATGCTCAGCTTCACGCTTCGGGGGGTCCTTCCACTGCGTGCGGTTTCAGTTTCGTTTACCGCTGGAAGGGTCTCTGGCCGCGCTCCGGTCAGGATGACAGTTCTCGTTGTTTGATCGCGCTTTGCGCGATACCACATCTGCCAACTGCGGGCAGATATGGGGCACCCGCTTTTTTCTTAGCCGACATTTTTTTCGTTCATTCGGTTCTGAGGGCTTTTACTGGGTCGATGGAGGCTGCTCGTTGCGCTGGGATGATGCTGGCGATGAACGCGCAGATGGAGAGCGTGACGATGGAGGCGGCGAGGACGATCGGGTCCCATCCTTTGACTTGGTAGAGCTGCGTGGCGATGAGGCGCGCGCAGCCGATCGATGCTGGTATGCCGATCAGCAGTCCGATGAAGATCTGCAGGAAGGCTCCGCGGAGGACGAGACGGACGATGCGTGCGCGATCTGAGCCGAGGGCCATGCGGACACCGATTTCGCTGGTGCGGCGCTCGACGGTGTAGGCGGTGACGCCGTAGAGGCCGACGGCGGCGAGGATGAGGGCGAGGATGCCGAAGAGGCCGGTCATGTTGGCGACGGCGCGCTGCTGATCG
>Ga0182015_10003653_pt1 | contig 17031 bp, 11 predicted proteins | sample 712P3MmetaG_FD_120478 | JGI IMG/M metagenome (GOLD analysis project Ga0182015, IMG submission 120478) | Permafrost microbial communities from Stordalen Mire, Sweden - 712P3M metaG | ecosystem: Environmental > Terrestrial > Soil > Wetlands > Permafrost | place: Sweden: Stordalen | collected... | reverse complement strand
TCCGAAGTCATCACTGACGTAGAGTCCACGGGCGCTCGCGGCGAAGAGCCTGTTGCCAAGCATCGCGAGGCTCCAAACCGCGTCGGGGCCGCGCGTCAGGTAAGGTGTTAGGGAGTCCTTGCGGGGAGGGTGGACTCTTATCTCGTTGTGTAGGTATTGCGGATCCTTATCGGCAGCGATCAGAAAGTTGGGGCTTCCTTGCAAAAATGCAAGGATCCCCGCCACGGCTAGCGAGCGAAAAAAGACAGAAGATCTGACCGCCCTATTGTTCGCGTCGATGGCAACCATAAACGTGAGCGTGCTTGGGATAGACGTGCATTGTAGCAAGGTTACATCGCACACGCTGACTTCCCTTTACGCCCAACACTTGTTGATTTTCGTGGCGCTCAGCTTCTGAATGGGGGCTTGCCCATCAGAGAATGGGGACATCTGTGCGACTGCGAACAAGGTCTTTCGACTTAGCGAGCGTCGCCTACGCGGTTCGTATCCCGCGCGATCTTCTGTAGAATCTGCGGGGCTAGGCTAACAGTCGTCTTGCCCGAGCCGTTCTTGCCGATGAGCAGGGGCCTGCAACGGGCTTGAGACTTCCTCAGTCGCGCCCCCAAAGCCTTATGGATTTCCCTACTGTTTCCTACCGGAATTGTTGGCTGGAGAGTGTCAGATGGGACTTAACGGAAGCTCGGAAAGGCTCAAGTTACGCAAAAGACTGCATCTTGCTGATAGCATTCCCTGTGGAAATCGGTTCCGAGAAAATCCCCCTCCCGGCACCAGCGTAAATAAGGCTATTCAAAGCCGGCCAATGCGCCGAAATGGTGATGGCCGTCAGAGCCGCATGAACATTGAACTTTATCGGGTTTGATGATATCTTCGCACAGCGTTTGGGAATGGAGTGGGGATCGCGATCTCCATCCAGGTAACTCGGTTGTCCCGACAGCTCCAGGCCCAGCCTAGCAGTGAAGGTTTGGTGAAACGCCTATTCTTAACTGCCGTGCATCGGGATAGGTTTTTGGGAACGATTCAACGCCTGCAAGAACCCATAATAAATCGCGTTTTAGCTGATGCCTTCCATTTCGCTAGAATGGAATCCGAAAGCGAAAAGTCAGTACAGGTGGTGTGAGCACTTATGGTAACCAGCGGTGTTGGCGAACCCGCAACATCCTCCCGAGACTTCTTATCCGGCGGTAGCGAAACAGGTGCGCTTATGCGCACCATGGATTGGTCCAATACCAAGCTCGGTCCGATCGAGCGGTGGCCTCAGAGCTTACGCACATCCGTCAGCACCTGCCTCAATTCGCGTTTTGCAATCCTGGTTTGGTGGGGTCCGGATCTGGTCATGCTCTACAACGATGCCTATCGCGACATTATCGCTTCCAAGCACCCGGCGGCGTTAGGCAATCCAGGACGGGAGTGTTGGCCCGAAATCTGGGACACGATTGGGCCTATGTTGGACGGCGTGATGCAGCGCGGCGAGGCCACATGGTCCGACGACCTGCTTTTGCTGCTTGCGCGTTACGGCTATCCGGAAGAGTGTTATTTCACATTTTCTTACAGTCCCATCAGCGATGAGTCGGGTGGCATTGGCGGAGTATTTACCCCCGTGATCGAAACCACGGAGCGGGTGATTGCCGAACGTCGGTCGAACACATTGCGCGAATTAGCTGGCTCCAGTGTAGAGGCCAAATCCGAGGACCGGACGTGGGCCTTGGCCGCAGAGATTCTCGGCAGAAATCGGTACGACATTTCCTTTTCCGTTCTATATGCACTCTCCCCCGATCGTAAGTACATTCATGTAAAAAGTTGTTGCGGCATTCCACTGGATCATGCTATCTGCCGCGGTCCAAAGGATTTGGACGACCTCCATTCGCCCCTCCTGCGCGCTATCAGGGATGCTCTGCACACGGGCGGAATGGTTTTAGTCAGTGACGTGCAACAGGATTCTGCCGAGTTGCCACTCGGAGCGTGGGGAATTACTCCCGTCGAAGCCATCGCCCTGCCAGTTGTGTTCCCAGGGCGTTCATCAGCCGAAGCCTGCATCCTGGTCGGCCTGAATGCGCGCAAGCGATTTGATCAGGATTATCGGTCGTTTCTTGAGACACTCGCCCGGCAGTTAGCCAGCAATTTAGCGGCGGCTCGGGCTCATGAAGAAGAAACCCGGCGAGCCGAAATGCTGGCGCAGTTGGATCGCGCGAAAACCGTCTTCTTTTCTAATGTGAGCCACGAATTTCGAACTCCACTTACTTTGATGGTTGGTCCGGTTGAGAGCATGCTGGCGCGGGCCCGTCCCTCGGCGGTCATCAGCAAAGAGGAATTGCAACTGGTTCATCGGAACAGCATGCGCCTGCTGAAGTTAGTTAACACTTTGCTTGACTTCTCCAGGATTGAAGCGGGGCGCGTCGACGCGATTTACGAACCGACTGATATCTCCGCTTTCACTGCGGATACAGCTAGCGCGTTCCGTTCGGCAATGGAGCAAGCTGGTCTTGAATTTGTCATCGACTGCGAGCCAGTCTCCGAGCCTGCATACATCGATCGGGATATGTGGGAAAAGATCGTGCTCAACCTGATCTCAAACGCGTTTAAATTCACACTTGCCGGAGGAATCACGGTACGTTTGAGAGCCGTCGACGAGCAGATTGAACTATGGGTAGAAGATTCCGGCCTGGGCATTCCCGACGAGCAACAATCCAAGGTATTCGAACGCTTCCACCGTGTAGAAGGCGTGCGTGGTCGAACCCACGAAGGCACGGGAATCGGTCTTGCATTGGTTCAGGAATTGGTGAGGCTGCACAACGGCTCTATCAGGGTCGAAAGCGGCGTGGGGAAGGGAAGTACGTTTGTGGTCTCCATTCCGGGCGGTCGGGCACACCTACCCGCCAATCGTGTCGGCTCGCAGCAGCGAATGCTTAAGTCGACCGGAGTATCTGCCGCGGCGTACGTGGATGAAGCCTTGCGATGGTTGCCCGAGGGAGCGCAAACGGCTGAGTCGCCACAAGTGTTTGCTTCGGATTCAGTGCAGGCGCCTCACGTCCAGACCACTAGTGGAAGAATTCTGCTCGTCGATGATAACGCTGACATGCGCGGATACGTGCGCCGTCTTCTCGGCGACAACTATGATGTTCATGCGGTTTCGAACGGAATGGATGCACTGGCCGCGATTCGAACTCAGCCTCCAGACCTGGTATTAACAGATGTCATGATGCCCGGACTTGATGGCTTTGGCCTGTTGCGCGAACTTCGCGCCAGCGATTCCACCAAGACCATTCCTGTAATCCTTCTGTCGGCTCGTGCCGGGGAAGATGCACGTATTGAAGGCATGGAAGCTGGCGCTGACGATTACATGGTGAAGCCTTTCACAGCCAGGGAACTTCTTGCCAGAGTTGGATCTCACCTCGCAATGGGTCGTTTGCGACGCGAGACTGCAGAACACGAGCGAGCTTTGCGCGCAGAAGCTGAGGCTGCGCACCAGCGTACCTCTACGATTCTTGAAAGTATTAACGACTCCTTCTTTGCGCTCGATCGAGACTGGCGATTTTCCTACGTTAACGCGGAGGCTGAGCGCACCCTGAACATGAGGCGTGATGACTTGGTGGGACGAACTTTTTGGGACGTTCTCCCGCCCGCAAAAGGCACTGCTTTGGAGACGCAATATCGACGCGCGATGAGTGAACGAGTTTCCATCCAGTTCGAACACTACTATCTGCCTTGGCAGCGCTGGTACGACGTCAGGGTCTACCCTGCAAACGACGGCGGCATTTCAGTGTTTCTATCAGGACATTACCGAGCGCAAACGAATCGAGAAAGCTCTCGAAGAAGCGCGACTGGAATTGGAGAACCGAGTAGAGAACAGGACTGCCGAACTTCAGCTTGCGAATCAGGAACTCCGTGAACTATCGTCACGCCTGCAGCAGATGCAGGATGAGGAACGCAGGCGTCTCGCAAGAGAGTTGCATGACAGTGTGGGGCAATTACTCGCCGCTCTCGCGATGAATATCACGGCGGTCAAGTCGGAGGCTCACAAACTTAGCCGAGAAACGGCGAAAAGGATCGCGGAAAACGCCACAATAGTCGATCAACTGAGTAGCGAGATCCGCACTCTTTCGCATCTTCTGCATCCTCCCCTGCTCGATGAGGTTGGTCTTTCTTCTGCTCTTCATTGGTATGTCGAAGGCTTCGCAGAGCGCAGCGGGATTGCGGCAACCCTCGATATGCAAGAACGCATGGAGCGCTTTCCTGCGGATATGGAGATCGCGATCTTTCGTGCGGTACAGGAATCATTGACCAATGTTCACCGCCACTCCGGCAGCCCATCATGCGCTGTAAAAGTTTTTCAGCACCAGAATGATCTGCATGTCGAAATTCGGGATCAGGGACGAGGAATACCGAATGAGAAGCGCGTGGCGTTGACATCATCCGGTGGCGGCGTCGGCCTGCGAGGTATGCAGGAGCGAATTCGTCAGCTGGGAGGAACTCTGACCATCAGTTCCTCGGAAAATGGCACCACGGTTGTTGTGACGTTGCCAATTCCAAAACTGGCAGGCCCTCGCAGCGAAGGCGCAGCCTGAATCTGCGGCCAGGCATCCGCGCTCGCAGCATTTCGGTCTTGTTCCTACGAAGTCACTCCGAAGCCCCGCGCTTTCACCAGCGGGCGAGGAATCTCGCGTGAACCATTTCAAACTGACGGTTAAAAAGTCCCCGACATCACTTCACATCCTCTACGCGGCCGCTCTTTATGCTGCGATAAGCTGCATCCAGAATTTGCTGATTGCGCCAGCCTTCTTCGCCGGGAATCGGAAACTCGGTTTTGCCTTCGACGGCGGCGGCGAAGGCGTCCACTTGACGCGCGTAGGCGAGTTCGTTAGATACTGTGCTGCTCTCAGCCGCGGCACCGTTACGGCAAAGTTCGAGGCGGACCTGGCGGTCAACGGTCAATGCGTTATCGGCCCGCAGAACGCCCGATTCACCCACTAGTTCAAGTGGTGTGCGGTAATCGGCGCGGAAGGAAACCATCACCGTGGCCAGAGTTCCGTGCGAGAACTCCAGCAGTAAAGTTGCGCCCGCTTCAACGTTTCCTGGCTTGCCGGCAATTTCCCGCGCGCTGACCCGTCGCACCTCGTCCTGAAGAACGAAGCGCAATGCGTCGACGCAGTGTACGCCGACATCCGCAATAGGCCCGCCGCCAGCCACGGCCGGATCGTTGATCCAGGTGCGCGGATGAGTGCTGTCAGCACGAAAAGAAAATTCGGAGCGCGCGAAAACCGTTTTTCCAATCGCTCCTGCCGCGACCCTTTCGCGAAACCACGCCAAACTGTCTTCAAAGCGAAATACCTGCGCTATTCCGAGCAAAACTTTCGCTTTGCGGGCCGCTTCGACCATTTGCCGGCACTGCTCCGCATTGATGGCCATCGGCTTCTCGCACAGTATCGGCTTGCCGCATGACGCAGCGATCAGCACATCCTGCAAATGGCAGGCATTCGGAGTAGCGACGAACACAGCATCGACCTGCGCAGAGCGGCACAGCCCTTCGGCTGAATCAAAGGCAAAAGGAATTTCGTACTTGCGGGCTGATTCTAGTGCTTTGCTGAGGTCGCGTCTGGAGAGAACGGTGACGCGACAGTTCTTGGCAAGTGCGAATCCAGGCATCAGCCGCTTCGCGGCGTGCAATCCGAAGCCGATGATTCCGAAGTTGACCATTATCCGCGAGGCGACAGCAATTATTTCGCAACCGACATCGAGGAGGGCGACGCCCCGGCCGCCGCCGATTGCGAAGTTGTAGCGATAGCTCCTGTTGAGGTGTTAATCGAGAATGCGGTAATGGTACTCGCCGTCTGACTGCCCACATAAAGAAACAAGTTATTGGGATCGAGCACCAGAAAAAAAGGAGCGGTGCCGGCAGTGAACGGCGAACTGGTAACCTCCGTCAAAACCCCCGTGGTAGCTGCAACCGAGAATACGGAAATATTGCTCGACCCCTCATTAGCAACGAACAGGTACGGATCCAAAGCTACCGCGGATACGGGCGTAGTTCCCGTGGGGTAAGAGCCAAGCAGGGTCAAAGCACCGGTGTTGGCGTTTATCGACAGCACCGAAACCGTGTTGTCGACCGAGTTGGCAACGTACACAAAAGTTTCCGCGGGATCGACCGCGATCGCACGCGGGCCATTGCCAACCTGCACCGGAACCGTCGAGACTGGCGCCAAGACTCCGGACGTAATCGTGTACGCAAAAACGGACGCCAAATTCGTGTTCAGCACGTAAATAAATTTTGCTGACGGAGTTATCGCAAGCGCAATCGAATTAGGAAAAGCGGTGAATGGCGATCCGGTAACTGCGGTAAGAGCGCCAGTCCCAGAATTGATGGAATATACCGAGATGCTGCCCGAAATCTGGTTAAGCGCATAAAGAAAATTGCCCGCGCTATCCATCGTGAGCGCGACTGGAGTCAGTCCCGCCGCGGTGCGCGGCAGCACTTCGTGCAGCGAGCCAATTGCGCTATCGATGGCGAAGAGCGAAATATCGTTCTCGGCTTGATTAGCAACGTACACGAATTTATTGGAAGGATGCACGCGAACCGAGGTTGGAGAATCCCCGCCCGGGTAAGGCGATCCCACGATGTTAGTGAACGCAGCGGAACTGTTATTAATGCGGTAGGCTGCTACCGCATTCAAGTTGGGCAGGCTAACGTAGGCCGTATGGGTTCCGGAAGAACTGCATCCCACCAGGGTGGCCAATCCCATGGCTGCAAAAATCAGTATCGTTCGCTTAATCGGCATCATGTTCTTTCGAAAGCAGTGGAAGTGTCGACGCATCGAACTCGTCATGAGACCCGAAAAACATAGTTTCGCGATGTAACATTCCCACCATCAAAGTTTGGGACGCCGGCCGATCTGGCCAAAGTGAAAAACCAATCCGGTTGAAACCCGTATATCCTTTTGGGTGGCGCCAAACGTATCCGTGTCCAGATAATCCGCCTGAATGCGAAATGTAAAGCGCGGCGTCAGATCGCGATCGTATCCGGCTCCGCCGACGAGGGCTCGCCCGACACTTTCAAAATGATTTCTCAGCGAGGTCGTTATATCGACTCTGTCTTGCGCTTTGCCAAACAGGCCATGAACGAAGAATTTTGATTTGTCTCTGCGCAGGGCATACTGCGGACCAATCAAGAAATTGTACACAACCATTTGCGAGCCATACTGTCCGCCCGCGTCGGCGGTCACTCCCCAACTGGGTTTGATGTTGTAAGTGGCCTCGGCATCGAATCCATTTAAGTTCGAGCGGTTCACAAAACCGAAGGTGGTCGAATCAACATTCCGGTAGGCATAGCCGCCAAATACCTCCCACTGCGGAGCCACCTGTCCGAGTGAAAGGGAAGAGACCGCCACGACTACCGAAATAATAAAGAAGATGAAGACCGCTGCTCGCTTGACGCAAACGCCCACACGTTCGATAGCCATTAGTATGAAAGTACCAACTTCCCTCCAGAATCACGCTTAAGTCGAGAGTAACGCAGGCGCATCAGCTCCGCGGGCTGCTCGCGGACTTCTGTTTTTGTTAATCAACGATTCTACCCGGAAGTGTGAAATAGCAGAAGAGCGGCAGTGTAATTGTTTGTAAGCGCCAGGCAGATATTTTTCGCTATTTAGCTGACGGTCTCGGGCCGTGGGCTGCCATAAGATGCCAGGCTTCACGGTAGCGTAGCACGAGGCTTATGACTACCGGCTCGGGAATCGCTCTTGAGTGGGTGATCGATCAGTATCAGGTATCGACCGACAAACGCAGCGGCATCACCAACGATCTCAATCGCGCCGACGATCCGCAGTACATCGTGCGGTTGATTGGGCAGGTCGTCACGGTCAGCCTAGAGACGGTTAAGATCGTCCGATCGCTGCCGCCGCTCGGACTGGCACCCTAGTGCCGTTGACATCATGCCCGCCCAGACATAACATTCCGACACAACGCCGCTTCAGCTTTGCATGATTGATAAAGTACTGGGCCACTATCGGGTTTTTGAAAAGATAGGTTTTGGGGGGATGGGGGAAGTCTATCGCGCCAGCGATGAGCGGCTGGGGCGGGATGTCGCCCTCAAAATACTCAAGCCCTCTCTTGCCCGAGACCAGGACCGCCTGCGCCGTTTCGAGCAGGAGGCGCGGGCCGCCGCGGTTCTGAATCATCCCAACATCGTCGCGATTTACGACATCGGCATGCACGATGGCGCGCCGTACATTGTCTCCGAGTTGCTGGTGGGGCAAACTCTGCGCGAGCGCCTGCTCGACGGCCCTCTGTCCCGGCATCACGCGATTGACTTCGCCAGGCAGATTGCTCAGGGATTGATGGCGGCGCATGAAAAGCGCATTGTGCATCGCGACCTCAAGCCGGAAAATCTTTTCATCACCAAAGACGATCGCGTCAAGATCCTGGATTTTGGCATTGCCAAGCTGCTGACCTCGGAGTTTGGTTCCGAGCGCGAAAAGGCCGAACCCATCGAGGCTTTGACCACACAGACGAAAATCGGCTCTGTGCTCGGAACAATCAGTTATATGTCTCCCGAGCAGTTGCGCGGCAAGGCGGTGGATTCTCGTAGCGACATCTTCAGCTTTGGCGCGATTCTCTACGAGATGTTGACGGGGCGGCGCGCCTTTGCCGGCGACAGTCAAGTGGACACCATGAGTGCGATCCTGAAAGAGGATCCAGTGGAGATGGTGCGCGAGGGCCAGGGAATTCCGCACGCCATCGAACAAGTTGTCCGGCACTGTCTGGAGAAGGAACCCGACAATCGCTTCCAATCGGCGCGCGACTTGGCCTTCGCGCTCAGCACACTGTCGAGTTCCACAACTGGCAGACAACTTTCCGCGTTCCGTCCGCGGGCAAAGCGGTTTCGCCAATGGCTAATTCCTGTCGCCGCGGTGGTGCTGTGCGCGGTTGCTGCGATCGTTCTGGCACCCATGTTTATTCGGGTTCATGATCCGGATTTCCATCGCGTAACTTTTGAGCGGGGCACGGTGTACAGTGCTCGCTTTACTGCCGACGGCCGGACCGTGCTTTATGGAGCCTCGTGGAATGGTCGTCCGCTGCAAGTTTATTCGACAATTCCCGATTCCTTGCTGGCGCGGCCGCTGGGTCTAACATCGGCCTATCTTTTAGGGATTTCGCGCAGCAGTGAATTGGCGCTGATACTCGATGGCAGGCCCGGATCGCGCCTCGATTTCGAAGGCGGCGTGCTGGCACGATCGCCGATGGTCAACGGTACTCCGCGCGAGATTCTCCGCAATGTCAGTTGGGCGGATTGGGGGCCTGACGGGGAACTTGCCGTGGTACACCATGCGAATGGGCGCGACAGGCTGGAGTATCCGGTAGGGACAGTTCTTTATCAAACCAACGGCTGGATCAGCAATATTCGTGTTTCGCCTCAAGAAAAACGCATTGCTTTTTTGGATCATCCTGAGCGTTGGGATAACCGCGGTTCGGTGTGCGTCGTCGACTTTGCCGGACATAAGGCGACGCTTTCCTCGGGTTGGGATTGGGAGAGCGGTTTGGCGTGGTCTCCACAAGGGAAGGAAGTGTGGTTTAGTGCTCTGGAAAGTGGATCGAGTAATCGCAGCATGTGGGCGGTAGATCTAGCAGGCAAACAGCGCAAAGTGCTGACTGTTCCCGGCGGATTTACTTTGCAGGACATCGCTTCCGACGGTCGCATTCTAGCCTCGCTCGATAATGAGCGGCTGGCAATGGAATGGAGTGGGAAAGATCAGCAAGTGCGGGATCTTTCGTGGTACGACTGGAGCATCGTAAAAGATATTTCACCGGATGGCCAATCGGTTTTGTTCGAGGAGGGCTCGGTAGGTGCGGAGCCTGCGGGGCCCGACGGTGCGGTTGCTATTCGCAAGGTCGATGGCTCGCCGCCGATCCGTTTGGCGGACGGGTCGGCTGATACGCTCTCACCGGATGGCCAATGGGCCGCCTCAGTCTCGGGACCCAGTCCGCCGCACATTACCCTGCTGCCGGTTGGCGCCGGTCAATCACGTCAAATCGCTTTGCCCGGACTAGAAACTCTGCAACGGGCAGCGCACTTCCTGCCAGACGGTAAGCGCATCGCGGTCAATGGAAACTCGCCCGGCCGTCCTGGCCGCACCTACGTGGTGGATCTCGCGAACGGTAAAGCTGAGCCGGTCACTCCCGAGGGCGTATATGCGACGCTGCCTTCGCCGGACGGCAAATTCCTGGCCGGTGAAACGGCCGATTACAAGCCGGCACTGTTTCCGCTTGACGGAGGACCTTCGCGTCCGGTTCCTAATGTAGAGGCTGGTTATGCCCTGGCACAGTGGTCGTCCGACAGCAAAGCGTTATACGTTTACCGTAGCGGAGATGTGCCGCTGAAAATTCAACGGCTGGACATTGCGACGGGAAAAATGCAACTGGTTCGCGAACTTTTCCCCGCTGATCTTGGCGGAGTCGTCTCCATTGGGCCCGTAATCACGAACCTGAACGCCTCCGAGTTCGCCTATAGCTATTTCCAGACGCTTTCGGTGCTGTACATCATTTCAGGCGTGAACCAAAAATGACTGGACGCTTGCTTCTGCATCTTTCTCAGTCCTCCTGTGGGTTAGCTGAAAGCCCCGCCCTTTCGCAGCAAAATGCGACAAAGGTGGGGCACCGTTGCAAAAACTGGATCAATGTAACGGTTGAACGATGATGTCGTCCGGACTGCTGATTGCGTAGGGCGAGCCCGGAGCCTGTTGATGCCCAGTTGGAGTGACGGTAAAGACGTACAACTTGTTGGCATTGTAACTAATGGCATACAGATGATTGTTGTTGTCCCAGAACATCTGAGTGATGGGGTCGGTTGTCAACAGGCCCGTGTAATGCGTGATCGGGTCGGCTCCGTTGAAATGGAAGATTTGCAGACCTTCTTGCCCGGCAAACGCCAGCAGTTTGCCCGACGGCGATATCTTCATGTCATTTGGGTTCACGACCAAGGGCGCTGGCATGTTCTTGTAAGTGTTAGTTGTTTTCAGGTTCCCACTTGCGTCCGCGGTATAGGATGCCAACTGCAGCGGGCCTGACGCGCAGTTGGGTGGATCGGCGGGTTGCATGGTGAACGCCAGGTGGTCTGTCGGGTCAGCAGCGGACATGTTGGCAATATAGCCGTTTACCCCTTTCGGCGGAGGGGGATAATTTGCTTTGACGTTGAATGAGGTCAGCAGGCCGTTTGTTTTCCGCTTGAATCCATAGAACGCGTAGTACATGCAGGACTCATCCTCGGCGGTGTACGCGTACACATTATTTCCGATGAAGTCAGCCGTATACCAGGAACCCGGAAATACGCCGGTAACGTCCATTCCGAGATATTTCAATCCTCCCGTCGCTGGTGCGATTGCGTAGGAGGCATAGACGGTGTTGGAGCAGGCGTTGCTGCCATCGTATTCCATGACATATAACGTCGCGCCAGTGCGATCGAAAAAGATCGGGCCCGCGGAACCGCATCCGAAGTCATGCTTCTGGTAATTAATCGATGACGCATAGGTAAGCGCTCCATCGGATTCAATTTTGAATGTATCGATGTCGGGCTTTGCCGCGTTTGCTGCCATAAGATATTTTCCGTTCACTGCCATGGAATAAACGTTGTCCGGGAAGGGCGAGCCGTTTACCGCGGATAGGCTACCGTTCGCTGCGGCGGCGTAGGCGACGATTTCGTTGGTGCTGCCATTTGTGCTGGCTACATATACGTAAGCTACAGATGAGTTTGCCGCAGACACAACCTGGGCACATGCGGCTGCCGTGCTCAGCACCAGACTGAGGCACACGGTAAATTTTAAGTGGCGCATCATGGGGAATCTCCTTTTGGGGCATATCCTAATTAACACGGGCTTGTGCTACTTTCGAGGCCCCGACGATGCTCTAGAGTTGCTTGTGCTGGCAAACAGTGTGGATTTTCACAATTCTGTAAGATAGGCGACCCGTTTGAACGGTCCATCCGCGCATCCTAAGGGCGATCCTGAGGTGCTCTACAGCAATTCCGATGAGCCGAAAGTGCAACTCCCGCCCTTGACCCGTGTTTCTAAGAACAGGGAGAAAGCCATGAAGCCATTGCAGTTTATTTTGCCCGTATGCGCGGCGCTGATTCTTATTGGTTGCGGCGCCGGCCATCCGAATTTGACCAGCATCACCGTAAGCCCATCAACCGCCACAGCGGATAGCGCTACTCAAGGACAGGTTGGATACACAGCCGAAGGCACCTTCAGCAACGGTACGAGCCGCGAGCTTTCGCAAGCCGACGGGCTTTCATGGAAGACATCCACCACGGCGGCCAGCGTTGGCTCAACGGGCGAAGCAACATGTCTTTCGCCGGGCACGGTCACGGTGACTGCGACTGCTCCGGAGAATTTGACGATTACGGTCAACAACGGCGTGAATAATACATCGGCTAATGTTTCGGGCACCGCGCAGTTGGTTTGCCAGTAAGCGTGTGGCGGCCTGCGCTTTGACGGCTTACGGAAGAAATTTGAGGCGTTTGGTTTGACAGGGCACGGCTTTCCAGCCGTGCCGCAAGTCGTCAAGGCGGCTTCGCGACACGTCCGCAACAGGCCCGAATTAGCGAGGTCCGCTGCGTTCGCGGCTGTGGACTCGGTACCCAGCATTCGAACATCATTAGCAATGTTTGCGCATTCCGATTCGACGCGCACCTAGTCAGGCACCGCCGATCCGGGCCTCTTGCGCTTGCGGCACAACTGAAGCCGTGCCTTTCCCGCTGTGATCATCTTCAAACTTTAGACTTGGCTGTAGGAGGTCGTTTCAGCGAGCGATGCCCGTGTCGGAAGAATTGGACGAGATGATCGAAATGGCGAGAGCGATACGGATGACGCCGGAGCACTGCAGTCCCACGTTTCGCGAAGTGCGCGGAACGTGGGGCACCGGCGCGGCGCAGCTTTGACTATGGCACAACGCAAGGTCCCTCGACTTCGCTCGGGATGACAGTTTCCGTGAATCGACTGGAGTTGGCTTCGTTGACGGGGTGCGGGTGGGTCCGTAAGATTGAGTGGCCGGGTAGCTGGGCATCCTTTCGTGATCGGCCAAACCATTTCACATTATCGGATTGTGGAGAAGTTGGGCGGCGGCGGCATGGGCGTGGTGTATAAAGCCGAAGACATGCGGCTGCATCGCTTCGTGGCGCTCAAGTTTTTACCGCCGCAGGTGGCGCGCGATCCGCAGGCGCTGGCGCGGTTTCAACTGGAGGCGCAAGCGGCGTCGGCGCTGAACCATCCGAATATTTGCACGGTGCACGATGTTGGCGAGCAGGATGGCGAAGCCTTCATCGCCATGGAATTTCTCGATGGGATGCCTTTGACTTACCGCATCGCGGGGCGTCCGTTGCCAATGGAAATGCTGTTGTCGCTCGCGATCGAGATTGCGGATGCGCTCGATGCGGCGCACGCGCATGGCATTATTCATCGCGACATCAAGCCAACAAATATTTTTGTGACCAAGCGCGGCCACGCCAAAATTCTGGACTTCGGTCTGGCGAAGCTCGCTGTGGGAGACGAAGCCAGCGTGAGTGGCAACACGTTCGGTGGAGTGACGCAATCGCCGGAGGAACTGGCGCGGTCGGGGTCGGCGCTGGGGACGATTAATTACATGTCGCCGGAGCAGGCTCTGGGCCGGCCTCTTGACTCGCGTACTGATTTGTTTTCTTTTGGCGTCGTGCTTTATGAAATGACGACGGGAGTGCAGCCGTTTCAAGGGAAGACCACCGCGGCGTTTTACGACTCGCTTATTCACAGCGTGCCTGACACGCCGCAGCGATTTAATCCGGCGACACCTGCGGAGCTTGAACGCATTGGCAAAAAAGCGTTGGAGAAAGATCCGGGGCTGCGATATCAGACGGCGGCAGAGATGCGTGGCGATTTGCAGCGGTTGAGGCGGGAAATCGAGTCGGGACAGGGTGTGCCTGCGTCGTCGTCCGGGAGTATGGTGCCGGATTCGAAAGATAGGATCCGCGCTTTATTCTTAAGTGCACCGACGACCTTTGCACCGAAACCGAAAACAAGCATCGCGAAACGGGCAGGGCTGAGTTTGGCTGTGATTGCGGCGCTGGCGGCGATTATTTTGTTTCTGAGATCGCCCGAGCAGCCGCCGAGTGTGATTTCGTCGCTGCAAATCACAAATGATGGAACATCGAAACGCTCTCTGGTAACAGACGGCACGCGGCTCTATTTTTCCGAATATCTGAGTGGACACTCGGTGCTCATGCAGGTTTCAACCTCGGGCGGAGAGACGGTGCCCGTGCCGACGTCGCTGGCGAGCGCTGATATTTATGACCTGTTTCCTAGCCGTTCTGAGTTGCTGCTGAAAGGCATAGCGGAGGGATCGGAGACGGAGTGGCCGGTTTGGGTGTTGCCGGTTCCTGGCGGGTCGCTGCGTCCGGTGGGAAATGTGCTCGCGCACGCGGCTACCTGGGTGCCTGATGGTCATCACATTGTGTACGCGTTGAAGTCTGGTTTGTACGAGTGCAATGCCGATGGAAGCGATTCGCGGCAACTCGTCAGCCTGCCGGGGGTTGCATTCGCGCCTCGGTTTTCTCCTGATGGGCGGCGATTAAGATTCACTTTGCGGAACACCGAGCAGCGCACGTCGTCGTTGTGGGAAGTCGCTGCCGATGGCACGGGTTTGCATGCAGTGTTGCCGGGATGGAACAACCCTGCGCAGGAATTTGGCGGCGCGTGGACGCCGAACGGCGATTACTTCTTGTTCGAAGCGACTCAGGACCACAACCAGAATATTTGGGCACTGCGTGAGCGAGCTTCACTCTTTCGCAAAGCCGGAACGGGACCGACGCAACTGACAGTTGGGCCTTTGATGTTCAGCAACCCGACACCGAGTCCGGACGGAAAGAAGTTGTTTGTGATCGGGCAGCAACGGCGATTCGATTTGGTCCGTCTGCAAGGGAAGTCGCAGTTTTCGATTTATGCGCCTGGCGTGTCCGCGGGTGAAGCGGATTTTTTGCCGAATGGGCAGTGGATGGTTTATGTGGCGCATCCGGAGCTGACGCTGTGGAAAAGCAAGCCAGATGGGAGCGGTCGTACGCAACTCACCTATGCGCCAATGCAGGCGCATATTCCGCGTTTTTCGCCGGACGGAAAGCAGATCGCGTTTATGGCATCCAGTCCGGGAAAGCCTTGGAAGATCTTCGTGATGCCCGCGGAGGGTGGCGCACCGCGCGAAGTGACTACGGGCGATCACAATCAGGGCGATCCGACCTGGATGCCGAACGGAAATTCGATTGTGTTTGCGGGAATACCGTGGCTCGAAAGTGGAAACGTCAGCGGACCAAACATTCACAGCGTTAATTTAGAGACTTCGCAAATTACCGATGTCCCGGGCTCGGAAGATCTTTTCAGTCCGCGCTGTTCCCCCGATGGGCGCCACATCGCGGCGCTTTCAGCAGACTCGACGAAGCTGATGCTTTACGACACAGAGAAGAAAAGTTGGACGCAACTCGCGGTGTCGCGATTCGGTTTCGAGAATTGGTCACACGATGGAAAATATTTGTACGCGGAAGATTATTCCGATAAGACTGATAATTTCGTACGGGTGAAAGTGGCCGATGGAAAAGTCGACCGCTTGTTCAGCCTAATGGAAATTCCGCGCGGATTCGATCCGTGGGAATTCTGGGTTGGGCTGGCGCCCGACGATTCGCCGCTTCTTATGCGAGATCGAAGCACGCAGGAGATTTACAGCCTGGACGTGCGTTCCCCCTAGCGGTTTCCTGAAGGCTGTTATGAATCGGACGGGCGAGACGCCCGTTCTCCATTACTTACCGCTTACTCTTTGACTTTGTCTTCGCCTTCGGCGCCCGGAACCGGGTGCTCGACTCCCTGCTGCGCTTCGGTTTCTTCCATGGCACGCTTGGTTTCGGCGGCGCGTTTGGAGCGGGCTTCGCTGCGCTTCTGGCGCTTTTCGTCGAGAACTTTTTCGCTGCCGAGGAGTTCGATGAAGGCGTTGTCGGCGCCGTCACCTTTGCGGAATCCCGTGCGGATAATGCGGAGGTAGCCGCCATTGCGGTCGCCAAAGCGAGGGCCGATGGTGTCGAATAATTTGTCAACGGCGGCGCTGGTCATCAGGTAGGCAAGCGCCTGGCGGCGCGCGGAGAGATCCCCGCGCTTGCCTAGCGTGATCATCTTTTCGACTTGGGGACGCATGGCTTTGGCTTTGGGTACGGTGGTCTCGACTCGTTCTTCGAGAATAAGCGACGTGACCAAGTTCCGCAGCAGCGAACGGCGGTGCGCGGTGTTACGTCCCAGTTTCCATCCTGCTACCTTGTGACGCATGGCTGAATCCTTTATTCCGGCGGGACGCGAAATGCAGATTCCTCGCTTCGCTCGGAATGACAAAATATGGGTGCTCGGAACAACAAAAAATTGGTATGACAAAATTTGCAGGACGGGTCAAAGACCCGTCCTGCAACCTTCTTACAGATCGTTGTCGATGCCGTAGGCTGACGCGGGTAGAATCTGGTTTGACGTCGGGCCGGGTACGGCGTTGCCTTGTTCGTCGATCTTCATTCCCAGACTCAATCCCATTGTGCCTAGAATTTCTTTGATTTCGTTCAGCGACTTGCGGCCGAAGTTTTTGGTCTTCAACATTTCGGCTTCGGTCTTCTGCACCAGTTCGCCGATTGACTGAATGTTCGCGTTCTTCAGGCAGTTGTAGCTGCGCACCGAGAGTTCGAGCTCCTCGACCGAACGATTTAGATTTTCGTTCTTGATCTCGGGCTTGCGTTCTTCGGACGAAGTCGAAGTCTCGATGTCTTCTTCGAAGTTGATGAAGATGTTCATGTGGTCCTTCAGCAGCTTCGCCGCCAAGCCAATGGAATCGGCTGGGGTGATGGAGCCGTTCGTCCACACTTCGAGAGTCAGCTTATCGTAATCGGTAATCTGCCCTAGACGCGCGGCTTCTACCGTGTAGTTGCACTTGCGCACCGGGGAGTGAACGGAGTCGATAGGAATGAAACCGATGCCGAGGTCTTCGTCGAAATTCTTGTCG
>Ga0182015_10003652_pt1 | contig 17032 bp, 16 predicted proteins | sample 712P3MmetaG_FD_120478 | JGI IMG/M metagenome (GOLD analysis project Ga0182015, IMG submission 120478) | Permafrost microbial communities from Stordalen Mire, Sweden - 712P3M metaG | ecosystem: Environmental > Terrestrial > Soil > Wetlands > Permafrost | place: Sweden: Stordalen | collected... | reverse complement strand
CTTACGCTCTTGATTGCAATTAGGACCATGCCTCGCGATGACCTTCGCTGACCGGTAGACGCTCATGGACCTAGCCTCCTGTACTGAAACCATTATAGCACAAAAATATGCCAACTCATTTTGAGATTCTGTATCTTATTGAAAAACGGTATGTTACAGTACTAGTCAGACTACATTCTAAAGGTAGTTAAAGTGCTTTTTTTGATAGACTTCCGTATGTATTCATTCTAAAGGAGTTACGGAGCCTTCGTTTTGGGGCTCTCCTCGCCGGCGAAAAGGGACGGATTTCTTGCGATTGATGGTCTTGCGTTTGGGTGATTTTGGGATTCTTGCTTAGAAACTGCGGAGTCGCAGTTTTACCAGGGAGCGGTATAACACGGGTTTCCGGTTGGCTCGAGTTGGCGTTGGCTCGTTGGCGTTCACGCGGGATGTTTAGAACGTGGAGTCCTCTTGGAGAGTGCGGACACCAGCGTATGGACTTGAGCTGCGATTACTCTAAACCCCGCCGTCTGGAAGACGGCGGCTACACGGCGGTACACGGGCGGTACAGGTCGGTTTATTTTTGGAGTTCGATTAGGGCCAGGGCTTTGGGTTGCAGGGTTAGGTTCAAGTTGCCGTTTTTCAGGGGGTAGGATTTGGATGGGGGCAGGGCGGCGGCTTTGCGAAGCTGCTCGATTTGGGCGACGGTCGGCGAAGCGGGGCGGCCTTGTTTCTCGAACTCGGGAATTGGAGAGCCGTGATCCTGGTCGACTATGGTGACTTTGACGGAGGCCGTCGTTGTGCCTTTGAAGCGAAGGGTTATGGTTTTGGGCGAGCCGGGTTCTTCGGGTAGCGAGAGATTCCATGTGGCGATGGCCAAGGTGCCGTCCTTGCGGCGGGTGGCTAGCACGGAGTCGGAGTTTACTTCGAGGCGAGTGTCGCCCAGGTGGTGGAGAAGGGCGAAATCGTTGAAGGAGGCTTTGGGGATATCACGCTCGGCCAGCAAGCCGAAGCCGCCGTAGAACGGAGTTTTCACCACGCCTTGTTCTTCGAAGACGTCGGAGAAAGTCCAGTAGCTCATCATTTCGGTCAAGCCGTCGCACTCGCGAATGGTGTTGGCCAGGTAGGGCCCCATGTAGGCGCTGTCGGTCACGGCGGGCTCGTTGTCGTAAGCGGCGTTGAACTCGCTCCAGATCAAAGGCATTTTTGGATAGGCGGAGGCGGCGATCTGGTCGTGAACTTTTTTTACGGAGCGGCAGACCATATCGTTGCGAGAGATTTTTTCGTGGGTGTTGAAAACATCTTCGGCTTTGTCGTTGCCGTAGACGTGAGTGGAGACGAAATCGACGGGAATGTTTTTGTCTTTCGTGTGGGCCAGAAAAGTGTCGGCCCAAGCGGCTTGCGCAGTGGCCGGGCCGCCGATTTTCAGACGCGGGCTGACGCGCTTTACAGCCAACGCGGCTTGATCGTATAGCTGCAAATAGGTTTCTTGTTTCGGATTGCCGACCCAGAAGTCGATGTTCGGTTCGTTCCAAACTTCAAAATACCAGTGCGAGACTTCGTCGATGCCGTAGCGGCCGACGAGGTGGCGGGTGAAGGCTTCGACCAGCTGGCCCCATTTGTCCCAGTCTTTCGGCGGAGCTACGTTCTGCTTGTACCAGAAAGCGTGGAGGGCGTTGGGGTCGGAGGTTAGTTTTTTGGGCATGAAGCTCAGCTCGACGAAGGGGCGGACTTTATTGGCGAGCAAGCCGTCGTAGATTTGATCGACGTAGGAAAAATTGTAGATGGGCTTGCCGTTGGCGTCTTCGTCGTAGAGACCAACTTCGTCCTGGAAAATGGCGTGGAAACGGACGTATTCGAAATCGGTGATGCGTTTCGTTTCGCGGAGATCGTGGCGGTAGTCGTCGCGGAGGGAGAGGATGGCGCGGCCGGAGCCGAACATTTTTTCCCAAAAGTGCGGGAAGGGTTGGGAGGCGGCTTGAGGGTTGATTTCGACGGCTTCGGCGAGAGTTTGGGAACGAAGAGCGGCGGGAAGAATGAGCAGGGAGAGCAGGAGTGGGAGAGATTTACGAAGAATTTTGCGGGTGGTTGGTTGCATGTTGGCTTAGTTCTCCGGAGAGAGTTATAGCAGAGATGGGAGGGTGGACGCACGGGGGGGGGAGTCGGGTTGGGGGTCGTGATGGTGATGGAAGACCAGGTGGAGAAAATCGGGATAGAACTCCTTTATTACGTTGTAGGCGCTGTTGAATGCCAGGGAGGTGCCCCAATTTTCGAATACGCGACCCGCGGTGCGATCGACGGGCGGGTAGTAAATGGTTGAGATGCTCTGTTGAAACAACTGGCCGGCAACTTGAGGAACGTTGAAAGTGCGATTTCCGGCATCGGTGCGGGTGATCACCGTTCGAGTGGCAGAGTAACCGATGCGCGAAAGGATCGAGCCTTTGCCCCTCCTGAAATAACGCGGGTCGTCATGCAGGATGCTGGGTAAAAAGCCGAAGATGAAAAAGGATGATGTCGCCTGATCGCCTTCGGCGGCACCGAAACGCTCGGCGTAGGGGCCCCATCCCTGACCGAAATGAGGCTGGGAGTCGCCAGCCTGCTGGAGCGCGGCCTGGAAGGCATTTCCAATGTGCGCGCTGATGTCGACGGTCTGATGCCAGGCGAGGACGTACTTTTGTTTGACGGTAAGGGGCTTCTGATTTTGCGGGGTGTCGTCTTTGGTCTGAAAGTTGGGAATGAAACCGAGAATGCGCTTGGGGTTTTGGTCGGGTTGCTCGGTCCCGTCCGCGGGTGTGGTCGCCGGGTCTTGTGGCGTACCCGATTGTGGCGCAGAAGAGGACGTCTGCTTGGGCGTGGGAGCATCGGGTTTGTCTTGCGCCATGGATGCGGAAGCGGTCAGCCCGATAACGAGGGCGACGACACTACAGGTCATTTTGAATTGCTGCATGAATCCCCAAGGCCCGGAAAACAGGCGTCTTCTTCGGACTAGCGGCACGAAACATCAAGCGTTTTGCCAAGCTATCTTAGCTGATCTGAAGCGGTGATGCCGAGGATTGGATGCCTGAAGGGTCGCCCGGGTGACCTGGGGGGATCCCTGGACGGCTGCCAGGAAGCGCCGAGTGGGAGTGGAAAAGATCAACCCTTCTTTTTGTCGATCTTGAGATTCACGACCATTTCCTTCTTGCTGTCGTAGCTGGAGATGGTGCGGGTGGGCGACTTGGCGCCGTCTTTTTCAGCGTGAATTTCGTAATCGGTATTCGGGTCGAGGCCGCTGAAGCGATAGTTGCCGGCATCATCGCTGATGTAACTGCGGACGGCGTTGCTGCGGGTGTTCCTCAGGAAGACGACGCCGGCGGAGATGGGCGAGTCGGCTTTGTCGGACACCAGGCCGTGAACGGTGCGGAGTTGGGCTTCACGCTTGGCGTCCTGTTTGGGGTCCTGAGCCATCGCCATGGATGTGAACAGCAGCAGCGTGAATGCGACGCAGAAAAGTCGCAGAGCGGGTTTCATTTTTTCCCTCCGGTGGCCGGCTGCATGCGGAAGACCACGTTGTCTTCGCTGATGCCGCTCTTGGCGCTGATCGCGCTGGTCTGTTCGATGAAGCCTTTCGCAAGTATTACCATCTCATATTCGGCGCCTTGCGGTACGCGGATGGCGAACTCGCCGCGCGAATTGGTATAGGTCTGCCAGCGGAATTTTTTCTCGCTGGCGCGGCGGACGCGAAGTTGTACGCCGGGGAAGGCCATGGCGCGGTCGGTGAAGACGGTGCCAATAATCAGAAAATCGGCGGCATGAGAGCGTGCATGTTTGCTGCTGCTGCTGGAAGCCGCGGGCGGCGCAGGAGTTTCGGCAGGCGGGGCCGATTGCTGGTTTGGCGGCGGAGGATTTTGAGGAAGTGGAGGTTCCTGCCCGCGGGCAGATCCCGCGATTGCCAAGGCCAGCGACATCATGAATATCTTTGCGCCGGTGACTGCGTGGCAGCGAAATGCGCGCATGCGTGGGCTCCCGGTTGTCTCACACCGATTCACCGCTTTTGTTTCGTTGGATGATCGCTGGGTAAAAGAAGATGTAAGAGGCTGCGTGCCTTGGGCCGCTCCCGCCCGACGCGGCCTCACTCCTCGTCTTCTTCTTCCTCTTCTTCGTCGTCTTTGACTACGTCTTCCTTCTCTTCTTCGTCGTCGTCATCGTCGTCGTCATCATCATCGTCGTCATCATCGTCATCTTCAGAGATGACGTTGAGGTGGACAGGATGGATTTGCGAGACTTCGAGTTCGCTTTCGCACTCCGGGCAACTCAAAATTTCTCCCTCTTCCACTTCCTCTTCGTCGACGTCGATTTCGGTGGAACACTCGGGGCAGCGGATCACGGGCTACGTCCTCCGTAGAAGTTGTTGGCGCGATAGGGTCGCTGGGCGCGAGCAACCATCACCGAGCGTATTATATACCGCAGCGTGTGAAGTCAACTGCTATGGGACGCGATTGCGGCGGTATGGGAAACGTTTGAGGCGATGGTACGCGGAGGGACATTGGCGCGGGAATATCCGGAGCGGCCGGTGGTGGGAGTCGGCGGCGTGGTGATCGAAGGCGAGCGGGCGCTGTTGATACGGCGCGGGAGCGAGCCTTTGCGCGGGCAGTGGTCGATTCCGGGAGGGACGCTGGAGTTGGGGGAATCGCTGGAGCAGGGAGTTGCGCGTGAGTTGCTGGAGGAGACGGGGCTGGTGGTGCGGGTAGGGGAGTTGATCGAGGTATTCGATCGGATTTTTGAGGGCGAGGACGCGGGCGGAAACATAGGTGAGAGAAAAGGCCCGAAATATCACTACGTGATCGTCGATTACTTGTGTAACCGGATTAGCGGCGAGGCGGTGGCTGGGAGCGATGTGACGGATGTGGCGTTTGCGCGGGAGGAGGAATTTGCTACGTACGGATTGACGGAGACGGCTACGCGGATTTTGCGAAAGGCGCTCGCAATGAAGAGATTGCGTGGAGATGGGTGAACGGAGCGAGAAGGAAATGCCAAGAGGTTTCCTCAGGGGCTAAAGCCCGCCGAAGATACGCCATTATGTCGGAGGTAAAGCTCCGACACCTTAAAGCTCCGATCCCTGAAGCTCCGATGCCCTCGCTCCGGAGCTCAAGAGGCGAGTTCAGGGTGCTTTGACGATTTCGATGCTGCCGTTGGAATTTGTGAGTTGAAGGCGGCAGCCGCCGTTGCCGATGGTGCCGTTAAGGGAGTCGCCGCCGATGCTGCCGGAGGTGGTGACGGGCAGATCCGAGTTGATGCGGCCGAAAGATGTATGCGCCGCGAGGTTGTAGCCCAGGCCTTCCGGGATGCCGACGCGAATTGAAGAGAAAGAGGTTTTCAGCGAGATGTCGCGGCAACCGCTTGCGGGTCGAGCGGCGGTTGCGGAGATGGCGCCGTTTTGATCGTCCACGCTCATGCGGCCACCGATGGATTCGAGCGTGACGCCGGAAAAAGATGTGGTTACGGTGGCGTCTCCCTTTATATTTCTTGCGGTAACGGAACCGTTGGAGTCTTCGGCGGTCAGATTGCCATTGACACGTTCGGCGGAAACGCTGCCGAAGCTGGTTTTAGCGTAGGCGTCTGCGCCGATTTCGGTGAGGGTGATGGCGCCATTGCCGGTGATGGCGCGAATGCCCTTGGGGATGTTGGAGGCTTCCACGGCGCCAAACGAGGTCCTGAGGGTGACGCTGCCGCGCGCGTCGCGCACGCTTACTTTTCCGTTGGAGGTTTCGGCGTCGAGCGCACCGGCTACGTTTTCGAGCTCGATGTTGCCGAAAGAATTGCGAATGGTTACGGCGCTTCCGCCCACTGAGGAACCCTTCACGCGGCCGTTGGTGGTGGTGCAGTCGAGGCGGCCCTTGATGTCAGAAAAGTCGACGTTGCCAAAGCTGTTGGAAATGGTGGCGGCGCCGCCCACCGAGGTAACGTCCACATTTCCATTGTTGTCGTGAAGCGCGAGGTCTCCGTGAATGTTGCGGACGTCGGCATTGCCGAAGGAAGTGGTGATGGTCGAGGAGCCCGCGTCACTCAGCGTCACCGCGCCGTTGCCGCCGGTGATGTTGGTGGCGCCTTGAACCTGGCGGACGGTGATGCTGCCGAAACGGTTGCGCAATTCCAACGCGCCCTTTACGTCGGAGGCGTCGACGGAGCCGTTGTTGTCGTTGATGAAGGTGTCGCCGGTGGCGCCTACGAGTTCGATGCTGCCGAAGGAATTGTTCAAGCGCGCGGGACCCGTGTCGTGGACGGTAAGCGAGCCGTGACTGTCGTCGATGTCGGACTTGCCGCGCACGCCGTTGGTGGTGACGCTGCCAAAGCTGTTCTTGACGAAGAGCGGAGCGTCGGCGGGAATGGCGATGTCGTAGCTGACCGAGTAGGAAGGGCTCTTGCCGACGCGAAAATAGAATTTCTTGCCATCGTCGGGATAAATGGTTTGAACGCGGACGCCACCGGTGTCTTGTTGGACGTCGATGACGACTTTTTGGGCGTAGGAATCGGCTTCTTCGTGGGAGTTGGCCTGCACGCGGATGGTCGCCAAAATTTTGACGTCGCGGCCGGATTCTCCGTGAATGCGGACTTCGCCGAACTTGTTTTCGATGCGGAAGGACTGGCCGGGGCCGAGGGTCGCGGTCTTCAAAAAAAGGCGAGAGACTTCCTGCTGACCGGAGTTAGCAGCGGCAGCCGGAATCGCGGGTAGCGACGAGACAAAGACAGCGCAGACAAGCGCGAGAAGACAGCGGCGCCACGGTTTGCGCTGCTGCTCCGGAAAATTACATCCGGTCATCGCTTTACCTCCATGATTTCTTCGAGCGTTTGCTGTTTTTCCTGGTACATGGCGAGCAGTTGATACCGCAAGTGAGCGTTCGATGGATTCTGCCCGGCCTGCGCGCGTAAATCGTCGATAGCACTGTCGAGCACCTGAAGTTTCTCACGATAGTTTGCCAGCAACGGTGTTTCGGGATTGTCGAGTTGCGGTTTGGCGTCAGCGGCGAGTTTGTCGATGGCCTGGACGTAGGCGGTTTCGGCATGCTCGACTTCGCCGAGTGCTTTGGTTTTCAGGAGCGGATCCTGGCTGGCGGTCGCGGGCGAATGGATTGCCTGGCTGTGGTACAGCCAGCCGCCGGATGCGAGCAAGACGAGAGCAAAAGCACTGGCGGCGGCGAATTGCCAGGAAAGCCGGAATCCCAGCCATGCGGAAGATCGATCCCACCACGAAACGGATTGCCTGGGATTGCCGGCGTTTGCGGCGAGCGCGGTTTCGATGCGGGACCATAACGCGGGGCTCGGACAATAGTCGCGGAGTTCCGCGGCGGCGACGCTCAGTGATTTCCAGGCGCGCAGTTCTTCGGCGCAGGCGGTGCAACCGGCGGCATGCGCTTCCAGTGCGGCCCATTGAGCGGGGGTGCCGTCTTCAAAAATTCCGTCGCGATCGTTGCACGTTACATTCATAGGAGTATTACTGGGCATAGGAGTATCACCGGGCTCCCGCGGCGTCGCCACCGCGAGGAGCTTCGAGCATTCCGCGAAGATTTTTCTTCGCTTGAAAAAGCGTGTTCTTCGATGCCGTTTCGCTGATTTCCAACATCGCGGCAATTTCCGCGTGATGAAAACCGTCAACTTCGTACAAGAGAAAAACGTTGCGCTGGTGGCGCGTTAGTTCGTTCAGCGCGCGCTCCAGCGCCATCCGAAGCGTGGGGTGCGAGCTTGCGGCGCGCGGCTCTGGGCGCGGCGACTCGGCGGTATCGTCGTTGGCGACTTCCTTTTTGCGAACGCGCTTGCGGCGCGCATCGTGACACGTGTTGACCAGAATGCGGTAAGTCCAGGTGACGAAACTCGATTGGCCGCGGAAGCTGTTGATGCCGCGCTGCACTTTCAGGAAAGTGTCCTGTACAGCGTCTTCGGCGTCGACGGGATTGCCGAGAAGATTGCGGGCGAGGTTTTTCATGCGCGCGCCTTGCAACGCATAAAGGCGCTCGTAGGCGCGCAGGTCTCCGGCCTGGCAGGCTGCGGCCAGTGCGGAGTCCTCAGCCTTCGCCGCTTCCGCCGCCGAGTCGATTTCGGCGGGGACAGCCGGTTCACGGAAAGGTTCCACTCGCCTCTCCCGGTCGCACGGTACGGGAGGGATTCTATGCTCCCAGGGCAGTGCAAGTCCCATTGTTCCCATAGCCATGCTCCTGCGATATAGACGACGGAGTGGGAGGAAACGTCAGGGCGGGTGCGCGATTGGCGGCTAAATGTAGAATTGTTCAGGGGTTACGTAGGGCGGTTGGCTGCGATCGAAGGGTAAAGATGCACGCTGCATCGAGACGCGTTCGCCACGTTTGACGTCGGGCGGAGCTAGTCCCGCCCCCACGAGATCGGAGGGCGCCGGACGCGCCTCGCTTGATTAGCCGGCTATGGCGTCGGGTAGGGCGCCGCGGGTGCGCTCGCGGTGGCTGAATTCGCGGACGGCGGACTGGAGGTCGTCCGCGGTGAAATCGGGCCAGCGCTTGGAGAGGAATACGAATTCGGCGAAGGCGCATTCCCAGAGTAGAAAGTCGGAGAGGCGCTGCTCGCCACCGGTGCGGATGAGGAGATCGACGTCGGTAGAGCCGCCGCGCAAGACTTCGGAGAGGACGCCGCTGAACGATTCCTGGGAGAGTTCGGTGACTTTGTAGAAGCGGCAGGCGGCGTTGTAAATGGCGTTGCGAGCGGAGTAGTCGACGGCCAGGCGCAGATGCAGGCGAGTGCCCTGCGCGGTGGCGGCTTCGGAATCGATGATGGCCTGGCGGAGCGTGGCGGGTACGCGGTCGCGGCGGCCAATGATGCTGAGGCGGATGCCTTCGTCGATGCAGTGCGAGGTTTCGGTCAGCAAATATTCGTGGAGCAGGCGCAAGATGCCTGCCACTTCCGCGGGTGGGCGTTGCCAGTTAGCGGAAGAGAGCGCGAAGAGCGTGAGCGTGTGAATGCCCAGGCGTGGAGCTGCCTGGATGATGGCGCGGGCGGTTTGCGCGCCGGCGCGATGCCCTGCCGAGCGCGGCAGATTGCGGGATGTGGCCCAGCGGCCGTTGCCGTCGGAAATGATGGCTACGTGGATGGAGCGTGACGGCGACGTGTGCGGCTGTAGATCGGGATAGAGCATGGGAACGTGTTGCTGATTGACGATTGGTGATGTCGACATGGTTGGTCTTTTCTCCGCCGCTACGTGGATCGATTGCCGGGGACAACTAGCTTTGGTGCAAACTACTCTGTACTACAAAGTGACCAGGCAAAAAATTTTGTGCTTCAGCCTTCGCGCGTCGCGCGAATTAACGCTTCCATGTGATTCAAGTAACGCTCCAGCGCTTTTCTTCCGGCGGCGGCGAGGCGAAATTCGGTCTTCGGCAGGCGTCCGTCGAACGATTTCGTGCAAACGATGTAGTCGGCTTCTTCGAGTCTGCGGGCGTGAACGCTCAGGTTGCCGTCGCTGGTCTTCAGCATGGCTTTCAGCTCGTTGAAGGTGAGCGAACGGTTTACAGCCAGCGCGCTGACGATACCGAGGCGCACGCGTTCGTGGATCAGGCGGTCGAGATCGGCCGGGACGGTCTCCTTCGCGGCGTGTGCCGCGGCGGGCGAAGCAGCAGGTATTGCGGCGTCGCGATCCCGGACGCGCTGGAAGCGTTCGTCTCTCGCTGTAGATGATTTCATGGAATTCCCTTCCGGCAGCCTATTACGCAGGGTGCCGCTCAGCCTCCGTGATGCTTCGCGATCCAGATACCGAAACCGATTTGCAGCAGGCCGAAACCCGCGACCATGAGTGCGTCGCCCCACGATGCGGGAGCCACGAGTGCGACAGCTCCGATTCCCATGAGGCACAGACCCATTACCGGAACGACTCGAACGGAGAAAGCGCCGCCCGTAACAATTGCCGTGCCGTAAAGCAATAGCCAGACCGCCGGCAGGAGCGTGAAGGCGCCGACGTGGAACAGCGCGAAGGTCAGGAAGCCACCTACGATAATTGGCGGCGCGAAGCTCAGCAGAAATCTGCGGCCTGGTCCGGAGAAAAGAGCGGCATTGGCGCGATGCGCCTTGGTGGCGGCGGTTGCCGCGGCAATGGCCACGGCGACAAAAGCTTCCGCGAGCCAAACGGCCAGCCAAGCGCGGGGAGAGGACTGATGGGACGCGGCGAAGGCCGCGGCAATGGCGGTGACGCCCATGGCCACGCCGCCCCAGCCGGGGACGGCGGTGAATTCCGCGGCGTTCTCCATGGTTTCGCGGATGTAGCGGAGGTGATCGGCGGCTCGGGCGTCGATGGGAATGGGAGCGGAGCGCGGGGAGCGGAGTGGGCTGACGGTCGCCATGGGACGGAGTGTAGAGGTGGGGGCGGGGGCTGTCAAGTACTTTGTGAGGCAAAGTGGGACGGGCAGGGAAGGATTAGGGTGTGTGGAGGAGGCTAGGAAACGGCAACGGCAACCGCAACTACAACTGCTGGAAACACCCTCACGTCTTGGCGTTGTGCCGAGATGGGGCGCAGCGTGCTGCGCCCCTACAGGTTGGGTTTAGGTGTGTTGGCGGGGGTATTTGCCGGTTAGTGAGTTCCAGCGGATTGCGAAGACGTCCACGAACATCTGGATACTGTCGCGCATCATGCTGACCTTGGTGGCCGGCGAGTGTCCCCAGCGGACGGGGATTTCGATGGAGTGCAGGCCGTGATGCCGCGCGAGGTACAGCAGTTCGGGATCGAAGCCGAAGCGCTCAATGGTCTGCTGCTCGAAAAGGATCTTGCACTTTTCGCGGCGGAAAGCCTTGAAGCCGCACTGGGTGTCGACGAACGGCAACCACAGAATCAGGCGAACGATTTTGTTGAAGATAATTCCTGCGAATTCGCGAAATGGCGACTCATGGACGCTGATCAGGCTGCGGTCGACCGCGCGCGATCCGATGGCGACATCATGGTCTTTCATGGAGGGGAGGAGCTTTTCGACTTCTTCGATCGGAGCGGAGAGATCGGCGTCGGTGAAGAGGACGATTTCGCCGCGGGCTTCCTGCATGCCGTGGCGGACGCTGTAGCCTTTGCCGCGATTTTCGCCGTTGGAAACCGCACGGATGGACGGTATTTGGCTTTTGAATTGTTCGGCGACGTCGAGGGTCTTGTCGCGCGAGCCGTCGTCCACCACGATCACTTCCACGGTTCGACTGGACGAACGGATGTAGGCGGCGATCTGCGTTAGTGTGGCGGGCAGCCGAAGCTCTTCGTTATAAGAGGGAATGATGATGGAGAGATCGGGGACCGCAGCGTTCATCGAAACGAAATCTCCTTCCAGCCGTGCGCTCCGATGAGCGGGACGAAGCGACACGATTCGAGCACGGTTGTTCGAAACGTATCATGGCTCCGCTCGATGCGCTGCAACTCCTGATTTTCCAGGGTGCCAACGGGTAACACCATCCGGCCACCTTCGGCGAGCTGCGCGAGAAGGGGCGGAGGTGGCGCGGGAGCGCCGGCTGCCACCAGAATGGCATCGAATGGCGCGAGTTCCGCCAAGCCCAGCGTGCCGTCGCCGCAATGAACGTGGACGTTGGCGTAACCCAAATGCGACAAGCGCGCGGTGCAGGCGGTCGCGAGTTCCGCGCGGTATTCGATGGTGACGACTATTTTCGCCAGCGAGGCAAGCACCGCGGCGTGATAGCCGCAACCTGCGCCAATCTCCAGCACGCGTTCGGTGCCGGTAAGATGCAGCGCGGCGGTCATTGCGGCCACCATGTAGGGCTGCGAAATCGTCTGGCCATCGCCGATGGGCAACGGAGCGTCTTCGTAGGCGCGCTTGCGAAATTCAGCGGGAACGAATTCATGGCGAGGGATCGCATTCATGGCTGCGAGCACCGCCGCATCATCGATGCCACGCCGTTGGAGCTGCGTTTCGATCATGGAGCGGCGCGCGGCTTCGTATTCGGCGGGCGACAGCTCACCGGCGGAATCAGGAGCGCCCTTCCACGATCTCAGCCGGAAATCGTTGATAAGGGTCATCGCATCAAGCCGGCATCGCGGCCGCGACGGCATGTTTCTCCCATGCCTTCGTGCGCAGAATTTCGTCGATTTGCTGTAAAGCAAAATCGCATTCTTCTTCGCGATTGTAGAAATGGGGAGAGATGCGCACACCGGCCTTCGGCCGATAGTCGACCAGGATTTCTCTAGCGAGCAGTTCCCGGCAGACTTCGTAAGCGTGCGGGCAATCGATCGAAACGGTGCCGCCGCGCTCGGCGGGATTTTCCGGAGTGTTGACGCGCCAGCCGTGCGAACGGGCACCTTCCAGAAGACGCGTCGTCATCGCCGTGGATTTCGCCCGGATCGCGGCAATGCCCACCTTGTTCAAGATATCCAAGCCTGGCTGGCAGGCATAGAGCGCAGGAATGTGCGGGGTGCCGTTCAGATAGCGGAACGAATCTTCGCGCTGGTCGATCGTGCCGGTTTCAAATGCGAAAGGCCTGCGATGCGCGCTCCAGCCCGTCAATGCGGGCCTCAGCTTGGCGCGCAAATCTTCGCGCACGTAAAGATAGCCGACGCCCGGTCCGCCGCAGAGCCACTTAAGCACGCCGCCGACAGCGAAATCAGCGCCCAACGCGCGGACATCGACCGGGATCGTGCCGGTGGCCTGGAACACATCGAGAATAACGTGCGCGCCGACGCGGTGAGCACGCTCGATGATGGCGCGAGCGTCGACAATGTAGGCGCTGCGGAACAGCACCAGCGAGATGGGAACCAGGAGCGTGGTCTCGTCGATGGCGGCGAGAAATTTGTTGAGGTCGAAGCGCACGTTGTCGGAACTGGGAAGCAGTTCGACACGCGCACCGAGGCGCTGCTGCTCGTGGTAGAAGTATTGAATCGACGGAAACTCCAGGTCGGTCATTACCACTTTGTTGCGCGGCCCGCGGAAATCGAAGCACGAAGCGATCGTCGCCTGCGTCAGCGTGACATTTTGATGGAGCGAAATTTCGCCGGGCGCCGCGCCGATCAGTGGAGCGATCTTGTCTCCCACGCCGATGGCCATATCGCACCAGCCCTCTTCCCACGCACGAACCCCGCGTTCGGCCCAGGAGTCAGCGTAGCTGTGCAGGCTGTCGTAGACGGCGCGGGGCATGGCGCCGAGTGAATTGCTGATGAGGTAGGTAGAGCGTTCCAGGATCGGAAACTCGGCGCGTAATTTGAGTAGATCGTCCATTGCAGCGGCTGCACCTTGTAAGAGAGGACTTCAGACAAAGTAACACACCAAAACCAGACGCAACAGCGACTGCGGGTTCTCGCTGCCTCGACGATTAGACTTTACTGAACAGAAGGACACTGCCCTAGCGTACCGTCACAAACGGCCAAAAACTGTCCCGGCGTACCGCTGTGCGCAAATGTCGCGTTCTCTAGACTCGTGAGGTGGCGGAGTAACAAAAATACCGCCCTGAGGATGGGGAGTCATGAAGGCCTTTTTGGTGCTCGCGGCGATTTACGTCGGAGCGTTTTTGATCGCAGTTCAAGGTGTGTCGCAAACGTCGGCGGAAGGCGTGACCCACAAAGCGGTGGTCTCGCATATTAACCCCGCAAAGGAAGCCGATATTCGGTCCCTCATGGATATGGTGGGTGCTCGCGGCATGATTCAGGAAACCGCAGCGCAAGGGACACAGCAGATTCGCGAGAATCTCGTCGCGACGATGCCAGCCAGCGATCGTGGACAGGAATTCGTCGACGCGTTCGTGGCCGACTATCAGAAGAAATTCAACCCAGACGAGGTGTCCGGCCAGTTGGTGGGCATCTACGACAAACATTTCACGGATGACGAGATCAAGGGGCTGCTCCAGTTCTACGGATCACCGCTTGGCCGCAAGTTTGCCGTCGAAATGCCGAAGATTACGTCGGAGATCCAGGCCGCCAATCATGCGGTAAGCACTCGAGTGGCGAAGGACGTTCTGCAAGACTTGCCGAATGAATATCTCGGCATCAGCGCGCAGACGGCTTCTTCGAAGTCACAGGCTGCGCAGGCGCAGACCGCGAAGGTGAAGCAGACTTCGCAAACCTCTGGCCGCACGCAACCCGAGAGCATGGCGAGCGCGTCGCAACCCTGACCGGGTTGGCAACGCTCATCTCACAACCATTTTCGGCGGGAGTGACCAATCACACGGCCACTTCCGCCGTTTCCTTTTGTGCGGGTGTGCGGACCGACAGACTTGGGGGGAATGAGGAGACGGATCGCGGCATGCGGACTTCTCGTAAACGGTCGGCGGCCACTACAACGGCCCGATTACGGAAAGCGTTTCTTGATTTTTACGTCGATGCCGAAGGTGCCGTTGTAATCGCGCAAGGCGACGATCGAGATATTGCGATTGATGTTGTATTCCACCTGGATCACCTGTTCCTGCGTTGATCCCACGTTCGAAATGTAAGTGATGGTGACGTTTCGGGTCACTTGCTGCTGCACGGTCACGCGCGCTGCGGCGTTTTGTCCCGATCCCGTCGAGCCGACGGTGGTCAGCGCGGGATCGACGCGGAAATTCGTAATCCCGAACAATTTTTCCAGACGTCCACCCACCTGGCTGGAGACCGCTTCCGAGAGCAGCGTCGACGCTCCCGAGGCGGTGCTGCTTTGCGTGTTACCTACGCTGCGCGACGTGCCCTCAGCGCTGGTTTGTCCCAACGCCAGCAGCGTGACGATGTCGTTGCCCGGCAGCGGGGGGTCCGAGCGATACGCAAGTGTCAGCTTGCTGGCTGGCCCGGTGAAATTCAGGGTGATCTCATACTGTTGAATCGTGGTGCTGGCTTCCACGTTTACGACCGGGTCGAGGCGGAACGGATTCGCGAAATTGATGTCGCCGCGCGCTACCTTGTACCGGTTTCCGTGGAATAGCAGGTCGCCGGACAGCACGTGGATGTGCCCCAGCATGATCGGATGCTCCCACGTCCCGCGCACGCGCAGGTCCGCTTCCGCTTCGAGCTCCGCGCCCGGCCACTGCATGCGCGCATCCGGTGTGGACACCGCTTGAATTTCGAATTGAAGATTGCGCAGGAAAGAAGAGCTGGTCGACGGGCCGGAAACTTCCTTGGTGGAAAATAGTGCGCCCGCAACTTCCAGGCCCTGAGCGAGTGTGACGCGCTCGACCGTCACGCGACCTGAGAGCACCCCGCCGTCGGTAGTCCCGGCCAGACGAAGCGTGCCAGCCGTCAACCAGCTCATGCCTTCCGGATAGCGGATGCGCGTGCTATCGCTCCGTGCGGTGATGTCGTAGCGTACTGGCCGTTCGGTATAGTTGACGCTCCCGTTCAAATGCAGCGTACCGCCTCCGGCCTGCGCGGTCAGATTGTCGAAATACAATCGAGTGGTATCGAAGATGAGGTCGCCCTTGATGGCGCTCAGCCCGGTGGGGAAATCCGCGACGCGTGCCGAAGCGTTTTCGATGTGAATGCCTCCGGTGATGCGCGGATTGTCGAGCGTTCCTTCGAGTACCGCATTGATTTGCGCGGAGCCCCCGCTGCTTACGCCTGGCGCAAGCGTCGAAACCAGCCGCAAGTCCAGGGCGCCGTTCAGCCGCAGACTCACGGCGCGCTTTCCGGAAAATTGCACGTTTCCATCCACCTGAATATTCGTATCGGCGCCTCGGAAACTTGCCGACACGATCTCCAGATTGTCGCGCGAGGAACGGAAATGAATCGGGCCTGCGTTTTCCAGCTGCACGTTCCCATAGTCGAACGCCAGGTGTGAAAAATTGGCGTCGACCACCAGCGCCTCCGGGTGCTTCAGCGAACCACTGACGCCGATTTCGCCATCGGCGCTTCCGTGACCGCTGAATTTATCGACGTGGAGCGCGGTCACCAGGAAGGGATCCAGATCGATGTTCTTGACGGTTATTTTCCCGTCGAGGGTGAACGGATCGACCAATCCCAGGGTTACGGAACCCGACAGTTCGCCTGTACTCATCGCGGAGCCCAGCGTTAGCTTTGCGACGTGTCCGTCCGAAGCGAGTCCCCCGTCGAAACTTCCAATAATCTCCTGGCCGACACGCAGATCAACAACTCGGAACGTCCCTTCCGCTTCGGGTGCGGTTACTGGGCCGTTGGCTTTCAAGCGTAAGGAAACTTGCCCGTCCACGGGAAAACGTGCTGTCTGCAACTTTTCGAAATTCGCCAGCGGAATGGATGCGCCAACCAAATCGACGGCGATGTTGTGATCCTTTAGGCGATATTCTGCGGTGCCCGTCACGATGCCGGCTCCGCGTCCGGTTTCTTTTCCCGGGGCAAACAAACGGAGCTCCGCGTCCGCGACGCGAAATTCGTCAGGCGTGATCGTAAGCTGTCCGCGAAGACGGTTGAACACCACGTCGTAGACGTCGCCCTCCGCCAGATCGAACAGCCCGGTGATGTTCGGCTCTTTGCGCGTTCCGTTGCCGCGAAACTGCCCGCTCAACTTTCCACGCACGGGATAGTTTGTCCCTGCCAGCTGTTGCAGCGCTTCGATTGGCGTGGCGTCAAAACTCACATCGGCTGTCCAGGTATTGTTCGGAAGAAAACTCCAATCGGTCTGGGTTAGCGTACCGTCGATCAAAGTGTCGATCGCCCCGCGGCGTATGTGCCCGCGCGCAATGGAAAGTTTGTCCGGCGAATAGACAAGATCGCCTTCGATCAGATCGAACGTCGCGTTTTCATACCGCGCGCGTTCCCCGCGGATATGCCCGGTGAAGACCGTGTCGGCGGCGGGCCCGGCAATTTTTCCGTCGTAAGTCGCGCTGCCGCTGATGACCTTGATGGCGTCCGGCGAACCTGGCGCGGCCCCCTGCACGGCATTGATGAAATCGCGATAGCTTTCCAGCGCGCCGGTTTCGAACTTCACATCCAGGTCGGTGTTTCGGGGCGCATAGACTCCCGTGAACGTGCCGCGCGACGAAGGTGTCTCAAATTCGCCATAGTTGATCGTCAGCGTTTGTGGATCGTAGCGGTAACGCAACTGCCAGTCGCCGTCCACCGGAATATGCCCGGCGGCGATGTCCTCCGGCGAAGTCCACTGCATCTTCGCGGCGATATCGAAATGTTCGAAACCTCCGGTCCAGG